>ERZ1066138.90-NODE-90-length-29321-cov-9.990569_pt1 | contig 29321 bp, 12 predicted proteins | sample MGYA00382785_ERZ1066138 | MGnify/ENA primary metagenome ERZ1066138 (study PRJEB33369, sample SAMEA5778368) | biofilm metagenome | biome: Industrial cooling water; feature: Water cooling tower basin; material: Biofilm | place: United Arab Emirates | collected... | reverse complement strand
CTGGTAACCCATGTATTGCCCGGAACTTGGAAAAACAAAAGACCAGCCACTGGGCAGATTGAAGGTGATGATGGAATCGTCCTTGGCGACGATGACGGCGCTGGCGATGGTGAATCCGTCAGCTGCCGAGTAATTGATATTGCAAGTTGCCATAGAATTCCCCTTGGTTTGGTCTGATACCTGAACAATGTTCAGCCGCAAAACCATCAGGCACTGGCTTTGCGCTCTTCCAACTGACGTTGACTATCGTCACGCCTGGCTTCGATTTGATTTTCGAGTTCAGCAATCTCTTGATCATGCGGCGCACTGAACATCAAGTAATCCAAACGCGCCAAGAGGTAGCGCAGACCCAAGCGTCGCGATGGTGGGATCTGATCAAACTTTTCTCGCAGTGCGCCGTTGATCCCCTCAGGAAGCTCTTTGTGCTTTTGCAGCAACTCAGCCAGCCCGGTCGCCAGGCGCAATTCATCAAGCCTCGGTTGTTCGGCCGTCAAAATGGCAGCAAGTGTGGACTTTACCTTTGCTACCGGTACGGTCATGCCCAGCCTTGACTGCAGCAAAAGGTCAAGCGCTTCCAACTCGTTTGGGTACTGTTGAGTACACTCGATTCGTGCAAGACACTGTTCGAGCACGTTCTGAAAGCCCTGCAAGGCCAAACGCGGGTCATCGGCCAACATCGCAGCGTGCATGGCTATCCTGGCAATGCTGCCTTGCGAGCGCATATTCGTTGCATCGACCTCTGCAATTGCGGAAGCGGAGATCTGGGCATCGGCCAGCAATCGGCGGGCGTCCGCCACACGACCTAGGTCGCGCGCGACCAAAGCGGCCGACAAGAGGATTTCTGACCGATAATAGCGGTCACTGATGTCAACATCTTCGCTGTCGGGAACTGCGCTCAGTGCTTTCAGCGCCTTCATCTGATCAATCCAGCCGTCGGCGTCGCGTCCCATGTCCAGCAACACCGTCGCCCGCCATGCCCAGGCGTTGGCGAGTTGTCGCCGGCTGGCTGGATGATTGGCTTCGACCAACGCTGCCTTAAGCGCAATGCTCTCATCGAGGAAGGCCAGTGCCGCGTCGGCATGATTTCTTTTGGGATGTGCTTCCAGTGCCGCCATATTCAGCAACGCATTGGATAATCGCTCCTTGATGACCAAGGATCCGGGGTCTGCTTGAGTCGCGGCTCGCGTCAACCGCAGTTGCTCCTGCCAATAGGGCTCGGTGGATTCCAGATCACCCTTCGAAAAGCTGATCCGTCCCAGCCGAAAGGCAATGCCGGAGGCCAGCTCCAGAACTTCCGGGTTTTGACTCCTCTCTTTGTAGGGTTTCAATTGCGCTTCCGCAAGCGCCAGCGTAGCTTGCGCGTCGTCCATTTGTAGGCGGGTGATCTGGACGCGAGCAATCGTGTGATAGGCGCGAGCGCGACGCATCGCACTCTCTTCGCTCTCCTCGGCCTGCTCCTTCGCCAGATAGGCCAGCGCTTCCTTGCCCACGGCATCGAGCAGGTCCAGGCGGCCGATCCCGCGCAGCTTCTCGGCGAAGTCGCCCAGCATGAACTCGACCAGGCCTTCGGCATCGTTGCGCCGCTGCTCGGCCAGGGCCAGCGCCGCCTCGGCTTGCAAGCGCCCGGCGCGCGCTTCGCGCAGGCCGTACAAGGCCATCACCACGCCGCCCAGCAGGGCCAGCACAATCAGGCTGATTGCAGCGCTGGCCAGGGCGTTGCGACGCACCAAGCAGCGCAGCGCATAGGCGCGGCCACCGCCCATGGCGTGCACGGGTTCCTTGTGCAACCAGCGGCGCAGATCCTCGGCCATCGCGGCGGCGGAGTCGTAGCGCGACTCCCGCGATTCGCCCATGGCCTTGCATGCGATGGCGCGCAGTTCGATCGGAACCACGGCCAGCTTCTGCAGCGCCGGACGTTCGCCACGCCTGGACTTGAGGCTGGCACCCAGCTCTTCGCGCCAAATGGTGCTGGTGTGGCCGTCGCCGGCCACGCTGAGCCCGGCGAGCTGGTACAGACATTCGGCGAGCACGGCGCCCAGGGCATAGACATCGGTGCGCGCGTCCAGTCCCGACTGATCCGGTCGCTTCTGCTCCGGCGACATGTAGGCATCGGTGCCCGCGATCCGGATCAAGCGGCTTTGCGAGTCCTGGATCGACTTGCTGCCGATGGCGATGCCGAAGTCGATGATCTTGGGCTGGGCGACGCCGTCCACCTCGCAGACCAGGATGTTGCCGGGCTTGATGTCGCGATGGATCAGGCCGCGCTGGTGCGCATGCTGGATGCCCTGGCACACCTCGACCAGCAGACGGGCCAGCTCGCGGGCGTCCACCTTGCGGGTCGCCAGCCACTCGTGCAGCGGCTCGCCCGGCACGTACTCCATGGCGAAGAACAAGGCGCCGTCCGGCAAGCGCCCGGCGTCGTAGATCTGCGCAATGGCGCGATGGCTGAGCTGCGCCAGGGCCTGACGCTCGATCTCGAAATAGGCTTCGGCCAGCGGACTGTGGCTCTCGCGACGCATCACCTTGATGGCGACATCGCGGACAAAAGGCTGCTGCTGCTCGGCCAGCCACACCATGCCCATGCCGCCCTCGCCCAAGGCGCGCTTGAGCACGAAGGGGCCCAGCCGCTGGCCCTCGACCCAGGCAGACGCCGCAGTCGACAGGCTCGCCCAGTCCTCGACCAGCGTGTTCGGACGCGCCCACTGGTGCTGGGTGGCGTGATCGGACCCGGACATGTGGCTCCCCAAAGCAGCTGGCTGCAAGTCTAGCCCGGAGATCTCGGCGCTGTGGCAGGCACGTCTGCCAGCCCCAAACAACTGGTCGCACCACCCTTGACGCATTCCTTCGCGACATTTGCGGTTAACATCCGCGCCCTTTTCGGCTGCCACCCCTCGCCACCCATGGGCAAGAACCTGCTGATCGTCGAGTCGCCCGCCAAGGTGAAGACCATCCACAAAGTCCTCGGCAAGGACTATGCGGTGATGGCTTCCTACGGCCATGTGCGCGATCTGCCCGGCAAGGACGGGTCGGTCGATACGGACCACGATTTCGCCATGCGCTATGAGGTGATCGATCGCAACGAGCGGCATGTGGACGCGATCGCCAAGGCCGCCCGCGATGCCGAGACCATCTTCCTCGCCACCGACTTGGATCGCGAGGGCGAGGCCATCAGCTGGCATCTGGTGGAGATTCTGCGCTCGCGCCGGCTGCTCAAGGACAAGGCCCTCAAGCGTGTGACCTTCGCCGAGATCACGCCCAAGGCGATCAAGGAAGCGATGGCGCATCCGCGTGATCTGTCGATGGATCTGGTCAATGCGCAGCAGGCGCGCCGCGCGCTGGATTACCTGGTCGGCTTCAACCTGTCGCCGCTGTTGTGGCGCAAGGTGCAGCGCGGACTGTCGGCCGGTCGTGTGCAGAGCCCGGCCTTGCGCATGATCGTCGAGCGCGAGGAAGAGATCGAACGCTTCGTGGCGCGCGAGTACTGGACGCTGGAAGCCGATTGCGTGGCGGCGCAGCCCTTTGGCACCAAGCTGATCCAGCTCGACGGACAGCGCCTCGATCAGTTCGACATCAACAACCAGGCGCGTGCCGAGGAAGTGCGCGCGCGCTTGCTGGCCGGCGCCGCCCTGCATCGTGCCGGTGGCGGGCTCAAGGTCAGCGATGTGCAGCGCAAGGACCGGCAACGCCGTCCGGCGCCACCCTTCATCACCTCCACCTTGCAGCAGGAGGCGGCGCGCAAGCTCGGCTTCGGCACCCAGCGCACCATGCGCATCGCGCAGCAGCTGTACGAAGGCGTGGACATCGGCGAAGGCGCGCCGGTGGGTCTGATCAGCTATATGCGTACCGACTCGGTCAATCTGTCGAACGATGCGCTGGCCGAGTTGCGCGAGGTGATCGTGCGCGAGTACGGCGCCGACAAGCTGCCGCCCGGCCCGCAGCACTACAAGAGCAAAAGCAAGAACGCGCAGGAAGCGCATGAGGCGATCCGCCCCAGCTCGCCGCTGCGCACGCCGGCCAGTTTGGCGCGCCACCTGGCCGCCGATCAGCTCAAGTTGTACGAATTGATCTGGAAGCGCGCCGTGGCCTGCCAGATGAAGCCGGCGCTGTTGAACACGGTCAGCGTGGATCTCGAAGCGCGTCCGGGCGATGTGTTCCGCGCCAGCGGCACCACGGTGGTGGAACCCGGCTTTCTCGCTGTCTACGAAGAAGGCCGCGATCAGAAGGACGACGAAGAATCGGGCGCCAAGCTGCCGCCGCTGGCAGTGGGCCAGATCGTGGAGCTGGCCGCCTTGCGCGCCGAGCAGCACTTCACCGAGCCGCCGCCGCGCTACAGCGAAGCCAGTCTGGTCAAGGCGCTGGAGGAATACGGCATCGGCCGCCCGTCCACCTACGCCAGCATCATCCAGGTGCTGCTGGCGCGCGAGTACGTGGCGCTGGAGAAGGGCCGCTTCCATCCCAGCGATGTGGGTCGCGTGGTGTCCAAGTTCCTCTCCGGCCACTTCCCGCAATACGTGGACTACGAGTTCACTGCGCGGCTGGAAGACGAGCTGGACTCGGTGGCGCGCGGCGAGAAGGACTGGGTGCCGGTGCTGCGCGAGTTCTGGACGCCTTTCAAGCAGCTGGTGGACGACAAGACCACCTCGGTGTCGCGCTCCGAAGTGACCCAGGGTCGCGTGTTGGGCAGTGACCCGGACAGCGGTCGCGAGGTCTCGGTGCGGCTGGGCCGCTACGGGCCCTTCGTGCAGATCGGCAACAAGGATGAGGACGAGAAGCTGCGCTTTGCCTCGCTGCGTGCCGGGCAGAAGATGGACACCATCTCGCTGCAGGAAGCACTGGATCTCTTCAAGCTGCCGCGCCAGCTCGGCCTCAACGCGCAAGGCGAGGAAGTCAGCGTGGGTATCGGCCGCTTCGGTCCCTTCGCCAAGGCGGGCAGCACCTACGCCTCGCTGGACAAGGGCGAAGATCCCTTTGCCGTCGATCTGGTGCGCGCCATCGAACTCATCGAGGCCAAGCGCCACGCCGCCGCCAACCGGGTGATCCTGAGCTTCCGCGATGGTGCGATCCAGGTGCTGCGCGGCAAGTTCGGGCCGTACATCACCGATGGCAGCAAGAACGCCAAGATCCCCAAGGAACTGGAACCCGAGCAGCTCAGCGAGGCCGATTGCGTGGCCGCGCTGGAAGCCGCGCCGGCCAAGTCGGGCAAAGGTCGATTCGCACGCAAGGGCAAGAACGGCAAGGCCGACAGCGCCGCTGCCAAGCCGGCCAAGGCGCGCAGCGCGGCCAAGCCTGCCAGCAAGGCCAAGGCCCCCGCCAAGGCCAAGACCGCACCCAAGGCCAAGGCCAGCGCCGAGACCAGCGGCAAGCGCAGTCCGGCGAAAAAGACCGTGGCGAAGAAGGCTGTGGCAAAGAAGCCGGCGGCCAGCAAGCGCAAGGCGGCCTGAACCCGGCCGTCGAGCGAGCCCGCCCGCGCAGCCATCGCGGGCTGCAGTCAGCGCGCAGGCATGGCAAGCCCGAACGCCCACGCGCCGCACAGCGCAGGCATTTCGCCCTGAGCGCTTGACCGGCTAGCCTTCAGCGCCTGTGCGGAGTGGAGGCGGGCGATGGCCAGTTACGGCGTGCTGGGTGAGCTTGCGGTGCCTTTGGTCCTCGGCGTGCTGCGTCTCAGCACCGAGGGCCGTCCCGCGACTGCCGATGCCATCACGGTGATCCACCACGCCCTCGATGCCGGCTTGCGCGTGCTCGACACCGCCGATTCCTACGCCTTGAGCGATCAGGATCTGCACTATGGCGAGCGCCTCGTCGCCAGCGCGCTGGCGCAATGGTCGGGGCCGCGCGAGACGGTGCGCATCATCACCAAGGCCGGCATGGCAAGGCCCAAGGGCCGCTGGGTGCCGAATGCACGGCCGGAGCACCTGCGCCGTGCGGTGGAAGGCAGCTTGCGCGCGCTCGGCGTCGAGCGCCTGCCGCTCTTCCTGCTGCATGGCAATGACCCCGGCACGCCCTTCGAGGACAGTCTGGGCACGCTGGCCGCGCTGCAGCGCGAGGGCAAGATCGAACACCTGGGGCTGTGCAATGTGGAGCTTGCCGAGATCCTGCAGGCGGAGCGCCACTTCACGGTGGCGGCGATCCAGAACGAGCTCAGCGTGATCAATCGCAAGGCCGCCACCGAGGGCACGCTGGCACTGGCGCAGGCGCGCGGGATTCCCTTCCTCGCCCATCGTCCGCTGGGCGGCCACGCCAAGACCGACAGCCTGCTCAAGAACCGTGCGGTCAAGCCCATCGCCGAGCGCCACGGCATCTCGCCGCACGAAGCCGCGCTGGCCAGTCTGCTGGATCTGGGCAGGCCGGTGCTGCCGGTGCTCGGCGCCACCCGGCCCGAGCGCATCGAATCCTGGCAGCGCGCGCTGGCGGTGCACTTCGGCGAGCAGGATCGCACCGCGCTGGCCAGCAAGATCAGCTTTCTGCCCGATGCCGAGGGCGCGGCGCAGCTGGCGCCGCTGCCCAGCGCCGAGGGCCTGCGTGCGATCCATCCTGGCGAGGCGCCCGGCAGCGAGCCCGAGGTGGTGCTGGTGATGGGTGTGCAAGGCGCCGGCAAGAGCACCCTGGTGCAGCGCTATGTCGATGCCGGCTACCGGCGTCTCAATCGCGATCTCATCGGCGGCAGCCTGGCCGATCTCTTGCCCATGCTCGAGGCCGCGCTGGCCGGCGGGGAGCAGCGCGTGGTGCTGGACAACACCTATCCCACCCGAGTCTCGCGCTGGCCGCTGATCCGCATCGCCTTGCGCCATCGCGTGCCGGTGCGCTGCGTGCATCTGGCCACACCGGTGCGTGAGGCGCTGATCAACATCAGCCTGCGCCTGCTCGAGCGCTACGGCTTCCTGCCTGGTCCGGATGAGCTCAAGGAGCTGGCCAAACAGGATCCCAATCTGCCACCGCCGGCGGCACTGGCGCGCTATGCAGCGAGCTTCGAGGCGCCCCAGGCCGACGAAGGCTTCGGCGCCATCGAGGAAGTTCCCTTTGTGCGCCAGCCCACCGGCCCGCTGGGCGGCAGCGTGAAGGCCTTGCTGCTGGACGTGGATGGCACGCTGCGCCGCACCCGCAGCGGCGAGATCTACCCACGCGATCCAGAGGACATCGAGATCCTGCCGGGCCGGCGCGAGAAGCTGGCCCAGGACATCGCCGAGGGTTGGACCTTGTTCCTGGTCTCCAACCAGAGTGGGGTGGCCTCCGGGCAGGTCAGCCAGGCGCTGGTCGAGGCCTGCTTCGCGCGCACCATCGAACTGCTGGGCCTGCCAGTCGCCGATGTCATCTACTGTCCGCACACCGCCTTCCCGGCCGGCTGCTTCTGCCGCAAGCCGATGCCGGGGATGGGCATCGCGCTGGCGCGCAAGCACGGCCTGGCCATCGATCAATGGCGAATGGTGGGCGACATGGCCAGCGATGCCGATTTCGCCCGCGCCATCGGCGCCCGCTACCACGACGCCAGCGAGTACTTCGGGAGCTAGCCATGGCCTTGTGGCTGCGCATCCTGTTGCTGGGCTGCCTGCTGTGGACGGCGCCGGCCTTGGCGGAGGAGCAACCCTGGCAGCTCGCCTTTCACACCGATCTCGCCAAGGATTGCGGCGACATCGAGCAGGTCCGTGCCCTGCCGGCACAAGCCTGGCTGGACGCGGCAAGCATGCAGGCCATCTCGCCACCGGCCAACGGCGTGCTGTGGATCAGGCTCACGCCCAGCGCCGAGCAACTGCCTGAACTGGCACTGGTGGCGCGACGCCAGCGCACGTCCAGCTGGTGGTTCTATGGTGCTGGCGACAGCACCGAGGGGCGCAGGATCAGCGTGTTCGAGCGCGCGAGCCTGGACGGGCATGCGCCTGGATTCCTGGTGCTGAACCTGCCGCGCCAGGCCAGCACTGCGCAGTACGCCTGTCTGGTCGCGCCCTCGCCCGGGCCGCGGGTGCTCGCGCTGTACAGCCCGGCAGAATTGCGCAGCGCGCAATTGCACCAGACCGCGTGGCTGGGCCTGTGCCTGGGCGCCATGCTGGCGATGTGGACACTGGTGCTGGCCTTCTATCTGGGCCTGCGCGAAAGCGTGTACGCCTGGTACAACGTGTATGTGATCGGCTTTGCCGGGTATCTGCTGCACACCCTGGACCTGTGGCGCCAGCTACTGCCGGTCGAGTGGAGCGGGGCGCTCAGCGTCGCCCTGCTCGGCAACGGCATGATCACGCTGTGCATGGCGGCGGGCACCGGTTTCGCGCTGCGCTTCGTGCCTGTGCGTGAGCGCTTTCCGCGACTGGCCCAATCGGCGAAGTTGGGCGTGGCCCTGGTGCTCCTGGGCACGCTGATTCATGTCGTGGGCGTGGCAGCGGATTGGCCCAGCGCCCTGTTCGGTGGCAACGATCTGCTCAACATCGGCGCGGCAATCACCATCCTCAGCTTGTTCTCCGCGATCCTGCGCCTTGCCCTCGAAGGCCAGGTCACGGCGCGCATCTACGCCATCGGTTGGGCGCCTTTGTTCTGCGTCGTGATCTGGCTGATCCTGGGCTATCTCGGCGTGCACGGCGGTGCCGACATGGCGCCCTGGCTGCTGCTGATGGGTGCTGGCGCCTTCGAATGCCTGATCCTGGGCTGGGGCTTGGCGGACCGTGCTCGCACTTACCGGCAGCAGCGCGATCTGGCGCTGTATCGAGCCGAGCATGACGCCTTGACCGGCACCCTCAATCACGGCGCCCTGCGCCGCGCCTTGCAGACGCTGGCCGCGCAACCCGGCGAGCATGTGTTGCTGTACTGCGATCTGGATCATTTCAAGCGCATCAACGACGAGCATGGGCACGCGGCAGGCGACCGCTGTCTGCAGCGCTTTGCCGCGATCGCCCGCGCCCAGCTGCGCGGCATGGATCTGCTCGGCCGTTGGGGCGGGGAAGAGTTCGTTGCCGCCCTGCCACAGGCCGGGCAACTGGAAGTGCGGCGCGTGGCCGAGCGCTTGCGCGCCGCGGTGGCCGAAGACCGCGATGTGCTGCCGATGACCGTCAGCATCGGCATCGCCCGGCGCCTGCCTCAGGAATCGCTGGAAGAATGGCTGCAGCGCGCCGATCGCGCCCTGTATCGCAGCAAGCAGAATGGCCGCAATCGGGTCAGCGAGGATCCGCACCCGGCAGCCCCCAACCCAGGAGATCCCCATGTGGCAAATGGCTGAGCCGCGAGCGCTGAGCACCCACCAGACACTGCGCCTTGGCGCGGTGCTGGCCGCATTCTGGTTGGGCGCCTGTGCCCACACACCGCCGGTGCGCGAGGCCGATGTGCCGAAGACGCCGGCAGGGTTCCTGGTGGGCTATCTGCCGGCCAGCGAACTGCCCGACAGTCGCGCGCTGCTTGACCCACCGCCAGCGGCGGGATCGCCGCAGCAGCTGGCCGATCTGGCTGAGGCGCGCGCCATGCTCGACCTGCGCGACACCGCGCGCTGGGCGGCGGCGCGGCGCGATGCCGATCTGTCCTATCCCAATTCGATCAGCGCCTTCAGCTGCGCGCTGGGTTTCACCCCGGATGAGGCACGCACGCCGCATCTGGCCATGCTGCTGCGGCGCGTGGTCAACGATGCCAGCCAGTCCACGCGTGCGGCCAAGGACGCGTGGCGTCGCGAGCGTCCCTTCCTGAGCATCGGGCAAGGCACCTGCACACCCGAGGACGAGGCCGAGATGCGGGAGAGCCCGTCCTACCCTTCGGGCCACGCCGCCACCGGCTACCTGTGGGCGCTGATCCTGGCCGAGCTGGCGCCGGATCGCGCCGAAGTGCTGCTGCGTCGCGGTGTGGACTACGGCCACAGTCGCGTGGTCTGCGGCGTGCACTGGCCCAGTGATGTGGAAGCCAGCCGCCGCGTGGCACCAGCGGTGCTGGCACGCTTGCGCCAGCAACCGGACTTCGTCGCCCAACTCAACGCCGCGCGCAGCGAAGTGCAGGCGTGGCGCGACGCCGCCCTGGCGCCGTCCTGCCCGTAGGTCAGACGGCCGGAACGTCATGGCAACGCACGTGGGCTGAAGCGGTCTGTCGTTGACGCAAGGAACGCGAAGGTGGCAAAGACCGCCGAAGACGCTTTGGGGGACGATGGCGCTGCAGAGGCCACTCTCCAACCCTCAGCCGTCAGCGAAACCGGCCCGCAACACGCCCCAGCCCCGATCCCAATTTCGCGAGGCCACCTAGCCGCCACAGCAGTGCCATGCATGTCGTGACGAAGCACCTCGTGACGTGTGATCCTGCTGCGAACTGACGGGTTCGAAGGCCAGGGGGCAGTCATGCAAGGTGCGACAAGTCGATCACTGATCGCAGCATGGGTCTTATTGCTCGCAGGCCTGGCGCTGGCCAGTCCAGGATTCGCGGCCGTGACGACCTTGGGCGCGCCGGCCAGTATTGCGGGCTCGACCACACTGGCCTACACGGTTCCGGCCGGGACCGACCGCCTGCTGGTGGTCACCGCCTCAAACGCCGCCGCAATTGTCGCCCCCACCGTCAGTTTCGGCGCCTCACCGATGACCCTGGTGGTGCAGCGCGCGGACACCGTTGCCATTGATTCGATGTGGCAGCTCGCGCTGGGCAGCAGCGCGAGCGAGACCAACGGCACCATCACGGTGACCGGCTTTGCGTCGGCCGCCAATACGGTGATCACCGCCCAGGGCTTTGCCGGGGTCAACCAAGCGACGCCGATCGACGGCACGAATACCAACCAGGCCCTCGGCAGCAATCTTGCTTCGAGCCTCGCGCTGAACGCGACGACCGCCGGCGATCTGGTCTACGACATCTTCGACGGTTTCGTAAGCTCGGGTTCGGTCACCGCCACGCCGGATGCCAGCCAGACCGCCGTGCATGACGTCAGCCTGACGATCGTCAATGGCTTTGGCCGCTATCGCACCAGCACCAAGGCTGCCACCGGCGCATCGACGACGATGAGCTGGACCTCCAATTCGGCTGCGATCCTGCATCTGGCGGCCAACATCAATGCCGCCCCGGTGGTCTCGCCGACCATTTCCAACGTGACTGACCAGAGCATCAACGAAGACGGCACGACGGGGCCATTGGCGTTCACGATCGGCGATCCGGATACACCGCTGGCCAACCTCACGGTCACGGCAAGCTCCAGCAACACGACGCTGGTGCCGAATGCGAATCTCAGCCTGGGCGGCAGCGGCGCCAGCCGCAACATCACGGTGACGCCGGTCGCCAATCTGTCCGGCACCAGCACCATCACCATCGAGGTCAGCGATGGGGTGAATTCGGCCAGCGACACCTTCCTGTTGACGGTCAATCCGGTCAACGATCCGCCGAGCTTCCTAATCGGCGGCAACCCGAGTTTTCCAGGTACCGGGCTCACGCAACTCCGCAGTGTTCCGAACCAGGCCACCGCGATCGACGACGGCGATTCGGACTTCGCCCAGGCGCTCACCTTCAATGTCAGCAACAGCAACAATGCGCTGTTCGCCATCCAGCCCTCGATCGATGCGGCGGGCACCTTGACCTTCACCCAGGCGGCCGGCGCCACTGGCAGCGCCATGGTGTCGGTGACCCTGACCGACGACGCCACTGCGGGCGGCACGGCGCTGACGACTGGCGCGCAGAGTTTCACCATCACCCTGACGCCAAGTGGCCCAGGGCTGACCTACGTACCGAACCCCGTTGGGCCCGACGCCTTCAAACTCGTGCACTTCTTCGATGGTGCCAGCGGCGCGGGTGTGACCCGCAACGGTTTGCTGGTCATTACGCCTGCGTCCGCATCAGGAACCACAGGCGGCACCACCACGCTGTCGAACTGTTCGGTGAACGTTCCCGGGTTCGATGTCAGCTCGATCAACGGCCGCAGCTTCCTGACCGGCGGTGCCGCCCAGACCGTGCCATTGACCTGTCTCAGCACCACGAGCTCGCGAAACGGAACCTTGAGCTGTGTCGAGAATCCTGCCGGCTCGAGCGCCGTCACGCGCACCTGGCCGGTGAACTGCCCCACCTGCATTCTGGACGTGACCACAACCTTGGACACCACGGCGCCGCCGTCCACGGGCTTCGTGTCGGCGGTCACAGGGGCTCAGAGCGGGCGCATGAATCGTAATGGGAACACCTCGACCTGTGCCGCACCGAAGGGCTACCCAGGCGACTTCGCAACCTCGGGAGGCCGTCAGTACGACGCCTACACCTTCCGCACCGGCGCGGCGCAATGTGTGACCGCACGCCTGACAGGGAGCGCCGACGTTTTCTTCGCCGCCTACAGCGGGAGTTTCAATCCGACCAGTCTGGGCACCAATTACGTGGCGGATTCGGGCAACTCGGCCTTGACCAGCGCCCGGATGAGCTTCAACACGGCGGCCAACAGCAACTATGTGATCGTCGTGCACGAGGTGAGTCCGGGCGTTGGCATCGGGACGAACTATCAACTCCAACTGGACGCCTGTGGCCCGAACGCCGACCTCGCCATCACCAAGACCGACGGCGTGACCAGTGTCAACGGTGGCACCGCGACCACGTACACGATCACCGCCAACAATCCTGGTCCCTCGCCGGTCACCGGCGCGACTGTGGCCGATACCTTCCCGGCGGCCTGCACCATCGCGACCTGGACCTGTGCAGGCGCAGGCGGCGGCACCTGCACGGCCGCGGGCAGCGGCAACATCAATGACACGGTCAACCTGCCGGTGGGCGCGTCGGTGACTTACTCCGCGACCTGTGGAATCAACCCAGTCGCCACCGGCACCTTGGTCAACACCGCCACGATCACTGCCCCATCGGCCACGCCCGATTTCAACACGGCCAACAACAGTGCCACGGACACCAACTCCATCGTGCCCGGCGCCAACCTTGGGATCACCAAGACCGACGGGGTGAGCACGGCGGTGCCGGGTGGCAGCGCCACCTATACGATCACCGGCAGCAATTCGGGCCCGACCAGCGTCACCGGCGCCACGGTGGCGGACACCTTCCCGGTCTCCTGCGTATCGCCGAGCTGGACCTGCTTGGGGGCGGGCGGTGGCACGTGCACGGCTGCGGGCAGCGGCAACATCAACGACAGCGTCAACTTGCCAGTGGGCGGCTCGGTCACCTACACCGCTGTGTGTCCGATCAGCGCCGCGGCCACTGGCACGCTGGCCAACACCGCCACGATTGCAGTGCCGGTCGGGATCAACGACCCCGCCCCGGCCAACAACAGCGCCACCGACAGCAACATTCTGACGCCGCGGGCGAACCTCGGCATCACCAAGACCAACGGCGTGAGCAGCGTGGTGGCGGGCACGAGCACCACCTACACCATCGTGGCCAGCAACGCCGGGCCCAGCGACGCTCCGAACACCACGGTGGCGGACACCTTCCCTGCCAGCCTGACGTGCGCCTGGACCTGCGTGGGCGCCGGCGGCGGCACCTGCACGGCGGCAGGCAGCGGCAACATCAACGACACGATCAACCTGCCCGTCGGTGCCAGCGCAACCTACACCGCAGTGTGCAACATCAGCGCGGCGGCCACCGGCACGCTGAGCAACACCGCCACCATCGCGGTGGGCGGTGGCGTCATCGATCCCACGCCGGGCAACAACAGCGCCACCGATGGCCCGGACGCGATCATCTCGACCACTTACTCGATCGCCGCTGCGGCGGTGACCGAGGGTACCGGCGGCAGCACCAATCTGCAGCTGACGGTGAGTGCAACACCGCCTCCAGCAGCGGTCGGCAGCGTCAACTTCGCCACCAGTGATGGCACCGCCGTCGCCCCGGGCGACTACACCAGCAGCAGTGGCACGCTGAACTTCGGCATCGGCGTGCCGAGCCAGACCATCACGATCCCGATCAATCCCGACAACGTGGTGGAAGGCAATGAGACGCTGACCGTCACCCTGAGCGCGCCGGTCAGTGGCGTGATCGGCACCAGCAGCGCCGTCGGCACCATCAACAACGACGACAGCGCCACGCTGTCGATCAATGATGTGGCAGTGGACGAGGGCAATGCCGGCAACACGCCGCTGAGTTTCACCATCAGCCTGAGCAACCCGGTGCAGGGCACGGTGAGCGTCGTGGCCAACACCGCCGACGGCAACAACGCCAATGCGGCGCTGAATGCCACCCTGGCCAATGCGGACTACGTGGCCTTGGTCAACGTGCCGGCTGCGATCGCCAGCGGCACCCTGACCACCCTCACCGCGCAAGGCGTGGGCGACACCAGCTTCGAGAACGACGAGCAGTTCCGCGTGATCCTGTCTGGCCTCAGCATTCCCGGCACGCTGATTCCGGGCACGGTGACTCTGGGCACCGCCACCGGCATCGGCACGCTGCGCAATGACGATCTGCAGACCACCACCACGATCACCAGCGACCTGCCTGATCCCAGCGTGGTCGGCCAGCCCTATCCGGTGGTGGTGCAGGTGGCAGGACAGACCTCCTCGCCCGCAGGCACGGTGAACATCAGCGATGGCACCGGGGCCAACTGCAGCGCCACGCTGTCCGCCACCACCTCGCCCAACAGCACGGCCACCTGCAGCCTGACCAGCATCTCGGCCGGGGCCAAGACGCTGACCGCCACCTACGTGCCGGGCACCGGCTTTGCGCCCAGCAATGGCAGCACCGCGCATCAGGTGAATCCAGCGGCGACGACGATCACGCTCAGCGGTCCGCCGCGCGTGCGGGTGAACACGCCCACGCGCTTTGACTTCGTCCTTGCCGTGACCTCGCCGGGCGGTGGCAGCCCGGCCGGTACCGTCACCGTCACCAGTGGCGATGCCAGCTGCAATCTCACGCTGCCGGCACCGGCGCCCACCGGTTGCAATCTCAGCTTCACCACGCCGGGCTCGCGCAGCATCAACGCCAGCTTCGTCTCGGCCGATGGCAACTACACAGCCAGCGCCACCGCCAGCGCGGTCGCCAGCGTGGTCTTCGCCGTCGCCGATCTGGCAGTCACCAAGGACGACGGCGTCAGCACCTACCGGCCGGCCGATCTCCTGGTCTACACGATGACGCTGCGCAATCAGGGTCCGGATGCCTCACCGCTGGTGCGCTTCACCGATGTGCTGCCGGGTCTCACCAATCCGCGCTGGACCTGCGCCGCGCTCGGCGGGGCCATCTGTCCGCAGGCTGGCGGCGTCAGCGACATCAACGCCACGGTGCAGGTGCTGCCTAGCCTGGGCCAGCTCACCTACACCCTGTCCGGCAATGTGCCGCGCCCGGCGCCATCGACGCTCAGCAACACCGCCGCCGTGGTGCTGCCGCCCGACACCACCATCGAAGACCCGCAACTGGGCAACCAGAGCCAGACCGATACCAACACACTGGCGCCGTCCTTCGAGCATGGCTTCGAGGCTCCGGCGATGGCCGCCGCCAGCGGCCAGGTGCAGATCCCGCTGGCGCTGCGCGGACAGGCGCGCGAGGTGGCCAGCGTGATCCTGTCGCTGGACGATGCCTACGGCGAAGCGCTGCGCGTGTATGCCCGCAACTTCGATGGCCAGTGGGAACTGGCTCTGGCCCTGCGTGATCGCCAAGGCCTGTGGACGCTGCGCCCCTGGCAACGCGCCAGCGCCGCGCCCACGCTGCTGTGGACCACCGATGGCAGCCCGGGCCAGTGGAGCCTGATCGACGCCGAGTTGCGCTGACCGCCAACCCCGCCCCCGCATGCGTGGGGGCGGGTTGCTCTGTTGACGCAGTGGGCGCGCGTCGGTGGGTTCAAGCTCGCCTGACGTGATCAACCGGATCCTAGTGTGGTGTTCCGTAATTAAGTTGAACTAAATTTCCGATGGATTTTGGCCCGAGGCAAGGCGCGAGGAGGAGTCATAGCCAGCACTATGGCGACGACGAGCAACACAGCATCGGGGCAAAAGACGCGGAAATTGTTCAAGGTAATTGCGGAACACCACACTAGCTTGCGCTTTCGCGTCCTTTGCATCGAAGCCCAAAGCGCCGCGCCTGCTGCGCGGCGTCATGGCCTACGCCACCTTTGCATCAAGGGCCGGCGCGGTCTGTCAATTCACTCAGGCTCGACATAGACTCGGGTCCACGTGCGTCGCAAGGGTGTACGAGCCGGTCGGGCGGGGACTGAACCGGTGAGGGTCCGACGACACCCTTTTCGTTGCGCACGACTCACTGCCTGGAGTTCTGTGATGCGTCCTGCTCGTCGCCTTTTGTTGTGTGCATTGACCACGGGTTTGTTGCTGGGTCCGGTTGGAATGGTGGCGGCGCCTCAGGTGCAGCCGCATCCACTGCCCTTTGCGGCATGGGTGCCCAGCGCCCACAACACTTTGCCCGGAACCTGGCAACCGGCCGCAAGCAGCCGAGAGTGTCCACCCGCTGGCATGCAACGCTTCGCCTTGCCCAAGCAGGGGCGCGGCGTGGCCGGGCCGGTGAAGGGCATGCCGGAGGTGCTGTGGCTGCCGGACGACTATCTGAGCCCCAGCGGGCGCCACAAGCTGGTGATCCAGGGCAGTGCCGCCGAAACTGGCTTCCTCAAGTCCCTGCCGGTTCGGCATGTGGCCGACTACGGCAGCTTCCAGGTGGTCGAAGCCAGCAGCGATACGGCCAAGGCGCTGGCCTCGATGCGTGGCGATGCGGTGCGCTTCGATGATCGCCAGAACGTGATCCAGCTGCGCCATCGGATCATCGACACCACGCTGAGCGAACACAGCAAGGCCACGCAGGAAGCGGTGAGCGGGCCTGGACTCTGGTTCGTGCAGTTCGCCGGCCCGGTCAAGCCGGAATGGCGTGCGGCCCTGGATGCCACCGGCGTACAGGTGGCGAGCTACTACTCGCACAATGCCTACCTCGTGTACGGCGAAGTGGCGGAACTGACGCGCTTCAAGGCCTACGCCAGCAGTGCGTCCTACGTGCAATGGCACGGCCGCATGCAGAGCGAAGACAAGCTGATCGACAGCGCGCGGCTGCTGGCCGACAAGTCGCTGCGCGAGGGCGCGGCGCCAGTGACCAACATCTACACGGTGCAGTTCCTGGCCAGCAGCCCGCGTGGCGGGGACACCGAAGCCGCGCTGCGCAGCCTGGCGGCGGGCGCCATCATCAATGATTCCGAGTATCTGCAATACCGCAACATCCGCTTGCCGCTGAGCAGCGAAGACCTGCGCGCGGTCGCCGCCCTGCCCGACGTGATCGTGATCGAGCCCTACGTCACGCCGGTCAAGCTGGACGAGCGGCAGAACATGATCGTGGCCGGCAACATCACGGGGAACAATCCCACCCCCGGCAATTACTTCTCCTTGTTGAGCACCTGGGGCTTCACGCAGGCTCAGTTCACCGCGTCGAACTTCGGCGTCGACATCAGTGACAGCGGCATCGACAGCGGCAACGCGGGGGATGTGCGGCATTTCGCGCTGTGGCTGGACGGCTCGCTGTCCACTTCTGACCGCATCGTCTACAACCGCCTGATCGGCACGCCCAATGTCGGCTCCGTCGTCGCCGGCTGCGACGGCCATGGCAATCTCAATGCGCACATCGTCGGCGGCCATACCGGCACGCGCACCGCGGCACCGCACGCCGATGCACAGGGCTACCGCTATGGCCTGGGCGTCGCGCCTTTCATCAACCGCATGGGCGGCAGCGTCATCTTCGATCCGAACACCTTCACCAGCCCGGACTTCGAAGACCTGCAGTCACAGGCCTACAACGATTCGATGCGGATCAGCAGCAACAGCTGGGGCGCGGCCGTCGGTGGCGCCTACACCACCGACGCGCAGCGCTACGACGCCCTGGTGCGCGATGCCCAGCCCACCGGCAGCACCGTGCCAGTAGCGGGCAATCAGCAGATGATCCTGCTCTTCGCCGCCGGCAACAGCGGCTCCGGCGCCAACACCGTCGGCTCGCCTGCCACGGCGAAGAATGTGATCACCGTGGGCGCGTCGGAGAATGTGCACCCCTTTGGCGCCGCTGATCAGTGCGGTGTCGCCGACAGCGGCGCTGACAGCGCCAACGACATGATCGGCTTCAGCTCTCGCGGGCCCACCGATGATGGCCGTTTCAAGCCTGAAATCGTGGCCCCCGGCACGCACGTGACCGGCGGCGCGGCACAGGCCGCACCCACCGACCTTGGCAATGGTGCTGCGCTGGCCTGCTTCGATGCTGGTGGTGTGTGCGCAGGCCCCGGCGTCAGCAACTTCTTTCCGCTGGGCCAGCAGTTCTATACGGCGTCCTCGGGCACCAGCCATTCCACGCCAGCGGTCGCTGGCGGCGCGGCGCTGGTGTACCAGCAGTTCATCAACAACCCGAGCTACCTCGCCACCCACCGCACCCCGGCGGGCTCGGCGCCACCCAGTCCGGCGATGGCCAAGGCCTATCTGACCAACGCGGGTCGGCACATGACCGGCACCGGCGCGAATGACACCCTGCCCTCAAACAGCCAGGGCATGGGCCTGATGGATCTGGGCCGCAACTTCGATGGCACCACGCGCATCCTGCGTGATCAGGCACCCGCCGATCTGTTCACCGCCTCCGGACAGACCCGCATTCTGGCCGGAACCGTCACCGACGCCAGCCGACCCTTCCGCGTCTCGCTGGCCTGGACCGACACGCCGGGACCCACCAGTGGCAACAACTTCGTCAACAACCTTGATCTGGAAGTGGCGATCGGCGGCAACACCTACCGCGGCAACGTGTTCAGTGGTGCCAACTCCACCACTGGCGGCAGCGCTGACATTCGCAACAACCTCGAGAGCGTGTTCCTGCCGGCGGGCTTCCCTGTGGGCACACCCTTTACTGTCACCGTACGCGCCACCAACATCGCTGGCGACGGCGTGCCGGGCAATGCCTCGCCCACCGATCAGGACTACGCGCTGGTCGTCTACAACGGTGCCGTCGCCAGCGTTCCGGTGGTGACGCTCAACAGTGCGACCGTGGTGGCTGGCAGTTGCCCCGCCAACGGCACGGTGGCCGACCCGGGCGAACGCTGTCCGTCAATATCAGCCTGCAGAATGTGGGCGTGGCCGACACCAACACCCTCAGCGCGGCCCCGTGACCCTGGCACCGGCCGCCTTGAGCTACGGCGTGCTGAGCGCTGGTGGCGCCGCGGTCACGCGCAATTTCGTCTTCCGGGTCGATGCGGCGCAGGTCTGCGGCACTCCCTTGAATGGCGTCCTGCGACTCAACGATGGCGGCAGCATCGTCAATCAGGATCTCGCCTTCAGCCTGCCCATCGGCTCGCCGGCCGTCCCCTTGAGCGAGAACTTTGATGGCCTCACCGTGCCCAACCTGCCAGCAGGATGGAGTGCCACCCGACCCAGCGGAACGGTTGCGCTGTGGGCCACGGTAGGGGCAGGCGCTGACTCTGCGCCGAACGCGATCTTCAGTGCCAATCCAGCCACCATTGCGGACAACCGGATCGACACGCCTGTTGTTGCCTTGCCCGCAGGTGCCAGTGCCGCTGTGCTGAGCTTCCGCCATCGCTATGGCCTGGAAAACACCTTCGACGGCGGTGTACTGGAAATCGCCGTGGGTGCTGGCGCCTTCACCGACATCCTCGCGGCTGGTGGCAGCTTCGTTGCGGGTGGCTATGTCACCACGATCAGCACCGGCTTCAGCAATCCAATCGGCGGCCGCCAGGCCTGGACTGGCACCTTGTCGGCGTACAGCACGGTCAGCGTGAACCTGCCGCTGTCAGCCAATGGCCAGAACATCCAATTGCGCTGGCGGATGGGCTCGGACAGCGTCGTCGGAGCTACCGGCTGGTTTGTCGACAGCATCAGCTTGCAGGCCGGCTCCACCTGCGTGCTCGGTTGTCAGCCGACCACCTTCTCCGTCAACGACGTCAGCCAGCCCGAGGGCGATGTCGGCACCAGCAACATGGTGTTCACGGTGAGCCGCAGCAATCCGGTGGGCGACCAGTCGGTGAGCTTCGCCACGGTGGCAGGTGGCTCGGCCAGCACACCGGCCGACTACACCGCGGTGCCGCCGACGACGATCAACTTCGTGGGGGCCGCAACCGCCGCCAATGCCACGGTGCAGATCGTCGGTGATGCGCTGACCGAGCTCGATGAGACTGTGTTCGTGCAACTGACTCAGGGATCCGGCGGCACGGTGCTCGGCGATCCCGACGGCGTCGGCACGATCCAGAACGACGATCTGGCAGAGACGACCACCACCACGATCACCAGCGACAATCCGGACGCCAGCGTCGTGGGTCAGCCCTATGCGGTGGCGGTGACCGTGGCCGGGAGCACCAATGCGCCGACCGGATCGATCACCGTCACTGACGGGACCGACAGTTGCGGGCCAGTGGCGCTGACTGTCGGCACCGCGCCGAACAGTACGGCCACCTGCAACCTCACCAGCACCACGGCCGGCGCCAAGACGCTGACCGCGACCTATGCGCCCAGCGGAATGTTCGTTGGCAGCAACGATACCGAGCCGCATCAGGTCAACCCCGCGGCGACCACGCTGGCTCTGTCCGGCCCGGCCACGGTGCGCATGGGCACGCCTGCCACCTACACCGCCACCCTGACCGTGCAGGCGCCGGGTGCCGGCACGCCGGCGGGCACGGTGACCGTCAGCGCGGGGGCGGACAGCTGCGCCATCGTGTTCCCGACCGCCACGCCCAGCTGTTCGATCACCTTCGCCAGCAGTGGCGTGCGCTCGGTGAGCGCCGCCTTCGTCAGCGGCAACGGCAACTACACCGGCAGCACCGCGGCCACGCCGGTCGGCACCGTCGTGTTTGCCCAGTCGGACCTGGCGGTGACCAAGAGCAACGGCGTCAGCAGCTATGTGGCGGGCGATCTCCTGGTGTACACGATCACGCTGCGCAACAACGGCCCGGATCCGGTGACGCAGCCGCGCTTCACCGATGTGGTGCCGGCCGTGCTGCTCAACTCGCGCTGGACCTGTGCCGCCAGCGGCGGCGGCATCTGCCCGCAGGCCGGTGGTGTGGGCAACATCGACGCCAGTGTGGTGACCTTGCCGAGCGGCGCCGTGCTGACCTACACCCTGAGTGCAAACGTCCCGCGCCCGGGTCCGGCCAGCATCAGCAACACCGCCCAGGTGGCCCTGCCCAGCGATGGCACGATCGTCGACCCGACGCTGAGCAACCAGAGCGCCACCGACACCGACACGCTGACCACGGCCTTCGCCCACAGCTTCGAAAGCCCGGCGATCAATGCCAGTACGGGAACGTTGCTGATTCCGGGTCTGCAGAACCGCGGCAACATCGACTTCGTGGCCAAGGTGCTGATCAGTCTGGACGATGGTCGCGGCGAGGCCCTGCGCGTGTATGCTCGCGACTTTGACGGCGGCCTTGAGTACGCCATCGCCATCCGCGATCGCAATGGCGTGTGGACCCTGGGTACCTGGCAAGCGCACAGCGGCAATCCAAACCTGCGGTGGACGGCCGAACGTGATGGTGATGCCTGGTATCTGAGCCAAGCTCGCTTTGATTGATCTGTCGTCCAGCGAGGTGCCGCCCAGGCGGCGCCTCGCCGACTCGTCGAGAGAAAAACTGCCATGAAGAAGACTTTGTTCGCTGGCCTGCTGCTCGTTGCTGCCTTGCCGGCATCGGCCCAGACTTTCACCAGTTCCGAAGCCATTGCGATCCCGAACTCGGGAAACGGAGCACCGTACCCATCGGTCATCGCTGTTAGTGGTCTCAGCGGGAATGTCACTGGCCTCACGGTCACCCTGAGTGGCTTTACGCACACCTTTCCGGACGATGTCGACGTCCTGCTGGTCAGCCCTTCCGGTACACCAGTGGTTCTGATGTCGGACGTTGGCGGCAGCGGTGACGTGGCCGCCTTGAACTTGGTCCTGCAGGATGGCTCACCGGCCATGCCGGACAATGGACCGCTGGTCTCGGGCACTTTCGCACCCACCAACATCGGGGCGACTGATACTTTTCCCGCGCCGGCTCCCAGCACCACACCGGCGGCCAATCTGGCGGCCTACAACGGCCCGGCCTCTGCAGCCAACGGCAACTGGTCGCTGTATGTAGTCGATGACTTGACCGGCGATTCCGGCAGTTTCAGCGGTTGGTCCCTGACCTTCACCACCGCCGCTGGGGCACCCACTACCGTGGCCGTGGGCAATGCCAGCGCCTCTGAGGGCAATACCGGCACGGTCAATCTCAACTTCCCGATCACCATCTCGCCGGCGGCGCCCGCCCAGATCGATCTCAGCTTCACCACAACCGCCGGCAGCGCAACCTCCGGCGTCGACTACGTGGCCGCCACCAATCAGGCGCTGATCGTTCCCATTGGCGCGACCAGCGCCACGGCCACGGTGGCGGTGAATGGCGATCTGACGGTCGAGACCCTGGAAACACTGGTTCTGACCATCGCCACCGCCACACCGAACGTCACCATCGTCACCAATCAGGCCCTGGGCGAAATCATTGACAACGACACCGCGGTGCTCAGCATCGCCAACCGCGCCCAGCCGGAAGGCAACAGCGGCACCAGTCCGATGGCCTTCACCGCCACCCTGAGCAACCCGGTGCAGGGCGCGCTGAGCTTCAACGTCAGCACCGCCAACGGCACGGCGACGGCCGGTTCGGACTACGTGGCGCTGAGTAACCAGACCATCAATGTGGCCTCGGGTGCGACCACGCAGACGGTGAATGTCACCATCAATGGCGACACCGTGCTGGAGAACGATGAGACCTTCACCCTCAGCATGAGCAATCTCGTGGTGCCGGTCGGCATCGGCGCCAATGCGATCACGCTGAGTCCGGCCAGCATCACCGGCACGATCCAGAATGACGACACCGTTGGGCTGAGCGTGGCCGACCTGAGTCAGGCCGAGGGCAGCTTCGGCAACAACAGCACCTTCACCGTGCAGGTCAGCCTGGTCGGCCAGAGCGCCATCCCGGTGGCCGTCAATTTCGCCACTGCCAATGGCACCGCGCTGGCGCCCAGCGACTACATCGCCACCAACGGCACCCTGAACTTCGCCCCGGGCGTGACCTCGCAGACCATTCCGGTGACCGTCAATGCGGATCAGGAAGCGGAGCCCGACGAGACCTTCCTGGTCAACCTGACGAACCCGACGCCGAATCCGGGCGCCACGCTGACCCGCCCACAGGCGACGATCACCATCCTCAACGACGACTACGCGGCGATCATCCCGACCTTGAACGCCTGGATGCTCGGCGCACTGGCGCTGGTGCTGGGCTTGATCGGCATGGCGGCGGTACGCCGTTTCGACTGAGGATGCGGCTTCGTTTCTGCTGAGAAAGCGCCGGCCTCGTCCGGCGCTTTTTCTTTGCCGAGCCGCTCCGCACGGCAAGCCGGCGCGAAGGCCTTGCGAGGCGCCGCAGCGGCTCAGGCCAATTCGGCGGCCAGGAAGGCGCGCGCAGTGCGGCTGTCTCGCTTGATGGTGGGTTCCGACAAACCCAGGATTTCCGCCACCTCGCTGACCTCTAGGCCGGCGAAGTAGCGCAGTTCGGCCACCTTTTCCAGACGCGGATCCAGCTCGCCCAGCTTGCGCATGGCCTGATCGACGCGCAGCCACTGCTCGGCATCGTCCAGCGCGAAGCGGCCGCTCTCCAGCACCGCCAGTGACACGGCCTGCGCGCCGCCGCCGCGGCGTTCGGCCTGGCGCGCACGTGCGTGGTCGATGACGATCTGACGAATCGCCTGCGCCGCCGTCGCCAACAGGTGCGCGCGATTGGCGTAGGCCGGCGAATCACGGTCATAGAGCTTGATGTAGACCTCGTTGACCAGTGCCCGAGTCTCCAGAGTCAGGCCGCGTGCATGGCGGGCCAACTCGCGCTTGGCGATGCGGCGCACCTCGGCCATCACCGTCACACCAAACTCGGGGCTCTCCGGCGCTTGCATCGGCTGGCTCCATTCAGGCCGGTTCGAGTCTAGCCGGGAAGCCTTGTCGAAGGATCGCGGATGAATTCGTCGGGTGTATGGCGACTGTCCGTGGCTGAGCGGGGACGCGAACCAACAGTGGATATTGTCCGCGCGCAACGGGAAATCTCCGCGCGCAGCTGGGCTAGCATCCTCCACTTGCCGGAAGTCATGCCGATGGACGCGAATCACTGGGCCCGGGTGCGGGAGCTGTTCGAGAGCATCGCCGATCTGCCGCCCGAACAGCGCGCGGCAGCGCTGGCCGCAGCGGCTGTCGATGACGAGGTGCGCGCGCAGGTCAGGCGCTTGCTGACCGCCGATGCCGATACCGCCGCCGACGCGCGTATTGCGCCACCAGCGCCCTTGCTGGAAGCGGCATTGCGCCCGGCGCAACTGCCCGTTGAACAGGCCGGGCAGCGGATCGGTCCCTGGCGCTTGCTGCAGCAACTGGGGCGCGGCGGCATGGGCAGCGTCTGGCTGGCGGAGCGGATGGAGGTGGGCTTCGAGCAGCGCGCCGCCATCAAGCTGATCCGCACCCTGCAGGTGAGCGCCGAGTCGCGCGCGCGCTTTGCCGCCGAGCAACGCATGCTGGCGCGCCTGTCGCACCCGCACATCGCGCACCTGATCGATGGCGGCATCAGCGAGGATGGGCGGCCTTACCTCGCCATCGAATACGTCGAGGGCCAAAGCCTCACCCGCCACGCACAGGCTCGCGCGCTGGATCCGCTGGCCCGGGTGCGTCTGTTCCTGGATGTGTGCGCCGCCGTGGCACACGCCCATCAGCACCTGATCGTGCACCGGGATCTCAAGCCCTCCAACATCCTGGTGGGTGCCAATGGCCGGGTCAAACTGCTCGACTTCGGCATTGCCAAGCTGCTCGACGAGGAGAGCGCCGAAGACGGCCTGACCGCCACCGGCGTGCGGCTGTACACGCCGGGCTATGCCGCGCCGGAACAGCTGCGTGGCGAGGCCATCGGCACTGCCGCCGATGTGTATGCGCTGGGCGTGGTGCTGTACGAACTCTTGTCGGGACGCCTGCCCTTCGAGGTGCAGAGCCAGAGCCCGGCGGACTGGGAACGCGCCGTACTCACCCAGGAGCCGACGCCGCCCAGTCGCGACACGGCGAGCCTGGACACCACCCGCCGCAATCGCGCACCGCCGCAGAGCCTGCTCAGCCTGCCGCGCGCGCTGCGCGGCGACATCGATGCGGTGGTGCTGAAGGCCCTGCGCCGCGAAGTGGATCAGCGCTATCCCTCGGTGACCGCGCTGGCGGCGGATCTCGAAGCCTTGCTGGACGGCCGCCCGGTCAGTGCGCGACGTGGCTCACGGCGCTACCGCCTGGCCAAGTTCCTGCGCCGCCATGCCTTGGCCGCCACGCTGGGCGGGGCTGCGGTGCTGGCCCTGGTGCTGGGCGCAGGACTGGCCTTGTGGCAGGCCTCGGTCGCCGCGCAGGAACGCGATCACGCGCGACGCCAGGCGCTTACTGCCGAACGCAGCACGCGCTTTCTCACCGATGTGTTCAAGCTCGCCGATCCGGGCGAGGCGCGCGGCGCCAGCATCAGCGCGCGTGATCTGCTCGATCGCGGCGCGCGCAGCATCGAGTTCGAACTGGCTGGCGAACCGGAAGTGCGCAGCCATCTGCGCATGGCCCTGGGCGAGGCCTACGGCGGTCTGGGCCTGGCCGCGGAATCCTTGGCGCTGGCCGAGCAGGCCTGGGCCGACGCGCAATCGAGTCCGGATCCGGTGCTGCGCGCACGCGCCCTGCGCACCCTGGCACTGGCCCAGTCCGGGCGCGGGATGGCGCACGAATCAGAAGCCACGCTGCGCCGCGCACTGGCCATCGCTCTGCCGCCGGAAACCCTGGCGCAGACGCTGCGCGCGGAACTGGAACTGGCCCTGGCCTCAGCGCTGATGGGTGGCTCGCGCCTGGACGAGGCGCAGCCCTGGTTCGAAGCCGGATTCGCCCGTCAGAAAGCGGTGCTGGGGGCGATGGACCCGGCCTGGGTGGTGCCCTATTCCTCCTACCTGCATGCACGTGGTCGGGTCAGCGAAGCAGAGACGCTGCTGCGCGACGCACTGGCGCGCGTGCGGCGCGAACGTGCCCCGGATGATCCTCTGCGCGTCAGCCTGGCCGGTCAGTACGCGGTCAATCTGGTGCGCCAGGGCCGCAGCGCCGAAGCCATCGAATGGCAGCAGGAGGCGCTGCAGGCCAAGCGCGCCATCTATGGCGACAGCCATCCATCGGTCGACATCACCCGCCACAACCTGGGCCGCTCGCTGGCGGATCTCGGGCGCTGGGACGAAGCCGCGGCGATCTATCTGGAATTGCTGCCGCGCCTGCGCGAGCGCGACGGGCCCAGGCACCAGCGCACCGCCGCCGCCGAGGCCGCGTTGGCGCGCATCTACACCGACACCGACCGCGCCAGTGAGGCGCTGCCGCTGTGGGAGAGCGCCCTGGCCGGCGCGCTGGCGCTGTGGGGTGAGGTCGACATGGCGGTGGGCATCGTGCGCCTGGGGCGTGGCCGCAGTCTGGCTGCGCTGGACCGCCCAGCCGAGGCTCTGGCCGAACTGGATCGGGCGATCGCCACCTACGCGGCGCTCGGCAATCCGGGTCATGGCGGACTGGCCCGTGCCCGCAGCGAGCGCGCCCGCGTGCTGCTCGCCCTCGATCGCCAGAAGGACGCCGTCGCCGACGCCGCAGAGGCCGTCAGCGCCCTCGCCCAGGCTGCACCGCTGGCGCAAGCCTATGCGCTGGCCGTGCAGGCCGAGACGCTGCAGCAATCGGGGCGACACGAAGACGCCCTGAGCAGCCTGGGTCAGGCCGAGCAGCAACTCGCCAAGGCCCCCACCGTGGACAGCGCCGAAGCGCGCTACATCAGGACCCTGGCGCAGGCGATGTAGGGGTCGATCGCGCAAACGCGGCGCTGCACGCGCAGGTTGGGCGCCGGCCCTCGGGTGCGACGATGCGGGGCCTGACGGGCCACAGCCCTGTAGGAGCGACCTTGGTCGCGACCGGGTCTGGCCTTGATGTGAGGCAGTCGAAGGCGCCGCGGGAGCGGCGCCCTCCCGAATGAGGCCGCGCCCCATCGAAGGTGCGCCCCAGCCCCTGGCCCCCAATCCCGCTCCACGAATCCCGCTCCGCCAATCCCGCTCCGTCAATCCCGCTCCATCGATCCCACCACCCGCCTACAACAACACATCCCCGCGCTCACCGCGTTCGTACACCACGTGCGCGCGACCGACGATCAGCGAGTCCACTTTGCCGATGTGGCCTGGATCCTTGTTCGCATAGGGCAGTTTCTGCAGCACATAGCGCATCGCGTTGAGCCGCGCGCGCTTCTTGCAGTCGCTCTTGATCACGGTCCACGGCGAATCCGCGGTGTCGGTCTCGAAGAACATGGCCTCCTTGGCGCGGGTGTAGTCCTCCCACTTGTCCAGCGAGGCAAGGTCGATGGGACTGAGCTTCCACTGTTTCAGCGGATGCGCCTCGCGCTCCTTGAAGCGGCGGCGCTGCTCCTTGCGGCTGACCGAGAACCAGAACTTGATCAAATGCACGCCGCTGCGCACCAAATGACGCTCGAAATCCGGCACCTGGTGGACGAATTCCTGGTACTCGGCGTCGCTGCAGAAACCCATCACGCGCTCGACGCCGGCGCGGTTGTACCAGGAGCGATCGAAGAGCACGATCTCGCCACGCGTGGGCAGGTGCGAGACGAAGCGCTGGAAGTACCACTGGCCGCGCTCGACTTCCGAGGGCTTTTCCAGCGCCACCACGCGCGCGCCGCGTGGATTGAGATGTTCCATGAAGCGCTTGATGGCGCCGCCCTTGCCGGCCGCATCGCGGCCTTCGAACAGGATCACCACGCGCTGCCCGGACTCCTTCACCCAGGCCTGCAGCTTGAGCAGTTCCACCTGCAGGCGGAACTTCTCGCGCTCGTAGGTGCTGCGGCGGAGCAGGTTCTTGTACGGATAGCCGCCTTCACGCCAGTCCTTGGCCAGCGCCTGATCGGGATCCTCGTCGGCATCCTCGACCCGCTTGATCTTGCCCAGCAGCGCTGTGCGCAGGGCTTTGCGATCGTCGTCCGAGGCGCCTTCGATCAGCGCACGCAGGGCCTTGGCACGCACATTGGCCTGGCCGCGCTCCGGCTTGAGCAGATCCAGCGCGGCCGACACCAGCTGGCTCTGCGCCGAGCTGGTGGCCGCATCGGTCACGATGTCCTCGATGGCGCTCTCGCGCAAGGAAGGCAGCACATCGCCCCGCGCACTGGCGCGCACCAGATCGGCCTCATTGCGCGCCGCGCGACTGTGGATCGGCCGCACCCGGTCTTGATTGCCCATCTGCCGCACTCCTCGAAAAGGCCGAATGCCGAGGATGCTAGGCGCCTGCGTCAGCACGCCGTTGATGCGGATCAAGCCGCTTTCGCAACGCCTTCACGGCCTTGGCCAGGGCGGCCGCTGCCCTGCACGCCGTGCTGGCAGCAGCACACCGGCAGCCGCGGCCGGGCTTCGAGAGTCCCTTCCAATTGCCGCCCATATACTCGGCCGGATTCGAGTTCAGGGAGCGGGCGATGAGCGAGCGGGCCGTGATGCAGTACGACGTGGTCGTGGTGGGGGCCGGGCCGGCCGGGCTGTCGTGTGCGCTGCGCATCAAGCAGCTCAAGCCCGAGCTCAGCGTCTGTGTGATCGAAAAGGCCTCGGTGATCGGCGCGCAGATCCTGTCTGGCGCGGTGATCGAGCCGGCGCCGCTGGATGAGCTGCTGCCAGACTGGCGCAAGGCGCCGCCGCCGATCTGCGTGCCGGCCGGCGAGGATGAGTTCCGCCTGCTGACCAAGACCAGCTCCTACAAGCTGCCCACCCCGCCGCAGATGCACAACCACGGCAACTTCATCGTGTCCTTGTCGGCCATGTGCGCGTGGCTGGCACCGCAGGCCGAGGCCCTGGGCGTGGAGATCTTCCCCGGCTTTGCTGCTGCCGAGCCGCTGTATGGCGACGACGGCGCGGTCAAGGGCGTGCGCATCGGCGACATGGGCGTGGGCAAGGACGGCAAGCCCAAGGACAGCTACACCGAAGGCGTGGACATCGAGGCCCAAGTCACCGTGCTGGCCGAAGGCTGCCGCGGCCACCTCAGCAAGCAGCTGATCAAGCGCTACGAGCTTGACAAGCACTCCGATCCGCAGACCTACGGCATCGGCATCAAGGAGCTGTGGCAACTGGCGCCCGGCAAGGGCCAGACCGGCAAGATCATGCACACCGTCGGCTGGCCGGCCGACCGCAGCACCTATGCCGGCAGCTTCGCCTACTTCCTCGATCAGGATCGGCTGGCGATCGGCTATGTCAGCGGCCTGGACTACGCCGACCCGCTGTACCAGCCCTACGAAGCCTTCCAGCAGCTCAAGCACCATCCGCTGTTCAAGCCCTTGCTGGAAGGCGGCAGCATCATCAGCGCCGGTGCGCGCGCCCTGATCGAAGGCGGCTGGCAGTCCATGCCACGTGCCGAAATGCCCGGCGCGATGCTGATCGGCGATGCCCTGGGCC
>ERZ1066138.89-NODE-89-length-29490-cov-8.030508_pt1 | contig 29490 bp, 29 predicted proteins | sample MGYA00382785_ERZ1066138 | MGnify/ENA primary metagenome ERZ1066138 (study PRJEB33369, sample SAMEA5778368) | biofilm metagenome | biome: Industrial cooling water; feature: Water cooling tower basin; material: Biofilm | place: United Arab Emirates | collected... | reverse complement strand
CGACACGACGGCGCAGGGCCTGTGCGCCATCCATCCCATCAGCAGCAGGCGCGGGCTGGGTTCCGGGATCCGCGCCTTAACGATCGAGGCTCTGTTTCCGACCGAGGCACTGGGCACGCTCAGTCTGTCGGTCTGGAGCCTGGACCTGCGCTTGCGCGACATCACCGGGCAGGAAAGGCTGGTCTATCTCTGGCAGATGCAGCGCCAGGGATCGCGGGTCAGCGCATCGCAGCGGGTCACCATGCCCTTTGAGGACATGGCGCTAGAGGTGGTGGGCACCATGCGCCAAGGCTCACTACGCGCGCCGGACCAAACCTGGGTGCAGAGCCTGCCTGTTGGGAGCCAATTCCTGGTGGTTTCGCCACGCGCTTCCACCGCGCTGCCGCCCAGCTTGACCGAGTTGCGCTTCCAACCGGAAAGCATGCGCTTGTGGATGGCCGATGGTTCCCCGCGTGACTTCGACGCTGTGCTGATGCAGACCTCATGACACCAGCCGACAGCCATCGCGACAGCCGACCTGCAGCGTGGCCGCGCGCCACCGCCTGCGGTCTCTCGCTGCGTGAGGCTATGCCGACGGATACGGACTTCCTCGCCCAGGTCTATGCCGACACGCGGCGCGAAGAGCTCGCAGTGGTGCCATGGACGGAGGACCAGAAGGCTGCCTTCCTGCGCCATCAGTTCGAACTGCAGGACGCGTACTACCGGCAGCATTACCTTGGTGCGGCCTTCTTTGTGATCGAAGCCGCAGGCACGGGACTGGGCCGCCTTTACCTGCATCGTCAGCCCGCCGAGTTGCGACTGATGGACATCGCGCTGCTGCATCCCTGGCGCGGCCAGGGACGCGGCACGGCACTGATCCTGGATGTGGTCGAACATGCCGATCGCCTCGGTCTGCCTCTGAGCCTGCATGTGGAAGAGCACAATCCCGTGCAGTCCTTGTATGCCCGTCTCGGCTTCCAGTTCAAGGAAGACCGTGGCGTGTACCAGTTCCTCATGCGGCCGGTCGATGCAGGCATGGTTGACTGAGTTGGAGTCGGCGGAGTCGGTCGCTGCCGCGCTCTACGATCAGCTCTATCCGCGCATCGAGGGCGCTTGCATCGAGACCCTGGTGCAACTGGCCGCTGGCGGACGCTTGTTGGAGCTTGGTGTGGGTACGGGACGCTGCGCCGGTCCGCTGTCGCAGCGCGGGGTGGCCGTGGTGGGCATCGATGACTCGGCTGCCAGACTGGCGCGGGCCGTCCGTCGCTGGCCCGGTCTCGCATTGATCCGTGCCGATCTCGCTCATCTGCCGTTTCGGTCCTGTTTTCGCGTTGCCGTGTCGCTGGTCGACACACTCAGCCTGATGCCTTCCCTCGAAGCATTGCGGCAGGCATTGGCTGGCATTGCCGAGTCGCTGGAGTCTGGCGGCGTGTTCGTGGATGAGTCCTGGCGTGAGGCGGCGGTACCGTTGCAGCCACGCTGGGTGAGTCAAGTGATCCCGATTGGCGATCCGCAGAATGGCTCGGCGCTACCGCACTACGCGCTGAGTTACTGGGAGATCAGGCAAGCCCACTTTGATGCGCTGTGCGCAGACGCGGGCTTGCAACTGCGCGAGCGATTCTGCACCTGGCGACTGCAGCCGATCGCGATCCAGCGACTGCCGACGATCTCGATCTACTCGCGGTAAAGCCTGATGGCCTTGGCTGCTGCGCTGGCCTGCGGCTGTCGCACGCGGTCTTGTCGAGCCTGTGTCGCTCAGGCCTCCGTTTCGCGTACTCATGTCCGAGCCGCGCCGAGCGACTCATCACCGCTGCCAGGATCCCCGGCGCGATGCAGCCAAGTAGCCCCCCTGCGGTGCTGCATCGCGTCGGTGGTCACCTGCCATCTTCCAGGGGCAGTTGGCCGTTGATCCATGGCGATTCCGCGCCGCATCGTGCGGCACACGCACGGGCTAGTCCTTGCTGTCACCGCCCACCAGCTTGTACTTGCGCAGGTAACCGCGTAGCTGGTGATAGCTGAGGCCGAGCAATTCGGCGGCGCGGCGCTGGTTGTACTTGGCTTGTGCCAGCGCCGTCTCCAGCCATTCAACCTCGAAGGCTTCACTGGTCTTGACCAGGTCGATGGGTAGGCGTCGCGGCGGGCTGCCGGGCCGCGCATCGGCGGGCATCGCGGGCGGGGTCGCAAGCGGTGGGCAGGCTGGATCGCCCGACGCGGCGCTGACGGCGGGCGAGGGCGCAATTGGCGGGCGCTCGGTGGCGCTGAACGGCCGGTAAGGCGAACGGAAGGGATCGAAGACGATGTCCTCGATTGGCCGCTCCATGTCCTGATGGCGATACACCGCGCGCTCCACCACGTTGCGCAGCTCGCGCACATTGCCGGGCCAGGGGTAATCCAGCAGCTGGCGCTTGGCTTCCTGCGAGAAGCCCGGGAACAACTCGCGCCTCAGGTCCTGGCTCATGCGCGTGGCGTAGTGCTCGGCCAGCGGCATGATGTCGTCCAGTCGCGAGCGCAGCGGTGGCAGCGTGATCACGTCGAAGGCGAGACGGTCGAGCAGGTCTTCGCGAAAACGTCCGGCGCGGGCCTCGGCGGGCAGATCGACATTGGTGGCGCCGATCAGGCGCACATTGACGCGGATCGTCTCGCGGCCGCCGACGCGCTCGAACTCGCCGTACTCGATCACGCGCAGGATCTTTTCCTGCACGCGCGGACTGGTGGTTGCCAGCTCGTCCAGGAACAGCGTGCCCTCATGCGCCAGCTCAAAGCGGCCCAGCTGGCGCTTGGTGGCGCCAGTGAAGGAGCCCGCCTCGTGACCAAACAGCTCGGTTTCCAGAAGCGACTCGGCCAGCGCGGCGCAATTGAGCTTGACGAAAGGCCGGTCCCAGCGCGGCGAGAGGTAATGCAGGCGGGCGGCAATCAGCTCCTTGCCGGTGCCGCGCTCACCGATCACCAGCACCGGGCGATCCAGTGGGGCGACCAGCGAGATGTGTTCGAGCACCGCCTGGAAACTGGGCGCGCTGCCGATCAGCGGGATTTCGGCGGGGTCATGGCTCTTCATGGCGTCGCATGCCGGGCTCAGGCGCTGCTGGCCATGGCGGTGCTGCGGACCATGGCGGGCAGGGCACACGGCTTGCCGCTCGTCGGATCCACCCACACCAGCACACTGCGGCCATCGCCGTAACGGATGGAGGCATCGGCGCCATCGTCGAGAGCATGGCGCAGCGTGAGGCTGCTGTTGCCCACCCGCTCCGTCCACAGACGGACCCGCACCTCCGCCGGATAGTTGATCGGCCGGCGGAACTCCATGTGGATCGAGGCCACCACCGGTTCGCCCTCACTGCTGCGCCACGGCCCGGGCAGGCTCGCAAACCAGCGGATGCGCGCTTCTTCGAGCAAAGTCAGGAACACGCTGTTGTTGACGTGGTCGTAGGCGTCGAGGTCGCGCCAGCGCAGCGGCAGGCACACGTCGATCAAGGGCAGGGTGGCTGAATCGGGATTCATGGCATACGGCAATGGCTGTTCAATCGCGGAACGATAGCGGATGCTCCCCGGCCGCAGCGGGTGCCATCGGTCCTTGCTGAGCAACCGCAGCTGCCGGCCCTTGAAATCCTGACGACCCGGCCCCATTCGCCCGCCGCCGTGAAGTTTCCCATTGCCCTGCGTTTGACGCGTCAGCGCGGCTGGTGACCGCACGAATCCTTCACGCATCCCGTTTCCACGCTGCTCGAACTGCTGGATTACCCATGATCGACATCAAGAACCTGACGAAACGCTACGGCGACTTCGTCGCGGTCGACCACATTTCCTTCAAGGTCGAACCCGGCGAAGTGCTCGGCTTCCTCGGTCCCAACGGGGCCGGCAAATCCACCACGATGAAAGTCATCGCCGGCTTCCTGGCACCGAGTGAGGGCAGCATCTCGGTGTGTGGCTACGACGTCGAGACGCAGCCACTTGAGGCCAAGCGCTGCATCGGCTACCTGCCGGAAGGTGCCCCGGCCTATGGCGAGATGACGCCGCGCGGCTTCCTCGAATTCATTGCCGACATCCGTGGCCTCAGCGCCGGTGAGCGCGCCAAGCGCATTCCCGAAGTATGCGCCAAGCTGGGCCTGGAGCGGGTGCTGGAGCAGCCCATCGAAACCCTGTCGAAGGGCTTCAAGCGCCGCGTGGGTCTGGCGCAGGCAATCCTGCACGATCCCAAGGTGTTGATCCTGGACGAGCCCACTGACGGCCTCGATCCCAACCAGAAGCACGAAGTGCGCACCCTGATCCAGGGCATGGCCAAGGACAAGATCGTCATCGTGTCCACGCACATCCTGGAAGAGGTCCACGCGGTGTGCACGCGCGCCATCATCATCGCCAACGGCAAGGTACTGGCGGATGCCACGCCGGATGAGTTGGAGGCGCGTTCGCGCTACCACCATGCCGTGACCCTGCGCGGCGGTGATCTCGAAGCCTTGCGTGCGGCCCTGAGCGGCGTGGATGGCGTGGCCGAAGTGGCCATCGATGCCAGCGAGCAGTCGGTGACTGCTTTCCCCAAGCCCGGCGCGCGCATTTTCGGCGCGGTCAGCGCCCTGCTCAGTCAGCGCGGCCTGAAGGCCGAAGAGGTGCAACTCGAACGCGGTCGCCTGGATGAGGTGTTCCGCACGGTCACGCAGCAAGGAGGCCGCTCATGAATCCGATCAGCGTCTTGTTCCGGCGCGAGCTGAAGAGCTACTTCGCGACGCCGGTCGCCTACGTGTTCATCGTCATCTTCCTGGTGCTGGCCAACGCCTTCGCCTTCCAACTGGGCGGCTTGTACGAGCGCGGCCAGGCCGATCTGCGGCCCTTCTTCGACTTCCACCCCTGGCTGTACCTGTTCCTGGTGCCCGCCGTGGCCATGCGTCTGTGGGCCGAAGAGCGCAATGCCGGTTCGATCGAACTGCTGCTCACCTTGCCGGTGACGCAGATGCAGGCGGTGATCGGCAAGTTCCTCGCCGCCTGGGCCTTCGTCGGCATCGCGCTGGCGCTGACCTTCCCGATCTGGATCACGGTCAACTACCTCGGCGATCCGGACAACGGCGTGATCTTCGCCAGCTACATCGGCAGCCTGTTGATGGCTGGCGGTTTCCTCGCCATCGGCAGCGCGGTCAGCGCCGCCACCAAGAGTCAGGTGGTGGCCTTCATCATCACCGTGGTGATCTGCTTCCTCCTGTTGCTGGCCGGCCAGCCGCTGGTGCTCAACTTCTTCAAGTTCTGGCTGCCGCAGGCGCTGGTGGATGCGATTGCCTCGCTGAGCTTCATCACTCACTTCGGTTCCATCGCCAAGGGCGTGATCGATCTGCGCGACCTCTTGTACTTCGGGTTGCTGATCGGCTTGTTCCTGTACGCGACCTCGATCGTCATCGATCTCAAGAAAGCCGACTGAGCCTAGGCAAGGAGCAAAGCGCATGAATGCCATTACCAAACGCGCCTCCGGCGGCCTGAGCCTTGTGCTGCTGGTGGCCTTGTTCGTGGGTCTGACACTGGTCTTCAACCAGCTGTTCCGCGGCGCCCAGATCGACCTCACCGCCAACAACGAGTACACGCTCAGCGAAGGCACCGAAGAGATCCTGAACAGCCTGGATGAGCCCATCAACCTGTACTTCTATTTCTCCGAGGAAGCCTCTCGCGATCTGCCGCAGATCCGCACCTACGCCACCCGTGTGCGCGAGCTGCTGGAAGAGATGGCCGGTCGCGCGGGCGGCAAGATCCGTCTGCAGGTGATCGACCCGCAGCCCTTCTCCGAAGAGGAGGACGAAGCCACCGCCTATGGCCTGCAATCGGTGCCGCTGGGCAATACCGGTGACAAGCTCTTCTTCGGTCTGGCCGGCACCAACTCCACCAACGGCAAGGTGGCGGTGCCCTTCTTCCAGCCGGACAAGGAAGCCTTCCTGGAGTACGACGTGGCCAAGGCCATCCACAACCTCGTGGTGGTGGAGAAGCCGGAAGTCGGCCTGATCACCTCGCTGCCGATGTCGGGCGGCTTTGATCCGGCCAGCCAGCAGATGAGCGATCCCTGGGCGGTGATGCAGCAGCTCAACGAGCTGTTCACCGTGCAGGTGCTGGGCACCGATACCAAGACTATCGACGCCAAGATCAAGGTGTTGATGCTGGTGCATCCCAAGGAGCTGCCGGCCGACACGCAGTACGCCATCGACCAGTTCGTGCTGCGCGGCGGGCGCCTGATCGTGTTCCTCGATCCGAATGCCAATGCCGACCAGAGCGGCGCCGATCCCAACAATCCCAGCGCTGCCATGTTCGCCAACAAGAGCAGCAACCTGGAGACCCTGCTCAAGGCCTGGGGCATCAACTACAACCCTGACCAGGTGGTGGTGGATCGCAGTCTGGGCCTGCAGGTGCAGATCAATCCGGCCGAAGCGCCGGTGCGCCATCCGCTGGTCCTCGGGCTGACCAAGGCGCAGGCCAACCAGCAGGATCTGGTCAGCGCCGATCTGGAGAGCATCAACGTCGACAGCGTGGGTCACTTGAAGCAGGCGGAAGGCAGCGCGTTCAAGCTGGAACCCTTGCTGCAATCGTCCACCGAAGCGACCACGGTGAGCAGCGAGCGCATCCGCTTCCTGCCCGATCCGCGCGAGCTGCTGAAGGACTTCACGCCCAGCGGCGAAGCCTATGTGATCGCCGCGCGCGCCTCGGGCAAGTTCAAGACCGCCTTCCCGGACAAGTCCAGCGAAGCCGGCCATCTGGCCGAAGCCGCCGAGGACGCGCAGATCATGGTCTTCGCCGACACCGATCTGCTCACCGACCGGCTGTGGGTCAGCAAGCAGAACTTCTTCGGCCAGCGCCTGCTGCAGGCCTTCGCCAACAACGGCGATCTGATCGTCAACGCGCTGGACAACCTCACCGGTTCCTCGGCGCTGATCTCGATCCGCGGCCGGGCCAGCAGCCAGCGTCCCTTCACCGTGGTGGAAGAGATGCGCCGCGCCGCGGAAGAGAAGTTCCGCAGCACCGAAGAGAGCCTGCAGCAGGAGCTGAATGAGACCGAGACCAAGCTGACCGAGCTGCAGCAGGGCAAGGCAGCGGGCGACGAGATGATCCTGTCGCCGGAGCAGCAGGCCGAGATCGAGCGCTTCCAGGCCGAGAAGCTGCGCATCCGCAAGGAACTGCGCGATGTGCGTCGCAGCCTGGACCAGGACATCGAGTCCCTGGGCACCACCCTGAAGGTCATCAACATCGCGCTGGTGCCACTGCTGGTGATCGGTCTGGCCCTGGCCTATGGCGGCCTGCGCCGCAATCGCCGTCGGGCCGCGCAACAAGGAGCCTGAACCATGATGAAGAACCGATTGCTGTCCTTGTTCGTCATCACCGTGCTGGTGCTGGGCATGGGCCTTTACTTCGCCAACCAGCGGGCACCGTCCAGCGAAGGCGAATTCAAGCCCGAGCCCTTGATCCCGGGCCTGATGGAGAACATCAACAAGGTCGATGGCATCAAGCTGGTCAAGTCCGGCAACGAGACCATCGTCGAGCTCAGGCGCGAAGGCGAGCGCTGGACGGTGGCCAGCCAACATGGCTATCCGGCTGACGTGTCCAAGGTGCGCAGTTACCTCTTGAAGCTGGCCGAGTCCAAGCTGCGTGAGCCCAAGACCACCAAGGCCGAGAACTACGCGCGTCTGGGTGTGCAGGACATGGATGTCGCCGATGCCGTGGGCGCTCGTCTGGAGTTGAGTGGCTTGGGCGCCGAGCCGGTGAGCCTGATTATCGGCATGAATGCTGGCGGCTCGCCCGCCACCTTCGTGCGCAAGGCGGGGGCGGAGCAGGCATTCCTGGCCTCGGGTGATCTGATGCCGGACCGCGAGAAGGCCAACTGGACCCTGCGCCAGATCCTGGATCTGCCTTCGGCGCGCGTGCGCGAAGTTGAGATCACCGATCCCGAGGGCAAGGTGCTCAAGGTCAGCAAGGACGATCCGGGCGCCTTCAACTACACCGTGCACGATGTGCCCAAGGGCAAATCGCTGAGCTCGGAATCGGCCGGCAACATGCTCGGCGGCGTGCTGGCCACGCTGAACTTCGACGATGTGCTGCCCAAGGATCAGGCCCAGCCGGACCCGGCCACGCTGTTCAAGGCGCGCTACCAGAGCTACGAAGGGCTGCAGATCGCGGTCGAGCAATGGGACATCGACGGCAAGAGCTACGCCAGCTTCAAGGCCAGCCTGGATGAAGCGCAACTGGCGCGCCATCTGCTGGTGGAGCGGGCGAAGGCGGAGCTGGAGGCCAAGACCAAGGAAGCGGAAGCAGCCGCCAAGGCAGAGGCAGCCAAGGCCGCGGGCGAGGCCGCAGCGGCGGGTGCGGACGGCGAGGCAGCCAAGGCTGACACCGCAAAGGCCGAGGGCGAGACGCCGCCAGCCCCGGCCTTCGATGCCGAGAAGTTCGAGGCCGAAACCCGCGCCAAGGTGGAGCAGGAAATCGCCGAGATCAACGCACGCACCGAAGCCTGGGTCTACGTGCTGCCCGGCTGGAAGGCGGACAACATCAAGAAGCGCATGGACGACATGCTGGCCAAGTAAGTGTGCTCAAACGCGACATGCCGACGGCGATCCGTCGGCATGCCGCAGCGGGTCAGCACTCATCCTGGCCCTGCAGTCGAGGATCCGGCGCGACGACGGCTCAATACGAAGGCCGAGCCAAACACAAAGAAGAGGCCGACCGGCAGCGGTTCCAGAAAAGTGATCGCGCTGCTGACCCAGGGGTTCTGATACATCTCGAAGAAGGCCGTCAGCTCCTGCTCGGCTTGCGCCAGTTCAGCGGCGCTGGCGCCAGCCTGGCGAGATTGGTCGAGCTGGTAGCGAATGAACTTTTCGTCGAAGTCCGGCATGAAGCCGCGGTACACCACCTGCCAGGTCGCGACGTAACAACTGCTGGCGACCAGCATGATCAGAAAACCAACCAGCAGAGAGCGTCCGAAGCCGATGCTGCCGCCGGCGACCTGATCGCGGTACGAGCGCACACCGAAGTAGATGGTCAGGAAGGCCAGGACCATGCTGGTGTAGCCGAGCAGCGCGCCATGCTCGAAGCCGATGCGGTCGATGAAGGGCAGACTCAGCGCCAGCATCAGCGACATGATCGCGCCGCCGATCAAGCCATAGGTCCAGATGTGCTTTTTCATACTGCAGCTCCGCTTTGAGGTGGCGCCATCAAAGCCGCTGGCGGCGGTCCAGGGCGTCACCCGAAAGCATGATTTTGCGGGCTGGCGGGCCGAATCACTCGAAAGTCTCAGGGTTCAGGGGCGCAGCCTGGGCAACAGCGTCTCGCATCAGGGGATCAGCCGCCATTCGCGAGCGCGCTGGACTGCCTGGGTACGGCGGCTCACACCGAGCTTGTCGAAGACGCGGTTGCTGTGGGTCTTGACGGTGTTCTCGCTGACGAAGAGGCGTTCACCGATCTCGCGATTGGACAGTCCCAAAGCGATCTGCTCCAGGATTTCCAACTCGCGAGGGGTCAAGCCCAGCTCAACCAGCTTCGCCTCGTCGCGGACGAAGTCGGGCGCTGCAGGCACTGGCACTTCTTGCAGCACCAGCCGGGGCTTGGTGATCTTGAGGCCCAGCCAGATGCCGAAGATCGCAAACACAGCCGCCACCAGCGCGCCGTAGATCTCGATCGAATGGCTGACCACCAGCCAGCGATACTCTATCCACTTGAGCAAGGCGATCAGCAGCCCGCCGAGCAGGCCGAAGATCAGGATGTGGCGAACCAGTTCTTTGTGCATGCGCCATTGTAGGCAGGCGGTGGCGGTCCCGCGCCGCTACCACGAAGGTCCAGTGGCTCAGCGGTACTGAATTCCGCCAGCGTCGCCGACGAAGGCCTTGCCCGGCTTCCAGCGTGGATCGGAGGCGGCTTCCACTCGATTGTGCACGCGGTCCCACAGCACCATCTGCATGTTGCCCCAGGGCCGCTCGTTCTGACTGAGCGGATGGCCAAGCGCTTCGAGACCGGCCTTCAAGGCAGCGTCGAGCGCGCCGGGCTCCAACGACACGGTGTCCGGCAGATATTGGTGATGCAGGCGCGGTGCGGCAACGGCGGCTTCGGCGCTGGCGCCGTCGACCAGAGCCAGCAGGGCGCCGAAGACCATGGTGATGATGCGGCTGCCACCGGGGGTGCCGAGCACGGCGACGCGCTCGGGCCCGACCAGGAAGGTGGGCGTCATCGACGACAGCGGGCGCTTGCCGCCAGCGATGGCATTGGCGTCCTCGCCGACCAGGCCATAGGCGTTGGGCACGCCCGGCTTCACCGAAAAGTCGTCCATGTGGTCGTTGAGCATCAGGCCCGTGCCTGGTGCCATGTAGGCCGAGCCGAAGGGCAGGTTCACGCTTTGCGTCAGTCCCACCCGGTTGCCCTCGCGATCGATCACCGAGAAGTGGGTGGTGTCGACGCCGTTCTCGTCGGCCGAGATGCCCGGCAGCGCCTCGCTGGGCGTGCGGCGGTCGAGACGGATGGAGGCACGCAAGCCGGCCGCGTAGTAGGGGCTCTGCAGCATCTCCAGCGGGATCTTCACGAAGTCCGGATCGCCGAGGTAGATCGCGCGATCGCGATAGGCGCGGCGCATCACCTCGATCTTGAGGTGCTGACGCTGGACCGGGGTGAGCGCAGCCCAGTCGTAGCCGGCCAGCATGTGGAACATCGCGCTCAGGGCCACACCGCCAGAGGACGGCGGTGGTGCGGTCACGATCTCGTACTGACCATAGCGGAAGCGAATCGGGTCACGCTCGATCACCTGGTAGCTGGCCAGATCCTCGAGCGACCAGATGCCGCCATCGCGGCGCACCTGTTCCACCAGCGTGGCTGCGACCTTGCCCTTGTAGAAACCGGCGTGGCCATCGCGGGCCAGCGCGCGCAGCACCCGAGCGATATCCGGGTTGCGCACGCGATCACCCGCCTGCACCGGCTGCCCCTTGGGCAAGTACAGCTTGGCTGCCGCGGGCGACAGCGCATCCTTGCGGAAGCCCAGCATGAAGGCGGTCTTGTCGCTGACCACGAAGCCCTTCTCGGCCAGCCGGATCGCTGGTGCCAAGCTGTCCTTCAGCGGCAGTCGACCGTAGTTCTGCGCCAGATGGACCAGCGCCGCAGGCAGACCCGGAATGGCCGCCGACAGCGGCCCGGTCACGCTGCGCTTGCGATCGGGCTCGCCCTTGGCATCGAGGTACATGTCGCGGGTGGCCGCGGCCGGCGCCGCCTCACGCGCATCGATGAACACGTCCTTGCCATCGCTGGCCCGATGCAGCAGCACGAATCCGCCGCCGCCGAGGCCAGAGCTCTCCGGCTCCACCACCGACAAGGCTGCCGACACCGCCACTGCGGCGTCGAAGGCATTGCCGCCACGGGCGAAGATCTCGCGACCGGCCTCGGTGGCCAGCCCGTGTGCGCTGGCGATGGCGTCAGCAGGCGGATGCTCGGCGGCAGCCAGCGATCCCGTGCCCAGCAGCAACAAGAGCGCCCAACGGCGCAGCGTCGTGGCGCTCATGCGTTTTCCTCGGCCTTCAGGCGTTCCAGCTTGGCCAGCAATTGCTCACGGCTTTCCGGTTGTGACTCATCGACGAAGATGCACTCCACCGGACACACCACCACGCACTGCGGCTCTTCGTAATGCCCCACGCACTCGGTGCAGCGCGTGGGGTCGATCTCATAAATCCTGGGGCCGAGATAAATGGCGCGATTGGGGCACACCGGCTCGCAGACGTCGCAGTTGACGCATTGATCGGTAATCCACAGCGCCATCCACCGGCTTCCTTACTTGGCTTCGTGGAACACGAATTCGGCACCCCAGGCGGTGACCGCGGTGCGCACGCGTTCCTGGTCCTCGGCCTTGCCGATGAACAGCACTTTGCTGCCCTTGAGCTTGTCGGCCTGCGGCTCGGCGAAGGACTGCTCGATGATGTCGGCCATCATCTTGGAGTCCGGCGAGGCGAAGGGCAGCAGGGTGCCTTCGGCGACGCCGCGACTAAGGAAGTTCTTGGTGTTCTCGATCATGCGCGAGGTCTTGTCCGCATCCTGGTTGGCCTCGGCAAAGGTGACGAAGAAGCGCGCGTTCTGGCCGGCGGGCACGTAGCCCTTGACCACCGCGGTGACGTACTTGCGCCAGGCTTCGGTGTCGTTGGTGGTGGGTGCGGTCACAACGCCGGTGTCGGCGGCCTTCTGCTCGCAGGCAGCGAGGAAGAGGGTGGCCATCACAAGCAAGAGCACACTGGCAACACGACGGAACATGGCAGACCTCCCGGGTTTGGATGTTGAGTAGATAGGTGCTAACGCTGGGGCTTGCAAGGATCAGGCGCCCGGCCAGCGTTCGCGCAATCGGCGTTGCACCGCCGGATGCACGAAGCCGGAGACATCGCCGCCCAGCCGCGCAACCTCGCGCACCAGGGAGGAGGAGATGAAGCTGTACTGCTCGGCCGGCGTGAGGAACATGGTCTCGGCTTGCGGCATCAGATGGCGATTCATGCTGGCCAGCTGGAACTCGTATTCGAAGTCAGAAACCGCACGCAATCCGCGCAGCACCACCTTGGCGCCGATCTCGGCCACGAAATGCGCCAGCAGCGAATGAAAGCCGCGGATCTCCACATGCGGGATGTCCGCCATCGCCTCGCGCGCCATTTCGATGCGCTCCGCCAGGCTGAAGCTCGGCCCCTTGACCGGATTATCGGCAATGCCCACGACCAGGCGATCGAAGAGCGGCGCGGCGCGGGTCACAAGATCGATGTGGCCATTGGTCAGGGGATCGAAAGTCCCCGGATAGACCGCCACCAAAGGGCGAACGGCGGGCGTGCTGCTCGTCATCGGCAATCCTCGGGCAGAGCGTTCGGGCAAGGCTCAAATCAGGCGGCGACAGGCTAGCAGACTCATTCGGCCGCTGGCGCGGCTGTCTGCTCGCTGTCCGCCGCGCCGTACTGGCACAGTCCATAGCGTATCTGGCCGGCCTGCGCTTCGCGCGACAGGGCGTAGCCCGGCGGCAGTTCCAGACTGCTGCCGCGTGGGTGCTCGAAGTACACCAGCGCCTGTGGCCGCAGCCAGCCGCCGATCGCCAGCGCACGCAGTGCCGGCAGCCACTCGCCGCTGGCATAGGGCGGATCGAGGAAGACGAGGTCGAAGGGCAGCGGACAGGGCTGCGCCAGCAAGGCCAGCGCCGGCAGTTGGCTGAGGCCGGCTTGTGCGCGCAGTTGGAAGCGCTGCAGCTCGGCCTCGATGGCGCGCGCCAAATCGCCATCGCGCTCGTTGAAGTGCACGAAAGCCGCGCCGCGCGACAAGGCCTCCAGGCCCAGCACGCCGGTGCCGGCATAAAGATCCAGCGCGCGCATGCCGGGCAGCCGCCATTGCAGCCAGTTGAACAGCGTCTCGCGCACCCGATCGGGCGTCGGCCGCAGTCCGGGACGATCCGGCACCTTGAGCTTGGATCGCTTCAGGCTGCCGCCAATGATGCGGACCTCGCCGGCTTTGCTCATCGGCGGACCGGCTTGGCTATGTCAGCGCGCGGCATTTCGCAGTGACCTCATTGAAGCTTCGCGTTAGTCTGCCCGCCCTCGATACTCGGCAGTGTTGCTCAACATGTTCAAGTGGTTTCGCAAGAAGGATCCGGCCGAGGCGACGCCTGCAGCGCCGGGCCCGGAGACGAACACCCCCGGCGTGGACTCGACCCTCGCGCCCGCCGCGCCGGTCGAAGCCCCGGTGCCGGTTGCCCTGAGTGAGGCGCCGGCCAGCTTGAGCGCAGAGCCCGAGTCGGCGATTGCGGTCAGCGCTGCGCCAGTTTCCGCGGAGCCCGCGACAGCCGAGGCCGCCGTCAGCAGTGAGGAGCCTGCACGCCCGCGCAGCTTGCGCGAGCGGCTGGCTGCCACCGCGCGTGCCTTGTCGGCCAGCGTGGTGGGCTTGTTCAAGCGCAATCCCAAACTTGACGACGCTTTTCTCGATGAGTTGGAAACCGCCTTGCTCACCGCCGATGTGGGCGTGGGCGCTACCACCGCCCTGGTCGAGGACCTGCGCACGCGCATGAAGAAGCGCGAGTTCGCCGATGCCGATGCACTGCTCAAGGCTTTGCGCGGGGATCTGCTCAAGCTGATCGAAGGCTGCGCGCAGCCCTTGCAGATCGACACCGGCAAGCAGCCCTTTGTGATCCTGATGGTCGGCGTCAATGGTGTGGGCAAGACCACCACCATCGGCAAGCTGGCAATGCGCTTTAGGCAGCAGGGCTTCAGCGTGATGCTGGCAGCCGGCGACACCTTCCGCGCGGCGGCGGTGGAGCAGCTCAAGACCTGGGGCGAGCGCAACGGTGTGCCGGTGGTGGCGCAAGGCAGTGGTGCCGATTCGGCCTCGGTGATCTTCGATGCCCTGCAGTCGGCGCGCGCCAAGGGTGTGGACGTGCTGATCGCCGACACCGCCGGCCGCCTGCACACGCAATCGCATCTGATGGCGGAACTGGCCAAGGTCAAGCGCGTGCTCGGCAAGCTGGACGAGTCGGCGCCACACGAGACCATGCTGGTGATCGACGGCGGCACCGGGCAAAACGCACTCAATCAGGCACGCCAGTTCCATCAGGCCATGGGCTTGAGCGGGATTACCGTGACCAAGCTTGACGGCACGGCCAAGGGCGGCATGGTCTTCGCCTTGTGCAAGGAGCTGGGCCTGCCCTTGCGCTTCATCGGCGTCGGCGAAAAGCGTGAGGATCTGCGCGAGTTCCGACCCGCCGAGTTCGTCGACGCCTTGCTGCCTGAACAGCTCGGCTGAGCGGGGCAGCAGGCATGAGCCAGGCGAAAGCCCAGGCAGCGGCTGCGCGCTTGAGCGCCGCGCTGCTGTCCTGGTACGACCGCGCCGGGCGTCACGATCTGCCCTGGCAGCACCCGCGCAGCGCCTATCGCGTGTGGGTGGCCGAGATCATGCTGCAGCAGACCCAGGTGGCCACGGTGCTGCGCTACTACCTCAGCTTCCTGGAGCGCTTTCCCGATCTCAAGGTGCTGGCCACGGCGGAACTCGATGCCGTGCTCGCCGCCTGGTCGGGGCTGGGCTACTACCGGCGCGCCCGCCATCTGCATCAGGCCGCACAGCGCTGTCTGCGCGATCACGGCGGCGAGTTGCCGCAGGAATTCGATGCCCTCGCTGCATTGCCCGGCATCGGGCGCTCCACTGCCGGCGCCATCCTCGCCCAGGCTTGCGATCAGCCCTGGCCGATCCTCGATGGCAATGTGCGCCGCGTGCTGTCGCGACTGGACGCGCTGGCCTTGCCAGCCGACCGCGGCGTGGGCTTGCGCCGCCTGTGGGCACGTGCCGCTGAACTGGTGCCAGCGCAGCGCGCTGGCGATTACACCCAGGCAGTCATGGATCTCGGTGCCACCTTGTGCACGCCACGCCAGCCCGATTGCCCGCGCTGCCCCTGGCGCGAGGACTGCCTGGCGCATGCCCAAGGCACAGTGGAACGCTATCCGGTCAAGACCGCCGGCGCATCCAGCCGGCCCGAACGCTCGGCCTGGTTCCTGCTGCTGCGCAGCGCCGCCGGCGAGGTGTTGCTGGAACGACGCTCGGCGCTGGGCGTGTGGAGCGAACTCTGGTGTCTGCCTGAGTACGCCGAACTTACGCTGCTGGATGCCGAACTGAAGCGCCTGGGTGCCGCCGCCGGCCGATCGCGCGATCCGATCCGCCATGACTTCACCCACTATCGGCTGTGGATGCATGTGGTCGAAGCAGAGCTGGAAAGCCCGCTGACTCTGTCCGATGGCCTCACCCAGTGGCGATCACCCGCTGCAGCCCTCAGCCTGGGCTTGCCGCAACCGGTGCGTCGCGTGCTGGCCGAGTGCGGGTGATTCGAGATCAGGATTGATTGCGACGGCGCGCTCAGGCTGAGCGCGCCGCCGTGTACAGGCTCAGGCCGTCCGCGCCAGCGCGTCGTCACGGCGTCGCAAACTGCGTTCGCGCCCAGAGCGGTTGCGCAGCTGACGCATGGCGCGGCCGATGGCCAGGTCGATCGCGCTCAAGGTGGCTTCGGAATTGGCGCGCGCATGACCCACCGCGCCGCTGGCCAGGGTGTAGCTCAGCGTGGCGGTGCGATCCACACCACCCTTGGGACCGTTCTCGTCGATCAGACGAAGCTCCACTCTCACCACCGGTCCGGCACAGCGATCGAAGGCACGCCGGATCCGCTCCTCGGCCGACTCGCGCAGTCGGGGGGTGTCGCCGCCTTCGGTCAGATCATGGATATGCACCTGCATCGTCAATCCTCCTCAGCATCGGTGTGGCAGTTCGAGCCGGCATGACCGGCCCGTGTCAGAGCCCGCGACGGGGCTCGATGAACTCATGCCTACCCTGATACACCCGCAGAGCCCGCCAAGTTCCGGATCTTTATCCCGCGTTCAGCCTGGCAGAACTCGTGGCTTACGCTTTTTTATCGAGCGGTCCACGCGGCCAGCGCAGTGGGCCGCGTGAGTGCCCTTGCCAGTCATCGGTGCCTGCGCTCGCTCAAGCCTTCGTCATTCCCGAGCCTTCCTGCATGCGTCGCCGCACCAGACTCAACACCGGCCATTGCAGGAACATCAGGAAATAGACGAAACCCGGCAGGGCCAGCATCCATTCGGAAGGACGATCCGGCAGGGCCAGGGCCACCAGCGCCGAGAGCAGGCCCAGCGCCGGAAAGAACAGGTAGCTGACGATCAACTGGCGTACCGCGACCCGCTCGCCTTCATCCAGGCTCAGGCTTTCGCGCAGCGTCCAGGCGTGCTGGTAAAGACGTGCCATGACCAGACCCAACAGGCCCCAGGCCACGCCATAGACAATGAACATGGTGCGCAGGTCGTCCACGCTCTGGATAGCAAATCCAGCCGGCAGCCAGCCGCCGCTGAGCCAGGCGAAGAAAGTGCTGAACAGGATCTTCAATGGGTACACGTAGACCAGCACCAGGAACACCAGCAGCATGCTCAGCCGCACAGTGGGCCCATCCTCCAGGCCGAAGCGCCAGGTGTAGCGCGTGTGGATCCACCAGATCTGCGCCAGCAGGGCAAAGCTGGCGGCGAAGGCCGGGATCGACTTCAAGGCCTGCTTCAGCGATTCCGTGTCGTTGGGCACGGCGTCCAGCGAGATCACCAACATCGTCACCGCGAAGGCGAAGGCGGCGTCGACGAATGCCATCAAGCGCGTCACTTCAAAGCCGCGACGCCGGAAACCGTGCGCATCGCGTTCTGCCTCTGCAGCGTCATGAGCCATTGCCAGATCCCCGCGTCAGAACTTGACGACGAATTCTGGGGCTGCGAACGCGTCAGATAGAAGGCTCTGCACCGACCGCGGCCCGAGCCAAGCCGCGGCTGCGCGGGCGCGTCGAAGGCCGAGGTGAGGGGTCGACGAGCGCCTGACGCTCGTCGACCCGGCCAATCACTCGGCTTCGACGATTTCGTACTCGAAGGAACCGATGGTCTTGCCACTGTGCTTGACGTCGAGCCGGTACTGGCCGACCGGCCATTCGCGCGGCAGCGAGACGCTGGAGTTGAGCGTGTTGGCTATCAGCGAACTGCCAGTCCACTCGGTGACCTTGATGTTCTGACCGGCGCTGGTGTCCACCGCCCAGAACTCGATGGCGAAGTTGTTGTTGCCGACCTTGGTCTCGTCCAAGGTGATCGCGAAGTGTTGCTTCAGATCGGTGGTAACGAAGGCTTCGACTTCCTCGCCCTTCTCGCCGTTGTCGTCAATGTGCATCGTGACCGACTCGATGCCCAAGGCAAAGACAACACCCGGCACCATGGCGAGGACAGCGGCGATCGAAAGTTTACGGTGATGCATGTTCATCCCCTCTTTAGTCGATGTGATCCTGCAGGGTGTTGCGCCACCGAATGCTCGCGCTCGGTTGGCCGATGACGCTGTCTCTACGCGGCGCTCTGGCTGAGGCCGCAACAGTTGGTCAACGCCATGGATGCTGAGAGAGATCCGCGGTGAGCGCAAGTCGCGTGCTGAGGTCTTGCATTGGCACTGACGCATGCCGGGAGGCATTGCGCCAGAAGCCTGCCAATCCTGCTGCGCTACAATCGCGCCCTTGAAGCGGGGGTGCCCGGTGGATGCCGGGCTGAGACAGACCCTTCGAACCTGATCCGGTTTGTACCGGCGTAGGGAGCTTCGTTGGCAGGCCATGCCTTGCCCGCGCCGCCGCTTCGTCCTTCCAACAGCGGAGCGCGACGCATGAATGCGGTGATCGATCTCAAGACCCAGGCCGACGAGCTGTCGGCGGAACTGACCCGTCCGATTCCGGGATCGCGCAAGATCTACGCCCACGGCAGTCGCGAGGATCTGCGCGTGCCGATGCGCGAGATCGCCCAGGCACGCACGCCCAAGTCCTTCGGCGCCGAGATCAATCCCAGCCTGGCGGTGTACGACACCAGCGGGCCCTACACCGATCCCTCCGTCGACATCGATCTGCGCAAGGGCCTGTTCCCCTTGCGCGCCGGCTGGATTGCCGAGCGCGGTGACAGCGTCGAATTGGCCGGTCCCAGCTCGCGCTTCGGGCAAGCGCGCCATGCCGATCCGGCCACCGCGCATCTGCGCTTCGATCACATCCGCGCGCCGCGCGTGGCCAGGCCTGGGGCGAATGTCAGTCAGATGCACTATGCACGGCGCGGGATCATCACACCGGAGATGGAGTACATCGCGATCCGCGAGAACCAGCTGATCGATCAGCTGCGCGATCAGAATCTCCTGCGCCATCACGCCGGCGAGAGCTTCGGCGCGGCCCTGCCCAAGTACGTGACGGCCGAGTTCGTGCGCGATGAAGTGGCGCGCGGTCGCGCCATCATCCCGTGCAACATCAACCACCCGGAACTGGAGCCGATGATCATCGGCCGCAACTTCCTGGTGAAGATCAACGCCAACATCGGCAACTCGGCGGTCACCAGTTCGATCGCCGAGGAAGTGGAGAAAATGGTGTGGGCGATTCGCTGGGGCGCCGACACCGTGATGGACCTCTCCACTGGCAAGCACATCCATGAAACCCGCGAGTGGATCATCCGCAACTCGCCGGTGCCGATCGGCACGGTGCCGATCTACCAGGCGCTGGAAAAGGTCAACGGCAAGGCCGAGGAACTGACCTGGGAGATCTTCCGCGACACTCTGATCGAGCAGGCCGAGCAGGGCGTGAGCTACTTCACCATCCACGCCGGCGTGCGCCTCAAGTACATCCCGCTGACCGCCAAGCGCGTCACCGGCATCGTCTCGCGTGGTGGCTCGATCATGGCCAAGTGGTGTCTTGCGCATCACAAGGAGAGCTTCCTCTACGAACGCTTCGAGGAGATCTGCGAAATCATGAAGGCCTACGATGTGGCCTTCTCGCTGGGTGATGGACTGCGCCCGGGCTCGATCGCAGACGCCAACGACGCCGCTCAGTTCGGCGAGCTGGAAACCTTGGGCGAGCTCACCCAGATCGCCTGGAAGCACGACGTGCAGACCATGATCGAGGGCCCCGGCCACGTGCCCATGCATCTCATCAAGGAGAACATGGACAAGCAGCTGTGCGAGTGCGGCGAGGCGCCCTTCTACACGCTGGGGCCGCTGACCACCGACATCGCGCCCGGCTACGACCACATCACCAGCGCCATCGGCGCGGCGATGATCGGCTGGTACGGCACCGCAATGCTCTGCTACGTGACGCCCAAGGAGCACCTCGGCCTGCCCAACAAGCACGATGTACGCGACGGCATCGTCACCTACAAGATCGCTGCGCATGCCGCCGATCTGGCCAAGGGCCATCCAGCCGCGCAGGTGCGCGACAACGCGCTCAGCAAGGCGCGCTTCGAGTTCCGCTGGGAAGACCAGTTCAACCTGGGCCTCGATCCGGAGAAGGCCAAGGAATTCCACGACGAAACCCTGCCCAAGGAAGCGCACAAGCTCGCCCACTTCTGCTCGATGTGCGGCCCGCACTTCTGCTCGATGAAGATCACCCAGGACGTGCGCGACTACGCCGCCGAGAAAGGCGTTGCCGACGCCGCTGCCGCGCTGGAAGTGGGCATGGCCGAAAAGGCCGCCGAGTTTCGCGAGCAAGGCGCGGAGATCTATCGCGCCGAGTAGCTCCAGCCGAGCGTAAAGGTGATGCCGCGCGTCTTGCGGCATCACTATTCGATCACGAAACCTGCACCAGACTTCACGCTTTCGCGACGCGCCTCGGCGACCACCGCCGATGTGCCTTGGTCGTGCGGCCTGACATGAGGGTGAGCGCTATGTTCGAGTGGATTGCAAGTCCCGAGGCGTGGGTGGCGTTGGCGACGCTGGTGACGCTGGAAGTGGTGCTGGGCGTGGACAACATCATCTTCATCTCGATCCTGGCCGGCAAACTGCCCGAGCATCAGCGCGCCACCGCACGCCAGGTGGGCATCGCAGTGGCGGCGATCAGTCGTCTGGGTCTGCTGTTTGCAATTGCCTGGATCGTGTCGCTGACGGCGCCGGTGTTCACGCTGCTGGGCAATGAGCTGTCGTGGCGCGATCTGATCCTCATCGGCGGCGGTATCTTCTTGATTTACAAAGCCGTCAATGAGCTCCACAACAAGTTGGAGGGGCCGGACAACGCCAAGGGCGCGGCGGTACAGGCCACTTTCGCCGCGGTGATCCTGCAGATCATGGTGCTGGACATGGTCTTCGCCCTGGATTCGATCATCACCGCCGTCGGCATGACCTCGCATGTGAGCATCATGGTGATCGCGATTCTGGTCGCCACGGTCGTGATGGTGTTCCTGGCCAAGGCCATCCACGAGTTCGTGATGCGTCACCCCACGGTGAAGGTGCTGGCGCTGTCCTTCCTGCTGTTGATTGGCGTCATCCTGATTGCCGATGGCTTCGGGCAGCCGGTGCCGAAGGGCTATGTCTACTTCGCCATGGGCTTCGCGGTGCTGGTCGAGTTGCTCAACATCGGCGCGCGCCGCGCCAGCGGCAAGCCGGTGCAACTGCATCAGGAGTACGAGGAAAAGCCCGCGTCCAAGGCGTGAGTGCGCTTGCCTGCAAGCCCAGCCCGGTTCTGTCGCGGGCTGGGCGCGGCGCAAAGGTCGTCGATCCCTGCGCTGCCAGCGGCTAAGCTGTTGCCTCGTCCTTGTAGGTGCCGTCGATGAGCGCTTCCCTGCCCGTGTTGTATGCCGCCCAGGGCTGCGGCTCGATGTTGGTGGAGATGGCGCTGGATTGGGTAGGGCAGCCCTTCGTACGGGTGGGCATGACCTGGGACGAAGTTCGCGCGCGCGCCAATGCGGAACTTGCGCGGCTCAATCCGCTGTATCAGATCCCCACGCTGCATTGGCCCGATGGGCTGGTGCAGACCGAGAGCGCCGCGATCGTGTTGTGGCTGGACGAGCAGCATCCCACGGCAGGTTTGCTGCCGCCGCGTGGCAGCGCCGAGCGCTGGCGCGCCCTGCGCGCCCTGATGTTCCTCAACACCGCCCTGTATCCGACCTTCAGTTACGCCGACTTCCCGGAGCGCTATCTGCCGGATCCTGCTGCCCAGGCGCAGCTCGTGGCCGGCGTCGAAGCGCGTCGAATCTGGCTATGGGAGCAATTCGCAGCCGAGCTGTGCGGCCCCGCGAGCACAGCCAGGACCGGGCCGTGGTATGCCGGCGATACGGCCTGCATCGTCGATGGCTACATTGCGGTGATGAGTCGCTGGCATCCACGCCGTGCCTATTTCGCCGAGCACTTGCCGCAGCTGCATGCCATCGCCGTGGCGGCCGACGCCCATCCGGTGATGCAGCTCGCGCGCCTGCGCAACTTTCCACCGCACTGAGCGCAGCAGCGTGGTGTGCGCTCACGTCCGTGTGGGACAGCGCGCTAGCGCGGCACCACCACGCGCGGCAGCACGCTGTTGATCTGGCCGGAGATGCGCAATTCGGCGTTGCTGCCAAGATCGGCGGCATTGCGCAGGAAGACCCGCCCTTCGCCATCGGCGATCAGGAGTTCCTCGCGCTTGCCGTCGTGGATCTCGATGCGACCACTGGTGTCGGCAAAGCGGAACTCGGCGCCTTCGATCTCCGCCTCGGCATAGTCGTCGCCCAGCTTGCGAATGGCGGCACGGGCTTGTTGGAAGGCATCCTGGAACTCGGCGTAACGCAGCTCTGCGCGCGTCGGTGGGCGCAGCTCGATGTTAATGCTGACGCTGAGGCTGCCCTGCGGCTGATTGCTGCGGATGGGTGGATTCTCGTCGTACAAGGCCTGGGTCAAGGGCACCTCGACGCTGCCGTCCGCGGCGATCCTGAGCGTGCGCGCTTGCGTGGCGCTATCGATGCGGATCTCGATGGATTCGGGCTTGACCCCAGGCATGCGGCTGACGATGCGCTGCACCGCCATGAGGCGCGGGTACTCAGCCACGATCAGGCTGGGCGCGAGCACGCGATGCAAGTCGCGATAGCGAGGGCCATTCTGCGGCTGCGCACCAGCGAGGCCGCAACAAAAACTCAGGGCCAACACGATCAGCCAGCGCAAGCCACGCACCTCGCACCTCACTCGCCATGGTTGGTGTGCCAAGCAATCCAGCTCGGATCACCTGCGGGGCGACTCTAACAACAGCGAACGACGACTTTGCAAAACGGCGCTTGCTCGTGCGCCAGAACGTTGGTCATGGGCGGCCACGCAGCCGGATGCCCAAAGTGGTGCAGAACTTGCCGCCACACGTATTGTCAAAGTCACCGCTGCCGACGAAAACGGGGTGTGAGATGCCACTGGATTGGTTGGCCGACATGCATGACCGGGTGCGCCTGCAACAAGCGTCCACGCGTGCCGAACAGGCCTCGACGCAGAGCAGCGAGACGCGCGGCGACGTGCACCGGCTGCAAGCGGAAGTCGATCGCCTGTCGTTGATCTGCCGGGCGATGTGGTCGCTGATGCAAGACACCTCGGGTCTCACCGAGGAGGATCTGATGCGGCGCGTCGAGGAGGTCGATCTGCTAGACGGCAAGCGCGATGGACGGATGCGTCTGGCAGCGCGCAGTTGTGTGCAATGTGGGCGCAACAACAAGCCGCAGCGCAGCGCTTGCATGTATTGCGAGGCACCACTGCCTGTCGAATCGGCCTTTGGCTGATTGCCGGGACTGTTGGCTCGGCGCGGGTGTCGAGGCCGATCGATGCCACGTCAGCTTGAGACCAGCCGCTGCGATCCGTCTTGCGCGCGAAGGCGAGGGCCAATGGCCCACAACTGCACACCGAAGTGCTTGATCCTCGCCGCTTCGCTGGGATCGATCAGGCGACGGCCTGGTGTTGTCCGCTGGCTACGGGCGTGGCGCCCAGAAAGTGCGCACCCAGGCTTTCCTTGCGCTTCAGGGCCGCGGTCAGCAGCTGCCGCGCCACCAGGAGCTGACGCAAAGCTGGTGAACCCGCCAGGCTACGGCGCTCCAGCAGTTGCACCTGCTGCAGGGCCGACTGCAGCCCGTCGTGGCTGCGCAGGATTCCGGCTTCGGTCCACATGAGTTGACGCAGGCGGCCCAGGATCAAGCCGTCGTTGGCACTGGCCGGGCGCGCCGCCATCCCCAGCAGCGCATCGCCGCGACCGCTCGCCGGATTGGCCGGACGCGCCGCCAGGCGTTCGCCCAGCGCGCGGCCGAAAGCCACCGCCTCCAGCAGGGAATTGCTGGCCAGACGGTTGGCGCCGTGCACACCCGTGCAGGCGACTTCGCCCACCGCGTACAAGCCCTTGATGGTGCTGGCGCTGTGCAGATCCACGCGGATGCCGCCCATGTGGTAGTGCGCCGCGGGCACGATCGGAATCGGCTCCTTGAGCGGATTCCAGCCGCGCGCGCGACAGGCTGCGGCAAAGGCCGGGAAGCGCAGCGGCAGGCTTGGGCCGATGGGGCGTGCATCCAGGCTGGGCTGCAGTCCCAGCTGCTCCTGCTCGTACACAGCTCGCGCCACCACATCACGCGGCGCCAACTCGGCCTGGCTATGGCGTTCGGCCATGAAGCGCTGACCGCGGGCGTTGACGAGCACCGCGCCCGCGCCGCGCAGCGCTTCGCTGATCAGCGGCAGCTGCGGGGTGCTTTGCTCGGCCACCGGGGCCATTGCGGTCGGATGAAACTGCACGAACTCCAGATCCGCCAGTTCGGCGCCTGCTGCTGCGGCCAGGGCCAGGCCAGTGCCATCGGCCTCGGCTGGGTTGGTCGTGTAGCGGTACAACTGGCCAATGCCGCCGGTGGCCAGGATCACCGCTTCGGCATACAGTGGGGCGCTGATGCCACGGCGATCGCGACACACCGCGCCAATGACGCGCGGGCCGTCGGTGATCAGTTCCAGGGCTTCGGTGAATTCGAGTACTTCGATGTGTGGCGCGCGGCCGACAGCCTCGCGCAGTGCGCGCATCAGTTCGGCGCCGGTGGCATCACCGCCGGCGTGCAGCACGCGCGGAAAGCAATGTGCAGCCTCGCGGGCCAGCGACAGCCGACCCTGCACCACATCGAACTGCATGCCCTGCGAGATCAGCCAGCGAATGCAATCGCCAGCGCTCTCGGCAACCCAGCGCACGGCCGACTTGTTGTTGTGCCGGCCGCCAGCCGAAATCGTATCGGCTGCGTGCTGCGCGGGCGAATCGCCGGGACCCAGGGCCGCAGCAATGCCGCCTTGCGCCCAGCAACTCGACCCATCCAGACCCAACACGCCACGGCTCAGTACCGCCACGCGCTTGCCACGCGCCGACAGCGCTGCGCTCAGACCCGCCGCACCGCTGCCGATGACCAGGACGTCGTATCGATCCGCCATGCCACCCACCCCTGTCGAAAGCGGCTTGTTCAAGGACCGGCGCAAAACCGATGCCGAATGCCACCGCGCAACGCTTGAAGTCTGCTCGCCCCAGTCCCGAGGGGACTGTGAGCGCGCCCGCATTTTAGGCCTTGACCGTTCCGGATTGACGCACTTCGTCCGAAAACTGACGCAGCACGTCAGCGCGATTCGCGCCGACCGACGGCGAGCATGCGCTCGACGGAGCGTCGTGCGCGCTCCGCGATCTCGTGATCGATGTGCACCTGGGGCGCCAGATTGCGCAGTGCCCGCGCGATCTTCGGCAACGTGATCCGACGCATGTGCGGACACAGATTGCAGGGCTTGGCGACCTGCAACTGCGGGAACTGGCGCACCAGATTGTCGCTCATCGAACACTCGGTGATCAGCGCCACAGGACGCGGATCGGGGCGCTCCAGTTCCTTGATCATCGCCGCCGTCGAGCCCACGAAGTCGGCTTGCGCAATCACCGCTGGCGGGCACTCCGGGTGCACCAGCACGCGATGACCGCTGCGTTGCAGCGAGACCACCTGTTCGGGCTGGAAGCGTTCGTGCACCTCGCAGGCGCCTTCCCAGAAGTGGAGCCGCTTGCTGGTGTGCTGCGCGACGTAGGCGCCCAGGAAACGGTCGGGGATGAAGATCACTTCGTCTTCGACCAAGCTGTCCACGATGTGCACGGCATTGGCCGAGGTGCAGCAGATGTCAGACTCGGCCTTCACCTCGGCGGTGCTGTTGACGTAGCACACCAACGGCGCGCCAGGGTGACGCGCCTTGAGCGCGCGCACATCGGCAGCGCTGATCGAGGCAGCCAGCGAGCAGCCGGCCTCCGGATCGGGGATCAGCACCACCTTGTCCGGATTCAACAGCTTGGCGGTCTCGGCCATGAAGTGCACGCCGCACAGCACGATGACCTCGGCGTCGGTGGCGGCCGCCATCTGCGCCAGGGCCAGCGAATCGCCCTTCAGATCCGAGACGCCGTGGAAGATCTCCGGCGCCTGGTAGTTGTGCGCCAGGATGACCGCGTTGTGCGCCTGCTTCAGGCTCTCGATCTCGATGATTGTGGGCAGGTGCAAGGCCCATTCGAGTTCGGACAGGCCGGCCGCCTGACGGCGCGCCTCGAAGCCCTGGTCGAGGGCGACGGGCGCAATGCGCTCGACATCGATCACGCTCATCGCGGGATCTCCAGCAACAGCGCCAGCGGCGCCGGGATGCGACTTATGCTACTTCTGAGCATAAGTCGTCAATGCACTGCCGAGAGCTGCTTCAGCCAGACATTGCGGGCCAGGCATGCACCGGGCCCGCTGACTTTCCCTCAGGACTCTGAACGTCAGAGCTTGCGCCGGCCGAGCAGGACCGGCGTGGGCGGACAAGTCCAGGATGGACTTGTCAGACCTTCCCTGGCTTCAGGGCTTGGAGGAGGGCTGGACCGTGGCCAAGGCTTCCTGCAAGCCCGCCAGGTGCTCGGCGCCGGTTGGGACGCTGATCGAGGCACCCTGGAAGTCGTCGCCCACCGGTTCCACCCGGCCACCCAGGCAGGTACCCAGGAAGCTCTCGGTGACTGCGTTGAAGGACAGGCGGTTTTCCGGACGCGCGAAGCCGTGGCCTTCATCCGGGTACAGCACATAGGTCACCGGGATGTTCTTCGCTTGCATCGCGGCGACGATCTGGTCGGCCTCCGACTGCTTCACGCGCGGATCGTTGGCGCCCTGGCCGATCAGCAGCGGGCGCTCGATCTTGTCGACGAAGTTCAGCGGCGAACGCGACTCCAGGAAGGCGCGACCTTCCTCGGTGCGCGGATCGCCCACACGCGTGGCGAACATCTCCATCATCGGCTTCCAGTACGGCGGAATCGTGGCCAGCAAGGTGTTCAGGTTGGACGGACCCACGATGTCCACGCCGCAGGCGAAAGTGGTCGGGGTGAAGGTCAGGCCGACCAGCGTTGCATAGCCGCCGTAGCTGCCGCCCATGATGGCGACTTTGTCCTTTTGCGCGATGCCTTGCTGCACCGCCCAGTCGACCGCGTCGAGCAGGTCATCGTGCATCTTCGCCGCCCACTCGCGATCACCGGCATTCACGAAACTCTTGCCGAAACCGGTGGAGCCGCGGAAATTCACGCTCAACACCACATAGCCGCGATTGGCCAGCCACTGATGGCTGCCATTGAAGCCGTAGGCATCGCGCGCCCACGGGCCGCCATGCACCAGCAAGACCATCGGGCTGGCCTGATCGGCCTTGCCATCCTGGTTGGCATCGGCCTGCGGCGGCAGCGTGTAGTAGCTGACCAGCGTCAGACCGTCGCGCGCCGGGATTTCCACCGGACGCATCTTCGCCAGCGGCGTGCCTTCGAGGTCAGGACGCGAGGCGAACCACTCGGTCAAGGACTGCTCGGCGCGACGGTAGATGTAGGTGCGCGAGGGCTTGTCCGAAGCCAGGTAGGCAACCACCCAGGTGCTGTCGTCGAGGGTGCGATCGGAGACCCAGATCTCGCCGTCGCCCAGCTTGGCGCGCAGCGTGTCGAGGTCGCCGCGAATGCTCTCGTCGACGACGCTCCATTCGCTCTTCAGGTAGTTGCTCGCCACCGCCTGCACCACGCCCGTGGTCGGATGCAGCAGGGCATCGGAGACATCCGCCTTGGCGTGTTCGTGCACCAGCGTGCGGTTGCCACTTTCCCAATCGATGGCGTACAGCGCGCCGGTGTCGCGCTCGCGGCTGTCGATCATGTACAGCGTCTTGCCATCGTCGGTGAAGCCGATGCTGTTGGTGGTCAGCGCATCGGTCTGCGGGATGGTGGTGTAGCTCTCGAACTTGCCATCACCCAGGTGTTTGAACAACTCGGTGCCGCCTTCGGCCGTCTGCCTGGCCGCCAGACGGATCTCGTTGTCGTTGTCGAGCGTGAAGGAGACATAGCCGGCGTCGTTCTGCAGCACGACTTCCCGCTTGCCGGTTTCAAGGTCGATGCGTGCGAGATCCATGAACTGCTCGTTGCGCTCGTTGAGCATGACCATCAGTTCGCCAGGCTTGCGCGCGCTGCTGCCAACGATTTCGGCGCGCACCTTGGGTGGCGTCAGTTCGCGCTGCTCGCCGCTGCTCAGGTTGACGCTGAACACCTGAAAGTTCTCGTCGCCGCCCACGTCCTGCATGAAGAACACATGCTGGTTGTCTGGCGCAAAGCCGTAGATGCGGATGCCACGCTTGCGATCCTGGGTGATGACCTTGGCTTCGGCCGGCTTGTCGCTGGGCGCGATCCACAGGTTCATGACGCCCTGGTCCGGCGCCAGGTAGGCGACCCAGCGGCCATCGTCACTGATCTGTCCGCCCGCTTTGCTGGGGTTGCCGAACAACAACTGGCGGCTGATCAGGCTGACTTCGGCCGGTGCAGCGGGGGTTGCGGCGCCTTCAGGTGCCGCAGGCGTGGGCGCGGGCGCCGGCTCTTGGGTGCAGGCGGCCAGTGCCGCAACGAGGGCCACGGCAAGCAAGCTGGGACGAAGCAACGACATGGCGGATCCTTGGGATCGAGGGAGGCGCGGAAGATAGCGTGCAGATTGCATTTGGCCTGTGCCCAAAGTCCTGCGCCCGATGCGCCCCGGTATGCTCTGTGGCCTCTTTCATGCGTTACGGGATGGTCTGTGCAGCCCAATTCAGCGCCCCTCGATCGCGACGCCATTGCCGCTGCGGCGGCGCGTCTGCAGGCGGGCGAACTGGTCGCCATGCCCACCGAGACTGTCTACGGACTGGCCGCCGACGCCCGCAATCTCGACGCTGTGCGCAAGATCTACGCGCTGAAGGGCCGGCCGGTCGACCATCCGCTGATCGTGCATCTGGCGCCCGAAGCCTCGCTCGCCGACTGGGCTGCGGAGGTTCCGCCGGCGGCGCTGCAATTGGCAGCGCGCTACTGGCCAGGCCCGCTGACTTTGATCCTCAAGCGCGCTCCCTCGGTGCTGGATGCGGTCACCGGGGGGCAGGACACCGTCGGCTTGCGCAAGCCGGCGCATCCGGTGGCGCAGGCGCTGCTGCGTGCCTTCGGCGGCGGACTGGCGGCGCCATCGGCCAATCGCTACGGGCAAATCAGCCCGACGCGCGCCGAGCATGTGCGTGAGGAATTCGGTGCGGCGGCGCCGCTGATCCTGGAAGGTGGGGCGGCAGCCGTCGGCATCGAATCGACCATCGTCGATCTGAGTGGCGAGCAGCCACGCCTGCTGCGTCCCGGCGCGATCTCGCGCAGCGAACTGGAGTCCCTGCTCGGACCGCTGGCGCTGATTGGCGATCACGAGGGTCCGCGCGCTTCCGGCCGCGTGCTCACGCACTACGCGCCGCGTACCCCGTTGCGCCTCGCCACAGTCGGGGAAGCGCCGCGGCCCGGTTGTGTGTACCTGTCACGCAAGATCGATCAGTGGCAGGCGCCAGGCATGGCTTTGCCGGATGATCCGGAAGGCTATGCGCGTGATCTCTACGACGCCCTGCGCAGCCTGGACCGCCGCGGTGCCGACGCCATCATCGTGCGGCCCTTGCCGGATGGCGCCGAGTGGGAAGCGGTGCGCGACCGTTTGTCGCGCGCCGCCGCACCGCGCTGAGCGTCGGGATCAGCTCGCCGGATAGGTGTAGCTGGAGCCGATGCCCAGCGGCAGACCGAGGCCCCACCATGCCAGGAAGAACAGCGACCACACGATCAGGAAGGTGATCGAGTAGGGCAGCATCATCGCCACCACGGTGCCGATGCCGGTGGACTTCACGTAGCGCGAGCAGAACAGCACGATCAGCGGGAAGTAGGGCAGCAGCGGGGTGATGATGTTGGTCGAGGAGTCG
>ERZ1066138.88-NODE-88-length-29566-cov-9.889702_pt1 | contig 29566 bp, 24 predicted proteins | sample MGYA00382785_ERZ1066138 | MGnify/ENA primary metagenome ERZ1066138 (study PRJEB33369, sample SAMEA5778368) | biofilm metagenome | biome: Industrial cooling water; feature: Water cooling tower basin; material: Biofilm | place: United Arab Emirates | collected... | reverse complement strand
TCAGCCTTGAATCAAGGTCCGAGTCCCCAGTCAAGCTTTGTCCACGAAACCTAGATTTGCTGCCGCGGAAAGCCTAGCCCAGGCGACGACAATTCCCACAACGCCAAACGCTGTCAGCAGTAGAGCAGCCGAAAAGGGCGAGATGAGAGCAAACGGCGCGAAGAGATAGGCAAGGATCGGAATATTGACGAACCCTTCAATACCCTTTTGATACAGTGCGACAACAGCATCTCGGCCCTGCCACGCTGCCTCACCAGCGGGCCAATATGCTTTGGTGAAATCATAAAAGTAATGGCCGCGGGTTACGTGAAAAACCGTTATGGCCATAATGACCGACATCATACCTGTGACGAGCCAAAACACGTCTGCCCGTATCGAGTGACGTCGCAACTCGGCAATTATCATGAGGCCTAGTCCAAGGCCAAGAGCATGGGCAAGAAAGATGTGTGGGGCGCAACTGCACATTTCAGACACTCGGAGGGAAGAGATTGACTAGCGGCACTCGCATATCGCGCCTCCGAAGCGATCTGGTCCGTACCCCGCGATTTCCGTTGGTGCCGCGCAGGAGACTGCTGCTCCTGGCGTATAGCGCGCGTCGATGCCGGCCTCGCGCATGAGATAGAGTCGGGACTGCACCATTTCCGGATCGACACAGTAGGACCGCCCGCTCTTGGACATGTCGGCTATCTGAGCGTCAAGTTGCCGGCTTCGCTCTATTGCGCGCCAGACGGAAGCTCCGCCAACCAGAGTGGAATCGATGAGCATCAGCCCTAGGATCGTGAGCCCGAGGAATTGTCGCTTCGACCGCACGGCGACCAGTGCTCCCGCAACACAGAGGGGAACGAACCAGAGCTGCGGGACATAGCGTGCCCACCAATTCTGCGGCATTGCAAGCACGGAAATGAGCAGCACCCCGGCCATGAAGAGGAGGGCGATGACCGTTGGATTTGGTTGTTTACGCAGGCTTGGAAATAGAGTGGCAATTCCTGCCAGAGTTACCACCAGCACGCCCGAAAACAGCGGTCCAAATCCGCCGATCCGAACGTCCACGCCGCCAGCAGCCCGTAGTTCAGCCCGAGACACACTGAAGGGCCATTTGAGTGCAGCCCTGGTTTCATAGCCTGCGTGCGTCTCGGCGAAGTGTGAATAAAGAAAGCGCTGCAGGGTTGACTGCGCTTCCAGCACCTGCGGGGTATTGCCGACCATAATGTCGACGGCTTGCGGCCCCATAAGCGGATAGAACACATGTCCGAATGTCATGGCATTTTGGACATACGGGGACCATCCGAGAATGGCAACAGCGAAGAACGCCGTCACGAGCAGGATGCTGCCCAGCACCACAGATGCGCGCAGACCAAGCGCCCATAATGTGGCGACGCACATGAAACCTGCAAGAATCGCAAAAAGCGGCAATGAAGAGAATTTGATATTCAGTCCGAGAATTAAAGCGGCGACAGCGGGAAGAAGGGCGCGTTGATCGCCGAACTGGATGGTAACGGCAGCCGATACCAGGAAAACGATCATGCAAACTCCGAGGAGTCCGTCGTTCATCGAGGTGAACGCCTGGGATAGCAAAATCGGATTAGCGGCGGCGGCCACCGCCATGAGCAATGCGATGCCCGAGCTGTATTTCAATCGAACTAGCGCACCCGCGACGAAAGCAGCTGTAGCAAACACGGCCATCAGGTTTGTGGCCTTGACGGCTCCGAGAGGCAATCCAGCGGCAAGCCATGTCGCCGAGATGATCCATCCGGCGCGCGGATAATGGATCGCCCATAACGTGATCGGATCACCGATCGTGGGAGGCGCCATAGTATCCCAGTACGGATTCCACCCATTTGCAAAGGCGTAGATAGCTTGAAAATGGTAATGCTGCCCGTCGATGGACGTATCCGCGACAAGCGCGGCAATTAGCATTGCGCAACTTCCAAAAGCGACTGATGCGCATGCCGGAATGCCACCTGCCTCTCTGAAAAGGCTGATGCCGGCAAATATCGCTGCCATCGCCGAGCCGCTCATGATCGTCATTGCAACGATTTGAGTGAGCACTCCACCCGCCATCAGCCAGAGTGTCGCTAGGACGAATGTCAGGACCGGAAACAGGAGGATTGCGACGCCGAATTGCCATAGACCGGCGAAACTCGCCGTTTTATTGTCATTCACCCACGCTAACCGCTCAAGCAGCGCGGACTGCCTCTCCCCTTTTCCACCGTGTGCGATGGCTCGGGGTTTCATTGTCACTTGGTCCGGCATCGGGGTATAGCGCTTTCTCGATCGTGTGCCGTATGCGATGACACCGCCGGGCCGCCGGCGGCTACAATGGAATTCCAATCCACGCGAGAAGAAATCCCGTCATCAAAATGCCCCCGAGGAGCAGGCTTTGCTGATCCTTTAGCGCAAAAGCGACTGGATCGTCGTCAAGTTCACCTCGCTGGCTAAGGAGCCAAATTCGGCTGATCCACAGGAACAGAATGACCGGAAATGACCAAAGCCAATTCGAATTTCCGTAGAAGCTGTGACTGAAGGCATCAAAGATCAGGTAAAGTACTAGGATCAGGATAGATGCTGTACCGGTAGCAAGGCCTATGCCAAGCACGAGAGGCGAGTCGGCAATGACATATCCGCGGCCAGGAACAGAGCTACCCCCTTTCTCGATTGTTCTCTGAATCTCCGTATAGCGCTTAGCGACCGACAGCGACGTGAAAAGAAACATAGAAAAGACGAGAAGCCACGGAGAAGCAAAAACCTGAGCCGCAACGATTCCTATGGCAAGCCGCAGTGTAAAGAGTGCGGCGAGAACCACGACATCAAGAATGGGAATTCGCTTAATTTGAAACGAATATGCAAGAGTGAGCACGAGATAGGCCGCCAGTCCGCTGACGACACCTGCTCCTACCACTGTTCCGACGGCCAACCCTGCGCCGATCGATACGGCGCCTGCCAGTATCGCCACACTTATGGGAAGATCTCCGGATGCAATAGGCCGAGAGCGCTTAGACCAGTGACGCCGGTCACTAGCGATATCAAAGAGGTCGTTGATGAGGTATGTACCGGTTGCGACCAAACCGAGAGCGACGAACGAGAGCACACACGCGAGTACCGTATGGGGATCCGCGATTGTGCCGCTAAGTATTGCAGGCACAAAAATCAGGGCATTCTTGGCCCATTGATGTAGCCGTCCGGCCTTTATGAGAGCTGAGAGGCGCGTTTTCTGTCTGGGGATGATCGTCGTTGGTTTCGCCAGAGACTGCACTTTGCGCCGCGTACCTCTCCCAGGAGCTACGGCGATCACCTCGCGTGCCGAGCGCCAGATATGAAGATCAGCTGCGCTATCGCCGATGTAGTCGAAGCCCTCGGGGAAGCGCTCGCGAATGACTGCTAATTTGTTGCGTCCCTTGAGGTTCACCACGCCATTACTGCAGATGATGCCATCGAAATAGCCCAGGCGGTTGGCGATCTTCGCCGCGAGCGTCTCATCGCTGGCTGTCACAAGATATACGGGGCGGCCCTCGTTCTTTGCTTGGGCTGCAATGGCTGCAACGTCCTCATTGATCGGAATTAAGTTTGCGTCCAGTTCCGCAGAAAGGGCAAGATTCTTCTTTAATTGTGCGCGCCCCTTCGCTGCCCATGCAATGAGAGTGGCGACACGGAAAGGATGGGCGCTGACAAATGCTAGCGCCGTTTCATGAAGCATGTCCGTCTTGATCAGGGACTGATCCAAATCGACGAGAAGCGGCACCGAAGCCGACGAGTTCCGGTTAAGGCGTACGTCCGCCGCCCCGGGAACGTTGCCGGGCTGACACGATGCCGCCGGCAATTCCACCGCCGCAACAACTTTTTGCAAGTTCGCCATAACCTTGCGTTGACAATTGGTGGACACCTTCGAAGGATCCAGAACAATCAAACAAGCACCTGTTCTCTACAATCAGAAGTACATTTACTGCTTAACGTGCGCCTAACTGGTGCAGCACCTGTTGCACTCGCCCCGACTGATCCAGAAGCGGACTTGTTAACTCCTTCAAACAGCAGTTAGCCTTGTTGCGAGAAACTAAGGACTACTAAACACCCTTGTTACTAATGATACGGCTTTGTAGCTCTGAGATCCGGAACCGAACATGAATCAAATTCGTCGAAGCTTTGCGTTAGCTTCGGCCGATAGGTACTTTGCGGTCATTGTTAATTTCATAACACTGCTTTTCACGGCACGCCTTCTGACGCCAGGTGAGTTCGGCGTGGCTGTCATTGGCCTATCCGTTCTGGTGTTGGCGGAGACGCTTCATGACTTCGGCGGCTCTGCCTACGTCGTTCAAGTCGATCACCTGACACCACGGCGTATGCACGCTGTCTTCACGCTCACCTTCATACTGACGTTTTCGATTGCCTTATGCCTGTTTCTCAGTGCCGGTCCCATCGCTCGATTTTATGCTACGCCGGGGCTTCAGGGCTTTCTGCAGATCGCCTCAATTTGCTTTTTGCTTGGCGCGTTCGTCACACCCGTGCTCGCACTTATGCGCCGCAACTTCGAGTTCGGGAAGCTGGCTGTCTTCAATGCCGCTTCGACTGTCACGAACGCGATCGTCACTATAGTGCTGGCTATGTTCGACTTCAGTTACATGAGCTTTGCCTGGGGCAGCCTGATCGGCGCTCTGGTGTACCTCAGCTTGTGCTGGGGGTGGGGACCACAACAGCCCATCTACCGCTTTACCGTGGAAGGCTGGCGTGATCTCAGCGAATACGGCGTCTACGACAGCCTAAAGAAACTACTCCACTACGCTATGGACGCTGTGCCGATGCTGGCATTCGGCAAAATCCTGGGAGCGGACGGGGTGGGGCTTTTTCAGCGCGCAATGTCGATCAGCCGCTTGCCTGAAAAGACTCTTTTAGCAGGCCTCACGTCCGTTCTGCTGCCAACTCTCTCGGCGCATGCGCGCGGAGGCGGCGATCAGAAAACTGGATTGCTGACCAGTATCGAATACGTAACCGCTCTGTTTTGGCCTGCTCTAGTCGTGATTGCGATCTTAGCGAGTCCAATCGTAGATATTCTCCTCGGCCATCAATGGACAAGCACCGTCCCCCTTATCCAGATCATAGCCGTCGCTTTTCTATTTCAACTGCCGTCAAGCATCGCGAACTCTGTTCAGATAGCAGCCGGCGCCATTCGTGACAGCTTCACTCTTGCGCTGGTAACCGTCCCCCCCGCGATTGCACTGCAGATCTACGCTGCTACGCATGGTCTTGAAATGGCCGCTGCGAGTCTGTTCGTCATCTGCCCATTCACTCTCATCAGCTCTCTCGTCATGATCCGCTGGCGCGTTCCTTTCACTTGGAGTGAGCTTGGTGCCGTCATGAAGAGTAGCGCCATGGTGACGCTCGTCACCGCTCTCGGTCCGACAGCGGTTGCGCTGTACTATGGTGGCACGCATGACATTCCCGTCGGAGCGGGACTCTTGGGGATGCTGACGACGCCCTTCGGGTGGATTCTAGGCCTGCGGATCGCAAGGCATCCTATGCTGCACGAGGTGATCCGCTTCATTAACTTCTTGCTCGTGCGTATTCTTGGAGAAACGACGAGCAAGCGACTCCTCACGCCCTGGCTTAGCTAGCACTATCGCGGAGCAAAACTTGCCGGGAGTTGTTCCATGTCGATCTGGTATGTCTTTCCGCCCGGCCCGTCTGCGACTATGGTCGCGTAGGGTTTGAGCGCCCTGCTGAATGCTACGAGGGAATTGTACCGTTGGGCAGCCCAGTCCGAAGTTGGCAGCGATGGCTCGATTACGGATTCGAACACAAATACCCGTCCACCTGATTCCTTTAGTACATGAAAAATACTTCTTGGTTCGACGCGAACATCTGGTTCTGCCGGCCACTTGAGTACGGCAGATTCTGCTCCGTCGAATAACATGAAGTTGAAGATCGGTGAGATTGCATTGACCTTCCCTTCCCTGTCGAACGGGTAACGAATTATTCTTTGATTATACCAGTCATTCATATCGGAAGTCGAAACGATCCAGTCGCCTGGGGAAGCATTGCTCCGTAGCCACGCTGACTGTATACCGTACCGATCTCCCGCATGGTTTCGAAATATGAGCATCCCGCCAATTAGATTGTGTCCAAGTAAAAGCCCTACCATAATACCCAGACGCATTGGCGCATCATCAAGCTCTGAATAAACAAACACAGTCACCAGAATCACGAGGGGAACAAGTGCGAGAATCCAAACTTCTTTTTCTCCTGGATTGAGCACGATGTTGACAAGGCCTGCCCAAAATAGCCAGGCGAAAACAAACATAATGTTGCTATCGACGCTAAGTGGCCGCCGCAGACGGACGACTGAAATACAGAGATAGCAGAACCACCCGAGCGCAAGGCAAAACGTTGCTATTGCTAACCCGCCAACTGGATAATTCTCTGCTGCATAGAAGAGATCATCAACATGATAATACATCACTACATGCTTTTTAAAGAATTGATGCAGTGTCGAAAGGGCATAAAGAGATGTCATGGAAAAGACGTCATGAAGTACGGCCATTGCCGCCTTGACGAAAATGCCAGGACCAAAGCCTGGCGGGGAAAACTCCTCGCTTCGGGACAATAGGAGTCTACCGAACTCCGCTACGGTCGGCCAATGGCCCAGTTCGGCACGCAAGGCCACGCCGAGGATCGACATATAAGTGAGGACCCCTGCCGCACCATACGCAAGATACTGAAAGACGTAACCTCTGGCGAAGAAGAGCACGATGGTGGCAAAGAATAGAGCCAGAGCAACCGGCTGATAATAAGCCACGGCAACACCGCCCAATGAACCAATTAGGATCGCGTGGGGCACTGTCATCTTCGGTTTGGCAAGCAGATGGAAAAGCCAGTAGAGACACACGAGAGTAAGGAATATTGCGCCTATGTAGACTTCCACCTCGTTCGCGTAGCGCATGAAGCCATATGAGAATCCGAGAGTTGCGGCGCCCGCTGCGCTAGATATTGCAGACATCCGGAAAACGGATTTAAGCAGGTTGTAAAGTAAAATGATCGATCCTGAGGCAAACATGGCTCCAACGAAGCCCAGGACTGTGTAGACTGATAAGTCCAAGCCCAGCTCTATGGATCCACGCACCAAGGCTCGGTTGACCCAGTAAAAAAGCAGCATTCGTGCATCATGATTCAGCCAGAATGGCGCAACCTCCGCGTCAGCAGCGAAGCGCACGCTGTCTACCGACTCGGAGCGGTTGGTGACACCGGTTGAGAAATAGAAGGCGCTGAGTAGGCAGAATGCGACTATCGTCGGCAACCAAACGCCAAGCTGACTTCTGGCAAGATCATTTTGTGAGCGCGTGGCCACCAGACTCCCCATCGGCATATTCACGACACCCGTTCCCATTCAAGGATGACCAGCACACGCTTCCTACTGGTGCCATTCGGCGATCATTCTTCCGGCAAGGACCCCTGCAATACGTGCACTCGCCATTCCATCGCCATATGGATTATGTGCGCGGGCCATATTCAGGTACTCTGATGGGTTGTCCAGAACATCGGAAATAGCGTTGAAGATGCGCTCCCGGTCTGTCCCCACGAGGCGAACCGTTCCGGCTTCGACTGCCTCGGGGCGCTCAGTGACATTGCGCATGACGAAGACGGGTTTTCCGAGCGCTGGCGCCTCCTCTTGGATCCCGCCGCTGTCCGTCAAGATCACGTGCGCGTGCTGCATCAAATAAACGAACGGTAGATAGTCGAGCGGCTCAATCAGATGAACATGCGCGAGTCCCCCTAAGGTTTCCCGTACAGGCTTTTGAACGTTGGGATTCAAATGCACGGGGTAGACGACTGTGAGTTTCTCTCGACGAGCAAGATCGGCAATCGCTTCGCAGAGAGTCTGAAATGGTGCGCCGAAGTTCTCTCGCCTGTGTCCCGTCACCAGCAGAACACGACGCTTCTCATCCAAGAACGGAAACTTCTCGCGCAGAGAGCGTGACAACTCCGGCTTCGATTCGATGGCTTTGACGGTTGCATGCAGTGCGTCAATCACTGTGTTTCCCGTTACATAAACGCGCGCCGGATCGACGTTTTCCGCCAAAAGGTTTTTCTTTGAACTCGCTGTCGGTGCGAAAAACACATCAGCGATTACATCCGTCACCCTTCGGTTCATCTCCTCTGGCCACGGCTGCCGCGGATCGTGGGAGCGTAGCCCCGCCTCTACGTGGGCAACGGGAATTTTCTTGTAGAAGCACGCAAGTGAGGTCGCCAGCGTCGTAGTCGTATCACCGTGAACAAGTACACGATCAGGCTTTGCGACGGCGAGTACCTGCTCCATCTTCGTCAATATGGAGCAGGTGATTTCGGTCAATCCCTGCGCGACGGTCATGACGTTTAGATCGTAAGTCGGCGTCAGGCTAAACAGCGACAAGACCTGGTCCAACATCTGGCGGTGCTGGGCCGTGACACAGATCTCCACTGAAATCCCCGGTTCATTCCCAAGAGCTTTGACCACTGGTGCCATTTTGATGGCCTCTGGTCGGGTTCCAAAGACGACGAGGACTTTCATGTCATTCCTTACAGCGGTCCGAGCGCGATGGTTAGCAAGCTATCTCTGCTCGCACTCTGTAAGCAGATGTAGTGGAGCGTTCAAAAATGAAAGCGAAGCAGCACGACAAGCTTAAGGCTCACTGCCAGCTGCAGGATCAAAACTTTTCTTTTGTTATCTTTGTTTTGGATTGTGGGCTGTTCCGCAGCTACCGGAGTTGCTAACTTTGAGATCTTTGGGGGCGGAAAATCCAATGATCAGCGCTTAGCCGCAGCTGGAATGCCGACTCCGTATTTATAACAATACAGTGTGGTACGATGCCAGTGCGTAATATCTTAACCATAAACCTCGAAGATTATTTCCAGGTCGAGGCAATGCGTCAGGTGATCCCGCAGCGCTATTGGCCACGCTTTGCCTTAAGGGTCGAGAAGGCTACTCTGGACATTCTGGATGTTTTGGATCGGCACGACCATACGGCCACCTTTTTTGTCTTGGGCTGGATCGCCGACCGGTGTCCTGATCTTATTGCAGAGGTAGCGCGGCGAGGCCACGATGTAGCCAGCAAAGGCTATTTGCATCGGCAGTATTCGCAATTTACCGAGGCCGAATTCCGGGACGATATCAAGCGTTCATGCAATGCTATCGAGAGCGCTAGCGGCCGGCAGGTGCTTGGGTACCGCATGGCGGCTGGCACGCTCCCCATCGACGATCTCACTCCGTATCGGATTCTCGCAGAAGAGGGGATGAAATACGATTCGAGCATTCGGCCGTTTGGTCTTGAGTACGTCTTCCACCCTGAATGGCGCAAAATCCGGGAACTGAGTGGCGATACATGGTCGCTGACCGAAGTTCCTCTCTCTTCACAACTGTTTCTTGGTGTACCGACCCCGCTTACGGGAGGAAATTACTTGCGGCAGGCGCCGCGTGGACTTTACGAGAAGTGCCTGGATAGCTATCTCAAGACGAGCCAGGAGCCATGGCACCTATACTTTCATACTTGGGAATTTGACACCGATCAGCCGCGGGTTTCCGCGACAAAGCGTGTTAGCCAGCTTCGCCACTATCGAAATTTGGGCGCGATGAAGGAGCGCATCGAACACTTTCTTGCCCTCCATAAATTTCAGAGCATTGCGGATTATCTGGCAATTGCACCCCAGCCTGTAAGGATATCCCCTCAAGCAAAAGTTGCAGCCATTACGACAGCGACTTCCGCTGGCAGGATCAAAGTCAGTATTGTGATCCCCTGCTACAATGAAAAAATTACGCTCCCATATCTTGCTGGTAATTTGAAATCGCTCTCTGCGGAGAATGCTCAAAGCTACGACTTTTCTTACATCTTCGTCGATGATGGCAGCTCGGATGACACATGGCGTGTTCTGCAAGAGTTGTTCGGCGAGCGCCCTGACTGTCAGCTAATCAAGCATCCCCAGAACCGGGGCATCGCAGCTGCGACAATGACCGGCATCAGGGCCGCCAAGGATGAAATTGTTTGCGGAATTGACTGTGATTGCAGTTTTGATCCCCATGAACTGCCTAAGATGATCCCACTTCTTACGCCTGACGTGGATCTGGTTCAGGCATCGCCCTATCATCCGCAAGGTGGCGTTGCGAACGTCCCGGGGTGGCGGCTTGCCTTGTCGCGCAATCTATCCCGCATCTACAATCGCTTGCTCAATCATCGTTTTGCGAGTTACACGGCGTGCTTCCGTGTCTACAGACGCTCCAAGATGCTGCCTCTTCAGTTGTCCAATGGCGGTTTCATGGGAATCATGGAGATGTTCATCCTGCTCGATCAGAGTGGCTCCAAGATGATCGAGTATCCGACCGTCCTGGAGTCACGACTTCTCGGCGTGTCCAAAATGAAGACGCTGTCGGTGATCGCGAACCACCTCGGGATGATCCGAGAACTCGTTGTATCACGTCCCGAGGTCCTGAGGCGCGCAGGCGCAACTGCACCTGTCGCGTGCGAGCACGCAACCGAAGCACCGCGTAAAGTATCATGACCATAATCGAGAAAGTTGAGGTTGCGCCCATCAATCCCGACGCTTCGCTCGTGTCTCCGATGCCCGAGCGCAAGATCCGCTGGTGCATTGTGGGCGGGGGGATGCTCGGGCTCGCCTTGGCTCACAAACTTGCCGCACCTGAGCGCGATATCACGGTTGTTGAGGCTTCTGACCGCTTCGGGGGACTCGCCGACGCCTGGCAGCTCGGCCCCATAACCTGGGACCGGCATTACCACGTTGCCTTGCTTTCGGATGCCAATCTCGGTGGCCTGCTGAAAGACATCGGTCTTGCTGACGAGATGAACTGGACGACGACAAAAACGGATTTCTATACCGGCGGACAGTTTTATCCGCTGAATAACGCCATCGACTATCTGCGTTTCAAACCGCTTAGCCTCATTGAAAAAGCGCGGCTCGCATTCACAATTCTTTACGCTGCGCAGATTAGAAACGGTGTTCGACTCGAGAGCGTTCCGGTCGATACTTGGCTGACGCGACTATCCGGGCGCGGCGCCTATGAGCAGGTCTGGCGTCCGCTGCTTCGCGCGAAGCTTGGTCCCAATTACAGGAATGTCTCGGCCTCCTTCATCTGGTCGGTGATCAACCGCTTCTACTCTGCACGCCGCTCGGGCCTCAAGACGGAGATGTTCGGCACGGTCACGGGCGGCTACGCCCGCATCATCGAGGCTCTCATGAGAAGTCTCGCCAGCCGCGGCGTTACATCCCGTCTCAATACACCCGTTCGCTCTATTCATCGGGTCACGCGTGGGGTTGAGGTGTCCGGAGCCAATTGGCAATCTATCTTCGACCACGTCATCGTGACCGCCCCGGGGCCACTCGCTGCACGCATGTGCCCAAACTTGACCATCGAGGAGCGTGATCGTCTGACCGCCGCTCGTTACCAGGGCGTCGTGTGCTCATCGCTCCTGTTGAAGAAGCCGCTGCGTGGTCGCTACCTCACCTATATCGCCGACGAAAGCATTCCCTTTACAGGGGTGATCGAGATGACTGCAGTTGTTGATCCCAAATTCTTTGGTGGGAGCTCATTGGTCTATCTCCCCGCTTATGTACCTTCTGACGATCCGCTGTTTGAGATCTCCGATGACGAACTCAGGGGCCGCTGTGTCAGCGCACTTACAAAGATGTACGCTTCGTTCCATGAAGATGACCTCTTGGCCTTCCGCGTTTCTCGAGCTCGGAACGTTATGGCCGTCCAATCACTCAATTATTCCCAGAAAGTACCTCCCATGGAAACGAGCATTCCAGGGCTGCACATCGTGAATTCATCTCAGATCATCAATGGCAATCTGAATGTTGACGAAACCATTGGCTTAGCTGAGAGGGCTTTCCGCGCGCTGCTGGAAGTTGAAGGTAGTCAATCGCTTTCCGTCGACAGAATACAATCAGCCTGAGCAAAGGTGACGTATGTCAAGTTGGTTTTATCTTATATTGGCGGTTGTTACGAATGTCTCTGCCAACTTCCTTTTTAAGACAGCGATGGTTCAGTTCCCCAAGGAGATTACCGTCGGGACACTCCTGCGCTTTGCTTTCAATCCAAACCTTTTGCTCGGAGCAATCTGCTGCGCCATCCTCTTGGCGAGTTATCTGATGGCTTTGCGCCAGATCGAACTCGCTGTTTCCTATGCTTTTGTAATCTCGCTTTCGTTGGTCGGCATTGCCGTTCTCTCTCCGATCATCCTGGACGAGCCACTCCGATTTCGGACGCTGGCCGGCGCGGCCCTCGTGATCGCAGGAATTCTGGTCATCACATCATCGAGCAAGTCAGCGCCTGATTTAGCAAAGGTAGAACCACGCACTGAAAACGTGGGAACACTTCGGCCCTGAAGAATTGGAATGATGTCTGTTGTGAGAGCGTAACGCAATGAAGCTCACCGAGCGTCACTCGGACAAGCCGGTCGCAAGCCTGTCTCTCGATCTCGACAATCAGTGGGCATATATGAAGACCCACGGAGACGATGGGTGGCAGTCTTTTCCCTCGTATCTTGATCTCGTTGTGCCTCGCATTCTTGATCTACTCGATCGTCACAACTTGCTGGCAACGTTCTTCATCGTCGGGCAAGACGCGGCGCTGACAAAGAACCACGACGCTCTGCGATCAATTGTGGAGGCTGGTCACGAGATCGCCAACCACTCATTCCATCACGAGCCGTGGCTTCACCTCTACACACCAGAAAGCGTGCAGACTGAAATTGTCTCAGCGGACAACGCGATCTTCGCCGCCACCGGCATGCGGCCAAAAGGTTTTCGCGGTCCTGGCTTTTCGATCTCTAAAACGGTCCTGCACACGCTCAAGGCGCTGGACTATGCCTACGACGCTTCGACGTTTCCCACCTTTTTGGGGCCGCTCGCTCGGGCCTATTACTTCTTCAATGCCGGCTTTGCCGAGGATGAGCGGGAGAAGCGTAAGCAGTTATTTGGCAGCCTTTCGGACGGCCTGCGGTCTCTGCGACCGTACGAGTGGCAGCTTGAAAACGGAACATTGCTCGAGATCCCCGTGACCACTATGCCGGTGGTGCGGACGCCGTTCCACCTTAGCTACATCATGTACTTGGCCAGCAAATCTCGGCCACTCGCCCTGTCCTATTTTCGAACTGCTCTGGGATTATGCCGGCTCAGAGGTATCTCGCCATCCCTGCTCCTGCATCCGCTCGACTACTTGGGTGGAGACGACGTTGCCGCGCTACAATACTTTCCGGGAATGGCTCTGCCTGGCAGGGACAAGATTGCAATCGCCAACGAACTTTTCCGCGAATATGCCGCTCAATTCACCGTACTCCCTATGGGAGAGTTTGCAAAAACAGTTCGCACCAAAGGACAGCTGCCTGTTCGCCCAGCCGTATTTGACCGGGCCGAAGTTGTCGTCTGACGGGCACTCAGGATTTGAATGATGTGCGCCAAATCGCATGATGTTGTCGTCCGATCCTGACCAGCGACCTTGGTCGCCGGGTCGAGGACCAAAGCACAACCGAAACGAAGAAAGGGACCGGTCCTTTTCAAGACCGGTCCCTTTTGTTGTTGTGCAAGACCTACTGTTGCAGCGTACCTGTGCTCACCGGCTCGACAGAAGCGTGGTCGGGAACCGGAGCAGGAACGACGATGTCCGAAGCCGGTGTCGGCAGGACCGTTGTTTCGCGCTTGTCGCTTGCGCCGATGAAATTATCATTGACGACTGACGACGGCACCGTGGATGTAACTTTTACCGTATCACCGGGCTGCAGGGGTGTGGATTCTGTTGCTTCGATTTCAACCACACCATCCTTAACTTTACGGACAATTGTGTAACTCAGCTTGGGTGCCGGCATGGAGCTGGAGCCGGTCGATGCCAAGCGCAGCGGAGACGCGGCGGCTTGACTCCGGGTTTCCAGCAGCAACTGCTCGTTCACGCCTGCCTCTTGAACGACCTGCTCAAGCCGGGCCTCGGTCTGTTGCAGTTCAATCGTGAGATCATTGGAACGCTTGTTGTCGAATTCAATCCTCGAAAGGACGACGCGGCTGAGCTCCTGCTTAGCGCGGGTGCGCTCGCTTTCCATCCGCAGCTTTTCCCCTTCGAGCTGTGCGATGTTTCGGCGAAGACCAAGAACGCGAGGTTGCGTCGCGAGGCCCTTGTCACTGAGTACCTTGATGCCGTCCAACTCCGCCTTCATCAGGTCGACCTGTTCCTGATGTGCAGCCAATCGCTTGCCGAATGACTCCACCTCTTGCTCCAGGAATTCCTGCAGCTGCTTAAGTGCGGTCAACTGCGTTTCGTTGGCTTTGCGACGCAGTTCGAAGACGCTCTGCTCTTTGGCCATCAGCGACGCCATGAATTCCGTAGTATTGGAACGGCGACTTGCACTGCGTACTTCCGCCGGAAATGCGATCCGGTCTGCCTGATTGAGTTCGGCTTCGATTCGAGCCTTGCGCACAATTAGCCGCTCGCGTTCCTGCATCAGGCGCGTGTGCTCTCCCGAAACGGACATGTATTCGCGTTCAAGCCGGAGGCTATTGGCGAAGTTGTTCCGATAGTGGCCTCCACCCAGACTTACGCCTTGCAGAACTGTCATGCCGGGCGTGTAGGGGAAGTTACCGGCTTTCTCCACATGACCCATTACGAAAATGGGCCGGTACTCCGCAACTTCCACGGTGGCATCCGGGAGAGCCGCGAGATCGAGACGCTTGGCCAGTTTGCGAGAAATTAGAACGCCAAGTTCCTCGGTGGTGTAACCGGCAGCGCTCACTTGCCCGATCAGTGGCAGTGTTACCATGCCTGCCGAGTCTACGAGATAGTCTTGATTCAGGGCAGTCCAAGTAAATACCTCATCACGCGCGGGACGCCATTCGAATACCTGCACGCGAACTTTATCGCTGATCCCTAAGCGGTAGGCATCCTTGGTGACGCCAATTTGCACGCCGCTCGTCTCCGCGAGGGACATGGGTGCGAGTTGGAACGCAAACCCAAGTCCAATCATCGCACCGACAGCGAGCTTCGTGCCCAGCGGAGAGAACTTCGCGGTTTGGCGATACCTGACGACACCCTGGCGAGTGGAGGCACGGGGATTGTTTGAACTGTGTGTCATGCTCTCAACTTTCCGGTCTGATCCACGAAATGTCCCAAAAATATTGTCTCGCTCGATTATCTACGTCGCACACGAGACGCCAACTTTGCTTGCCGCTTATCAATCCTGTTGATCGATCATTGCCTGAAAGTAACACGTGCGAGCCTGGTTCCCACACGCGAATACGTCGACAGGACCCTAGTCTTCTGGGCGACTTTTCCGCCGCGACGCCCAAATACGGATGATGTTCAGCTAATCCTTTCGGCGTATGTTCAGGAGACACGGTTGGCACGGGCCGTTCGGCGAAGCCGGCCAAGCACACCATCGCGATTGTCGGTCAACTTGCCACGAAGCTGTTCGATCAAGCGTGCGAGGAAGCCAGTTGCCCAACTCATGTGCATCGTCATGGCCGCCGGGCCTGCAAGCAACAGGGCACTATCCCGCGAATGAACCGCAAATGTCGCAGACCAGAGCAAACACGCAAAGCCATATGTAGCGAGCGGCAGCAATCCGAATGCGCCGGAAAACGGCACGGACGCAAGACCCGCTACACAGGTGAGCAGGACAACGACAGGAAGTCCCTGTCTTAGGCGTGGAATCTGGGAGTGCTTGAGCGTGGTGTTCGCCCTCCCCCACCCGTGGCGATAATACTGGGCAGCCAGGGCAGTAAGGCTGGCGCGAGGATAGTAGTCGATCGTCAATGATCCATCGAGATAGATGCGGCCACCTGATCCGATCAGGCGTGCGTCGAATTCTGCATCTTCGTTGTAAGGCGCGGTTTCATCGTAACCACCAAGCATGCGGAAGATCGACAGATGGAAAGCCGCATGGTGACCATGGTCGACATATCCGGAATAGCCGCTCATGCGATGCTGGGATCCCCCGTTCCCAAGTCGACTGTTCTGTGCAGCAGCTATAGCTCTCTGCAGAGCAGTACGGCCAACAGCTCGCATGGGTACAACCACTGATGAACTTTGCGTATTCATAAGCGTTTTGACGCACCGCTTCACAAAATCCGGTGGATACGTTGCGTGGCAATCTGCGCGAACCAGTACACCTGCTCTCTCGTCACAGACGTCAGCGGCTATGTTTACGCCTGCCGATTGGATGCGCCGCTCGTTCTGGAGCAGCTTTATTCGGCCATCTTCAGTTGCGAGTTTCTCGACAACTCGGCGCGTACCGTCGCTACTCCCACCATCGAGAACCAAAAGTTCAACATTCAGCGATTGTGCCGTCGGTAAAATGGATGCAATCGCATCAGCGATGTATTGCTCTTCGTTGAGTGCTGGCATCACAATGCTGACGAACGGACGCTGCGGTGTGGTCACCAGGACCCCCTTCATCAGGTTGTTTTTTCGTTAAATTGGGGCTTCAGCGTCGCGAGCCCGACCTATGGTGGATCACCAACGATCGCATACGGTTGTACGGATATTTCGCTGAGACTGCGAAGCAAATTGTCTCCTCATGATGAACGAGTTTCCGTAGATCGCCCTTGATATTTCTGACCTGTGGAGGTGTTGCAGAAACCGTGGACGCCGAGTGGCCTGAGCCACTCGGCCCAGAGTCTGCCGCGTTCCAACGGCGGATAGGCAGCATCGCGACGCCCACATCGATGCTTCCCACTGCAGCATCTCAATTAAGAGATTTTGCGCATCGCAAAGTTGGCACGCTGCTTGAATGTGTTTCGCTGGCGCGAGGTCGTACATATTCGCTTCGCGCGTCAAGGTTAATGAAAGGTTACAGGGATATGTCTTTGGTTTTGATATGAATGGTCGAGCCGCGAGTGTTAATAGAGTGTAATTATTCGTGCTTAGGCGTCGTGTCCGAAGCGGTGTCCCAGTACGCCGTGATACCTCGAGGGTAGCCCAGGGTGGCTGTAATGCGTACTACTTACGATCATGCCTCCCGGCGTGAATTGAACCCGGAACCGCTTTCGGGACCTCAGATCCCCCTGCAGACGCGGCGCGAGGCTCAGGCGCCATTTCATCAGACCGAGAAAATGATCGCGCTTATTGAACCGCGCGCGTTTCTTCGGGAGTGCATTCTCAAGTCTCTGCAGTCGCAGGTCGTACATGAGGTCATTGGTGTCGCAAGCGTCGAAGAATGGCTGAAGCTCGAATGTGCGGACGCAACGTCGCTCGTTATTCTTTCAAGCGACAGTGGATTGGCCAATTCCACTGCGCAAGATGGCCTAGAGCAACTCGCGCAGTTTGCTCCGAAACTGCCCGTCGTCGTCCTGTCGGATTACGATTCTGTTGATCGCGTGGTAAACGCTATCGATAAAGGCGCCCGCGGCTATATCTCTACCGATACAAGCCTCGATGTCGCGATTGAGGCCATGAAAATGGTCAAGGCGGGAGGTACGTTCGTGCCCGCCAGAAGTCTGCTTTCAGCGTATCAGCGCAGTCGTGCGCCAGTTGGACCGCAGATGCACTTCAATAATCTCTTCACGGCTCGCCAAGCGGCAGTCGTTGAGGCCCTTAGGCTTGGCAAGGCAAATAAGACAATCGCATTCGAATTGAATATGTGTGAAAGCACCGTCAAAGTGCATGTACGCAACATCATGAAGCTACTAAAGGCGCAAAATCGTACCCAAGTTGCTTATCTCGTCGAGCAGTTGATGAAAGTCGACGGCGGCCGCAGCGGCGGCTTGAAGGCCGAGAGCGACATCCAGGTGGAGCCCATGTTGGGCAGAAAGAAGCACCAGCGAATTGAACCGTGACGGCGCTACTTCCATAACCTGACGTCGAAGAACCAAGAAGCCACCTGCTTTGGCGTAGCGATGATACGTACGCTTGCGCCCACAGGCGTTGCCATTGAATGCCAGGTTGACACTCTACTCGCTGACTGCGGCGGGTGTATTTGGCGGTCTTGATCGGCCAGCTGCCAAACAATCTGCACTACTTTGCGCTGTATAAGCCGAGTGCGATGCGCTGCTATTGCGCAAAGCTCTTTCGGTCAGATGCGAATACTACCGAAAGGCATCCCCTCTACCTCCTTTGCCTGACTTCACGCGGAGGAAAGAGACGACCATTTTGGCGACGTATTTAGTTACGCGCCGCAAGGTCAGGCATGTTTATTGATACGAGCCTTTTGTCTGCATCCAGGTCGCAGCGGCTTGTGGTGCTTGAGCCATCTCGGACCGAACCTGTCGGAGGCACGTCAAAGCGCGTTGTCGACGTGCTCGTTGCGTTTACCTGCTTAGTCCTGCTGGCGCCCTTGATGATCATCATTGCGGGCCTCATCAAGGCTACGATGGGCGGGCCGATTTTCTATCGCCAGTGGCGTGTCGGACAAAACGGCCGGACATTTCTTTGTTGCAAGTTTCGCAGCATGAGGACCGACTCCTCAGAGCGGCTCGCGGCGCTGCTTGCCTCCGATGCGCAGGCCGCAGCTGAATGGGCAGCCAACCAAAAGCTCAAAAATGACCCCCGCGTTACGTCTCTTGGAAAACTCCTAAGGGAGTCTAGCCTCGATGAACTTCCGCAGTTCTACAACGTATTGATCGGCGATATGAGTTGCGTAGGACCGCGTCCGATCATTCCGGAAGAGATTGAACGTTATGGCCGCTATGCAAAGGACTATTTCTCCGTTCGCCCGGGCATTACCGGGCTCTGGCAGGTGAGCGGTCGCAACACAACCACTTATGCCAGACGCATAGCGCTAGATCGATATTACGCGCGGAGCTGGTCCATGGGACTGGACGCAATGATCTTCTTCCGGACCTTCAAAGCCGTGCTTTCAAGGGACGAGACGTCCTGACCCGCACACGTGACTAGCGGATCTCAATCGAGGGGCGCTTGGCGAAACGGTGTGCTGCAAGCAGCCCCGCGAGGTCGCCGACTTGCAGCGTGAGCAGCGCTAAAGCAATTGTTCCCAATGCAGAAATGACTGGCCAGCTCGCAGCGTAAGATGCGGTTCCTATTGAACCGGCTGCTAGCGCGGACAATACAATCAATAATGGCACTTTGAACACCAGACCGGTTGCGAAACCAATTGTGGCGACCAAACCGTAGATTGAGACCTGCAATGACATCCTCCTGGAAAGGAGATGGTGAGTTTTGCAAACGGACGAGCCTTCATCACGCGTCCCGCCGCCCTGACTAAATGGGGAACTGTCACGCATTAGCAGTAGTTTACCATAACACAAGTTTCGGAGAGGCGAACTGATTGCTTTTTAAGCGAGCCTCAATTGCAAGTTGGTGGCCGTCTGCTGAAAGCCTATTCGGACCTTGCTTTCGGCCGCTCCGCCTTGCTCAAAGTCACGCGACACGTTTCGTCTTCAGATGCGCCGCTCATCGTTGGTGCTGGCCGTCGTGGGCAGACAATGCCGGGAGCGACCTTTCCTCTGGAGTATGCGGATCGCCGAGCGTGTCGAACAGCATTCGCTGGAACTTAAAGTTGCTGGTGGGCGTCGGCGGCCAACTTAATCGCCAACTTTCAACTCTCGTACACAGACCATTATGCCTATTTGGACTTTCGCTGGACGGATTGCGGTTGTTCTGCGAATGAATCCTAACTGACGATGATATGCAGATTACATGATACCAGGCTTTTTGGCCTGCGAGGGTAGTTGCTCGCAATGATGCATAAACTTCTGCGCACAATGGGGGCCGGCCGGCTGAAGTCTGGCCTGGCCGTAGCGATATCCAGAAACCGGGAAGCATTACCGATCAAGCTTCTCCACGAAGTCACGAACTTCATCGAGACGTCTTACGCCAACGAGGGTTCTGATTTTGCCAGCAATGGCGAACGTGACCTTCTTGAGAAGCTTGCGCCGGCAGACTTCAAGACAGCACTAGACGTCGGCGCCAACACAGGCGCTTGGTCTAGCGCGGCGCTGTCGCTTTGGCCCAATTGTCGTGTGCACGCATTCGAAGTTGCCCCTGACACGTACCAAAAGCTTGCAGACCGTTTCCTGGCATCGCCGATGTCGGACCGCATTGTGTTGAACGACTTCGGCGCATCCGACGTAAATGAAACGCAGGTGATGTACTATTACCCGCAAAGCCCTGAACTAACCTGTGAGACGCCACGGCACGATGAGGATGCAGTGCCGTTTGATGCGCGCTTGCAGAGGCTTACAGATTACTGCCGCAGCCAGGGTATCAGCGAAGTCGATTTTCTTAAAGTTGACGTTGAGGGTGCGGAACATCGCGTGTTCAAGGGATTTTCAGATTTTATCGACGCGCGCAAGATCCACTGCATTCAATTCGAGTATGGCGCCTTCTCGATCGAAAGCCGGTTTCTTCTGGCGGATTATTTTGCAATGCTCTCAAACAATTACTGGATTGGAAAAATTTTCCCTGGCTATGTCGATTTCTCGGACTACGACTGGCGGATGGAGAATTTCCGCTTCTGCAATTATGTTTGCGTGTCCCGAGACAGGCCGGATTTGAAGCAACTCCTTGGTCGCTAGAACATCCCGCGAGCGCTTGAACGGCGCCACACGTCATCTGAAGCAGTAATGTCCACGAACCGCTGCTCTGGTGAGCCTTATGCCGGAGCATCCTCGATCAGGTCGGAGAGTTTGACCAGGACGGCGTTGAGTTCGGTTTGCGGAACTTCGAATTCCCAACCGCTAGTGCGGCTGGCGATGTCGTCCACTTCCGACTTTGACGCTTCCGTGCCCGTTGCGGTGACGCGGATCCAGACCTTGCTGTCGTCGCCGCGGAACTCGATGACGGGCTTGTAGCCGCTGTCGGTCTCAAAGGTCGCGCGGCCCTTCAGCGGAAGCGCATCGGCTTTGCCCGCTTTGCGGACGTTGCGGAACTCGATCAGGCTGATGGCCTCTGCCACATCATCGACGGCGCTGACGTATTTGAGCTTCTTGCCGGCCGGCATCGTCGCCAATTCATGCTGCGTCCCGTCGTCGGACCGCTTGATGTCGATGGGCGCTTCGCCCTCGCGCTCGATGCGAATTGACTTGATCGACTTCACATCAAGGTCGATGAGTCGGGTCTTGATCCAATCGCGCAAGGATAGCCCGACTTGGAGTGGCCGGTCGGCCAACCACGTCTGGTCATCGCCAGGGCGGCGGACATACGTACCTCCCTTAGACGCCTCCATCACGTCAAAGGCGGGGCGACCCAGCACGATCTCACCCAGGACTTCGCCTTTGGCGTCGAGCATCCGCATGAGCCGCGCGGTGCTGCCGGGCGCCGCGTGATCGCCGAGGCCCAACAGATCGTGTCGGTCCTTCAGCGCGGTTTTGCGTTCCACGAGGCGCGCTTCAGTCGCGGCGAGCACGAGTTCACGGGCCTTGGCTTCGTCCACGGGGTAATCCTCGCCAGAGACGAGAACCCACTTCCCGTCCTTGGAGGCGAGTTTCAGCGTTTCCTTTTCGCGGGTGATTTCGATCGCCGCGAGATCGGCGCCACGGGTGGAAAGGGCCGCCATCATCGGCTCGCGCGGACCTGTATGTCCGTCAGTCCACGGGAAGGCGGCGATATAGGTTGCAATGGCGATGACCAAAGATCCGCCGGCGGCGGCGGCCAGCATCGCGAAATGCTTCGGCTTCATCGGACGGTCCTCCTTCCCGCTCAGGATTTCTTGCGGCCAGCGTTGCGCACCGCTGCCCAGCCGAGGCCGCCGAACGCGATCATCAGCGGCACTAGGGCGATGTTGGCGAACTTCAACCAACCATCGAGCGCATCGATATCACTGCGGAGAGCGCGCTTGACCTCGCGCAGTTCGCGGCGCGTCTCGAGCATTTCAGCGCGGAACCTCTCGGTCGCCTCGCGCTCCTTTTGCGAAAGCACCACGCCGGATGCACCCGACGTTTGCAGCTTGGCGAGTTCGTCCTGCGCGGTCTTGAGGCGGGCTTCGAGTGCCTGTTCCTTTTCGCGGAACTGGCGCTCAGCACTGCGGCGCAACTCTTCGACCCAAGTGAAGGGCCGTTCATTGACGCCACGGCCGCGCAGGGCGATCAGCGCATTGCTGCCGGAGAGATTTTCCAGCGCGCTCAAGACAAGTGCCGCGTTGTGCGCCGTGGGGATGATCGCCTCCTGCCCCAGCAAGTCCTGGCGGCTGACCCAGAACTGGTCTGCGAGCAGATCGCTATCTGCAACGACGATGGCGTTGATGACGCCGGATGCGGTGTGGTTCGCATCGGGCTTCGACTGTTCGTCGTCCTTTTTCTGAGCGGCCTCTGCACCCGGCTTGCCACCAGCGAAGGCGGATTTCGTCTCGCCTGACAAACGCGCGGCGAGCGTGAGTGGCTTGCCGCCGGGTACGTAGGACCGCAACAGACCCAGCGGATCGGCGCCCATGCCGATCTTGGTCGACTCGATCACGGCCGCGTCGGCGCTCGTCTGCAACAGGGGCTGCACGTCGATCTTGGTCCCGTCGGCTTTTTCCAGGAAGCCTGATGAGGCGACGTTCAGAACTTCGATTCCGGCAGCGAGCACGTCATCCTTGTTGATGTTGCGCTGGTCGAATCCGAGCCAGGCGACAAATTCCGTTACCGAATCCTGATCGCGCCCAAATTGTACACGCTTGGCATGGCGAATGTCGGCTGCGACTTTGGTGCCGTCAAATTTGACGCCCCACGTCTCCAGTACCTTGGCGAGATGCTTGCGGCCTTCGCCCGGCGATTTCAGCATGGCGAGCTGATTTGTTTCGCTGACCGGATCAATGAAGACGAGCACCTTGCCGCCTTTGAGCGCGTACTGGTCAATGGCGTAGGCGGCCTCTTCCGTCAGCGCCGTCGGCTGCACGACCATCAGAACATCCAAGCCGGAGGGGATCGCGGTCACGTTTTGTGACACGTCGCGAACTTCGAACAATTCGCGGATCTGGCTCATGATCAACCACGGCTTCTGCGGACGCTTGCCCATGGGCGTTTCGGTCTCGCCGCCGTCAAGCGGAAGGCCGGACATGAGACCGACGACGCGCTTCTTCGGGTTCGCCAGGTTGTAGACGAGCTTTGTGACGTCGTATTCGAGAAAGGCTTCGCGATCGGGCGCGAAATACGGAACCGTTTCGGTCGAGTCCGTCGAGTTTGTTGCGACGAGACCGAAGTAGCCAACCTCGCCTTCGGCGTTGAGGCGGACGCCGCGCAGTCCGGACGCGACGGCACGATCTTCAGCATCAGAGAATGGTTCCGGGTCGAGAACGGTGAGTTGCAGTTTGCCGCCGGACAAATCACGGTACTGCTCGAACAGGGCCTTCACGCGCTGGAAATAGCGGGACTGCTCAGGCGCCAGTTCGGCAAGGCGGCGGGAGAAGTAAAGACGTGCGGTGATGGGCTCGTCGATGGAGCGCAGAACCTCGCGGGTACCATCGGAAATCGTGAACAGGCGGTCTTCCGTCAAATCCGTCTTGACGTTCTTCAGACCGACGGACGCGATCAGGTTGACCGAAAGCAGGATGATTGCGCCGAGGCCGAGTGCGGTCCAAGCCATGCGGCGGCGCGACAGGCCGCCCAGGTAGGCGCCGGGGTCGACCCAAAAGCTGTCGCGGGGCTTTGGCGTTTCAGAGTCTGCGTTTGATGCGTTTGACATGATGAGCCCTCACTCGGCTTTCTTCTGCTCGACCGCAAGCACGGTCGCGAACAGGAAAAATACGATCATGGAGACGAAGTAGACGAGCGTCGGTGCTTCAAGCACGCCGCGCGTAATGCGTTCGAAATGGGCGAGAACGCTCATAGAGGACACCGCCTGCGTGACGAGATCCGGCAGCCAGGTCTTGACGGCGTTCTGCACCATCTCGAAGCCACTCATCGTGAACAGAAACGCGATGGTGGCCGCGAGGATGAACGCAATGACCTGGTTCTTGGTCATGGCGGAGACGAACGAACCGATGGCGAGGAAGGCACCGGCCATTAAAAACGAGCCGAGGTAGCTCGTCAGGATGACGCCGTTGTCGGGATCGCCCAGCGCGTTGACGGTGATCCACATGGGAAAAGTGCAGACGAGCGCGAGGCCGATGAAGGCCCAAGCGGCAAAAAATTTACCTAGGATCGCTTCGACGGGGGACACCGGCAGGGTCATGAGAAGTTCGATGGTGCCGGTCTTGCGCTCTTCCGCCCACAGTCGCATGGCGACGGCGGGGACGAGGAGGAGATACAGCCACGGGTGGTAGGCGAAGAAGGGGTAGAGATCGGCTTGGCCGCGATCGAAAAAGCCGCCGATGTAGAAGGCGAACGCACCCGTTGATGCAACGAAGATCGTCAAGAACACGATGGCGAGAGGCGTTGCGAAATAGGCCCGGAACTCGCGCTTCGCGATAATCCACGATGTGTCGAATGTCTCACGCATGGGCGGCGCCCTCCCCGTTCGTCTGGCGCTTCTGCTCGTCGGAGGTAGTAATTTGTCGGAAGACTTCGTCGAGACGGCCGCGCTCGATGTAGAGTTCGTCGATCGGGATCTGCTGGGCACGCAGCACGGCGGCGACATCGGCGGTTTCCAAAGCGCCCTCGCGCGGGAAAGCACGGATGTGAATGTGCCCGTTCGCCTTGCCGAGCGTTTCAACGCCGGCGACGTGCTTGGCTGCCTGCAGAACACGGATTGCGGCCTCCGAGCGCTCCGTGGGGACTCGGATCGAGACCGCGCCGTGATGGCGGATGCGGTGGAGCAGGTCTTCGGCGGTGCCGTCGGCGACGATCGTGCCGCGGTTGATGACGACAGCGCGGGTGCACACGGCTTCAACTTCTTCGAGAATGTGGGTGGAGATGATGATGGCCTTTTCCGCGGCCATGGCCTTGATGAGTTCGCGGACGTGATGTTTCTGGTTGGGGTCGAGGCCGTCGGTGGGCTCGTCCATCACGAGAACGGGCGGATCATGCAGAATGGCTTGCGCAACACCGACCCGCCGCTTGTACCCTTTGGACAGCGTTTCAATCGTCTGGTCGAGAACCGGCGCCAGGCCGGTCTTCTCAACGGCGGCATCAATGCGCTTTGCGATCTCACCGCCGCGATAGCCGCGGATTTCGGCGATGAAGGCGAGGAACGCACGCGTCGTCATTTCCGAGTAGGAGGGGGCACCTTCGGGCACGTAGCCAAACTTGGCTTTTGCAAGTTTCGGGGCTTCTTGCACGTCGTGACCGCAGATGACGGCGCGCCCGCTGTCGGGCTCGAGGAAGCCCGTGATCATTTTCATAGTTGTGGATTTACCGGCGCCATTGGGGCCGAGAAAGCCGAGGACTTCGCCGCGGGCGACGCTCAAACTGATGCCGTCGACGGCGGTGATGTCCCCAAAATTTTTGCGCAGTTGGTGGGCTTCGATGAGCGCGCCCATGGCGTCCTCCGCGTTCTCGTTGACAAACGAGCGGCCGGACAGCCGGAGACCTCTCCACCAGACCCTTAGTGCGAGGCTCCCCACCCGGTGCGCTGATTTCAGGGGAGCGACATAATGAAACGGCGGAAGGTTTCAAGAGGCAACTGCCAAGCCGTAGATTAAGAATCTGAAATGATCGCGAACCAGAAAACCGGAGCCCCGACGTGTCCCTGGTGCCGCTTGTTTCACAGCGGGGAAGCGAGTAGGGACTTTTGCTTGGGCCAGTTGTTTCCGGGTCCAACCGCTTCGATCCGGATTGCCGCCGTTCCATGACAGATCACAACCCTCCTCCGATCATCACGCAGTCGCGCGACCTGCTCGCGCGATACGATGTGCTGTTCTGCGATGTCTGGGGCGTTATTCACGACGGGTTCAACGCCTATCCGGGCGCCGTGCGGGCGCTGACGGCGTTCCGGCGCAACGGCGGGACCGTGGTGCTCGTATCGAATGCGCCCGTGCCGACGCTCCGCGTGGCGCGCATGCTCGCCGATAGAAACGTCGATCCGCAAAGCTTTGATGAGATCGTGTCGTCGGGGGCGATCGCACTCGATCATGTGGCACAGAAGAAGTATGAAGCCGTCTATGCCATCGGACCGCGCGAGAGGGACGCTGCCTTCATGGAGAAGCTGACGGCGGCGACCGTGCCGCTTCATGATGCGCAGGCGATCGTTTGTACGGGACTTAACGATGATCGGACGGAGACAGTGTCGGATTACGCGGCCGTTCTCGAAGGCGGACGCGATCTCGGGCTGCCGTTCGTGTGCGCCAATCCCGATCTCGTCGTCGATGTTGGAGGGAAACATTACGTCTGCGCGGGCGCGCTTGGCGAAGCGTATGCCGCACTTGGAGGCGAGGTGTTTTGGGCCGGAAAGCCGCATCCCTCGGCCTACGAGACGGCGCTCGCGCGAGCACAGGCGATCCGTCAGGCGGATGTGCCGAAGTCCCGCATTCTCGCGATTGGAGATGCTATCCGGACGGATCTCAAATCGGCGGAAAGTGCGGGCGTTGACGCTCTTTTTGTGACCTCGGGAATCCACAGAGCGGAGACGATGACCGGCGGGCACGTCGATCCGGAGAAGCTGGCGCGGGCCTTCGGTGCTGGATCGCCGCCGGCGGTCGCAGCGACAGCCTTGTTGGATTGGTGAGACGCAACATGCTGTTCCGGACGACCGCACTGCAGCTCTTGAAGGAGACGGTGGACCGGCGCGCGAAAAACTCCGACGTCTCGGATGCGCTGTCGGGATGGTTCGAGGGCCGGACTTCGCTCGACGTGCTCGATCTGCACGCTGGCACGGGCGCGACGCTCAGGGCGCTGGCACCTATCCTGGCGCAGGATCAGGCTTGGACGTTGTATGCGCGGGATCAGGCGGAAGAGGCACTGGCGCGCGATCATCTGACACGATGGGCACCGGCTGCGAGGGCTACCGAGGACGGTCTGTTGATCGAGCGGCAGGGGCAGAAGATCGCAGTTCGCTTCAAGATGCACGATGTCGTGGCTGCCGGCGGCGCGCTGGCGGAGCCACCGCCGTCACTCGTCGTCATCGACGAGGACCTGATGCGATATCCGGCGGCCGTCATCCGCAAGCTGGTGGCCATTCTTGCAGACCGGCGTTCGGTCATGCATGCACGGCTTGTCTATGATGGCCGCTTGAAACTGCAACCGCATCACGCGGCGGATGGGGCCTTCACGGCGGCGCTGCATCGTCAATTGATGCGCGATACGGGTTACGGCGAGGCCATGGGCCCGCAAGCGGCAGATGAGCTTTCCGAACAGCTTCGGCTGTCGGAATATTCGGTCATCGAGGGGGCGAGCCCGCTGCATCTGCGCGCGGCAGAGGCACCCCTGATCCGAGCCGTGCAAAACGAACTCGCGGAAGCCCAGCGCATCGTCGCCAAGGGCCATGACAAAATGATCGACGCGTGGCTTGCGCGGCCGCGTGCGACGCTCGAAATCAGCCAAACGGACCTTGTTGCCCTGCCTCCCTGATATTGCCGGACCAACTTTTCATGCAGAAGACTGCGCCGCCCGTCCTGACACTGCCGCAGGTCTATCAACGGGCACTTGGTTTACTCGCCACGGAACGCGTGCTTGCCATCATGCTCGCGGCTGCGAGCGTCGTCATCGGACTCATACAGCTGGCGGAGCCGATATTGTTCGGGCGCGTGATCGATGCGCTGTCGAAGGGCAGCGGCGCGTTCGGGCTCATCGCGCTGTGGGCGGGGCTGGGACTGTTCGGGATCGGTGCCGGCGTCGTGGTGGCCGTCATCGCCGACCGCCTGGCGCACCGGCGGCGGCTGGCAGCAATGGCCGATGCGTTCGAGCGGGCCATCACGTTACCGCTGAGCTACCACGCGGAACGGGGATCGGGCGCCGTGGTGCGCGCGATCGTGTCGGGAACCGATGGACTGTTCTGGCTGTGGCTCAGCGCCATGCGCGAACAACTGACGGCGATCACAAGCATTCTGCTGCTGGTGCCGACAGCGATTTCGATGGACTGGCGGATGGCGCTGATCCTCGCAACGCTGGCGGTCTCGTACGTCTTCATGAATCTCCTGGTGATGCGCAAGACACGGACCGGGCAGGCGGCGGTGGAGCAGTATCATTCGCAGGTGTCGGGGCGCGTGGGCGATGTGCTCGGCAATGTGACGGTGGTGCAGAGCTACACGCGCCTTGCCGCGGAAGCCGAGGCGATGCGATCGCTGATGGGCAACCTCCTCAACGCGCAGTATCCCGTGCTGACGTGGTGGGGCATCCTGACGGTGCTGCAGCGGGCGGCAGCGACGATCACAATGGTCGCGGTATTTACAATAGGTGCGGTACTGGCGGGGCGGGGCGAACTGACGGTCGGCGAGATTGTGAGCTTTGTCGGCTTCGCGGGTCTGATGATCGGCAAGCTTGATCAAATCTCGGGCTTCGTGATGAGCCTCAACCGGCAGGCGCCAACGCTGCGGACCTTCTTTGCGCTCGTCGATGAGCCGGATGCCATCCCAGAAAAGCCGGGTGCGGTTGCTCTCCCGCCGGTTGCTGGCGATGTGCGTTACGAGGCCGTGACATTCCGCTTCGCCGAGAGCGCTCAAGGCATTTTCGGGATTGATCTCCATGCCTCGCCCGGTGAGACGGTGGCACTCGTGGGGCCCACGGGCTCTGGCAAGACGACGACGCTGTCGTTGTTGCAGCGGCTGCGCACGCCGGAGACGGGGCGGATCGTGGTCGACGGGCACGATATCGCCGATGTGACGCTGAATTCGCTGCGCCACTCGATTGCGGTCGTTTTTCAGGATGCGGGGCTGTTCAACCGGTCGATTGCGGAGAACGTGCGTGTCGGCCGGCCGGACGCGACGGATGCCGACATCGAGCGAGCGTGCCGTCAGGCGGAGGCGCATGAGTTCATCATGGCGAAGCCCGGCGGATATCAGTTCGTCATCGGTGAGCGTGGGGCCTCGCTATCGGGTGGAGAGCGGCAGCGGCTGGCGGTGGCGCGGGCAATTTTGAAGGATGCTCCGATCCTCATCTTGGACGAGGCGACGAGTGCGCTCGATGCGGAGACGGAAGCCAAGATCAAGCGGGCGCTCGACCGATTGCGCGAGAACCGGACGACGTTCGTGATCGCGCACCGGCTTTCGACAGTGGCGAACGCGGATCGTATCTATGTGATGGACAAGGGCCGCATTGTAGAGATTGGGCGCTTCGTCGAACTGGCCCAGGGCAACGGCTTGTTCGCCCGCATGGTCTCGGAGGGTGGATTCACGGTGCCGAAGGAGGTGGAGTGAGACGTGCCATCTTCGGCTTAAAGTTCGTGGGCGAGCCGCTTCCGCTTGGTTTCCAGATACGCTTTGTTGTGAGCGCTAGGGTGGATGATAACGGGGATGCGCTCTACGACTTCGATGCCGGCGGCGCTCAGGGCCTCGATCTTGTCGGGGTTGTTGGTCATGAGGCGAACGCGGGTCAACCCCAGGTCTTTCAAAATCTCGCCGGCAAAAGCGTAATCACGGGCGTCGATCGGCTGGCCTTGCTCGAGGTTGGCGTCGACCGTGTCGAGACCCTGATCTTGCAGAGCATAGGCTTTGATCTTACGGAAGAGGCCGATGCCGCGGCCCTCCTGGTAGGGCAGATAGATGAGCACGCCCAGCGGTTCGGATGTGATGCGGCCGAGGGCGGCTTTGAGCTGGGCGTGGCAGTCGCAACGGAGCGAGTGGAAGACGTCGCCCGTGACGCA
>ERZ1066138.87-NODE-87-length-29664-cov-9.367523_pt1 | contig 29664 bp, 28 predicted proteins | sample MGYA00382785_ERZ1066138 | MGnify/ENA primary metagenome ERZ1066138 (study PRJEB33369, sample SAMEA5778368) | biofilm metagenome | biome: Industrial cooling water; feature: Water cooling tower basin; material: Biofilm | place: United Arab Emirates | collected... | reverse complement strand
TCAACGTGTGAGAATCGTGCTCCGTGGCCTCCAGCGTCGTCGAGGCGACGCCGATGATCCGATTGACGGTGCTCTACAACCTGGCCCCGGGCACGGACGAGGATGCCTACGTCGCCTGGCGGCTGTCGGCGCATGCGGAGTACATCCGCAAGATGCCCGGCGTCACGGCGGCAAGCTTCGGCCGGGTGGTGGACGAATGGTCCAACGGCGACGCCGCCGGCTACCGGTTCCAGTCGACCGTGGAGTGGCCCGATCGCGAGACCTTCGAGAAGGCCTTCCACAACGACCAGGCCCAGGCGGACCTCAAGCGCAACCTCGACAAGCTCGGCGACTACCGGTTCATCGTCACCGAGATGCTCGCGGGCGGCTGAACGCCGCTCACCAGAAGTCGGCCAGCGTCGGCCAGCTCTCCATCGCCTCGCCGCGGGTCTTGCGCGTCCACAGGTACTGGGCGGGCTTCACGTCGGTGGCGCAGGCATCCGGTGCGGCCGTGCCGGCGGTGCGGACCGTCAGTTCCGTCGCGAAGGAATTCGCGGCGAGCTGGCCGATGCCGTGGCTCTCGTTGAAGTCGACGTAGTTGACCTGCGAGATGAACACGATATACGGCTCGCCGGGTCGCAGGCGGCCGGCCGGGACCGTGGCCGACGTGTCCCGGTAGTCCACGAAGTCCTCGTCCGTGCCCGGCGCGCCGCCCGTATAGGCGACCTCGCCGTGGCAGTCGGATACGAGCACGAACACGAGGTCGCTCCATTCGGAGCCCTCGAGCGGGCCGCCGCCGATGAACGGGTCCCAGCTGATCGTGAGCGGCGCCGCCGGGTCGATGGCGTCGTAGTTCGTCACCGCGGCGCCGCCCTGGTGGAGACGGATCGTGCTGGGTTTCGGGACCTGCGTGCGGCCTTCGGGCCCGCCGATGCGGATCGGGTCCAGCGTGAACTCCCCGGCCGGGCCGGTGATGGTCCAGACGAACGTGCTGTCGGCGGGGTGCCGTGCGTCGATCGCTTCCAGGGAGTCGAAGGAGCGGGTCTTGCGGGTATAGAAATAGCCGTTGGTGAAGGCGCGCTTGTCGCTCCCGCCGTAGGTCGCGAGCACCTCGCCGGATCCCTGCTTGCGCAGCGATGCGCGGATGGCGTCGAAGTCGCGGTCGCTGTCGAAGATGACCTCGGCGAGGAAATGCGCATCGGTCAGCGTCAGCCGGTCCTCGTGGTCCTGGCTGTAGGTCAGGTACTTTTCGACCCAGGTCAGGGTGACGTCGGGTGCCGGGCCGGCATGTGCGACCGGCGTGGACAGCAGGCAGAGCAGGAGCGCGGCGGTCTTGTGCATGCTCCGGATGCTAAGGCGCAGTGGGCCGGCCGGGAATACCGGCATCGCGAAGCTGACTTGCGGTCTTTCTGAACCTGCCGCCCGGAAGCGTCCGCTAGAGTCCGCGCATGTCCCTCGACTACCAGTGGCACGACCTGCTCGGCAACGTGGGCTTCCTGTGCATCATCGGGGCCTACCTCTGGCTGCAGCTCGGACGTACGACGGGTCAAACCCGGGCCTACTCCCTCGTCAACGCGATCGGGGCGGCATTGATCCTCGTGTCCCTATACCATGACTTCAACCTGTCGGCCGTGCTCATGGAGTTCTTCTGGCTCGTCATCAGCCTGCTCGGCCTCGTGATCAGCTTTCGCAGGCCGGTTGCCGCGCCGCGCCTCGGGTCACACCAGAAGCCCTGACGACGCACGCTCGATGACGGCGGAGCCGCAGTCGTGACGATCCAGGTCGTGACCATCGTCCTGCTGGGCATGGCGGCCAATATCTTCACGCCGCTGGCGCCCTCGCTGCTCGGCGCGATGGTGGACCACCAGGGCATGTCGGTCGAGGTCGCCGGACGCCTGGTTTCGTTCAACTTCCTGGGCGGCGCCCTCGCCAGCTTCGTTGCGCTTTTCGTGCTGCACCGGCCGGGCTGGAATCTCAGGTGGACAATGCTCGGCTGCCTGCTGCTCGCGATCGCGACCAGCCTCGCGTCCATCGCGGTGTCGGACAGCTACCCGGCGCTGGTCGCCGTGCGGCTCCTGAACGGCCTGGGCGCGGGACTCGGGTTCACGGTCGCCTGCGTGGCCGTGATCGCGACGAAACGCATCGAGCGGGCGTACGCCGTGCTGTACGGATCACCGTTCCTGATCGGCGGCGTCGGCCTGGCGCTCCTGCCGCTGGTCTATCGGGCCGGCGGGATCGACGGTGCGTTCTACGTCATGGCGGCGATCAACCTGTTCGCCATCGTGCTGCTGCCGTGGTTCCCGCGGACGGTCGAGGGCGGAGGCAGGAACCCGGAGCAGGCCGCTTCCGGCGCGACGCCGGTCCCCGTCGCGCTGGCCGGGCTGATGCTGCTCGCGCTTCTGCTGTACTACGCGTTCAACTCGGGAATCTGGGCGTACATCGAGCGCATGGGCGTGGCCTCGGGGATGACTCCCGAGCGTGTGGGGGCGATCCTGGGACCGGGGATGGCCGCCGCGATCATCGGCATGATCGCCGCCTCGTTGCTGGGCGATCGAATCGGCTACCGGAAGCCGATCTACATCGGCGTGGCCGCCATCACGATCGCGACCGCGGCCTTCCTCGGCTCTCCATCCGACCTGCAGTTCGGCATCGCAGCGGCGGTCTTCAACGCAAGCATCCCGTTCGTGACACCCTACATGGTCACGATCCTGGCGCTGCTCGTGCCTTCCGGCATGGGCGTGACGGCGGCGAACATCGCGACCATCACGGGCTTTTCCGCCGGCCCGTTGCTGATCTCCTACTTCGTGGCGGACGGCAGGTTCACGCCCGCGATCCTTGCGACGGTCGCCGGGTTCGTCGTGGTCTGGATTCTCCTGGCGCTTTTCATGCGCGGGCTGCGCCGCCAGGATGGATTCGAGCGCCTCAAGGCGAACTGCCTGGCTTGAGTTTCACGATGCCGTTCTCGACGAGCGTGCGGCCGTCGATGGTGACGGTCGGCCGCAGCACCTGCACGTCCCAGTGCACGCGCGCCTTCGAGGTCTCGAAGTCGGCGCCCACGAACGGCGCGAGCAGGCTGTTGTCGCCGATGCCGAAGACCATGGCGCCGCGCATCCGCTCCCACTCGAGATGCTCGGTCAGCCGCGCGTGACGGCTGAGGCCCAGGTTGGCGTGGATGGGGCCGTTGCGGCAGCCGGGGTCGTCGAGGTTCTCGAGCCAGTCGCACAGCCGGTGGCAGACGTAGGCGTCGCCGCTGATGTCGGTGATGACGCCGCGCCGGACCTTGAGCAGCACCGGTTCCTTCGGGACATGGTGGACGTTTTCGTAGAGCAGCAGGCCGTCGAGCACCAGCATGCCGTCGCCGCGCCCTTTCGGGATCACGACGCCGGGCGTGGCGCCGGGCGTGAACTGGTAGTTGGAAACCCACTTCGCGCTGTCCCGGTCCCACAGGAAGCCGTCGAAGGTGTCGCCCTTGAGGTCGCTGATGTCCACCGTGTAGTCGCTGCCTTCCCGGGAAGTGACCCACAGCAGCTTGCCGCGGGTCATGGCCTCGGCGACCTGGATCGCCTCGCGCCGGATCTGGAACGGGTCGTCCAGCAGCAGGCAGCGGATCAGCGAGTCGTCCATGTGCGGCGCGCCGGTGCCGTCGCCCGGGCCGATGACCCGCGCCCGTCCGCGCCGCACGATCTCGACCATGAAGTCGGCGTAGCCGATCGCCATGTCGACCACGAGGTCCGCGTGCTCGGCGGCGGCGAGCACCGTGCTCGAGATCAGCGGATCCCAGGTGTAGCCCGGCTGGTAGGCCGGGTGGGGCGCCATCGGCACGCGCAGTTCCACGACTTCCGCCCCGAACTGCATCGCCACGCCCGTGAACGCCGTGGAAACGTGCTGTGGCGTGTGCGAGTCGCAGATCACCAGCACCCGCCAGTCGGGCTGCAGGTTGCACTGCTCCCGGAAGATGAAATGCACCGCCTTGAGCAGTTCCGGGCGGAGGTTGGCGCTGACATCGGAGTACTCGGCCATGGCATTGCTCCTCGCGGCGAGTCGGGCCATGGCAAGCGTGCCAATGGCCCGCACGGCCGGGCTATTCGGATTCTCCAATGCTCGCTTGGCAAAAAACAGATTTATCGTGCGAAACCGGCTGCAGTAACGTGAGCGTGCCTGTAACCGGGCGGAGGGGAGTCCAAGTGCGCAACAAGCTAGTTTCAGTCTGCCGGTCGCCGCTGGCCATCGGGATCGCGATCGCGCTGCAGTCGCAGGTGGCTGCCGCGCAGGGCACGGAGCCCCAGGTCACCCGTATCGACGAGGTGCTGGTGACCGCGACCCGCCGCGAGCAGTCTGTCCAGGACGTGCCCTCCAACATCAGCGTGGTCTCCCCGGAGCTGCTGCTGCGAACCGGCATCTCGGACCCGGCCGGCCTCATCCGCGTGGTCCCGGGACTGTCCCTGGTCAACGAAGGTCCACGCGTCTCCGGCAACCGCAACAGCTTCAGTCTGCGCGGCATGAACGTGGAGTCGCTCAGCAACAAGGACGACAATCCGGCGATCAACCAGGCGACGGTTTCCACCTACCTGGGCGAAGTGCCGTTGTTCTTCCCGCTGAAACTCGTGGACCTGCAGCGCGTCGAAGTGCTGCGCGGGCCGCAGGGCACGCTCTACGGCGCCGGCTCGGTCGGCGGCACGCTGCGCTTCATCCCCAACGCGCCGTCGCCGGCCGGCACCACGGTCGACGCCTGGGCGGAAACGTCCGTCACCGACGAGTCCGACGACCTGTCCTGGGATGCCGGGCTGACGTTCAACATCCCGCTCTCGGAAACGGCGGCCTTCCGCGCCTCGGTCGGCCACGAGTACCTGTCCGGGTTCATCGACGCGCTCGGCCTGATCGAGCAGACGGGCACGGCCCGCAACCCGGGCGAGATCGTGCTGGCGGACCCGGACGACATCCTGGGCAGCGAAACGGTGCAGGCGCCGCCGCGCGAGGACTCGAATGCGGCCGATCATACTTACGCACGCGCGAGTTTCCTGTTCGAGCCGGATGACGTCTGGCGCTTCGCGATCAACCTGAACTACCAGGAGATCTCCGCGGACAACCGCTACGAGGACAATCGGTTCTTCGGATCGGGCGAGGAGTACGTCACGTACAAGGCGTTCACGGATCCGCAGGACGCGGAGTTCCTGATGGCGGACCTCGACATCGAGGCGGATCTCGGTTTTGCGCGGCTGACGTCCTCTACTGCCGTCTCCGACGTCGACGTGCACAGCCTCTCGGACTCGTCCGGCTTCCTGCGCACGAACATCCCGCAGTACTACTTCGGCAACCCGCGCCTGTACGCGCCGATTGACCGCAGGCAGAGTGTGGACACGTTCACGCAGGAACTGCGGCTCGTCTCCACCGGCGAGCGCAAGGTGGACTGGGTTGCCGGACTCTTCTACCTGCAGAGCGAGTTGAAGTTCGACCTGCTGCAGATCGCGTCCGGGGCGAACGACTACACGAACGCCTACTTCGGCACGCCGGCGCCGGTCGATTTCACCGACGTGCTCGCGACGGGCGGCGCCGACCAGAAATTCACGGACATGGCGGCCTTCGGCGAGCTGACCTGGCACCTCACGGACGCCTGGCAGGTGACGGGCGGCGTGCGCCTGTTCAGCCAGGAGCTGACGGGCTCGGCGGGGATCCCGCTCCCGTACGCCTCGCGCACGCTCGAATATTATTACTATGGCACGGCGACCAACGACTTCCTGTTCGGCGGCATCAACCCGACCAACTACGATGCCGACGAGAGCATCTTCAAGCTGAACACGTCGGTTGACCTGAACGACGACACGATGGTGTACCTGACGTTCGCACAGGGCTTCCGGCCCGGCGGCGCAAACCAGCTCCCGGAAACGGACCCGTTCGGCAATGACAACACGCCGTTCCTGTTGTATGAGCCGGACGAGGTGGACAGCTACGAGGTCGGCGTCAAGGGCAACTTCTCTTCCCGATTCAGCTACACGGCCACTGCGTTCTACGTCGACTGGAGCAACTTCCAGGCCAACCTGGTGTCGCCTTTCGGCATCGTCTTCATCGACAACGTGCCGTCCGCCGAGTCCAAGGGTCTCGAGCTGGAGCTGTCGGGCGCCGTGAACGATCGCTTCGATTTCATACTCGGCTACACGTATATTGACGCCAGCATTACCGAGGCCTTTGAGTTCAGGGAGGGCGACCCGAGCACCGTCATCCCGGACGGCAATCCCCTGCCGGGAGCGACGGAGCACCAGGGCTTCGTTGCGGCGAACTACCGCGTGCCGCTGGGAGGATCAGAACTGATTCTGCACGCGGACGTTTCGTACCGCGGCGACACGATCAGCAGCTTCCGCGAAATTCCCAGTGTTCCGGCCATGAACTTCGCGGAGTTCGACGCGTTCACGCTTTGGAATGCCGCAGTGACCTGGGACACCGGGAAGTACCAGGTCACCTTGTTCGGTGACAACCTCAGCAGCGAGCGCGGGGAATCGTCTGTCATAACGGCAGACTTCTATGGCGACCGCGACCAGGGCTGGGGCGTGATTCGGCCGCGAACCTTTGGCATCCGCTTTACGGTCGGCTACGACTAGTCGTCGAATCCCGTGGCCGCGGGCCAGTCCGCGGCCACATCGAGAGAACTCGCAATCGTCCTGGTGGCGTCGCGGTGACCTCGGCCGACGCTCCTCGCCATCGCCCGGCAGTCGGGTTTTCGGTGACCATCAGGATCCTCCTTGACGAGGCATGACTGGACGTAAGGAGCCGCTGTAGGCCGGGCAAGGTGTTGAAGGAGGACCGGGAATTGTCCCATGGCGCACTTATCCCGTGCTTGCTGGCCATCTCGCTGGTTGCGGTCGCAGCGCGGCAGGCCGGTGCGGCTGACGTACCGCCGCGCTCCGTCGATTTTCTCCAGAACGCTCCGAACATCGTCCTTATCCTGCTCGACGATGTCGGTTTCGGCGATGCCAGCACGTTCGGTGGCGTGGCCCGGACGCCGGCGATGGATCGGCTCGCTGCGCAAGGGCTCCGTTACAACAATTTCCACACGGCATCGTTGTGCTCGCCCACTCGGGCGGCGCTGCTGACAGGCCGCAACCACCACCAGGCAGGGTTCGGCAGGATCCCGGAAATGGCGGATGCATTCCCGGGATACGATTCGGTCTGGAAGGAAAACACGGCATCCATCGCCGCGGTACTGCGCGGTCATGGCTACAGCACGGCTGCCATCGGCAAGTGGCACAACACGCCGGTCTGGGAAATCGGTCCGGCCGGCCCATTCGATCGCTGGCCCACGGGGCTGGGATTCGAGTACTTCTATGGCTTCATGGGCGGCGAAGACAGTCACTGGGAACCGGCGCTGCTTTATCGAGGGATCACGGCGGTCGAAGCGGATGCGAGGTCAGATCAGGGCTATCACCTGACGACGGATCTCACCGATGACGCAATTCAATGGGTGCGGACTCATGACTCACTGACGCCGGAGAGGCCCTACTTTCTGTACTTCGCGACCGGGGCGACGCATTCACCCCATCACGTCCCGAACGAGTGGATCGACCCGTACCGCGGTCGATTTGATCAAGGCTGGGACGAGTTGCGCGAGGAGACCTTTGCGCGTCAGAGGGAGCTGGGCGTCATCCCCGCGGATGCCCGGCTTACCGAGCGTCCCGAGGGATTGCCGGCCTGGGATTCATTGTCCGCCGATCACAAGCGGCTGTTCGCACGACAGATGGAGGTGTACGCGGGCTTTCTGGCGCACACTGACCATGAAGTCGGACGGCTGCTGAAAGCGGTTCAACAAGGACCTCGGGGCGACAATACGCTCATCCTCTACATCGTGGGCGACAACGGCGCCAGCGGTATGGGTGGACTGGAGGGCACCGACGCCGATCTCCCGGTGTCAGCGCGGCTGCAGCGGATCGACGAGCTGGGTGGTCCGCTTCATATGAACATGTACGCCGCGGGCTGGGCCTGGTCGGCAGCCTCTCCTTTTCAAGGCGTGAAAGGCATCGCTTCCCATTTCGGCGGCCTGCGAAACCCGCTGATCGTGGCGTGGCCCGGTCGCATCAAGGACCAGGGCGGACTGCGTAGCCAGTTCACCCACGTCAATGACGTCGCGGCGACGCTCTATGAGGCTGCAGGGATCCGCATGCCCGAAGTTGTCGGCGGCGTGCGGCAGCTGCCACTGGAGGGAATGAGCTTTCTTCCCAGTTTCGATGACCCGGAGGCGGCCGAGGGTCATCGCGTGCAGTACTTCGAAATGTGGGGAAACCGCGCCATCTATAAAGACGGCTGGGTAGCCGCGGCGCGCCACGATCCCGCCTGGAACGCGGGCGGTTGGGCCAACGCCGGAGCGGCGACGCATCCGGAGGCCTCCGGCGGTCGTTGGGAACTGTTCGATGTCTCACGCGATTTCAGCCAGGCTCATGATCTGGCGGCACAGCACCCGGAGAAGCTGAAGGAGCTGCAGCAGCTGTTCGATGCTGAAGCGCGCAGGAACAACGTCTATCCGCTGGCGGCAAGTGAGAGTTTCGAGAAGATTTTTGACGCCGTGCCTTCGATCGCGAAAGGGAGACGCGAATTTACGTTTCATGCCGGAACTCCGCGTGTGCCGGTGTGGTCCGGTCCGGACATCGGGCGATCGCCGTCATATCGAATCACGGCAGAGGTAAGAGTCCCCGACGAGGGCGCGCGGGGCGTGATCCTGGCATGGGGCGGGCGCTTCGAGGGCCTCGTCCTGTATGTCGAGAATGATCACCTGGTGTTCGAGAACAACTCGGGGCGAACCCGCGAAACGATCAGGTCGAACATTCCCATGCCCGAGGGCGCGTCCGTCATCACCTATGAGTATGTCCCGGATGATGCCCGGCAGAAGCGGACGAGCTGGTACGGGAGGCGTCCGGGTACCGGTCGTCTGTACATCGATGGGCGCACCGTGGGCAGCGCGAGAGTCACGCAATCCACGTATTACTTCGGCAGCATCGGAATCGGTCGCGGTTCCGGCTCTCCCGTGAGCGCCGCTTTCGATGTGCCGTCCGCCTTTACCGGCACCATTGAAAAGGTGACGGTGACCTTGTGACGAGGTCACCTGCGCGTAACCACCTCGGAACATAGTGTGGTCATTCCCACGACGATGCCCACAGATCTCGAGACCCGGCTGCGCGCCGTCGTGACGCTGCTCCAGCGCAACGAGCTGGCAACGGCGCGGAAAGCCGTGGAGGCACTCAAGCCTGCGCACGCGCAGGTCGGGGACGTCTGGGCCCTGGAAGGCGAGATCGCGCTTCGCGAAGGCCGTGTTCCGGATGCGCTCGCGGCGGTCGACCGGGCGGCGGCGCTCGAGCCGGGGCTGGCGGAACGGCACGTGCAGCGCGCCCGCTGCCAGGTCATTGCCGGCGACACCGTGGGCGCCGCGGTGTCGGCGGCGACTGCGCTCGGCATCGGCGTTTCCCGGCTCGACCACCTGCTCGTGCTGGGCGGCGTGCTGGTCCGCTGCGGCGGGCAGCAGCAGGCGCTGGAGGTCTACCGCCAGGCCGAAGCGCTCGCGCCGGGGAACGCGGACGTGCAGCGCGGGCTCGCCTCCGTTTACCGCTACCTGGGGGACATCCCCCGGGCGGAGGCCGCCTGCGACGCCGCCATCCGGCTCGATCCGGAGGATTACGAGACCATCGGCCTGCGTTCGTCGCTGCGGACGTTCACGCCGGAAGACAACCACGTCGACGAGTTGCGCGCGCGCGAGGCTCGGGGCGTCAAGTCCTGGCGCGGCACCGTGCACCTCGCCTACGCGCTCGCCAAGGAGTACGAAGATCTCGGCCGGGACGCCGAGTCGTTCGAGTGCCTGCGGCGGGGGGCCGGCATCAAGCGCCGCCACACGCGCTACGACCTGAAGGACGATCTCGCCATCTTTCCCGCGATCCGGGAGGCGTTCTCGCCGGCCCGCATGTCCGCCCCTGCCGAGGGCCACGATGCGCGGGCGCCGATCTTCGTGGTCGGCATGCCGCGCACCGGGTCGACGCTCGTCGAGCGGATCCTGTCCTCCCACGCGGAAGTGCAGAGCCTCGGCGAGCTCAACACGCTGTCGCTCGCGATGATGCGCCTGGTCGAGCAGGGGCAGGGCGGCGCCCGAATCGACCGCGCGCGCCTGCCGCAGCTGGCGGCCGCGCTGCCGATGCGGACGCTGGCCGAGCGTTACCTGCGGGAGGTCGCGCCGCTGCGCGACGATCGGCCGCGCTTCATCGACAAGCTGCCGCTCAACTCGCTGAACATCGGCCTGATCCACCTCGCCCTGCCGAACGCGGCGATCGTGCACGTCGTCCGCGACCCGCTCGATGCCTGCTACGCGATGTACAAGTACCTGTTCCGCAACGGCTACCCGTTCTCCTACGACCTCGAGGAGCTCGGTGCGTACTACGCGGCGTACTACCGGCTGATGGATCACTGGCGCGCGGTGCTGCCCCCGGGTCGCCTCTATGACATCCGTTACGAGGATGTCGTCGCGGACCTGGGCGGCGAAGCGCGCAAGCTGATCGCGCATCTGGGATTGCCCTGGGATCCGCAGTGCGAGGATTTTCACACCAACCGGAACCCGTCGATGACCGGCAGCGCCGCCCAGGTGCGCCGGCCTGTGTATGCAACGTCGGTCGGCCGCTGGAAGAGCCTGGAACGCGAACTGGCGCCGCTGCGCAAGGCCCTCGTCGAGGGCGGCGTACCGCTCGGCTAGCCGCTGGCAGCGGGCAGGCCGAGGCCGTCGAGGAAAGTCTTCACCAGCCGCGTGATCCGCGGCGACCGCTTGCGGACCAGGCTGAACTCGACGGATCGCCAGGTTTCCCGGGCGAGGATCGGCCGGATGCGGCGCTCCGCGACAAACTGGCGCGCGTAATGTGAGGGCAGGTAGCCGATGTAGGCGCCGGAAAGAATGAGGTAGGCGACGCCTTCCACGTACGGGGAGGACGCGACTTCCTTGAAGGTGAACGGCGGTTGCCACCCGGGCAGGCCCTCGCCGTAGCCCCAGCTCACGTAGCGCGCCTCGCGCAGGCGCTCCGCGGTGATTTCGCCGTCCGGCACGTCGAAGAGCGGATGCTGGCGTGCGCAGTAGAGCGTGTGCTCCTCGCTGAAGAGCGGCGTGTACTCGAGGCTCTCGAGCTGGTGGTGGAAGAGGCCGATGGCGAGGTGCAGCCGGTCATCGAGCACCTGCTGCTCGAGCTCGACGGCCCCGCCGATGAAGATGCGCAGGCGCGCGTTCGGCGCCGCCGCCGCAAAGGCGGCGATGGCCCGGGAGACGCGCTCGTCCTCGTGCGTCACGCTGTTGTCTATGATCCCGATGCGCAGCTCGCCGGAGGCGCTGCCCTGCGCCTCGGCGATCTCCGTGCGGAAGTCCTCGAGCGAGGCGAACAGCTTGCGCGAGGCGAGGATGACGGCGTTGCCTTCGTGGGTCAGGCGAAAGGTGCCGCGCCCGCGCTCGCACAGGCGGCAGCCGAGCCGGGCCTCGAGCTGCGCCATCCGCGTGCTGATCGCGGACTGGCTGAGGTTGAGCTGCGCCTGGGCGGCGGAGAAGCCGCCGCACTGCGCGATCACGTAGAAGATCCGCAGCAGCTTGATGTCGCTGTCCGAGAGCGCTCCGAGCATTCTGTACGCTATGTCAGGCACCTGCCGGTGTCCAGATGCCGTGAAGCCGGCATGCGGAAATCGAGATGCCCGGGACTCGCGCCCGGACGATAATCCGGCCGAGTGGCAGGCTCAGGAGATTCGCGATGGCGGCGCTGACCCCGGACGTGGCGAGCAGGCTGAAGCCGGACACCCTCGCGGTCGTCAAGCTGATCTACGAGGACGTCTGCCACCTGCAGAAGGGCGAGAACGTGCTCGTCATCAGCGACGCGCGCACGCCCGGCGATGTCGTCGCCGTGTTCCAGGGCATGGCGCTCGCGCTCGGAGCCGAGGCGATGACGGTCGAGTGCCGCATACCGCAGGGCGGCGCCACCTACCAGCCGGGCTCGAAGTGGCCGGCGATGCTGGCGGCCGCGGCGCGCGAGGCGGACCTCATCATCGACATGGCGGTCGGCTACGCGCAGTTCGTCGTCGATGCGGTCAATGCCGGCGCCCGCGTCCTGTGCCCGGGCGACGGCATCGGCGGCCCGTTCATGGACGACGTGCTGATCCGCACGATGCTGCACACGGACATCCACGCCGTGCGGCGGCACGCGGACCGGATCGCGCAGCGCTTCACCGAGGCGAAGTCCTGCGTCGTCGTCACCGGCGACGACGAGCTCGCCATTGATATCGGGGACGTGCAGGGCGAGGCGGGCTGCGGGTTCCTGTGGGACCCGGACCGCAAGGACTGGAAGTCGCGGTGGGCATTCCTGCCGCCGGCGCAGCCAGGGATTCTCGTGCCCAAGGGTCGCGGCACCGGCTCGATCAACGTGGACGGCACCTTGCTGTACCACCCCGTCTATCACGAGAAGCCGGACTCGCCGCTGCGGCTGACCTTCGAGGACGGCCGCCTGACGCGCATCGGCGGTGACGCGATCCTGGCGTCGCGCCTCGAGCAGTGGCTCGAGAAGCTCGCGGATCCGGGGGCGTTCTACGGCCCGGTCCACCTGAACGTCGGCAACAACCCGAACGCCCTGCAGACCCAGAGCCAGGAGTGGGAACGCGTCTACGGCTCCATCACCTGCGGCATGGGCGACTTCAGCCTGCTCGGCGGGCTGATGCCGGACATCCCGCCCGGCATCCTCAACAAGTCATCCGTGCATTGGGACTGGACGGTGCTGCAGCCGAAGATCCTGCTCGACGGCCGGCCGCTCACGGAGAAGGGCAGGATCCTCTGCGACTGAGGCGCCTCAGGGCCTCAGGATGATCTTGCCGACGAAGCCGCCCGACTCGAGCAGCGCCAGCGCTTCCTCGTAGCGATCCAGCGGGAACTCGCGCTCGATGACGGGCTTCAGCCCGTGCCGCGCGATGAATGCACTCATCTGCAGGAAATCCGCGCGCGAGCCGACGTAGATTCCCTCGGCCCGCGCGCGGCGCATGAGGAGGTTCACGGCCGGGATCTGCCCGTCGTAGCCCGAGAGGCCGCCGACCACCGAGAGCGTGCCGTACCAGGCCAGGCTCTGCGCGGACTGCGCGAGCGTCGCCTTGCCGCCCACGTCGACGACGACGTCCGCACCGTGTCCGGCGGTCAGCTCGAGCACGCGCTTCGACCACTCCGGCGTCGTCCGGTAGTTGATGCCTTCCGCCGCGCCCAGCGCCCTGGCGCGCGCGATCTTCTCGTCCGAGCTGCTGGTGACGATCACCTTCGCGCCGGCCGCGGCGGCGAACTGCAGCGCGAACGTGGAAACGCCGCCCGTGCCCTGCACCAGCACGACGTCGCCGGGCGCGATCGGGCCGCCGGCGTTCAGGGCGGTCCAGGCCGTCAAGCCCGCCGTCGGCAGCGCCGCAGCCTCGGCGTCGCCCAGGCCAGCGGGCGCCGGGGCGATCGCGGTGTCGTCGATCACGAGATACTCCGAGAGCACGCCGTTGGTCGACGCGCCGTGCGCGCCTTTCAGCGTCTCGTCGTTCATCGGCCCGTCGACCCAGTTGCGGAAATAGAGCGTCGTGACGCGCTTGCCGGGCCTGAAGTCCTTGACTTCGCTGCCGACGGCGAGGATTTCGCCCGCCGCATCCGACGCCACCGTCATGCCGGACAGGTCCGCGCCCGGGCCCGGCGCCAGCATCTCGAGGTCGCCGCGATTGAGGGCGACCGCGTGCACGCGCATCAGCACCTGGCGCTGACCGGGCGCCGGTACCGGCGCTTCGACGAGCTTCCAGCGGTAGCCGCTCCCCGTCGTTTCGAGCACGACCTTGCGGGTCTTGGCGGGTGCCGCGCCCGCATCGGCCGCGAGCGATGCCGGCGAGAAACCGGCGAGCGGCAGGGCGAGGCACAGCGCGGCGGCAAGGGCGGCGAGCGGCATCATGGTTCCTCCGGGCTCAGTTTGACCTCGGGGCCGGTTTCGAACTCGAGTCCCAACAGCATCCGGAACCGCTCGATGGTCACGGCCGGCGCATCCCTCGTGCGCAGGTACCAGCGGCCCTCGTGCAGGTTGGCGCGGTCGGCCTCTTCGAGCGCCTCGCCGCGCACGCGGATCGTGTACGCCACGTCGGCCGTTCCGTCGTCGCGCGGCGTGACCCGGATCGCGCCGATGGACGCGCGGCGCAGGTCCGCATAGACCTGCGGCATGACGTCGCGCATCATCCGGTTCATGCCCGCGAACACCTGCGCCTCGGTCATGTCCTCGCGCGCACCGGCGGGAATGCCCTCGAAGAAGGAGTTCACCAGGGGAACGACGTTGACGTTCCTGCTCTCGGCGGCACGCAGGAAGAGCGGCAGGAGGCCTTCTTTCAGTGCGCCGGTGTCGCGCGGGTCGAGGTAGGCCGCGGCCGCGACGAAATCGGAACGCGAGTACGCGCGCCAGTAGTCCTCCATGAGCCGCGTGACCTCGGTTTCCGAGGTCCGCGCCGTGCCGGCGGTGACGAGCAGCAGCAGGCCGAGCGCGACCGGCGCCTTCACGGGCGCCTCCGGGTGCTGGCGAGGGGTTTGCGCGTGGCATCCGTCATCTTCGTCACAGCATACAATGGCGGGCACGCGGGAGGTCCCAGGGCGTGAGCGAACCACGGGTGGCACTGATCACGGGCGGCGCTGCAGGCATAGGGCGCGCGATTGCCAACCGCTTCGCGGCCGAGGGATGGCGCGTGCACGTCTGCGATGCGGACCCCGAGGCCGTACGGCGCTTCCATGCCGAGATGCTGTCCTGCACCGCGAACGTCGCGGACGTCTCGAGCGTGTCCGACGTGGACGCGACCTTCGACGCGGTCGCTGCGCGGCACGGGCGCCTCGACCTGCTGGTCGCGAACGCCGGGATCTCCGGGCCCACGGCACCGGTGGAGGAGATCGCGACGGCCGACTGGGACCGCACGGTGGCGGTCGACCTGAACGGCCAGTTCTACTGCACCCGCCGCGCCGTGCCGATGCTGAAAGCCGCCGGCGGCGGCTCGATCGTCCTCATCTCCTCCAGCGCCGCGTTCTTCGGCTATCCGTTGCGCACGCCGTACACGGCCTGCAAGTGGGCGCTGATCGGCTTCATGAAAACGCTGGCGATGGAACTCGGCCCCGCCGGCATCCGCGTCAACGCCATCTGCCCGGGCAGCGTGCGCGGCCCGCGCATCGACGGCGTCATCGAGCGCGATGCCGCGAAGCGAGGGCTCAGCGCGGCGGAGATACGACGCGTCTACGAGCGGCAGACTTCGCTGCGCTCCTTCGTCGCGGCCGAAGACATCGCGAATGCGGCTTTCTTCCTGGCCTCCGCGCAGGGCGCGATGGTCTCCGGCCAGGCGCTCGGCGTGGACGGCCACACGGAATCGCTGTCGAACTGGCTCGATTGAATGGACCGTGAGGCGTGATGTGATGAAGGCGGCGTGGTTCGAGTCTTTCGGCAAGGCGCAGCAGGTGATCCGGATCGGTGAGCGCCCGACGCCGGCGGCAGCCGCCGGCGAGGTGCTGGTGCGCATGAAGACGAGCGCCGTGAATCCCTCCGACGTCAAGAAGCGCGCCGGCTCCTCGCCGGCGCTGCTGGACCAGGGCTTCGTGATCCCGAACAGCGACGGTGCCGGCGTCATCGAGGCCGTCGGCGCCGGCGTGCCGTCGTCGCGCATCGGCGAGCGCGTGTGGGTCTACCAGGCCCAGCACGGCCGTCGCTCCGGCACGGCCGCCGAATACCTGGCGATCGACGCGCGGCGGGCGGCGCCGCTGCCGGAGCCGGCGGGCTTCGAGGTCGGCGCCTGCCTCGGCATTCCGGTCATGACCGCGCATCGCTGCGTGTTCGCCGACGGCCCGGTCGACGGCCAGTCCCTGCTCGTGACGGGCGGCGCCGGGCGGGTCGGCTACTACGCGATCCAGTGGGCGAAGTCGGCGGGCGCGCGGGTCATTGCGACGGCGAGCAGGCCGGAGGACGAGCGGACCTGCCGGGAGGTCGGCGCCGACGCGGCCGTGAACCATCGCCAGGCGGGCTGGGGCGAACGGGTCAAGGCCGCCAACGGCGGTGCGCCCGTCGATCGCGTCGTCGAGGTCGAGTTCGGCGCCAACCTGGCCGAGGTGCTGCAGTGCATCGGGACCGGCGGCACGATCGCGACTTACTCGTCGATGCAGGCGCCGGAGCCGAAGCTGCCTTTCTATCGCATGATGTTCATGGATCTGACCGTGCGGATGGTGCTCGTGTACGTGATGCCCGAGGCCGCCAAGCAGGCGGCGATCGCGGACATCGGCCGATACCTGTCTGAAGGACGCCTGCGGCATCGCATCGCGCACCGGCTGCCGCTCGAGGACCTGGCGCGCGCCAACGAGCTCGTCGAGCAGGGTGAGCTGCGCGGCTGCGTCGTGGTCGACATCTGAGCAGCCCGCCCGTGAACCCACGACCGGAAGAGCGCCCCGCAACCGACTGGCTGATGTTCGGCCTGACCCTCGCGGTCATCCTGATCGCCTGCGTGCCGATCTTCGGACTCGGCCCGCGGGCCGAGCAGACGATCACCGGCGCCTACGACGCGCTCACGCAGCGCTTCGGGGTGCTCTATCTCTGGTACGGCTTCGGCACGCTCGTCTTCCTGCTCTGGCTGGCGGCGAGCCGCTACGGGCGCGTGCGGCTCGGCGGCGAGGGCACGGCGCCCGAGTTCCGCACCCCGAGCTGGCTGGCGATGATGTTCTGTGCGGGCGTCGGCGCGGGACTGCTGTACTGGGTGGTCATCGAGTGGGGCTACTACATCGACAAGCCGCCCTACGGCTTCGCGCCGCGCAGTCCCGAGGCGATCGAGTGGGCCGCGAGCTACGGGCTCTTCCACTGGGGACCGACCGGCTGGGCGATCCAGTGCCTGCCCGGGCTCGCGATCGCCTACGCCTATTACCAGCGGCGCGTGCCGTACCTGCGGCTCAGCACCGGCTGCAGCGCCCTGTTGCCCGAAGGGGTCACCGGATACCGCGGCCGCGCGATCGACTTCCTGTACATGCTGAGCATCATCGGCGGCGCAGGCACCTCTCTCGGCCTGTCGACGCCGATGATCTCCGCGGTGTTCGCGGATTTCGCGGGACTCGAGCGGAACCTCGCGCTGGACGTCGCGGTCGTCGTCGGCTGCATCGCGATCTTCGGCACCAGCGCGTACCTCGGCATCGAGCGCGGCTTCAAGCGCATGGCGGATGCGGCGATGTGGGTCGCGTTGCTGTTCCTGGCGTTCGTGCTGCTCGCCGGGCCGACGCTGTTCATCGCCAAGATGGCGACCAACGGCATCGGCCTCGTCATGCAGAACTTCCTGCGCATGAACACCTGGACCGACCCCGTGCGCGCCACCGGCTTCGTCGAGAACTGGACGGTGTTTTACTGGGCCTGGTGGATCGCCTACGGGCCCTTCGTCGGTCTGTTCGTGACGCGCATCTCGCGCGGGCGGCGCCTGCGCGACATCATCCTCGGCATGCTGAGCTTCGGGACGCTCGGCGCCGGCATCTTCTACCTGGTGCTCGGCAACTACGCCCTGCACCTCGACCTGGCCGGCATCGTCGACGTGACCGGTCTCATGGCGAAAGCGGGGGAGGCGGAGGCCATCGCCGCGGTGATCGGCAGCCTGCCGTTCACGAAGCTAGCGCTGGCGGTTTTCACGCTGGTCGCGATCGTGCTGCTGGCGACGACCTACGACTCGGCGTCGTATACCCTCGCTTCCGTATCGACGCGGCGCCTGGAAGCCGGCCGCAACCCGGCACGCTGGAACCGGCTGTTCTGGGCCTGCGCGCTCGGCATCGTGCCGATCACGCTGATGTTCGTCGAGGGCGGCATCAAGGTCGTGCTCTCGGCGACGATCGTCGTCTCGCTGCCGCTGCTCGCCGTCGGCGTGCTGCTCGCCGTGTCGCTGATGCGGATGCTGCGCGAGGACCTCGCCTTGCGCCCACCGCCCGCCACCCCTACTGGCGCGCCTTGAGCGTGTAGTCCGCCGGCACCTGGAACAGCGCGTCGTCGAGCGGCGCGGTATCCACCGAGTCGATGACCGTGGTAGTCGAGACGCCGCCCATCTTCGCCATCATCGCGGCGATCGGTCCTTCGCCGTCGGCCTTGATGTCCATCTGCGACTCGAGCGGCATGCCGCCGATCTTCGCGAACTCCGCGTACATCTGCGCCATCGCCTTGGCCTGCCCGGGCGCGCCCTTGGCCGCGCGCGGGTCGCTGAAGATCCAGCCCTTCTCGGCGGCGCCCTGGTAGAAAGCCGCGTAGTCCGCGGCGCCGGGCGCGCCTTTCGCGATCCAGGAGACGCCCGTCAGCAGCATCGTCACCGGCATGCCGCCGGGGCCGCCGATCACGGTCGGCACGACGATCTCCACGGTGTAGCCGTCCGCGGCATGCCCGAGCACCGTCTTGGTCTGGCCGTTCGGCGTCATGGAGGCGCGCACGCCCTCGACCGAGACCGCCTGGCTCATCTCCTGGGTGAAGGCGCCCATGTCCCAGACGTCCACTTCCTTCTTCTTCTCGTTGAGGATGTACATCTTCTGGGCGTCGACGTCGAAGATCGTGACGTTGCTGGCCTTGCCGGAGGCCGCCTCCGAACGCATCTTGAGGCCCTTGATGTAGGTGACGTTCGAGGTCTCGCCGGACATGCCGAGGCCCTTGCCGGTGGCGGTGGCCTTGATCGTGACGTCGGCCGTGGCGGATGCCGAGACGGCGAGGGCGAGCACGGCGGGCAGTGTCCAGCGTTTCATGACGGCGCTCCAGCGGGGGGAGCGCCGATTCTACACCCGCCGTTTGTCCACGACGTAGGAGGCGTCGATTCCGGCGATGTTGCGGACGCCGGCCTGCCGCATGTTGCCGGCGAGTTCCGCCGTCAGGATCTCGAGCACGCGCTCGACGCCCTCCTGGCCGAAGGACGCGAGGCCCCAGATGTAGGGCCGCCCGATGGCAACCGCGTCGGCGCCGAGCGCGAGCGCCTTGAAGATGTCGCTGCCGCGGCGCACGCCGCCGTCCACGATCACCGGCACGCGGCCGGCGACGGCCGGCGCGACCTCGGCGAGGCTGTCGATCGACGCGCGGCCGCTGTCTTCGGCGCGGCCGCCGTGGTTCGAAACGACGATGCCGTCGACGCCGTGCTCGAGGGCGAGCAGCGCGTCCTCGCGCGTGACCAGCCCCTTGACGACGAGCCGACGCGGCCAGATGTCGCGCAGGCGCTTCAGGTATTCCCAGGTCATGTCGGCGGGCTCGAGCGAGCCGACGGCGGAGATGTCGAGTCCGGAGAACATCGGCTTGCCGACGATGAACCCGGAGAGCTGGGTACGGCCCGTCGAGTGACAGGCCGTGCAGTCGCGCGCGTCGCGCGGGATCGCGCGCGCGAGCGTGAGGCGGTTGGAGCCGCCCTGCAGGTCCACGGTCAGCACCAGCACCGGGCAGCCGGCGGCCTCGACGCGCCGCACCAGCGCCTGCGTCGTGGGCCAGTGGTCCGTAGGGTAGAGCTGGTACCAGACCGGCTCGCCGCGCGCCGCATTGACGTCCTCGACGCCGGTCGAGGAGACGGTCGAGAGGATCTGCAGGTGCTTCCTCGCGCGCGCGGCCTTCGCGGTCGCGATCTCGCCGTCCGGGTGGAAAGCACGCTGGCTGCCGACCGGGTCGAGCACGATCGGCGTGTCCCAGGTCGTGCCGAAGAGGCTCACGGAAGTGTCGATGCGCGAGACGTCCACCAGCCGCCGCACGCGCTGGACGTAGTTGGCGAAGCCGGCCTCGTTCGCGTGCAGCGTGGCGTCGCCGTCCACGCCGGTTGCGAGATATCCCCAGTGCGCCGGCGGCAGCTTTGCGCGCGCGAGCCGCTCGAAGTCGGACACGTCGAGGGCTTTCGCGGCGGAGTCGATCAGCGGGTCTTCCGCGGCGAAGGCGCGCCGTGCGGGCGCAAGGGCAGCCAGCGCGGGCGCTGCCGTCAGCGCCTGGAGGATGCGCCTGCGAGTGGTAGCGCTCATGTCGTCCCCCGTTGGCCTACTGGTTCCGCCGCGCGACGTCTTCCATGAGCTGCTTGTTGCGTCCCTGGAACTCGCGGAACAGCCGCGAAAAGGCTTCTTCGTTCCCCGCGAAATAGCCGATCTGCTTCACGCGGACCTGGCCGTCCTCCTCCACCATCTGGCGCGTGATCCACGCGGGGTGGGCCGGATGGTCCTTGGTCGTGAAGACGTAGAAGGTGCGTGAGCGCTCGTCCGAGAACGCGATCAGCTTCTGGTCCTTCAGGATCTCCGTCGAATACCCGAACGCCTGCAGGACCTCGTCCGCGTAGCGCGCGAACTGCTCGGGAGTGATCTTCGGCTGCGGGTACGGCTGGAACTCCTGGGCGCCGGCGGGCACGGCGGCGAGGAAAGCCAGCAGGCAGAGCGCAGCGGGCAGCAGCCGGGGGCGGGTCGCGGGCTTCATCGGCCGCTAGCTTGGGGCGGCCGCGGGGCATTTTGCAATGCCGCGCCCTGCGGCGCGATCATGGCGGCCCGAACCCCGACCGGAGCCGCCCCTGGAAGCTGTCCTTTATACGGTGACCGGCATCGTGCTCTACCTGGTGGCCGATCGCCTGGTGGTCCTGGTCGAGCGGCGCGCCGGCCGGGTCCTCGAGCACCGGACGCTGCTGTTCTTCGTGCTGCTGCTGGCCCTCGCCCTCGTGACGTTCGCCGCCATCCGGCATTTCCTGCCGGCGCCCGCCGCGAATTGACTTAGATCAAGGCCCCCGGGGCCCCGGTTGGCGATCCTCCCGCCGTTGGTCGCGTCTGGAGGAGGGGGAGCCATGCCCGAAACCGAGCCCGGACCGGAGAAGAAACCCGAGCGGGTCCCGTTCATGCAGCGGCTGCTCGACAACCCCTTCCTGCTGCTGTTCCTCGGGGTCGTCATGCCGACGGTGCTCTACATCATCTGGGGCATCCTCGAGCTGATCCAGATTCCCATCGCCCCCTGAAGATCGAGGAGTTTCGATCATGGCCATCCATCCTCCGGGCGAGAAACTCTGGTGGAACCACCCGGTCGACCGCGTCGAGTTGCTCTGGATCGCGATCGCCTTCGTCTGGGGTCTCATCATGTTCTTCATGATGATCTGGTGGCACGCGCGGGGCGAGCAGAACCTCTCGACCGAGACCTACCGGACGACGCCGAACGCCTTCTACGCGAAGGTGGAAGCCAACATTGCCGAATGGCAGGTGCGCGAGCTGAACGGCGTGCCGGTGGTCAAGCCACCCGCAGGCGCCGACGTGTACCTGATCGGTCGCATGTGGCTCTGGTACCCGGTGCTCGAGCTCGAGCGCGGCCAGTCCTACCGGCTGCACCTGTCGTCGCTCGACCTGCAGCACGGCTTCTCGCTGCAGCCCATCAACATCAACGTGCAGGTGCACCCCGGCTATGAGCACGTCCTGACCGTGACGCCGGACACCTCCGGGGAGTACTCGATCGTCTGCAACGAGTACTGCGGGCTGGGGCACCACTCGATGCTGGGCAAGATCTTCGTCGTCGACCGGTGAGGTAGGCAGCCATGACCCACGCCGCATTCCGGACCTGCCCGACCACCGGCTTCAAGATTGACCTCTCCGCACAGGCGCTCATCAAGGCGAACGCGGTCGCCGCCGTCGTGTTCCTCGCCATCGGTGGCCTGTTCGGCCTGTCGGTGGCGCTCACGCGCTGGCCCGCGGTGCACCTGCTGCCGGCGGACTGGTTCTACCTCGCGCTGACGGCGCACGGCCTCGACGTGCTGCTGCTGTGGATCATCTTCTTCGAGATCGCCGTGCTCTACTTCGCCTCGGCAATCCTGCTCAACTCGCGGCTCGCGGCGCCGCGCTGGGCGTGGGCGGCGTTCGGCCTGATGCTGGCGGGCGGCCTCATCACGAACCTCGCCGTGCTGCAGGGCCAGTCCACCGTGATGTTCACGTCCTACCCGCCGATGATGGCGGCGCAGCACTTCTATCTCGGCCTGATCCTGTTCGCGGTCGGCGCCCTGATCGCCTGCGGCGTGTTCTTCGGCACGCTGGTCATTGCGCGCGACGAGCGCACCTACGAGGGCTCGATCCCGCTCGTGACCTTCGGCGCGCTGACGGCGGCGATCATCGCCGTGTTCACGCTGGCTTCCGGCGCCATCATCCTGATCCCGACCTGGCTCTGGTCCATGGGGCTCATCAGCACCATCGACCCGCTGATGTACAAGCTGGTGTGGTGGGCCATGGGACACTCCTCGCAGCAGATCAACGTGTCCGCGCACGTCGCGATCTGGTACGCGATCGCGGCGATGCTGTTCGGCGCCAAGCCGCTTTCGGAGAAGATCAGCCGCGGCGCCTTCCTGCTCTACATCCTGTTCCTGCAGCTCGCGAGCGCCCACCACCTGCTGGTGGAACCGGGACTGAGCCCCGAGTGGAAGGTGTTCAACACCAGCTACGCAATGTACCTCGCCGTGCTCGGCAGCATGATCCACGGCCTCAGCGTGCCCGGCGCGATGGAGGCCGCGCAGCGCAAGCGCGGATTCGACCGCGGCATCTTCGAGTGGCTGCGCAAGGCGCCCTGGAGCAACCCGGCGTTCTCCGGCATGTTCCTGTCGCTCGTCATGTTCGGGTTCCTGGGCGGCATCTCGGGCGTGGTGATGGGCACCGAGCAGATCAACATCATCATGCACAACACGCTCTACGTCCCGGGCCACTTCCACGGGACGGTGGTTGCGGGCACGACGCTTGCCTTCATGGCGATCACCTACCTGCTGATCCCGCTGATCTTCCAGCGCGAGATCCGATTCCCGCGGCTGGCGCGGTGGCAGCCCTACGTGTTCGGCCTCGGCGTCGCCGGCATCTCGCTGTTCATGATGGGCGCCGGCACGCTCGGCGTCGCGCGGCGCCACTGGGACATCACCTTCGCCACCGCGCCGTTCGACTACAACTACCCGCCGACGGCCTTGCTGCTCATGGCGCTCAACGGGCTGTCCGCGATCGCCGCCGCGACCGGCGGGGTGATGTACATCGTGGTCGTGGTCGCCTCGGTGTTCTTCGGCAAGCCGGTGCGCGACAGGATCATCCTCGCCGCGCCGGCGGGCCAGCCGGTATCCGGCGCGGTCGCCGCCTACGGCAGCGCCGGGACGCTGCGCATCCCCGGCACGCTCGCGCTGGTCGCGGTGTTCTTCATCGCCTTCGTGCTGTACTACTTCGTCAACTGGAAGTACCTGTCCGAGATCTGGCCGATGCGGTAGGGCGGCGGTGAAGCAGCGCGCCATCATCGCCGCGGCCCTGCTGGCCGCGGGCATCGCGCAGGCGTCGGGCCCGGACCCGGCGCCGCCGGCATTCGAGGCGGACCGCGCACTGCGCATCAGCCAGGCGGCGATCGGCCGGGAGCTCGACCCCGGGCTCCGCTTCGTGGACGAGAACGGCCGGCTGCGCAGCCTGGCGGAGTTCCGCGGCCGTCCGCTGGTCATCAGCCCGATCTACACGAGCTGCTTCGGCGTGTGCCCCACGACGACGGTCGAGCTGCGCCGGCTGGCGGAGATCGCGACCGCAGTGCTCGGCCCGGACGCCTTCAGCGTGCTGACGATTGGCTTCGACACCGCGAACGACACGCCGGAGCGCATGCGCAGCTTCGCCGCGTCGCGCGGGTCGTTCCCGGAGGGCTGGGTGTTCGGCGCCGCGGACGCCGACACGGTCGGCCTGCTGCTCGAGGGCATCGGCTTCACCTACGCGGCGACCCCGAAGGGCTTCGACCACATGATCCAGGCGACGATCGTGGACGGCGAAGGGGTCGTGTACCGCCAGGTGTACGGCCAGCGGCCCGAGCCGCCGCAGTTCGTGGACCCGCTCAAGCGTCTCGCCCTCGGCCAGGCGGCGCGGGAGGACTCCCTGGATGCGATGATCGAGGGCGTGCGACTGTTCTGCACCGTGTTCGACCCCAAGAGCGGGCGTTACCGCTTCGACTGGTCCATCGTGCTCAGCTTCGTGATCGGCGTGCTGTGCTTCGCGGGGATCGCGGCCTTCCTCTGGCGAAGCTTCCCCAGGTCCGCCTGATGACCTCGCCCCGGCAATGGCTGCGCGCGGCATTCGGCGCGCTCGACGGGTTCTGCTCGCGCGTCTTCACGCCCGCCTGGAACCCGATGCTCCAGCTCGGGGCGCTGGGCTGGTATTTCTTCTGGATCGTCGCGGTGAGCGGCATCTACCTGTACGCGTTCTTCGACACCGGCATCACGCGCGCGTACGACTCGGTCGAGTCGCTCACGAACGCCCAGCCCTGGGCCGGCGGCGTGATGCGCAGCGTCCATCGCTACGCCTCCGACGGCCTCGTGGCGGTCGCGGTCGTGCACCTGGTCCGCGAGTTCGCGCTCGATCGCATGCGCGGCAAGCGCTGGTACGCGTGGATCACGGGGCTGCCGGTGCTCGCGCTCATCTACGTGAGCGGCATCACGGGCTACTGGCTGGTCTGGGACACGCTCGCGCAGTATGTCGCGCAGACCACCGCGGAGCTGTTCGACGCGCTGCCGATCTTCGGCGAGCCGATCTCGCGCAACTTCGTGAACGAGGCGGCGCTCTCGGACCGATTCTTCACGCTGATGTCCTTCCTGCACATCGCGGCGCCGCTCCTGCTGCTGCTGTTCATGTGGGTGCACATCCAGCGGCACGCGGCGGCGCGCATCCAGCCGGCCCGCGGTCTCGGCCTCCTCGTGCTCGGGTCGCTGCTCGTGCTGTCGGTCGCCGTGCCCGCGGTCAGCCAGCCGCGGGCGAACCTGGACGCCGTGCCGGCCGTGGTGGACCTCGACTGGTTCTACCTGCCGGCATACCCGCTGGTGCAGGCGCTCGGCGGCGCCGCGACCTGGCAGGTGCTCGGCGGCGCCCTGCTGCTGATGGGACTGCTGCCCTGGTTCCCGCGCAGCAGGCCGCCGCCGGTCGCCCGGGTGAGCCTGCCCGACTGCAACGGCTGCGGGCGCTGCGTGACGGACTGTCCCTTCGGGGCGCTCACGCTCGAGGCACGCAGCGACGGGCAATCGTACGCGGTGGAGGCGGTCGTGGACCCGGACCGCTGCCTGTCCTGCGGCCTGTGCGTCGGCGCCTGCCCGACCGCGACGCCGTTTCGGAGCAGCCTGTCGTTCACGGCCGGGATCGAGCTGCCGCAGGTCTCTCTGGCCGGCCTGCGTGACGAGCTCAAGTCCGCCTGCGCCGCGCTCGGTGGCGACGATCGGCTCGTGGTCTTCGCCTGCGCGCATGCCGGCGACCTGGCCGAGGACCTGAAGCGGAACGCGGTGGTGGCGCGCATGCCCTGCGTCGGCATGCTGCCGCCGTCATTCATCGACTTCGCCCTGGCACGTCGCCTCGGGGACGGCGTCGTGCTCGCGGGCTGTCCGGGCAACGCCTGCCGGGAGCGGCTGGGCCAGCGCTGGACCGAGGAGCGCATCGCCGGTCTGCGCGACCCCTGGCTGCGCGCGCGCGTGCCGCGCGAGCGCGTCGCGCTTTCCTGGCGCGACGATCTCGATGCCTTCCGCCGCGGTCTGACGCAACAGCCGGCGTTCCCGGCCCCGGCGAAGACGCCCACAGGCACCGGCTCGCCGCCCGCCCGGCCGCGCTGGCCGGCGCCGGCGCGGGTCGCCGGCATGGCGGTCGTGCTGGGCATGATCTCCGCCGCGACGGCCTTGCTCGCCGCCGAGCTGCCCTGGCGGCAGCTCGAGGCGGGTCAGGGGGTCGTGCGCCTGTCGATTCGCCACGCGACCGAGCCGAAAGTCCCCTGCAAACCGCTGACCCCGGAGGAGATGGCGGCGCTGAAGCCCAACATGCGCCGGCCCGTGGACTGCCCGCGCGAGCGCTGGCCCGTCACCGTCGAACTCGAGCGGGACGGACGCCTGCTGTATCGCGGCACGCACGAGCCCTCGGGCCTCTGGAGCGACGGGGTCGCGACGGTGCATCGCGCGTTCGCCGTGCCGGCGGGCCCGCAGTCGATCACGGTGCGAATGCGCGACGGCGGCCGCGCCGACGGTTTCGATCACGTCCGCAGCGGGACGATCGACCTGCAGCCCGGGCAGAATCTCGTGATCGAGTTCGAGGGCGGCACGGGGTTCAGCTGGCGATGAGGCGGCGCGGAGAACCGGAGGGCGAGCCGTGACACCGATCACCTGGCGCGACGAATACTCGATCGGCCTGCCCGACGTGGACCACGAGCATCGCGTGCTGATCGCGATGATCAACGAGCTGGCCGAAACGCTCGGGCCGAAGACGCCGCGCGAGCGGATCGTCGGCGCGCTCGGCGAGATCTGTTCGCGGATCGCCGCGCATTTCGCGCTCGAGGAGCGGGAGATGCGCAGCCTCGGGTACGTCGGCCTCGCCGAGCACAAGCGCGACCACGAGCGGCTGCTCGAGGACATCCTCGACATCATGGCGGACGTGGAATCGCCGGCCGACTATGACCCGGCCGTGCTGGAGCAGCGCCTGTCGGCCTGGTTCACGGAGCACTTCCGCACCCAGGATGCGAAACTGCATCACTGGCTCGCGGCGCGTCGCTGAGGAACCCGATCAGGCCTGGGCGGAGCGCGCGATCTCCTGCTTGCGGCGCGCGACGTAGTCCGCGAGCGCTTCCTCGACGGCTGGGTCCATCGGCGGCCGCTGGTACTCGGCCAGCATCCGCTTCCACACGGCGTTCGCCCGGCGCGCCGTGTCGAGGCTGCCGGACTCCTGCCAGCTCTCGAAGTTCTGGCGCGTCGAGACCATCGGGGCGTAGAAAGCGTGCTCGTAGTGGGCGAGCGTGTGCGCAGTGCCGAAATGATGCCCGCCCGGCTCGACGCCGGCGATCGCCTCGAGCGCGAGCTGGTCGGCGTTGACCTCGATCGGCCGCAGCACCTCGGCCATCATCTGCAGCATCTCGGCGTCCACGATCAGCTTCTCGAAGGACGCGGTGAGCCCGCTCTCCAGCCAGCCGCCGGCGTGATACACGAGGTTCGCGCCGCCCATGACCGAGCCCCACAGCGACATCTCGCTCTCGTAGGCCGCCTGTGCGTCCACGCAGTTCGAGGAGGTCGTGTTGCTCGAGCGCAGCGGCATGCCGAGCTTGCGCGCGATCTGCCCGCTCGCGAACGCGGCCTTGGTGTACTCGGGAGTGCCGAGCGCCGGGGCGCCGCTCATCATGTCCACGTTGGAGGCGAACGAGCCGTAGATGAGCTTCGCGCCGGGCTTGACGACCTGCGCGAGCGTCATGACCGCGAGCACCTCGGCCGTCTGCTGCGCGAGCGTGCCCGCGAGCGTCGCCGGGCTCATGGAGCCGGCGAGCGTGAAGGGCGTGATGCAGCAGGCCTGGCCGGAGGTGGCGAGCTCGATCACGGCCTCCGTCATCGGGATGTCGAGCTGCATCGGCGAGTTCGTGTTCACGATCGCCATGACGGCAGGGTCGCGCGCGAGCTCCTCGTGCGTGACGCCCATTGCGATGCGGTTCATCTCGATGCAGTCGCGGGTGCGCGTGCCGCCGAGCGCGTAGGCCTGGCAGTTCTTGTCGAGCAGCGTCATCTGCGCGAGGTAGAGGTCGAGGTGGCGCGTCTCGGGCGGCAGGTCCATCGCCTCGAACGGCCCGCCGGATTCCTGGTGGAGGATGTTGAGGCTCTGCACGAGCTTCAGGAAATCGCAGACTTCCGCGTGCGTGCCGGGGCGGCGGCCCTTGTCGAGGTCGCTGACGAACGCCGGCCCGCCGACGGAGGTGAAGACGAGGTTCTTGCCGCCGATGCGCAGGTCGTGCTCCCGGTTGCGGGCGCGCAGGCCGAACTCGGCGGGCACGCGCGCAAGCATCTCGCGCACCAGGCCGCGGTCGAGCCGCATCGTCCCGAGCTCGTCCACGGCCTCTGCGCCGGCCGTCGCCAGGAGCTTGCGGCTGCCCGGTTCGAGGAAGCGCATGCCGCGGGTCTCGAGGATCCTGAACGCGCCGTCGATGATCGCCTCGACCTGGTCGTGGCTCAGGATCTCGATGGGCGCGTAAGGGTTGACCAGCTGCGTGAAAGGCAGCTGCCGGATGGCCCCGGCGACGCGCTTCTCCCTCCCGCCGCGGCGGCTGAACGTCATTCGCGGGTTCTCCCCTCGTTGCCCGCACGGCGGGCAGTCCGTTAGCCTACTCAGGCGGGCAGGGAATTCCCACTCGGCGATAATGGTGCCATGGGCGGAACACTGTATCGCTACTCGGCATTCTCCGCGGTCCCGACGGGGGGTAACCCGGCCGGGATCTGGATCGGGGACAGCCTGCCCCCGGACGCGGAGATGCAGCGCATCGCGGCCGAGGTTGCCTACCCGGAGACGATCTTCCTCGCGCCCGCGGACGGCCTCGCGCGCACGGTGCGCTATTTCAGTCCCGCGAAGGAGATGGATTTCTGCGGGCACGCGACCGTCGCCACCGGCGTCCTGTTCGGGCGCCTGCAGGGCGCCGGCGATTACCGCTTCACGACCAACGTCGGCGTCGTGCCCGTGTCGGTGCGGGAACGCGATGGCCGCTGGGAAGCGGCGCTGACGTCGGTGATGCCGCGACACGAGAAACCGTCTGCGCAGCTGCTGCGCGCCGCGCTGGCGGCGCTGGAGTGGCGCGAGGACGAACTCGATCCCGCGATCCCGCCGGCGCGCATCTTCGCCGGCAACTGGCACCTGTTGATTGCCGCGCGAACCGCCGGGCGGCTCGCCGAGCTCGACTACGACTTCGACCGGCTCAAGGAACTGATGCTGGCCGACGGGCTCGCGACGCTGCAGCTCGTCTGGCGCGAGAAGCCGGACCTCTTCCACGCGCGCGACCCGTTCCCGGTCGGCGGCGTGGTGGAGGACCCGGCGACCGGATCCGGCGCGGCGGCGCTCGGCGGCTACCTGCGCGACGCGGGCCTCCTCGAGGCGCCGGCGCGCATCGTGGTCCTCCAGGGGGAGACGATGGGACGGCCGAGCCGGCTCGAAGTGGAGATCCCGGCAACCGGCGGGATCATCGTGAGCGGGACGGCCGTGCCGGTGGAGGATGCCGTGTGAGCACGGTCCTCGTCACCGGCGCGAACCGCGGCCTCGGCCTCGAGTTCGTGCGCCAGTACGCGGCCGACGGCTGGCGGGTCTTCGCCGGCTGCCGCGATCCGGGCGCGGCGAAGGAACTCGACCGGCTGGCCGCCGCGAGCGGCGGCAAGGTTCGCGTGCTGGCACTCGACGTCACCGACACCGCGAGCGTCCGCGCCGCCGCGCAGTCGCTCGCCGGCGAACCGATCGACCTGCTGATCAACAACGCCGGCGTCGGCGCGCCGAAGAACCAGCGCCTCGGGAGCCTCGATTACGCCGCCTGGGCGCGCGTGCTGGACGCCAACACGATGGGCCCGATGCGCGTGGTCGAGGCCTTCCTCGAGAACGTCGCGGCCGGCGGCGAGCGCAGGATCGTCACGCTCACGAGCGCCATGGGCTCGATCGCGGACAACGCCTCGGGCGGTTCCTACGCGTACCGGAGCTCCAAGGCCGCGGTCAACATCGTGATGAAGAGTCTGTCGATCGACCTGGCGCCGCGCGGGATCACCTGCGTCGTCGTGCACCCGGGCTGGGTGCGCACCGACATGGGCGGCCCGGGCGGAAAGCTCGACCCGCCGGAGAGCGTGGCGGCGCTGCGGCGGCTGATCGCGGGGCTCAGGCCGCAGGACACCGGGCGATTCTTCAACTACGACGGCAAGCCGTATCCCTGGTAGGCCGTCGCGAGG
>ERZ1066138.86-NODE-86-length-29734-cov-8.102733_pt1 | contig 29734 bp, 30 predicted proteins | sample MGYA00382785_ERZ1066138 | MGnify/ENA primary metagenome ERZ1066138 (study PRJEB33369, sample SAMEA5778368) | biofilm metagenome | biome: Industrial cooling water; feature: Water cooling tower basin; material: Biofilm | place: United Arab Emirates | collected... | reverse complement strand
ACAACCCGATCACGCTGAACAAGTACCTGGCGTTCAATGGGAATCCGGGGAGTTACTTGGATCCGGATGGGCGGATCGGGGTCTTCAACGACGGAACTTGGAATGATCGCGATGACCCGGAAACGATCAAGGATCAGCGACAGACGAATGTGTCAGCGCTTTATGAAATCTACTCAGGACGCCGCTTCTACCAGGATGGTGTTGGAACAGATTGGCACACGAGACATCCTTGCGGATTAACCGGATGCGGGCTTAATGCCCGAGTAGATAAGGCCTATCGAGCAATCAAAAACGTCTACAATGACCCGACCGCAACCGAAGAAGACAAAGCGATCGACATCTTCGGGTTCAGTCGCGGTGCGGCAGTTTCGCGTGCTCTGGTCAACAAGTTGATCGAAGAAGGCATTCCCGTGACCCGCAGTGAGAGGGTATGGGTAGCAGATGGTACCGCGGCTGGCGGGCGCTGGGAGACAAGGGAGCGTGTCGTGAACGAGAAAGCCAATATTCGGTTTCTTGGAATCTATGACACAGTCCCAGCGCTTGGCAATCCCATCGATCCAGATTCAACCTACCACACACTCTACGATGGACACAGTCAGCGTGTTGAGTTTGACAAGGTCGGCAAGGTTTCGCACGCGCTGGCGGCTGAGGAGGGGCGAGTGGCATTCGACCTTCGATCGATCAAGAGGTGTTCGACCTGTGAACTTCCAGGGAACGCGGAGGAAGTATATTTCCGCGGCGCCCACAGTGACATCGGGGGCGGCTACGGAATCAGTGAAGGGGGGAACTACGCTTCCCTCTATCCGCTAGCCTATATCTATCGAGAAGCCAGAGAAGTCGGTGTTCCGTTGCGCGATACGCCGCAGTTGAATCCGATGCTTGCGAATCTGGACAGCGCAATGACTCAAGTTGAAGCGGAAATACACGACTCGCGTTACGTCTATGAACGAAAGATTGATCGGAGGGAACGCACCATTTATTATGACGTTGGGTCTGAAACGATCTCCTACGAGGTCATGGTGCAACAGGCACTCGACTTCGCAAGAAAAGAAGCCCAGCGTCTTGCCGAGGATACTGGTGGTCACATAACCGCGAGGCCAGAGCAATGAAGCGAGTCATGAAACTAACCCTTATGGTTACTCTAACGCTGGTTCTTGGTTACTGCGCGTGGGGTGCGCTATTCGGGCCGGTTATGTTTGATATTGTTGTCTTGAATACCGGGAAAAACTCGCTGGACAAAGTTGAGTTAGAGTTTGAGCGGTTCGAATTCAGGTTCGGAATTCTTCCCGAGAGGTGGGGCAGTGCAACCTACGGCATGTACATTGGCCCTTGGCCGTCGAAACTGACTGTGTCATGGATTGACGACGGCGATCCGGGGAGAATATACATTCAAGAACTGGTAGTTCCAGGGCGATTAGACACGAGTTGGAAGGAGAGCCTTGAAATGGTCATTGAATTCAAGGACTCTGGCCCGAGAGTCTATGCGAGAGTTCAGGAAGAGGCCGGACATGGACTTAGGTATCGATACGAGTGATTCGTCTCCATGATGAAACAGCAAAGATCAAGCGAATCGTGTCGTCCGCTGTTGTTCTATCCACACCCTGCCCGACGATGAGCTCCGCAGTGACTCTGAACTGCAATCGGTGCTGAGGTTGAGAACATCGAAGAAGTTTATATGCCAGGTGCGCACTCAAGCGTAGGCGGTGGATACCACGATATCACCTATGAGCGCATCATCGGTACGGTCAAGAGAAAAACCGGGCTTGACGCCTATGCACTGTCTTTGATGTGGAAAGCAGCTGTCGAGGAAGGTGTTCCGCTCGACCTGCCATCGGTGAAGGATAGGACCGGAATCAACCCCGAGGGCGTCAGTAAACGCGCTCTACGCCCCTACATCCATGACTCCCGGACCGATCTCTTGACGGGGTTCCTGGACCAAGGTCGCAGATCCCGGACGATTTACTACACCTCAGGACTATTTGAAGAACTCAGTGAGGACGAATTGGAGCAGCGTTGGCGGCGTCAGGTCGGAGTGGCGGATCGAATCGTCGTCGAAGGCAGAGACGGGCCTGGTATGGAAGTCCAATGATGTTTCCAGTGCCAATCAGATGGAGGTCAACGACATGTCAGTAGTGTATCGGGTCGCCCTGGCGCTCCTGGTGCTGTTATGTGCCATGGGTTGTGATGGATCCGGCGCACAAGATCAGTATATGTTCTCAGTCAACGGAATCAATCGAAATCAAGAGGAAGTTCGCGACGCCTGGGTGAGTTTCGGTGATTATGGTGCGCGCTGGGGTTTGATGCTCGGCCCAACCGGCGGAAAGCTCTACTCAGACCTGACCATGAGGGAACCGCCGACCATGGGCACAGTACATTGGACGCATCAAGGGGTAGCAAAGGTGGACGTGATTAAGATCCCGGCTGTTGTGCCGGAGGCCAAGGACTACGATCGGCTCACCTTAATCATTGAAATTAAGGGGGAGCATGCAATTGCGTACTGGGAAGCTTGGGATGCGTATCGCCCAGGAATTATCCCCGGTGAGTCCTTAATCTGGCCAAAAGACGTGAGCCATCTACCTGTAGAAGAAGACAGGGTTGACTAGCAGGTCACGCCGACGGCACAACTTCCGAACCGAACTCATGACCGTACTCCTCGATCAGGGTCGGAGATCCTGAGCGAGTTATTATACCTCGGGGCTATTTGAAGAGCTCAGCGAAGACGAATTGGAACGGCGTCGCCTGCGTCAGGTCGGAGTGGCGGATCGAATCGTCGTCGAGAGTGATAAGGTCCAAACACTGAAATCAAATGAAAAAGTCCTTTGCTGTAGTTCGGTCGGGGGCTAGGGAATGCTGACAGCAACTAGACTCATCAGTGCACTGATCCTCTTCACCCCCCTGTTGGCCTGTACCTCGGGTCAGGAGGATCGATATATGTTCTCTGTCAATGGAGTCAATCGAAATCAAGAAGACATCAAGGATGCGTGGGTCAGCTTTGGCTACTATGGTGCGGACTGGGGCCGGTTGGACGGGCCAGCCGGAGGTTCAGTTTACTCCGACATGACCATAAGGCAGCCACCGACCATGGGCACGGTACATTGGACGCATCAAGGAGTAGCAAAGGTGGACGTGATTATGATCCCGGCTGTTGTGCCGGAGGCCAAGGACTACGATGAACTGCATCTGGTTATTGAAATAAAGGGCGAGCATGCGATCGCATACTGGCGCGCTTGGGACGCCTATCGCCCAGGGATCATCCCCGGTGAGCCCTTAATCTGGCCAAAAGACGTGAGCCATCTACCTGCAGAAGAAGACAGGGTTGACTAGCAGGTTACGCCAACGGCACAACTTCCGAAGCGAACTCATGACCGTACTCCTTGACCAAGGTCGCAGATCCCGGACGGGGTGCTTGCAGATACCAGATTACGGCACTTGTCCGATTTGTAGTGTTCATCCACACACCGTCGTGCCGCGGCGGCTTAACTTAGCGTTAGTCGAATAGGAGGCAAAATGTTGCGTCTGGCTTTCTTCATTCTGTTTTTGGTCCCCTGGTCCACTTCTTCAGCGGCATCAAGCGTGTTCGTTGTGCCTGGTTACCAATGGGGCTTTCAGTTTGAGTCGACTCCCATCAAGTCTCATAGGGGGGTTTTGGGCGATGGTGAGTACCAGTTAGAGATTATTAGCTCGGGCGGGCTAATCGCGACAATTTTCGTTGAGCCAGCTCAAGAGAAGGGGACGACGCCAGAAGAGTGCAGGTCCTTCTACTGGGGGTTGTCTTCCAAGAACCCATTGATCATTACTGACTCGGTGAAGACCGAGACTGTCGGTGAGTTCGAAGTGGTTTCTTACACGATTGAAGCCGAACACGGTGGGGTGCTCTACATCCAGCCCAACATGAACTTCTATGGTCACCGGGAAGGCAAGTGTATTGATATTCATATTTCGCAGGCCTTTCCCAAAGGCGTTTCAGTCGACTACGTGAACCTGAAGTTGTTTCGCGACTCACTAAAGTACTTCGTTGCTAAGTGAAGTCCTTGGTGTTTACACGATCGCGTGATCAACTTGACCGTTCTCGGTCAGCAGTCCAAGGCGGAACCAGAAGCCGCAGCTCCGGCGCTGTTGGCGGGGATCCGCGAGCGGCATTGACAGTGAAACTCATGAGGCAATCGGACATTCATCTGACTGATGCGGAGGGTGGGTTCAGTAAGGCGATTCGAGAAGTGGCCACAGAAAGGGTGGCAAGCATGGTTGCGGAGAAGAAAAATGGCGCTGTGGCTTTTATTCTATCGCCAGAGGTCAATGCTTTGAGTCATTTCGGCGGAACCATTGGCAAGGACCAAGAACACCTCTCGCGATTCTTCAGGATGTCGACGCTGGCAGTTAGGCAGCCGCTTCAACTTGAAGAGAGTATCTATAAAGACGACTTGAACGCCGAGGTACTTGAAGGCCATGTTCAGGGGTTTGTGGAACGTCGTAATTTGTGCTGGGAGACAAACAGATGTTGAGCTCGTTGGCAAAGCGGCTCGCACTGAGTTCAATCATTGCACTGGTGGGCTGCAGGGAACCGTATCAAAGGTCTGAGCAGAAAGGTGGATTTGTCATCACCGAGCATATGTTCTACAACCCAATGCGAATTGAAGGATCGAGCTTGGAGTATCGATTTACTGAGATTTGCAACGAGCATCTAAGAGAGTGTTACCTCTCACACTACGACAAAGAGCTTCAAGCAGGATTGATTGAATCACCAAACAAGCAATTCGTCATACTGATTTACAACAATCGAAATGGCATTCCCTTTGCATCAAGAGGACTAAAGTACAAGTTCATGACAAGGGGTGGTCGTGAACTCAAATGTGCCGGCTGCGATGATCGCCTTGAATACCTTTCGCCAACGATTGGAAGGCCAACGGTTTGGGCGGATACGAACAAAGTGCTTCTGCAAAACGCGTACCCGTCAAGCAGAATTTCGGTCTATCGAGTTTATGTCGTAGAGTTTCTTGATGATCGCTACCGGATCGGAAACTACTTGGAGATTCCTTACTTTGATAACATCGTGTTGTCATCGAGCGCAAAGTATGACCCTCGTACCCGACGGTTGGCCTTCTTGGTCTGCAATCCTGAATGCGAGCTTTCTGTGAAAGGCGAGGACACTGGTGGATCCGTAGACATCAGCACGCCATGCCTTTTGAAAGACGATCCGAGTCTGGAAATTTCCGGCGACGACTTCGTGGTTAAATGCTCAAAGGTCGATAAATGAATATGAATCGCTACATCGCTGCTTTTCTGGCGCTGGTCTTGGTCGGCTCCGTTGGCGATGCTCAGAAGATCTATCAGTGGACGGACGAAAATGGCCAGAAGCAGTACAGTCAGCGGCCACCACCTGAGGGCGTGGAGGCTGAGACCCGCGTGCTGGAGCATGGCAAACGTGTGGCCTTGGTGCCCGATGGCAGCGTGGTCGCGCGTGTTCCCGACGGTTGGGTGGCGGGGTCGCTGCAGACGCCGATTCCAGAAGCCAGCACCCTGCGGTTGACGCCCAGCGATGGCAGCGATGGGGTGATGTTGGTGTCGGTGATCACGCCCACACGCGCGGCGGATTTGCCGAGCGCGGACGAAGTCCGACTGATCGCAGAGGTGGGCGCGGCCAAGGCGCAAGCGTCCTCGGAAGAAGCTCAGCTGAATCCCGAGGCCTTCGAATTCGGTCAGGTACGCGGCTACTGGTTCAGCGCGAGCGATCGCGCACCGCCGCCGGGCGAGTACAAGTACATGACCCAGGCCACGGGCAGGGTGGGCGATCGCGTGATCACGCTGACCGCTCTGGGTCAGCAGTCCAAGGCGGCAACAGAAGACGCAGCTCAGGCGCTGTTGGCGGGGATCCGCTGATCGCTCCGTTGTCACCACGACGGCGCCGGCGAGCTTGCGCGCAAGGAAAGTTACGACACTGCGCGCAAAGGCCGAGGGTAGGGTGATGGTGAACGCACTCAAGTGCACCGTTCGCAGCGCATCGCATGGCGAGAAGGCTTGGGCTGCCGATGGAGGGCCTCACGCTGCGCGTGCGTCGCTTCGCTGCGCTCAGCACACCCGAGTGATCGAGCGGCGGGGCAGGGCGCGGGCGCGGACCGCTTCGGCGCTCGGCTGTAGTTGACCGAAGCCGGTTCCAGCGGCGCCCTGATGAGCTGTGCCTGCCTCGCAGTGTCGGATGGCTCAGGCTTCCTGCCGGGAGCGTTGCAGCATGTCGCGGGCGAGGGCGCGGGTTTCTGGGGTGATGGTGAGGCCGCCGAGCATGCGTGCGAGTTCTTCGACGCGCTCTTGGTCGTCGAGTGCGCGTACGGCGGATTCGGTGCGCTGGCCTTGGCTGCGTTTGCTGACCTGCCAGTGCTGGTGGGCGCAGGCGGCCACCTGGGCGAGATGGGTCACGCAGAAGACCTGGCGGCGGCTGGCGAGCTGGCGCAGTTTGCGCCCGACGACTTCGGCGATGCCGCCGCCGATGCCTGAGTCGACCTCGTCGAAGACCAGCACCGGCGTGTCGACCAAGTCGATGGTGGCGACCTTGATCGCCAGGCTGATGCGCGCCAGTTCGCCGCCGGCGGCCACTTTGCGCAAGGGCCGGGGCTCGACGCCGCGATTGGCGCTGACCAGGAACTCCACCTGCTCGGCGCCGCTGTCGCGCGGGTCGCCATCCAGGCTTTCGAAGTCGACCACGAACTGACCGCCGGCCATACCCAGTTCCTGCATCAGCGTGACCACTTCGCGCTGCAGCTTCTTGGCGGCGGCGCGACGGATCGCAGACAGCTGGCGCGCGGCCTCGTCATAGTGCTGGCGCGCACTCTGCAACGCTGCCGCGACGGCTTCGGCACGCTCGCCAGCGTTCTGCGCGGCGTCCAGCCGTGCCTCCAGTTCGGCCAGCTTGGCGCCCAGATCGTCGATGCCGACGCGGTGCTTGCGCGCCAGGCCATGCAGTCGCGCCAGATCGGCGTCGAGCGCGGCCAACTGTTCGGGATCGAGATCGATGCGGCCCTCGATGCGCTCCAGCGTGGAGCCGACTTCATCGAGCTGGATACGGATCGATTCCAGTTGCTCGAGCGGCTCGCGCAGGCCGGGATCGAAGGCGAGCAGTCGCGACAGCTCGTGCGCGGCCTGTCCGAGCTGCGCCTCGGCGGTGTGTTCATCGTCGCCGGAGAGGGCCGCGCGCACGTGGGCCAGTCCGCTGAGCAGATCGCCGGCATGGGCCAGCCGCCGATGCTGCTCGCTCAGCGCCTGCACGCGCTCGGGGCGCGGGTCGCAGGGCTTGAGCTCGGCGATTTCATGGCGCAGGTAGCCGATCAGTTCGGCGCCCACGCTCGGTTGCTGGCGCAGCTCATCCAGCTCGCGCTTGAGTTCGCGCCAGCGCCGTGAGGCTGCGCCGACCGCCTGGCGAGCGGCCTGGGCACGCGCGTACTGATCCAGGATGTCGAGCTGGTGGCCACGGTTGAGCAAGGCCTGATGCTCGTGCTGGCCGTGGATCTCGATCAGGCTGGCGGCCAGTTCGCGCAGCTGCTGCACCGGCACCGGCCGGCCATTGACCTGTGCCCGCGAGCTGCCCTCACTGCGCAGCACGCGGCGCAGCAGCAACTCGCCCGCCTCGTCGAGATCATTGTCCTTGAGCCAGGCCGCCGCACTGCTGTCGCCAGCCAGACTGAATTCGGCGCTGATCTCGGTGCGCTCGCTGCCCTGGCGGACCAGGCTGGCATCGGCACGCCCGCCCGACACCAAGCCCAGCGCGTCGATCAGGATCGATTTGCCGGCGCCGGTTTCGCCGGTGATGACATTGAGGCCTGGCGCAAAGTCCAGGTCGAGGCGGTCGACGATGGCAAGCTCGCGGATGGCAAGGGACTTCAACATGGAAGAAGGACGGCATGGATGGCTGGGCACAGTCTAGCCCGGACCATTCCGGCGGGTAGACGACAGCCTGCGATGGGCGAGCGCTGAGCAATCGGCTCATGCGGCTCGCAGCGCGACCCGGTCCAGCGGCTCGCAGCCTTGTCCTGCACACAAGTCGCGCTGGCTAGAATGAGGGCGAACGCGCGCGAGAGCGATCATGTCCGGTCCTTCGGTGGAACTCCCCCGCTTCCTGCAGCGCTGGCGCGAGGCACTGGCTCGATCCAGCAAACGCTCAGTCTGCCGGCCAACCAGCAGGTGACCTACACGCTCACCGCCACCGTGGTCAGCCCGGCCCCGGCCTTCGTCGAAAACATGGCGCGGCTCACCATCAGCAACGCCGCCCCGCATTACGTCTTCGATCCCGACAGCGCCGATCACATCGCGATCGACGTCAATCTGGGCGATGGCCTGTTCCGCAGTGGATTTGAGTTGCCGTGATGGCCAAGCCCCGTCGCGCCCGACGGCCGGGCTACCGACGGGGCTGTTCCACCGCGCGGCGCCCGTCCCAGGCGCGCCGTGCCAGCTTGTCCTGGGAACGCCGGCGTCCTCGCCGGCCACGGACCGCGTGTTGGCGGGGTGTCGCAGGCAGGCAGTTCTGGCAGCGCGATTCCGGGGATTGCCGATTGGGAATGGTGGTTGGACACTGGGGCGCAAACCTAGCTGCTCAGAACCCTAAGGCGCGTCACCGTCGTGTCGCATTGCCGGATCGAGCAGGCCTGCGCCGCCGGCGCGCAACTGCGCCAGCAGGGTCTGGCGTTGCTGTTCCAGGGCCAGCTCAAGCAGTGGAGGCCAAAGGCCATCGCGCAGGGCGCTGTGCAGGTTGGGGTAGCCGCAGAGGTCGTGGCGCAGGCACAGCGAGTGCATGATCGTCGAGTCGGCACTGCAATCGGCGCCGAGGTCACAGGCGAGCAGCGGCCACAGCATCCAGTCCGAATTGTGGCGCGCGCTCCAACTGTCCGACTCTGTTTCAAGCGCCAGCAGTGCGGCACCGATCAGGGTGTAGCGCGCCGGATCGGGTTCGGCCAGGGCGGCTGGCAATACGCTGCGCAGGGCCTCGCGCAGCGCATCCGCGTGATGCGCGTCGTGCAACTCGGAATCGGATTCAGTCAGCAGGGCGAGTCGAGCCCAGGGATCGCCAGCCTGCTCGGCGGCGTGCACCGCATCACGACGGCGCAGTTCACGCGCGGCGGCGCTCGACCCCGCGCATTCGCGCGTTGCCCAGGCCAGTGCTGCCGCGCGCTGACGCGTCGCCGCCTCGATGTGTGCCTCGGGCAGTCCAAGCGTCCAGCTCTGATCGGCGGGCGCAGTGAGGGGCAACTCGGCGCAGGCGAAGTCCCGTTGCAGTGCCTCCGCGTAGATGCTGCCCGGATCGCGCTGCGCAGCATCGCGGGTGCTTGGCGCGGGTGGCGTCGATCGCTCTGGGCTTGTAGGTGCAGCGGCCGCCAGCTGCGTGCTTTCTTGTCTCGGCGCAGTGGACGTTGGGTCGGCTGGGTTCGGTGCCGATGCAGGTTCACCCGTGGGTGGAGTGGTCGAATGCCACCACCATCCGAGGATGACGGCGGCAGCCACGGCCGCGATCCAGGCACGCCGGATCACGGCGGATCTCCCCGCATGCTGCCCGGGGGCAGGAACAAGGCCTCCAGATCACCAGCGCGCAGCAGGCGCAGGATTTCGTCACGCTGGACCTCGGCGCGGCGCCAATCGCGCGGTGGCATCGACGGACGAAGCTGATCGATTGGACCCGCGGCTTCGCAGTCGATTCCGAAAGCGGCGCACGCAAGGTGGTTGAATGGGGTGTTGATCTGGCACGGGTAGCCAAGTTCACAGGCGGCAAGCATCCACGCCCCGCCATCGTGCCGGGCGACCGTACTGGCGAGTGAGTTACCGACAGCAAAAATGGCTTCAGGGCTGCCCTCGGCCAGCAAGAGGCGCATCCGCTGGCGAGCCCAGGCTTCGAGTTCAGCACGATCGAAGGGCGCCTGATCTTCGCTGATCGGATGTCCCAGGCGGTGGGCCAGGGCCGCTGCAGCGTTGCGGCGGTCGTACATCTCGGCCACAGCTTCCTGATATGGAACGGCCGGCAAGAGTCCGCGGCAGCGTGCCTCGGCGATTGCCAGTGCCGCCTGTCGCGCGGGTGCATCTGCGGGCAGCACGTCGGGCGCGGCGGTTGTGCTGCGCTGCAGTTCTTGCTCAAGGTTGTAACGGCCCATCACCACGCCGGAGCACTCCTCGTAGACCTGTTGCAGTCGATACGCAGCATCGGCATCACCCTGTGCGGCACGGGCCTGCCAGGCCGCATGCAGCGCCAACAGGTTTTCCGCGCTCAGGTAGTCGACCAGGTCTTTGCGTTGCTGCTCGACGCTGGCACGAAAGCCGGCAGGCACTGACGGTGCCTCCTTTTGCGATGAGACGCCCGTGTCTTCATGGAAAGGTCTCGCCGATGCCTGCGCCATCTCTGCGGCAGAAAGGGGCGGCGCCTGCGGCGAATCCTGCGTGGCCGGATCCGGCAATGCCGGCGCCATCTCAGCAGCGTCATCGGAACCGCTCTGCTCGCCTTGTTCGTACCATTCAGAGCCCAGCAGCAGAATCAACGACAGCGCCGCCATGCCCAAAGCCACAAGCCCTGCCTTGCGAATCCAAACCCGGTGCTTGGTGCTGCCAGGCGCACATATGACGCTCATGTGTGGCGATACAAGGAGCAGACAGATAGGACCCGAATTGTCGCATTGCCCGCCGGCATTTCACGGGACATGACGACAACTGGTTGACGCAAAAGCCCGCAAAGGACGCAAGACAAAAGGTCATGGGCAGGGCAATGCGCCGGTTGCCGTTTGGGGATTTGGGGTCAGGGCTTGGGGCGCAAGCCCAGCGCCCGTGGTCGCGCCGCGTTGACGTAGGGGCGCTCACGCAGATCAGCCCCACCAGCAACACGCCACGGGCCGCAAGCCCGCCATGCCCAAGCAGCGCCGCCGGAGCCGCGGGGCTGGTCAGCCGCCCGGCCTCCGCACGCGGCTCGCGCCAGGTTTGCGAGTGACCACCTGCACGCTTCGGGCTAGCATCCGCGGCCTTCGTCCTGGCCCGCCCTGACCTTGTCCTATCCCGAGATCAAACTGAAACGCGAGGCCGATCGGCGCTTGCGCCCGGGGCACCTGTGGGTCTACGCCAACGAGATCGATGGCAAGCCGGCACAGCTGGGCTTGGCGCCGGGCAGTCTGGTTAGTGTGCGCGCGGCGGACGGCAGCTTGTACGGCGTGGGTCACTTCAACCCGAATGCCCTGATCGCGATCCGTCTGCTCTCACGTCGCGAGCGCAGCATCGATGCCGCCTTCTATGGCGAACGCCTGCGTGCGGCCTTGGCCTTGCGCGAGCGCCTGGGATACGCGCAACACGGTCGACTCCTGCATGGCGAGAGCGATGGCGTCCCGGGATTGGTGCTCGATCGCTACGGCGAGGTGCTGGTCGGACAGCTCAACACGGCGGGACTGGATGCGCAGCGCGAGGCGATTGCCGAGGCGATCGGCGAGGTGCTGCAGCCGGCGGCGCTAGTGTGGCGCAACGACGCCTCGGTGCGTGAGCTGGAAGGCTTGTCGCGCGGCAGCGAGGTGGCTTTCGGCAGCCTGCCCGAGGCGGTGTATGCGGACGAGGCTGGCTTGCGCTTCCGTATCGATCCGCTGGCTGGTCAGAAGACCGGCTGGTTCTACGATCAGCGCGACAACCGGCTGGCTTTCAGGCGACTGCTGCCGGGCGCCAAGGTGCTGGACGTCTTTTCCTACGCGGGCGGTTGGTCGGTCCATGCGCTGGCGGCCGGTGCGCGCTCGGTACTGAGCGTGGATGCCTCGGCCAAGGCGCTGGCCGAAGCGGCTGACAACGCGGCCTTGAATGGTCATGGCGGCGCCTGGGAAGAGCGCCAGGGCGATGCCTTCGAGGTCTTGCGCGAACTCAAGGCCGCCGGCGAGAGCTTTGATGCCGTGGTGGTGGATCCGCCCGCCTTCATCAAGCGCCGCAAGGACTACGATGAAGGCCTGCTGGCCTACCGCCGGATCAACGAAGCGGCGATGCGTCTGCTCCGCCCGGGCGGCTGGCTGGCGAGTTGTTCCTGCTCGCATCATCTGCCCACCGAGGCCCTGGTCGAAGTCGTCGCGCGCGGGGCGCGGCGTGCGCAACTTGAACTGCGCATCATCGCCATGTTGGGCCAGTCGGCCGACCATCCGATTCATCCGGCGATGCCGGAGACGGCTTATCTCAAGGGTCTGATCGCAGAGGCCACGCCCACATGAGTTCCACCTGGTTGCATCAGATCGACCCGATCGCCATCAGCATCGGTCCGCTGGACGTGCGCTGGTACGGTCTGATGTACCTGGCCGCCGCCGGCGCCGCCTTCGGCCTGGCCTGGTTGCGCACGCGTCCGCCACAGCCGGCCGGCGCCATCCAGCGCAGCGAGATCGAAGACATCATCTTCTACGGCATGGTCGGCGCCGTGCTGGGCGGGCGTCTGGGCTCGGTGATCTTCTATCACTTCGACAGCTTTCTGGCCGATCCCAGCATGCTCATTCGGGTCTGGGAAGGTGGCATGAGCTTCCACGGCGGCTTGCTCGGCGTGCTGGCAGCGATGGCCTGGTACGCGCGGCGACGCGGGCGTCCCGTGTTCCAGCTCTACGATTTTCTCGCGCCCCTGGCGCCGATCGGCCTCGGCCTTGGCCGGCTCGGCAATTTCATCGGCGGCGAGTTGTGGGGACGCCACACCGATGGCAGCTGGGGCGTGATCTTCCCCAATGCCCTCGGTCATCTGGGCCTGAGTGCGGAGCAGCTCCAGGCGCAGTACCTGGCCGGCGCGTTGGATGTGGAGGCGCGCCATCCCTCGCAGCTGTATCAGGCTGCCTGGGAAGGCGTGGTGCTGTTTGCCATCCTGTGGTGGTACACCCGCAAACCCAGGCCGATGATGGCGGCCTCCGGCCTGTTCCTGATCGTCTACGCGATCGGCCGCATCGGCATCGAATTCGTGCGCGAGCCCGATGCCAATCTGGGCTACCTGGCCTTCGGTTGGCTGACCATGGGGCAGGTGTTGAGCATGCCCATGCTGCTGGCTGGCGTGGGACTGATGTGGCTGGCGGCGCGGCGCGCGCGAGGTTGATATGCAGACCTATCACGAGCTGCTGCAACACATACTCGATCACGGCGTGGAGAAGCACGATCGCACCGGCGTGGGCACGCGCTCGGTGTTCGGCTGGCAGATGCGCTTTGACCTGCGCGCCAGTTTTCCGCTGGTGACGACCAAGAAGCTGCATCTGAAGTCGATCATCTACGAACTGCTGTGGTTCATCCGCGGTGACACCAACGTGCGCTGGCTGCAGCAGCACGGCGTCAGCATCTGGGACGAGTGGGCCGATGCCGAGGGTGAGCTGGGACCGGTGTACGGCAAGCAGTGGCGGGCCTGGGCCGCGCCCGATGGGCAGCTGATCGATCAGCTGGCGCAAGTGGTGGCGGAAATCCGCCGCAATCCGGACTCGCGCCGCCTGGTGGTCAGCGCCTGGAATCCGGCCGATCTGCCGCGCATGGCCTTGTCGCCGTGCCATGCCTTGTTCCAGTTCTACGTGGCCCGCGGCGAGCTGTCCTGCCAGCTCTACCAGCGCAGCGCCGATGTGTTCCTGGGCGTGCCCTTCAACATCGCCTCGTATGCCTTGCTCACGCTGATGGTGGCGCAGGTCACCGGCCTCAAGCCCGGCGAATTCGTGCACAGCTTCGGCGATGCGCACTTGTACCTCAATCATCTGGACCAGGCGCGTCAGCAGCTGTCGCGCCGGCCCTTCCCGGCGCCGCGCATGCGCCTCAATCCGGCCGTCACGCGGCTGGAGGATTTCCGCTACGAAGATTTCGAACTGCTCGACTACCAGGCACATCCGGCGATCAAGGCGCCGATCGCGGTGTGATGGCCACGCCGGCGAACATGGTGTTGATCGCGGCGTTGGATCAAGCGCGGGCGATCGGTCGCGATGGCCAGTTGCCGTGGCACCTGCCGGATGACCTGCGCCGCTTCAAGCAACTGACGCTGGGGCGCAGCGTGCTGATGGGGCGCAAGACCTTCCAGTCGATCGGCCGCCCCTTGCCGCAGCGGCGCAACCTGGTGCTGTCGCGCGATCGCGCCTTCAGCGCCGCCGGTGTGGAAGTGGTGCACAGCCTGGACGAGGCGCGCAGCCTCGACGAGGCGCTGGTGGTGATTGGTGGCGGTGATGTCTACACCCAGGCCTTGCCCTGGGCCGCGCGCCTGGAGCTCACCCTGGTCGACGTTCGCATCCACGGCGCGGACGCCTTTTTCCCGCCATACAGCGCGGAGCACTGGATCGAAACGGAGCGCGAGCATCACCCGGCCGATGCGCGTCACGCCCACGCCTTTGACTTCGTGCGGTTGGAGCGCCGCCAGCCGGGCGACGCGCCAGCCTGAACCGGCCCGCGAGCTGCGTTTAGAGCTCGCAGCCGTAGGCCTGCAGCGCGGTGCGCGCCGCTGCATGCGCCTGTAGACAAGCCGTTTCCAGGGCCGCGGCGCCGCCGGGACTGGCCAGCACTTGCTTCCAGCCATCGCGCGTCTGCTGCAGGGCATTGGCCATCAGCTCACGCGATGCGGCAGGCACCTTGTCGTTGAGGCAGGCCTGGTACTTCTCGAGGTAGTCGTCGCAAGCCGTAATGCCGATGGTGTCGCCGGCGGCGGCGGGAGCCGGCCCGCTCGTGCTGGCGGTGTCGTTTGCTGCGGCGGTGTCACTGGCGGGAGGCGCAGCAGGCGGCGTCGCTGCGCTGGGCGTGGGTGTCGAGTCCTGGCCGCAGGCGATCAGTGCACACAGCGCGGCAGCGAGGGCCAGGGTGCGAATCGGTTTCATGTTCTCTCCACGATTTTTAGGGGCGGCAAGCACGAGATGCCGCAATGGAGAACGATTGCAGGTGCTGGATCGCACGCCAGCTCAACGCCTAGGGAGGCACAAGACTGCTGGTGTAATGATCGGGCTCGGCATAGCATCCGCCCCGCGTGGGTCCGTAGCTCAGTTGGATAGAGCACCTGGCTTCGAACCAGGTGGTCGGGGGTTCGAGTCCCTCCGGGCCCGCCACGCTCGGCGCCCAGCGCCGGCACCCAATGCATCCTTACCGCGCCGAGTCAGGCGCATCCACCTGCGGACCTATGAGGGCGAACATGGCCGAAAGCCGATTGTTCCTGAAGAAGCCGATCCAAAGCATCATCGCCGACTCCAAGCGCAGCGAACTGAAGCGCACGCTGACCGCTTCGAATCTGGTGAGCCTGGGCATCGGCGCGATCATCGGCGCCGGCATTTTCGTGATGACCGGCAATGCGGCGGCCAACTACGCCGGACCGGGCGTGATGTTCTCTTTCGTGCTGGCCGGCATGGTCTGCGCCGTGGCCGGGCTCTGTTACGCCGAGCTGGCGTCCACGATGCCGGTTTCCGGCTCCGCCTACACCTACGCTTACGGCACGCTGGGTGAAGTCTTCGCCTGGGCGATGGGCTGGCTACTCTTGCTCGAATATGGCATCGCGGCCTCCACAGTGGCGGCCGGATGGACCGGGTACATCGTCGAGATCCTCAAGGACTTCGGGTTACAAATACCCACATTCCTGACCAGCGCCACCTTTGATGTGAAAGAAGTGACCAATCCGGACGGTACGGTCACGCTGGTGGCGCAACTGCTGCCGCAGTTCAATCTGGTGGGCGCACTGGGCATCCTCGCCGTGACCTCGCTGCTCGTCATCGGCATCAGCGAATCAGCGAAGTTCACCAACATCGCCGTGGTGGTCAAAGTTGCAGTGCTGCTGGTCTTCATCGCGGTCGGTCTGGCCTATGTGAATGCGGACAACTGGACGCCCTTCATCCCCGAGAACGACGGCACCACCTGGAATCACTTCGGATGGATGGGTGTGGCCTATGCCGCCACCATCATCTTCTTTGCTTATGTGGGCTTCGAAGCGGTCTCGACCGCAGCCGGCGAAGCGCAGAATCCCAAGCGCGACCTGCCGATCGGCATCCTCGGTTCGCTGGTGATCTGCACCATCATCTACATGCTGGTCGCCGCCGTGCTGACCGGCGTGGTGCCATACCGCGAATTGGGTGTATCGGCGCCGATCGCGGTCGCCATCGATGCGATGAACCCGGCCTGGGCGCAGGTGCCGTGGCCCTTTGTCGAAGGCGGCACGCTGAACCTGCTCACCTTCCTCATCAAGATCGGCGCCATCATGGGCTTGTCCTCGGTGATGCTGGCGCTGTGCTACGCGCAGACCCGCGTCTTCTATCAGATGTCCAAGGATGGTCTGGTGCCGGCGGTGTTTGGCGCGATCAACCCGAAGACGCGCACGCCCGCTGCGGGCACCACGCTGCTCGGCGTGATCATCGCCATCGCGGCGGCCACGCTGCCGCTGGGTCTGCTCGGCGCGCTGGTCTCCCTCGGTACGGCGGCCGCCTTCGGCATCGTCTGCGTGTCGGTGATCTACCTGCGCAAGAAAGAGCCGAATCTGGAGCGTCCTTTCCGCGTGCCCTTCTATCCCTTCACGCCGGTGCTCGGCGTGGTGCTGTGCGCCGGCATCATCCTGCTGATCTTCCAGGACAAGCTGACCAGCCTGCAGAAGGGCAACTGGGTGCCGATGGCGATTCTGGTCACCTACTTCCTGATCGGCATCCTGGTGTACCTCTTGTACGGCATGAAGAACTCGCGCCTGGCCAAGGGTGAAAGCGGCGCCTGAGTGTGTGCAAGCCTGCGGGGACCGACTCAACCAGGTCCCCGCACGCACAACTCCTGACCCGCGCTGGCATTCCGGCGCGGGTCACTCATGCGCAGGCAGATTGCCGCTGATCGCGCCGCGTCTGCATCAGCCCGGCCCCGCCATCTGCTCAATTTCTCAGCTGACCTGAGCGCCTCTGGTGTCGATCGATTCCTGCCTGGTCCTTGATCCGCGTCTGGCATGGTTGGATGCCATCCGTCGCTATCCAGCCGCTGACGCGGAAGAACGCGAGCGCCAGCAGCGCTTTCTGAGCTTCATTGCCAGCCAGGATGCACCGGCATCGCGTGCCACTCTGGTCGGACATCTGACCGCCTCCGCGTGGTTGGTCAGTGGCGATGGGCGGCGCGTGCTGCTCACTCATCACCGCAAGCTTGGTCGCTGGTTGCAACTGGGTGGCCACATCGACGCCGCCGAAACCGATCTGGCCCAGGCTGCCTTGCGCGAAGCCGAGGAAGAGTCGGGATTGTCGGGCCTTGCGGTCGACACGGCGATCTTCGATCTGGACGATCACCTGATTCCGGCGCGTGGCGCCGAGCCGGCGCATGTCCATTACGACCTGCGCTATGTGGTGCGGGCCGGCATCGATGAGGACTTTCGCATTTCGCCGGAGAGCCTGGATCTGGCCTGGGTGGACATCGCCAATCTGGCCGCTGCCATCGACACCGAGACCTCGCTGCGGCGCATGGCGCAGCGCTGGCTGTCTCAGCTGCGCTGAAGCAGCACTTCGAGAACGAATTTGCTGCCGAAGAAGGCGAGCAGCAGCACGCCCATGCCGCCCAGCGTCCAGCGCACTGCACGCCGTCCGCGCCAGCCGTGCCGGTAGTGGCCGTATAGCAAGATCCCGAACAGCAGCCACGCGGCCAGGGTGAGCACGGTCTTGTGCACCAGGTGCTGAGCCATCCAGTCGTGGATGAACAGGGCGCCGCTGAGGATGGTCAGGGTCAGCAAGGCGAAGCCGCCGGCGATGAACTGGAACAGCAGGGCTTCCATTGCCGCCAGCGGCGGCATGGCACGCAAGGCCAGGCCCAGGCGGCGCTCGCGCAGCAGACGGTCCTGCCAGGCGAACAACAAGGCTTGCAGCGCGGCAATGCTGAGCAAGGCGTAGGCCGACATGGCGATGACCACGTGCAGGCGGATCTGCCAGTCGACACCGCCGGCAGCGCCGGACTGCGCGGGCGCGAAGAGGTGCAAGAGGCTGGCCAGCGCGGCGATCGGCAGGATGACCACCAGCAGGATCTGCGTGCGCTGATTGCGCACGGCCAGCAGCACCACCAGCACCATCGCCCAGGCCACCAGCGAGAGCGCGCGGAAGAAGTGCAGATCTGGCACCTGCCCCTGCAGTTGCGGCAGGAACAGCAAGAGCGCATGGGCCGTGGTGGCCAGACAGGCCGGCAGCAGCGCCAGCCGGCGATGTTCGGTGCCCGGATGCAGGGCTTCATGCACCAGCCAGAAGGCGGTGGCCAGGTAGCCCAGAATGGCGAAGCTGCCGAGTAGGAGATCCTGCATGCGCGGATGATGTCACAGCCGCTCGCGGTTCATGGAAGACCCTTGGCGAGGGCGCCGGGCGCATTACTTCGTGACCTCTCGAAGGCGCCGGGCTAGAGTTCGCGCTTTCCGCTGATTGCCTGCAAGGTCATGTTCGAGAACCTGAGCAAACGTCTGTCCGATACCGTCAATCGCCTGCGCGGCAAGGGACGGCTGAGCGAAGACAACATCCGCGAGGCGCTGCGTGAAGTGCGCATCGCGCTGCTGGAAGCCGATGTGGCGCTGCCGGTGGTGCAAGCCTTCATCGAAAGCGTCAAGCAGCGTGCCGTGGGTCAGGACGTGCTGCAAAGCCTCACGCCGGGGCAGATGCTGATCAAGATCGTGCATGAGGAGCTGGTCGGCCTCATGGGCAGCCGCAACGAGGATCTGGATCTCAACTGCCCGGCGCCGGCGGTGATCCTCATGGCCGGCCTGCAGGGTTCAGGCAAGACCACCACCACCGGCAAGCTGGCGCGCCTGTTGAAAGAGCGCAAGCGCAAGCGAGTGATGGTGGTGAGCTGCGATGTGTACCGCCCGGCGGCCATCGAGCAGTTGCGCACGGTGGCGGGGCAGGTGGGCGCCGAGTTCCATCCTTCCGAAGCGCATGAGCGCCCGCTGGACATCGCGCGGCGCGCCCTGGAGGCCGCACGCAAGCAACTCATCGACGTGCTGATCGTCGACACCGCCGGCCGCCTGCATGTCGATCAGGCCATGATGGATGAAGTGGCCGAGCTGCATCGCAGCCTGGCGCCGATCGAAACCCTGTTCGTGGTCGACAGCATGACCGGCCAGGATGCGGCGAACACAGCCAAGTCCTTCGCCGAAGCCTTGCCGCTGACCGGCGTGATCCTGACCAAGACCGACGGCGATGCGCGCGGCGGCGCGGCCCTGTCGGTGCGGCATCTGACCGGCCGTCCGATCAAGTTCATGGGTGCGGGCGAGAAGCTGGACGCCCTGGAGCCTTTCCATCCCGAGCGCGTGGCATCGCGCATCCTGGGCATGGGCGATGTGCTGACGCTGATCGAGGATGTGGCGCGTCAGGTCGATCAGGCGAAGATGCAGAAGCTGGCCGAGAAGGTGGTCAGCGGCAAGAAGTTCGACCTTTCCGATCTGCGCGATCAGCTGCAGCAGATGCAGGGCATGGGTGGCATGGCCAATCTGATGGACAAGCTGCCGATGCTGGGCAAGATGCCGGACCCTGCCGCCATGGCCGGCATGGGCGACAAGGAAGTGCGCAAAATGATCGCGATCATCAACTCGATGACGCCCAAGGAGCGCCGCTTCCCGGATCTGCTCAACGGTTCGCGCAAGGCGCGCATCGCCAAGGGTTCCGGCACGCATCCCTCCGATGTCAACAAGCTGCTCAAGCAGTTCATGACGATGGAGAAGATGATGAAGAAGCTCTCCGGCGGCGGCATCAAGGGCATGTTGCGCAACTTCCAACGGCGCCTGCCGCCCGGCATGGGCGGTGGCGGTTTTCCCCGCTGAACCGCGGCGCGCCGGGCCCCGTGCAAGTGGGCTTGGCCGATCCGGTGGAAGCGGCTACAATGCCGGGCTTCGTGTTTGGCCCCGGTATTGAAAGGAATCATTCATGGTCAAGATTCGTCTCGCGCGTGGTGGCGCCAAGAAGCGCCCCTTCTATCACGTGGTCGTCGCTGATGAGCGCAGCGCCCGTGATGGTCGCAGCATTGAGCGCGTGGGCTTTTACAACCCGATTGCCACGGGCAAGGACGTCCCGCTGCAGTTGGATCTGGCCCGCGTCGATCATTGGCTGGGTGTGGGCGCGCAGCCCACTGACAAGGTCAAGCACCTGATCAAGCTTGCGAAGAAGCAGCAGCCCGCCGCGGCGGCCTGAGGCCGAGCCGCTGTCGCCTGAATCGCGACCCGACGCGCGTCTGCTGACGCTCGGCCGGGTCGTTGGCGTTTATGGGGTTCGTGGCGCATCGCGCATCGAGTCCTTCTGCGAGCCGCGCGAGAACCTGTTCAAGTTCAAACAGCTGTGGCTGCTCCGCGGCGGCGAGCGCGTGCGCGTCACGCTCAGTCGCAGCGGGCGTTCCGCCCACGGGCTGGTGGCGCACATCGACGACTGCAGCACGCCCGAGGCGGCCCAACAGTGGGTGGGTGCAGAGCTGCAGGTCGAGCGCGAACTGTTGCCGCCCTTGCCGGCCGGCCGCTACTACTGGTGCGATCTCGAAGGCTGCACGGTGTACAACCGCCACGGCGCCCGCCTGGGCGTGGTGCAGCATCTTTTCTCCAACGGCGCCAATGACGTGATGGTCCTGAGCGAGGGCGATCAGGAGCGTCTGCTGCCCTTCGTGCCCGGGCACTACGACACCGAAGTCGACCTGTCGGCGCGACGCATCGTGATGGATTGGGATCTGGACTGAGGCATGCGCTTCGACGTGCTCAGCCTGTTCCCTGATTTCGTGCGCAGCGCGATGACAGTGGGCGTGGTCGGGCGAGCCCTGGAGCGAGCCTTGATCGAGTTGCGCACCTGGAATCCGCGCGACTACACCAGCGACAACTACCGCACCATCGACGACCGGCCCTTCGGCGGTGGTCCCGGCATGGTGATGCTGATCGAACCGCTGCGCAAAGCACTTGCCGCGGCGCGTGCGGACGGTGCCAGTGGACCGGTCATCCTGTTGAGCCCGCAAGGCCGTCGTTTCGATCAGGACTGGGCGCGCGAACTCGCCGCAGGGCAGGGCGCGGTGCTGGTTTGTGGCCGCTATGAGGGCATCGATCAGCGCTTCATCGACCGCTACGTGGATGTCGAGTGCTCGATGGGTGATTTCGTGCTCTCCGGCGGCGAAGTGCCGGCACTGGCGGTGATGGATGCCTGCACGCGCCTGCTGCCGGGTGTTTTGCATCGGGAAGCCTCCGCCGAGCAGGACTCCTTCATGGACGGGCTACTCGATTGTCCGCACTACACCCGCCCCGAAGTCGCCGATGAAGGGCGCGTGCCCGAGGTGCTGCTGTCCGGTCACCACGCGGCCATTGCCCGCTGGCGCCTGCAGCAGTCGCTGGGACGCACGGCCGAGCGTCGTCCCGATCTACTGGCCAGGCGTGCGTTGAGCAAGGCCGAAGCCGCCTTGCTGCGTGAGTATCAGGACGCCGCCGCGCCGGCAGCATCAGGCGGCAGCGGCAGCGATCCCTGAATCGAAAGCGCCTGAAGCCCGGATCCGCACATCGGGCTTGCGAGCAAGCGGGTTTTTCGATGTACAATGTCGGGCTTGATTCACCCTGAAGGCCACCGCCATGAGCAAGATCATTCAGCAACTGGAAGCTGAGCAGATGAACCGGTCGATCCCGAACTTCACTCCGGGCGATACGGTGATCGTGAACGTCAAGGTCAAGGAAGGCTCGCGCGAACGCGTGCAGGCTTACGAAGGCGTGGTCATCGGCGTGCGCAGCCGTGGCCTCAACTCCGCGTTCACGGTGCGCAAGAACTCGCACGGCACTTGGGTCGAGCGCGTGTTCCAGACCTACAGCCCGGCGATCGAGTCGATCGAAATCAAGCGCCGCGGCAAGGTGCGTTCCGCCAAGCTGTACTACCTGCGTAACCTGGAAGGCAAGGCCGCGCGCATCCGCGAGGATCTGTCCGCCGCCAAGGCTTCCTGAGTCGAGCGGGCCTGGGCCCGCACGATCGCAAGGCCAAGTTGATTCACGAGGCGCCTTCCGGGCGCCTCGTGCTTTTGTGCGAGTGCAGCTTTCTCCCCTCCGTGGCCGGTGCCATGATTGGTGTCTCGCTGACGCCATCCGGCTTCGAGCGTTCCAAGGGAGAAAGTCATGAAGAGTCAGGTTCCTCGGCAAGTCACTGCACTTGCGCTTGCGATTTCGGCTTGCATCACCGCATCTCAGGCAATGGCCCAGTCGCCGTTGCGCGTCCCTGGTCTGAGTGGTCCCACCCAGATCTCCATCGATGCCGAAGGCGTGCCCAGCATCGTCGCCAGTTCTGACTACGACCTGGCCTTCGCGCAAGGCTTCGCTCATGCGCGCGATCGCTTCTTCCAGATGGACTTCAACCGGCGCGGGGCCAGCGGCACGGCGGCCGAACTGGTCGGTGCGCCAGCGCTGGCGAATGACGTCCAGCTGCGCACGCTCGGTCTGCGCCGCGCCGCCTGGGAGACCTATGTGCGGCTGAATCCGGACATGCGCAACTGGCTGCAACGCTATGCCGATGGCGTCAACTACTGGCTGCGCAACAACCCCTTGCCGCCGGAGTACGGTGCGCTGGAACTCACCCGCGCCGATCCGTGGACGCCGGTCGACAGCATCGTGATCGGCAAGGCGCTGGCCTTCCAGCTGTCCTTTGACCTCGACATCAACACCACCTTGCGACTGGCCGCTTACCAGCAAGCCGGCGCGGCCGCACGTTTCGACGGCAATCGGCTGTTCTTCGATGACACCCATCGCGTGCAACCGGGCGACGACCGCGTGTCGATCCCCGGCTTCTTGCGTGGCATTGGCGGCCAGGGCGCCACCGATGTGAAGTCCGTCGAGGATGCGCCGACCTTCAGTCCTGCTCCGATCAGCATGGACACGGTGCAGTTGGCCCAGGCCTACAAGGACAAGGTGCAGGACAATCCGCTGATCGCCCCGGCGCTGGACTTCCGCGAGAAGGGTGGTGCGAGCAACTGGTGGCTGGTGTCCGGATCGCGCACCGCCAGCGGTCGCCCGATCCTCGCCAACGATCCGCATCTGGGCCTCGGGTTGCCCTCGGTCTTCATCGAGCAGCGTCTCTATTCCAGCGAACGGCAAGGGGACACGCCCTTCGTCGCCAGCGGTTCGACGGTGCCCGGCGCTCCCGGTGCCATCCTCGGCTGTACCGACCGCTTCTGCTGGGGCCTGACCACCAATCCGATGGATGTCACCGACACCTATCAGGAGCGCTTCCGCCTCAACCCCTACGGTCTGCCCACGCACACGCTGCACGGCAATGTGGCGGAGCCGGTGGTTTGGGTGTTCCAGAGCTACTTCGTCAACAACGTCGGCGATCGCGTCAACGACAACGTCACCCGTGACAATTCCATCGGCTACACCAATGGCGGTGTGACCGTGGTGGTGCCGCGCCGCAACAACGGCCCGGTGCTGCAGATCACGGGCGACACCGGACTGAGCGTGGCCTACACCGGTTGGGGTGCCACCTTCGAGCTGCAGGCCTTCCGCCAGATTCCGCGCTCGCGCAATGTCGAGGAGTTCCGCGCCAATCTGAACTTCTTCGATGTGGGCTCGCAGAACTTCGCCTATGCCGATCAGGCCGGCAACATTGCCTACTTCGTCACCGCGGAAATGCCGCTGCGTACCGACTTGCAGACCCTGGGCCAGCCGGATGGCGGCGTGCCGCCCTTCCTGATTCGCGATGGATCCGGCGCGCTGCGTCACGACTGGTTGCCGGTGATCACCCCGCAACCGGGCCAGGCCGTGCCTTTCGAAATCCTGCCGCCGGGCGAAATGCCCTTCGTCATCAATCCGGCTTCGGGCTACATCGCCAACTGCAACAACGACCCCATCGGCACCACGCTGGACAACAATCCTTTGAACCAGCTCCGGCCGCGTGGTGGCATCTACTACTTGAACAACGGCTACTCGGCTTTCCGCCAGGGCCGCATCGACCGCATCCTGCAGGCGCGCATCGCCTCCGGTCAGCCGGTGACGGTGGATTTCATCAAGCAGGCCCAGGCCAACAACCAACCCCTGGATGCGGAGAAGCTGACGCCCTTCCTGTTGGCCGCGGCAGCCAATGCGCGACGCACGGACGCCTGGTCTGAACTGCGCACCCTGATCAGCGACGCCCGTGTCGCCGCGGCGATCGATCGTCTGGCGGCCTGGGATTACTCCACGCCGACCGGCATTCGGGTGGGTTTCGATCCAGGCGATGACCCGGCCAACCTGCCGGAGCCCGGCGCCACCGAGATCCGCAACTCCACGGCGGCCAGCGTCTTCGCGGTGTGGCGTTCCTTCGCGATTCGCAATGTGGTCGACGCCACCTTGACCCGTGTGGGCCTGGGCACGCAGCTGCCGGGTAGTGAGGAGTCGGTGCGCGCGCTGCAGAACCAGCTGGAACGTTTTGCGCAGCAGCGCGGGGTAGGCGCCAGCGGCCTGAACTTCTTCCAGCTGGATGGCGCGCCCTCGCCGGAAGCCGCCCGCGACGCGATCCTGCTGCGCTCGCTGCGTGATGCCCTGACGGCCATGGCCGGCAACGACTTCCGCGCCGCCTTCAATGGTTCCACCAACCTCGACGACTATCGCTGGGGTCTGTTGCATCGCATCACCTTTGCCCATCCGCTGGGTGGCCCGTTCAATCTGCCGGGCGCCAATCCCTACGGCTTCAGCAATGTCTCGGCCAGTCTGCCGGGCGTGGCGCGTCCGGGCGGCTATGAAGTCATTGATGCCTCTGGCCACAGTGTCCGCGCCAGCAATGCCAGTGGCTTCACCTTCGGCAGCGGACCGGCACGGCGCTTCGTCGGCGAGATGTCCACGCCGATCAGTGCGGAGAACATCCATCCGGGCGGGCAGTCGGGTGTGCTGGGCAGCCAGACCTATGCGAGCCAGCTCTCGCGTTGGCTGACCAATCGCTACAAGCCGCTGGTCATCGATCAGCAAGCGGCCACGGCTGGCAATCAGACGCGCATCGATTTCGCGCCCTGAGCCAAGCACCCGGAACACGCCCACCGGCGTGTTCCGGTGCCAGCGGCACGATTGGGCCGCGCTTGCCTGCCGTTAGGGCGCATGCTCTGGCCATCACCAGTGGGCCCCGCTCGGGGCCCACTTTTTTGGGAGTTTGAGATGGGCACCGAAGCTGCTGCAGAAGATCAGGCCGCCATCGATTGCTTGCGTCGCAGTGATCGACGACTGCGGCCGTGGATCGACGCCATCGGCCCGATCCCGCTGCCACGCCTGACGCGATTCACCACCATGGAGGCGGTCGGACGCTCGATCGTGTTCCAGCAACTGCATGGCAAGGCGGCGCAGACCATTCTCGACCGCGTGCTGGGCGTGCTTGGCAGTCGACGACTGAGTGCCAGCGCGATCCTCGCAGCCGATCCCGCTCGCCTGCGCGCGGCGGGCCTGTCGCAGAGCAAGCTGCGCGCGCTGCTGGATCTGGCCGAACACGTGCGTCGACGCCAGGTGCCTGGCGCAGCGGAGCTGGCCACCTTGGACGATGCCGAGGTGGTGCGTCGACTCACTGTGGTGCGGGGCGTGGGCCCGTGGACGGCGGAGATGCTGCTGATGTTTCGCCTCGGTCGCCAGGACGTGCTGCCGGTCAGCGACTACGGCATCCGCGCCGGCGCCCAAGTGGTGCACCAACTGCCTGAGCTGCCCAAGGCCGAGGCGCTGCAAGCGCTGGCCGAAGCCTGGCGTCCCTATCGCAGTCTGGCCTGCCTGTATCTTTGGCGCGCCTTGGAACGTTCCCGCGAGCGCGCATGAGTACCGAATCGGTGTACCGCAATCTGGTCCTGGAAGCGCTGCAACTGCAGAAGGTGCAAGCCGAGGTCTTGGTCGCCAACGCGCGCGAGACGCCGTGCCACGCGCACATCGAGTTCCAGCTCACGCCCATGCCCATCGAAGGCGGCAGCGCCACACAGGCGGCCTTGCGCGTGCGCCTGATGTGCCATGGCACGCCCCATCACGATGCGCAGCAACGCCTGTTCCAGCTCGAAGTGGGCGGCATCGCCTGGTTCCGGGCGCAGCATGACGCCATCGACTTCAGCCAGTTCAGCGAAGTCCACACCGTGTTTGCCCGCCAGCTGTTTCCGTCCTTCGTCTTGCGCGCGCAGGGCCTGCTGCAAGATCTGGGACTGGTTCAGATCCGCCTGCCCATCGATCTGCCGCAGCAGCCGCTGCCCAGTCAGATCCCCAACGTGGTTCACTGACGGCGATCGCGTCCTCTGCGCAGAGTCTTCCGGCGGGCGGTTGAGGTCAGGCCGCGCTGGAATCGCCGACGTAGCACCAGTGCCAGGGTTCAAAGGCAAAGCCCTCGGCATTGCCGCGCGGATAGGACAAGCGAAAGCCAAAGCTCGCGGCATGCGCCTGCAACCAGGCATAGGCGGGCGTGTGCTCGAAATGCTCTTCCAGCAGCGAGTCGCCATCGGTGGCCAGGTCCAGCGCGCGACCGGTGTGGTGCTCGCTGTAGCCTGGCGGTGCGCTGAGCTTGAGGATCTCCTGCCAGTCCTGACCGCGCCGCAGCTTGCGCTGCAGCAGCTGCGCCTGATACGCCACGCCGCGCCAGCCGGACACCAGTTCCAGGGAATGGCCTGCATCGCGGGCGGCGCCTTGCAGGCGCTGAAAGGCCGCCTGTGCGGCCGGATGCAGCCATTGGCGCCGGCCGAAGCGATCCCGCCCATGCAGCTTGAGAAGGCGCGCCGGCGCTTGCGGACGCAAGCAGGCGAGACGCGCCTCCGGAATGGCCGGCAGACCGAAGTCGGCGGGATCGATCGCCGACGCCGCCACCTTCTCGATCCGCGTCCGCTGGCGCCAGGCGGCAAGCAGGGCCGTCCACGGATCGGCCTCCACCTCGATGCCGTCGGGGAAGAACCACCAGCGGGGTGAGCGCAACGCTTGGTCCAGATTGCGCGGGAAGGGCCCACGCCAGCCGTCGCGCCTTGCGCCGCTCGCTGCCTTGTGTACCCAGGTCCGGATCAGCTCATTCATGCGCATAGGCTGCGGTCAGGCTGGACGCAGTGCAAGCCGCGGGGAACCTTTGCACGGCTGGCAGGTCGCAGGGAGCCTCGATCTTTCACCCGTCCGAATGAGCCTGCCAATGATTCGCCTGTGTACCTGCCTGGTCCTGAGCCTGCTGTTGGTGGCCACCGATGCCCGCGGCGAGGAAACTGCAGCGCCCCTGCGTGCCGTCGAACTGACCTTCTTGAAGGCGGAAGCCGGGCAGCGCGAAAAGCTCAAGTCCTTCATCGTCCAGAACTGGTTCGAGATGGACCGCATCGCCAAGCAACAGGGTTTGCTGCGCGCCTACACGGTGTTGGACACCGGCAGCGATGAAGGTCCATGGAATCTGCTGGTCTCCGTGACCTACCACGACGAGCGCGGCTACACCGGTGTGGCAGAGGCCTTCGAGAAGATCCGCCAGGCGCATCAGACGGTGCTGGTCGACGGCAAGGCACTGGCCCAGCTGGGCAAGATCGTGGAGAGCAAGCGCTTGCTCGAAGACCCGGCCCATGCGGTGCCATGAGCCGGCCAGCCTTTGCTGAACAGCCTGGGCGCCGAGGCCGCGTGGTGCCCACGGACGTTGCACTGGAGCGGCTGTTATGCTCCGCGCCCCTCGTGACCGCCTGCCGCGACGATGGCGCCAGCTGACGCCGAATCTGCGGCAGGGCCCGTTTTGCATCTGGAGATTTCCATGAAGTTCCGCTCGATTGCTTTCGCTCTATCCAGCGTGTGGCTGGCAGCCTGTGCCGCCACTGGTCCGTCGGCGCCCGGCGCGGGCGGTGCATCTGCGCCCTCGGCGAGTGCAACGCCGGCGGTGACCGCCAACATCGCCGAGTCCTACATCGTGCGTCGTGGCGACGACAACCAGCTCGATGGCGTGGGCGTGATCCAGCTGGAAACCGGTGCCTTCGAGTTGCTGGTCGGCTCGGCCAAGAGCAAGCTGCTGTATCGCTTTGATGCGTCCAGCGGTCGCTTCCTTTCGGAGTTGGGCCAGCCGGGCAGCGGCGAGACCGAATTCGACCAGCCGCGCGCCCTGCACGTCAGCAATCCATTCCTGTACGCGCTGGATGCCGGCAATCGGCGGATCAAGATGTACTGGCTGCCCAAGTACGATCACCTGCTGACTTTCGGCAGCGAGCAGCTGGAATCGCCGCAGGGCGTGTTTGCCGGCAGCAGCGCCAAGCATCTGATGCGCGTCTGGGCCATCGATCAGTCGGCATCGGTCGGTGCGCGCTTGAAGATCTACGACCTGGATCTGCCGATGCCCAATGCAGGCGATCCGGACCTTACCAAGGCCCGCCGTCCCGCTCCGGTGGCGAACTTCGTCGGTGCGTTTGGCGACAGTGACGGCCCCGGCGCACTGAACCGTCCGGTGTCGATTGCGGGCGACATGATCACCTCGCAGCTGGCGGTGGTGGATGCCGCCGATTCCAAGGTCAAGGTTTACGATCTGGATGGTAACCACAGGACCGTGCTGAGCGGCGCGCCGGTGGAAGGCACGGTGGCCGCGGTGGCCCTGCGTCCCTGCGACAGCGGCCGGGGTTTCTGGATCGTCGCCGAGAACCGCGATGACGGCGTAGCCCTGCACCTCTACAACCAGCGCGATCTGCTGTATCGCGGCACGGTGATCACCGAAAAGGCGCGCGGCGTGCGCAGCCTCACGGCGCAGACGATGCCGCTGGGCCTGTTCCCGGCCGGTGCCATCTTTGCCACGCTGGAGCAAGGCCGCGTGGCGGCCTTCGACTGGGACCGCATCGCCAAGTCCACTGGCGTGACGCGCTACTGCTTCTGAGTAGGGACGCGCCGGTAGCGCAGCAAGGGCACCGGCGCCTTCTCGCTGCCCACCATGAAGGATGAGCAGTCGCGATCGTAGGCGATCGCCTCTGCTTGTGGGATCGGCAGCAGGGGGATCAGCGTGGGATGCTGGCCGACCAGACTGTTGGCCCAGGAGCGCAAGGGATCGCGCTCATAGCGATAGATCGCGTGGTAGGTGAGCACCAGCAACTCGCGGCGGTCGCAGGACATCGCCATCGCGGTGGGCTGCGAGCGGAAGCGGGCGAATGGCCCCTGTGTCTGCAAGGCTTCGGCGTCGGGTTGCGGAATGCCGGCCAGACGCGCGACTTCCTCGGCGATCTGCACGCGCTGATCCGGCGCGCGCTTCAGCGGCAGTCGATACAGGCGCGCGGGCACCACGCGCTTCTGCAGGATGTAGATCGACTGCGTCTCCACATCGACGGCAATGCTCTCCGCGTCGTGCGGTGCGTCCGGATAGCGGAAACGCCAGTGGCGATGGGGACGTCCTTCCAGGCTCTTCTTGCGCTCCAGCAGCGCCGGATCGGGTTCCCGGATCAGCCACAGATCGACCGATTCGCGCAGCCGGCCGTTGTCGCCGATGTCTGCAATCAACAGCCATTCGCGGCCGTTCCAGGTGAAGCGGGCAAGGTCTTCCCAGTCCACATTCGGCACGCTGGGCAGGCGCAGTTCGCCCTTGATACTGCCCTTGTTGTCGATCAGGAACACCACTTGCTGATTGCCGCCGTCATTGATGGCCCACCAGCGCTCGCGACGGCCGCTGGCCGCGGCGAGCCCACTGAGTTCGACCAGTCGGGCATCGCTGAGCAGTCCGCTGATCTCCGGCGCCTGATAGTGCGTGTCCAACGGCGGTTCGGCGGCGGCTGCGACATGCAGTGCCGTGGCCAATAGCCAAGCCGTCACTGCACGCGCTCCGCCGAAAGCACCTTCATCTGCCCCAGCAGATTGACGCCGGCGAAGTAGCGCACCGGATCGCCGTCACCCACCGACAGCGCGAGATGGCCGCTGTCGAAGCCATGCAAGGCGGCGTCGTAGCCGCGCCAT
>ERZ1066138.85-NODE-85-length-29880-cov-10.582163_pt1 | contig 29880 bp, 29 predicted proteins | sample MGYA00382785_ERZ1066138 | MGnify/ENA primary metagenome ERZ1066138 (study PRJEB33369, sample SAMEA5778368) | biofilm metagenome | biome: Industrial cooling water; feature: Water cooling tower basin; material: Biofilm | place: United Arab Emirates | collected... | reverse complement strand
ACTAAATGAAGATCAGACTTTTGAAAGTCTAAAGAAGATGCTAATCTGCAACCATTGAGCTTATCGATTTTCAGTCGTGTGTGTGTGAGTAGCGTTGAGTAGCGTCATGATGGATTTGGCATCGGCAGAAGTTCCTAAAGTCGAAGTTTCGGATGAGTGCGAACCGTTTGTTGTTCCATTGGCACGCAGCCTCCGGCCCGCCCCCACCGTAGACGGGCAGGAAATCATTGTTGGGCGTGGCGAGTTTTTGTTTCATGAAGGCGACGTCAAGTCGGGGATCTATAGACTTGAAACCGGCATCGTCTGCGTAACCACGCGCCGGCCGTCGGGGCCGCCGAATGTCGTCGAAATGCTCTTTCCTGGCAGTTTTATCGGTCTTGGCTTCCTCGAGCACCATATCGACAGCGGAATGGCCGTTGTGCCGAGCCGCCTGACATTTTTCCCGCTGTCGGCGATCTCCGACGTGTGCGCCGCCTTCCCGGAAGCGCGGGAAAGGCAGGCACTCCAGACCGAGCGCGAATTCGAGGCTCGCCGCCGCGAACTCATCCCCGACAGTGACGAACTTCCCGTGAAACGCGTGGCGGCGTTCTTATCGGCTATGCACCACATGAACCGGCACGAGGGTCGGAACTCCGACGACATCGCGGAGTTCTTAACGACGGGCGACGTGGCCTCCTTCCTCAATCTTGACGTCGATGCTCTCGGCAGAGCGCTCGCCGACTTGAAGGATCGCGGCCTCGTCGACAGCGCTGATAACGGCGGACTTAGACTTCTCGATCCCGGCGCATTGGAGCACCTCTCCAGTTTGCCGTAAGCGACTGAAAACATCTTCATTCGGCGGGGGGCCGGTGAAGATCAGCAGCAGTGGTGCCACACGATGTCTTGCAAGCTCCCCCTTCTTTTATCCGCATGTGGCGCACTGGCGATTTTATCGCAACCGACGGCAGCTCAGTCGTTGAGTCCCTTTGGATCGTGGGACGAGAACGTACAGCGCGAAGGCAGAGCGTACCGCGCACCGCAGGCAGCTCCGAACTCAAATTCATACGGCGGTTCATTCTTCGGGTTTGGCCCAGGCCCCGGCCAGCCATTCCCCGCAATCATGGAAGGCGGCGGACGCCCTCAGATCGTCGGGCGTGCGCCCCCGATCGTTCCCTTCTACACCGCCGAAAAACCTGGCACGATCCTGATCGACAATTCCAAGCGCCGCCTCTACCTCGTTCTCGACAACGACGAAGCCTACGAATACCCGATCTCCGTTGGTCGCGACGGCTTCACCTGGACGGGAACTGAATCTATCAGCCGCGTCGCGGATTGGCCTGATTGGCATCCTCCCGCCGAAATGCGTCAGCGCGACCCGCGGCTTCCGGAAAAAATGTATGGTGGCATCAAGAACCCGCTCGGTGTGAAAGCGCTGTTCCTCGGAAACACGCTCTATCGCATCCACGGCACGAATGATCCCAAGACCATCGGTTACGCGGCGTCCTCCGGCTGCTTCCGCATGATGAACGAACACGTCGTCCACCTCGCAGCGCTGGTCAATGTCGGCACGACGGTCAAAGTAATGGACGAGATTCCAGAACAACAGAAAGTGGCGAATGGCCGGTGGCAAGCCAAGCCGGCGTCCCTAGGCGGCAATCGCTACCGCGATGCAGATGGCGCCCCGTATTCAGACCCATACTATGAAGACGAAAACGACATCTGGGTAGCGCGCTGAAACGGTGGCGCGTCCGGCCAGAAAACCCGCGCACGTTGGCTGATGACCTCCGCATCCGCCGCCGTCGTCAGCAGTTCCAACGTGCCAGTATTGCCATCCACATAATGCGGATGCCGGTCCAGATAATCTTCAAGACTATCCGCTACAATTTCCGGTTGGGACAGTATGCGTGTCGCTGGCGGTAGATGCCGCCGGAACAGGTGCTCTACAAGCGGGAAGTGTGTGCAGCCTAGGATGGCGCGATGCGGCGCAAAACCCTGCGTCTGCGCCAGTACACCCGCGATTCCCTCCGCCACCAGCCGGTCGAGTTCGCCTTCTGATGCTTCCGCTTCGATGGCGCCGGCAAGCTCCGAGCAGATTTGCTGCACCACCTTTACCTTCGGCGTGCGCTTGCGGATCTCTTCCGGATAGACCCCAGACTGCACGGTCCGTGTGGTACCGAACACGGCGATCGTATCGGTCAGGTTCTTCTGAGGGTACTGGGGCGTTGTCACCGACCATGGCGTCTGTGTCGCTGCCTCCACGGTCGGCGCGACGATGCCGAGCACGTTGTGGCCCTTCGCCCGCCAATCGGTCGTCGGCAGCCACGACTGTTGCAACTGCCGTGCGGCCACAGCCGTCGCCGTGTTGCAGCCAAGCACGACAAGCCGTGCACCGTTTGCAAACAGCGCGATGACGGCTGCGCGCGTCAGATCGACGATTTCGGCCGAGGGCCGGTTGCCGTATGGCACATTGGCGTGGTCACCCAGATAGGTGAACGAGGCCGAAGGGAACCGCTCCACGAGCGCCTTCAGCACAGTCAATCCGCCAAGTCCGGAATCGAATACCCCAATCATGCGCGCGATGAATGCGCTGTTCTCCGTGGCACCGTCAAGGCGGCCACGAGCAAACCGCGATTATTCCGCCGCTTCTCCGGGCGGGCGGCCCTTGGCAGCGGCCGAAACATCCTGCTCGTGAGCCTTCAACTGTTCGAGCGTCGGCATCGACACAGTATTGTAGCCGCAGTCCACAAAATGCACCTCGCCCGTCACCGCGCCCGACATTGGCGAAAGCAGATAGAGCGCCGATCCGCCGACTTCATCGAGGGAGGGCGTCTTCCGAAGCGGCGAATTCTCTTTCTGATAATTGAAAATTACGCGCGCATCGCCCACGCCCGCACCCGAAAGCGTGCGCATCGGCCCAGCCGAGATCGCATTGACGCGGATGCCCTGCGGCCCCAGGTCAGCCGCAAGGTAGCGAACGGACGCCTCCAGTGCCGCCTTGGCGACGCCCATTACGTTGTACGACGGCACCCAACGCGTCGCGCCGCCATAAGAGAGCGTGATCATCGAGCCGCCGTTCGGCATAAGGTCGGCCGCCCGCTTCGCCACTTCCGTGAACGAGAAGCAGGAGATGACCATCGTGTTGGTGAAGTTCTCGCGCGTCGTATCCGCATACCGGCCCGACAGTTCGCGCGGATCGGAGAACGCAAGGGCGTGCACGACAAAGTCGAGCCCGCCCCATTCGCTCTGGATGCGGCTGAAAACGCGGTCGACACTATCCAGGTCGAGCACGTTGCACTCTTCGATGATCTTTGATCCGAGGCTTTCCGCCAGCGGTGCCGCGCGGCGGCCGAAAGCGCCACCCTGATAGGTAAAGGCAAGCTCAGCGCCTTGCCCCGCGAGAATGCGAGCGATGCCCCACGCGATGGAACGGTCGTTGGCGACGCCCATGATGAGGCCGCGCTTCCCCGCCATCAGGGGCTGTGGCTTGGCAAGATCGATGTCTGACATGGGGGGCCTCGTTTTGGCGCCAAGCGCGCGACCGCGGATTTCGAACCAGCCGGCGCCTTGCTTATAGAGTTTCATTTCTGACGACCCTCGAGGCGGACTTTCGCAGTGAAAATCCCCGCCCCCGGTTGAGCCGGTCAGACAGTCACGTCGTTAACCATCATGTCGGCGGAACACGAGGGTTGCATTTGTTCCGCCAAATCCGAAGCTGTTCGACATCACACAGTTAAGCGCAATGTTGTCGATGCGGTGACGCGCGATTGGCACATCCTCGAAGGCCGGATCAATCTCTTCGATATTCGCGCTCTCACAGACAAACCCGTTGTTCATCATGAGCAGCGAGAAGATCGCTTCCTGCACGCCGATTGCACCGAGCGAATGGCCCGTCAATGCCTTTGTCGCGGAAATGTGCGGGATCTTGGACCCAAAAACCTCGCGGATCGCCGCGATCTCGCGCTCGTCGCCCACCGGCGTGCCCGTGCCGTGCGGGTTGATGTAGTCGATGGCTGGAATACCTTGGCCGTCAAGGCCTTTCATCGCGAGCTTCATGCACCGCACGGCGCCCTCACCCGACGGCGCCACCATGTCGAAGCCATCGGAAGTTGCGCCATAACCGGCAACCTCACCATAGATCTTGGCGCCGCGCGCCTTGGCATGCTCCAGTTCCTCGAGAACCACCACACCCGCCCCGCCCGCGATCACGAAGCCATCGCGGTTCTTGTCGTAGGCGCGCGAGGCCTTCTCAGGCGTGTCGTTGAAACGGGTCGACATCGCGCCCATCGCATCGAACAGATTCGACAGCGTCCAATCGAGTTCCTCGCAGCCGCCCGCGAAGATGATGTCCTGCTTGCCCCATTGAATAAGTTCGGCGGCATTGCCGATGCAGTGAGCGCTGGTGGCACATGCCGATGAAATCGAATAGTTCACGCCCTTGATCTGGAACGACGTAGCCAATGCCGCAGAGGGACCCGAGCACATGGCCTTGGGCACCTCGAACGGCCCGATTTTCTTGGGTCCGCCCGACCTGATGGTGGTTTCAGCCGCCTCGACGATGGCCCGCGTCGACGGCCCGCCCGCGCCGACGATGATGCCCGTACGTTCGTTGACCACGTCGCCGGGTTCAAGACCGGAGTCGCGGATCGCCTGATCCATGGCGATGTAGTTCCAGGCGACGCCGGGGTTCATGAACCGCTTTGGCTTGCGCGGCACAAGGCCGTCCCATTCGAGCTTCGGCTCGCCGTGGACCTGGCATTTGAAGCCGAGTTCTGCATACTTTTCAGCGCGCGAAATGCCGGACTTCGCCTCGCGCAAGTTTGCCACGACCTCCTGGGTGCTGTTCCCGATCGAGGAGACGATGCCCATTCCGGTGACGACTACGCGCCGCATGCGCTCAAAGCCCTTCTATAGTTGCTAGTCTGCCTGCGCTTGTGGCGCAGGTTGAACCTGCTGGCAACCCTGCTAACTTTCGCCGCCGGCCTTCAGGAGAACGCGAAGATCCTTTGCCTGGTAGATGACCTCGCCATCAGCAACGAGTTCACCGTCGGCTTCAGCAAGCTTCAGCTTGCGCGTGTTGAGAACCCGCTTAATGTTCACGGCGTAGGTCACGAGTTGCGTCTTTGGTGTGATTTCTTTCTTGAAGTTGACTTGGCCGACGCCTGCAGCGCGACCCTGTCCGGTCAGACCGAGCCAGCCGAGATAGAACCCCGTCAACTGCCACAGGGCATCGAGACCGAGGCACCCGGGCATGACGGGATCGCCCTTGAAGTGGCAGTCAAAAAACCAGTTCAGTCGCTCATTGCCCGCCACTGCCAGCTCCGCGATGACCTGACCTTTCCCATGCGATCCGCTGAGTTCGCCAATATGCGAAATTCGGTCGAACATTAACATAGGTGGCAGCGGCAACTGAGCGTTGCCCGGGCCGAACAGTTCACCCCGGCCGCAAGCCAGCAAATCGTCGAAATCGTAGCTCGCCTGGCGTTCTGCCATGTCGTGTCTGCCCCCTCACGTCGACGAGACCCTAGACGGATGTTCTGCCCGCCGGTCATTCTTTTGGCTAATCCTCAGCCGTTCAAACGGGAAACGGGCCTTAGGTCAAGCGCAGCGGGTCAGCCGGACCCGATGCCGCGTCCAGTTGCAGAGGGCGTACGACATCTCTATACTCAGCGTCAGGCATGTTGGGGTAGACGCGACGCGCCGGAATGGCGTCAGTTTCAAACGTCCCCAGCACCGCCGTGGAATGGTGCCCCAGAACGAACCGAGCGACAGCAGTCTGTGGAAAACGAAGCCGAAATTATCGTCACTCCAATTGTTGAGCGCCTCCGGTCCGCCGGCCTGCGCCCGACTCGGCAGCGCGTACTCCTGGCTGAACTACTCTTTTCGAAGGGCGATCGTCACGTCTCGGCCGAAATGCTGCACGGCGAAGTCATCGGCGTTGGCGAGCAAGTGTCCTTGGCCACAGTCTATAACACTTTGCACCAGTTTACGGATGCCGGCCTTCTGCGCGAGCTCGCTATCGACGGATCAAAGGCCTTTTTCGATACGAACGTATCCAATCACAATCATTTCTTCGTCGAGGACCGCGGAGAATTGATCGATATTCTAAGCGAAAGCATCCGTGTCGATGGATTGCCGGAGCCGCCGCCCGGCATGCGTATTTCGCATATCGACGTCGTGGTCCGTTTAGTGCCCGACAAGAAGAAGTAGAGCCGCAATATAATCGCGCATCGGCTGTTCTGGGGCTGCTGCGGACCTATTTTATGATCTCGCCCGGGTAGATACCCCACAGCTTGCTTTGTTCGATGTAACCCCGGAACGTTTCGACGGTGACGTAGCACCATCGGCTGTCGCAACTCTGCAAATTGGCAATCACTCCGGCTTCCACGAGCGCCGTGGCCGTCGCCCGTTCACTGTCATCGGCCTTCAGTTCGAGCTTGGGCGGCGGTGTCCCGGCCTTGAGGTCCCAAGGCAGCACCTGCGCGGTGCGCCGGCCCGAAAGCAAAGCCTGGTTGACCCAGCCCATGACGCCGTCCGCATCCCGCACCTGACGCCAGCTTTCGAACTCTTGCAGAACCTCGACCGGCAGACCCGCGCGGCGGAACACCCACTGTGTGGGGTAGTCCTTGCCGGGACCGGCCCGCAAATTGACTTCATCGGACTTGAGGCTGACGAAGCGCGGTATCGGCAGCCCACTCACCGAGCCCTTGCCGGCACTCGGACCATCCGGCGCTTGTGCAAAGGCTGGACCTGCGAGCCCCGCAAGCGTGATGACAGCCCCAACAGCCGCAGTGCAACATAGCCGCCGCGCCAGCCCGAAATACCGTGATCCCCGCCCCACGATTGTTGCCTCCCTTGCTGCGCTGCCGTTGACCACACCGCTGTGGCAGACGCAAGACCGTCACTTCCTTACGTCAAATTCCGGCGGGGCACCGAGTCCATGACGCCCGCAGCATTTTGCCAGCGAGCCACTTTGTTTTCCCTTCATCCTTCTGTTAGACACGGGGTCGACGAGGGACCATCGCTCTGACAGCGGCCAGCCGGCGCATTGCATTCGCCGGAGTAACCGCAGCGACGGAACCTCGGACCCGCCCTGGCCACGGATTATTTCATGCCCGCAAGCACCAAGAAGCCGATCGTCATCGTTACGCGCAAGCTGCCCGACATCGTGGAGACGCGCATGCGGGAGCTGTTCGACGCGCGCCTCAATGTCGATGACCGGCCGATGTCGCACGCTGATCTCGTCGATGCCGCCAAGATCGCTGACGTTATCGTCCCCACTGTGACCGATCGCATTGATCGTAGCATTATCTCTCAGGCGGGCCCGCAGTTGCGACTCATCGCAAACTTCGGCACGGGCGTCGACAACATCGATCTCGACACAGCCCGCAATCGCGCCATCACGGTCACCAACACGCCCGGCGTGCTGACTGAAGACACCGCCGACATGACCATGGCGCTAATTCTTGCCGTGCCGCGTCGGGTGTCGGAAGGCGCCGCCTATCTAAAGGATGCCAAATCAAGCTGGCCCGGTTGGTCTCCGACCTGGATGCTGGGGCACCGAATTTTCGGCAAGCGCCTTGGCATCATTGGCATGGGTCGCATTGGCACGGCGGTCGCGCAGCGCGCCAAGGCCTTCGGACTTCAAATCCACTACCACAACCGCAAGCGCGTTTCGCCCGCCCTCGAGCAGGAGCTGGAGGCGACCTACTGGGAAAGCCTCGACCAGATGCTGATCCGCATGGACATCGTCTCGGTCAACTGCCCGCACACGCCCGCAACCTATCACTTGCTATCGGCGCGGCGCCTGAAGCTGCTGAAGCCGACGTCCTATATCGTCAACACCGCACGCGGCGAAGTGATCGATGAAAACGAACTTGCGCGCATGATTGAAGCTGGCTCGATCGCCGGAGCCGGGCTCGACGTGTTCGAGCATGAACCCTCGATCAACCCCAAGCTGCTGGCATCCGACCGCGTCGTCGCTCTGCCGCACATGAGTTCGGCCACGATTGAAGGCCGCATCGAGATGGGCGAAAAGGTCATCATCAACGTCAAAGCCTTTCTCGATGGCCACGCCCCGCCTGATAAGGTCCATCCCGCAATGTTCTGAAAAAGTACAAAGGCTGGTCTTGCGACCAGCCTTTGTACTTTCCCGGCATTCGATCGCTTTCAAACTCCCGCCGAAAACGTCGAATTGCCCTTGCCGAGATAGGCGTCGAAGCACGATGCGATAGCCCGCACGAACGGCTGCCCGAGTTCTGTCACGCGGAAGCCGTCGGCCGTGCGCTCCACGAGCCCTTCTTCGTCCGCGGCCACCAGTTCCTCGGCCTTGTCGATCACGGGCTTCGCGAGATCCCCGAAAACCGACTGCAGCGACCACTCCGAGAACTCGAACTCGCACACGAGCCCCCCGACCACCCCGGCCCGCATTTTGTCGTCGTCCGACAGGAGAATGCCCCTTACTGTGGCCAGTCCCGTATCGCTCACCCGGCGCTCGTAGTCCGCACGGGGCACGGCGTTCTGATAGTAGCCAGTAGGCAACTGCGAAATCGACGACGCGCCGACGCCGATCAGCGCGTCAGCTTTGTCCGTCGTGTAACCTTGAAAGTTCCTCTTGATTTCGCCCGAGGCCAAAGCGTCGTCGGGCCTGGCGAAATGATCGAGCCCGACTGTCACATAGCCGGCTTCTATCAGGAGGTGTTCGGCGCGTCGCGATTGCCGGTACCGCTCCATCGTGCCCGGAAGTGTCGTCTCATCGATCATGCTCTGATGCTTGGCGCGCGACGGCAGATGCGCATACCCGAACAGCGCGATGCGGTCGGGCGCGAGACGGATGACCTCTTCGATCGTGTTGGCGACGCTCTCTTCCGTCTGATGCGGAAGTCCATAAACCAGATCGATGTTGACACCTTTGACTCCCGCCTCGCGCATGCCGTTCACGGCCCGCTCAGTCATCTCGACAGACTGCACCCGATTGATGGCGCTCTGCACCTGCGGATTGAAGTCCTGCACGCCGACGGAGGCCCGATTGACCCCGGCCGCTGCAAACGCCTTGATCTGATCCTGGTCGAGCCAACGCGGATCGATCTCCACCGCGAACTCCGTGTCAGCTCTCATCGCGAAGGACGTGTGCAGTGTTTCCGCCAGCCGCCGGATCTGGTCCGCCGACAGACTGTTGGGTGAGCCACCACCCCAGTGGATGTGACCCAAGGGCCGGGCACCCGGCACCACGGCTGCCACCATCAGGATTTCGGTCAAGAGATGCTGGAGATATGTTTCGATCGTGTCGCTATTGCGTGTCGCCTTGGTATTGCACCCGCAGTACCAGCAAAGCTGCGCACAAAACGGAACGTGCACATAAAGTGAAAGAGCTTGCGACGGCGACAAGTTGCGCAAGCCCTCGCTGAATTCCACAGGACCGACCTTAGGGGAGAAGTGCGGCGCCGTGGGATAGCTCGTGTAGCGGGGGACAGGTGCCGACATCCGCCGGACGAGTTCGGGAGTCATGCGATCTTACTCAGCTTTTCATGTTGAAGGGCACGATGTTGTTCGGAGCTTTTGAACTTGGGCACTGCTCGCACACCGCACGTGCCGATCGCGCGCTGCGAATTGCGAGAATTGATTGGTGGGAGCAGCGCGGGTGATCGCTGGCCATGATCCAAGCCTGCAGCGCCGCCTGATCCTCAGGCGTCAAGACCTGCGCGGCAATCGGAAGGACGACCCGGTCCTCCCACGCGATATGTCGGCGTTGACTATCGAAGTAGCCACGCATGATGTAGCCAAGCATTTCGGGATTGATGACGGCCCCGGCTTCAGCGGCGGTCTTCAGGGCGTCGCTGAGTTCAACCAGGATTGCACTGTCACGCTCATGCTCTTCTTCGAGGCAGGCCAGTGCGGCGCGCAATGGATCGTCTTCGGCGACTCGTTCCCGCAACATGGGAAAGAGGGCCTCCTCCTCTAGTCGCATATGGCGCGGAACACTGCCTTCGAGTATCGACACCGCGATCAACGCCATGGCCTTGTCAAAGCTGTGCGGCAAACCGTCCGCCAGCGCTTCAAGGAGGTCGCATAGCTCACGCTGCAAAGCATGTTCTTCGGCAATCAACCCGATTGGATCTGGTGTTCGACACGCAGGAATAGCAGCGAATCTGAGGTCCGGATTGGGCGGGCGATCGTTCGATGTAGACATTCGTAGAACCCCGCGAGGATTTGGCTGGCATTAACCGGCTGTCCGGTGCGACGATCACAACCGTTGTTGAGCAGTGCGTCATTGATCCAGGTCAACGCCGAAACACCGCACATGCGAGAATAAAATGCAGCCAGTCGTAAGCTCCGACGAAGTGGGCTACCCGGCTCGCGCAAAGTAAGGAGGGGAAACCGTGTCAGCTATCGCGGCCGAAAAGCCGGCTCTCAATAACGCGCTTGCCATGGGAAGCGCGGCCGTATTCGCAGGTCTCGGCGCTTTTTTGGCGCTGAAGGGCGTCGATCCCGTGATGAATCTACACGGTGCCGTGCTCGCCGCAGCGAGCCTCCTGGCTCTCGCCTACATCTTCACCCATCCCGCCGACGACAAGTCCGGCTACCTTGACGGCCCGATCCGCGTTGCCACACTGGCCGCCGTCTTCTGGGGTGTGATCGGCTTCGCAGCAGGCGATTTCATCGCCTGGCAGCTGGCCTTCCCGGCGCTGAACTTCGATCTGCCCTGGACCACCTTCGGGCGCCTGAGACCGCTGCATACTTCGGCGGTCATTTTTGCATTCGGCGGTAACGTCCTCCTGGCCACATCATTCTATGTTGTGCAGCGCACATCCCGCGCCCGCATGCCGGGCCGCTGGGCTCCCTGGTTCGTGGTCTGGGGCTACCAGCTCTTCATCGTGCTCGCCGCCACCAGCTACATTCTGGGCGCGACGCAGGGCAAGGAATACGCCGAGCCGGAATGGCACGTCGACCTTTGGCTGACGATCGTCTGGGTCGCCTACCTTCTGGTCTTCCTCGGCACGCTCTGGAAACGCGAGGAACCACACATCTACGTGGCCAACTGGTTCTATCTCGCCTTCATTGTCACTGTTGCGATGCTTCACATTGTCAACAACCTGACCGTGCCCGTGTCCTTCCTCGGCACGCAAAGCTATCCGGTGATGGCGGGCGTCCAGGCCGCGATGACGCAGTGGTGGTACGGGCACAACGCCGTCGGCTTCTTCCTCACGGCAGGCTTCCTCGGCATCATGTACTACTTTGTTCCCAAGCGCGTGGAGCGCCCGGTCTACTCCTACCGGCTCTCCATCGTGCATTTCTGGTCGCTCATCTTCCTCTATATCTGGGCCGGTCCGCACCATCTGCACTACACTGCCCTGCCGGAGTGGGCGCAGACGTTGGGCATGACCTTCTCGATCATGCTTTGGATGCCCTCATGGGGTGGCATGATCAACGGCCTCATGACGCTGTCCGGCGCCTGGGACCGCCTCCGCACTGACCCCGTCGTCCGGCTGCTCGTTGTGTCGATCGCCTTCTACGGCATGTCGACCTTCGAGGGCCCGCTCATGTCGATCAAGGCGGTCAACTCGCTCTCCCACTACACCGACTGGACGATTGGCCACGTGCATTCCGGCGCGCTGGGCTGGGTCGGCATGGTCTCATTTGGCGCCATCTATTGCTTGGTTCCCTGGCTATGGAAGCGTGAAGGCCTATACTCGATCAAGCTTGTGGAATGGCACTTCTGGCTCTCGACCATCGGCATCGTTCTCTACATCACCTCGATGTGGGTCGCCGGGATCACCCAGGGCCTGATGTGGCGTGCCTACGACAACCTCGGCTTCCTCAAGTACTCGTTCATCGAGACCGTTGAAGCGCTGCACTGGCCTTACATCATCCGAGCGGTCGGCGGACTCCTGTTCGTCATCGGTGGGTTCGTGATGGCCTACAACGTCTGGCGCACGGTACGCGGCGATGTCCCGGTCGATCTCAAGGATCAGCCACGCGTCGCAGCAGCCCCCGAGTTGCGCGGTGGCGTCGTCGCAGTGCCGGCCGAGTAAGAAGGATCCGATCCATGAACCATGGTATTTTCGAAAAGAATTCGCTCATCCTTCTGATCGGCATCCTGATCGTCGTTTCGATCGGCGGCATCGTGCAGATCGCACCCCTCTTCATGCTCTCGTCAACCATCGAAAAGGTTGAGGGCATGCGGCCCTACTCTCCTCTGGAGCAGGCGGGGCGGGACATCTACGTCCGCGAGGGTTGCTACAACTGCCACAGTCAGATGATCCGCTCGCTCCGCGACGAGGTGGAGCGCTACGGTCACTACTCGCTGGCGGCCGAGAGCATGTACGACCATCCTTTCCAATGGTCTTCGAAGCGCACCGGTCCCGATCTCGCCCGCATCGGTGGCAAGTACTCGGATGCCTGGCACACCGACCATATGCGTTATCCGAAGTCGGTGGTTCCGGCGTCGATCATGCCGGCCTACCCGCACCTCGAAAAGACGGCGCTCGACTACGCGAACATCCAAGACAAGCTGAAAACACTTCAGCTGGTCGGCGTCCCCTATACGGACGAGATGATCGCCAAGGCTGCCGCCGACGTCGAAGCGCAAATCGCGCCCGACACCGACGCCGCCAAGGAACTCGTCGCGCGGTATCCCAAGGCTCAGGTGCGCAAGTTCGACGGCCAGTCGCCGGGCGAAGGCGTCAAGCCGACCGAGCTTGATGCGCTCGTCGCCTATCTCCAGATGCTTGGCACGCTCGTCGACTTCACGAAGTTCGACGCCAGCGGTCCGAACCTGCGCTGAGGAGGTGAGCAATCATGACCTATCAGGATGCACAGGTCTGGTCGCAGCTGGCCGCACTGGTGATCTTTTTGAGCCTTGCCGTCGGCATTGCCATCTACACCTTCCGGCCCGCGAACAAGGCCAAGTTCGAGCGGGCGGCACAATTGCCGCTCCTGTCCGACAACGATGAAACGGTGAATTGACCATGGCTGGGCACAAGCATATCGACGAGGTTACAGGCGTCGAAACGACGGGACACGTCTGGGACAACGATCTCCGTGAATTGAACAAGCCGCTGCCGCGCTGGTGGCTGTACGTCTTCTACGCTTGCTGCGTATGGGCGTTTGGCTACTGGATGGTCTATCCGGCATGGCCGACACTCAGCGGCTACACGCAAGGTTATCTCGGCTACAGTCAGCGCGCGCAGGTCATGTCCGATGTCAAGGAAGCCAAGGCCGCGCAGGACACCTATCGCCAAGCCATCGCCAACGCCGCAATAACTGACGTGAAGGGCAAGGAAGACCTGTTCCAGTTCGCGCTTGCCGGCGGCGCGGCGGCCTTTGGTGACAACTGCTCGGGTTGCCATGGCCGCGGCGCACAAGGTGCGGTGGGCTATCCCAACCTGAATGACGACGACTGGATCTGGGGCGGTTCGCTCGAGCAGATCGAGAAGTCCATAGCCTACGGCATCCGCAACGGCCATGAGCAGGCCCACGCGACACCGATGCCGCGCTTCGGCCTGGACGGCATCCTCGAACCGGCTGTGATTTCTGATGTCGCCAACTATGTCCGTTCCATTTCGGGCACGGAGCAGGTCGACACCGCGGCTGCCGAACGTGGCAAGGCAACATTCGCCGAGCAGTGCGCGGCGTGCCATGGCGAGGACGCCAAGGGCAATGAAGAGATGGGCGCACCGAACCTTTCCGACGCGATCTGGCTCTACGGCAGTTCTCAGGAGGCCGTTACGCAGAGCATCGTGACCGGTCGTGGTGGTGCCATGCCCGCATGGTCAACACGTCTCGACCCAGTGACGGTCAAGATGCTCGCGCTTTACGTACACTCACTAGGCGGTGGCAAATAGTCACGATCCAAGGCGTGCCTGACGCATTGCGGAGACGAGGAAGGCTCCGAATATGAACAGTATGGATCCCTCCACGAAGTTCACGCCAGATGATTTTCTCGTCGAGGCCGCGCCCGGTGTGGTGCGGCACGACGTGAATCCGGTGCGCCAGCCAAAGGCGAAGAAAACCGCCGCCGCAGATGCTTCGATCGGGAGCTGGGCCGCCAAGCCGAACATCTACCCGAAATTGGCGCACGGGACGTTCCGCAATGCCAAGTGGATCGTGATGCTCGTGACGCTGGGCATCTATTACGTCTTGCCCTGGATCCGCTTTGATCGCGGCGGCGGTCTGCCCGATCAATTCTTTCTGATCGATTTCGCCAATCAGCGTCTGCTGCTGGGGCCCCTCGAAATCTGGGCACAGGAATTCTACTACGTCACCGGGCTGCTGATCATCTCTGCGCTCGGCCTGTTCCTTGTCACCTCCGTCGCCGGCCGCGTCTGGTGCGGCTATGCCTGTCCGCAAACCGTGTGGACCGATCTGATGATCGCGGTCGAACGATACTGGCAAGGTGACCGCAACGCCCATATGCGACTCGATCAATCGCCTTGGACGTTCGAAAAGATTTGGAAGAAAACCGCCACCCACGTCACCTGGCTTTTGATTGGTTTGCTGACCGGCGGCGCACTCGTCTTCTATTTCCGCGACGCCCCGACGCTCGCACAAGAACTGCTGACCGGGACCGCCCCGACCGTCGCCTACGTGTTTGTTGGCATTTTCACACTATCGACTTACGTCCTCGGCGGCATCGCGCGCGAGCAAGTCTGCATCTACATGTGCCCGTGGCCCCGCATTCAGGGCGCTATGCTCGATCACGACAGCCTGTGGATCGCCTACCGCGATGTCCGCGGCGAACCGCGCGCCCCTCATAAAAAAGGCCAGACTTGGGACGGCCGCGGCGATTGCGTAGACTGCAAAGCCTGCGTGGTCGTTTGCCCGATGGGCATCGATATCCGCAACGGCCCCCAACTCGAATGTATTCAGTGCGGTCTTTGCATCGATGCCTGCAATGACATCATGGATAAGGTGGGTCGTCCGCGCGGCCTGATCGCCTACACGACCGAGCGCAACCAGGCGACAGCGACCACTGGGCCGCGCGATGGCTTGCGCCTCATCCGGCCACGCACCATACTCTACACTGTCGCAATCGCTATTGCCGGCGCTCTGATGCTCTGGGCAATGCTGAGCCGCTCCAGCATCGACGTCAGCGTGCTCCCGGATCGCAATCCACTCTTCGTAAAGCTTTCCGACGGTGGAATCCGCAACGGCTACACGGTGAAGCTCGTCAACAAGCATCAGGTGCCGCGCCGGTTCAAGATCGAGCTAACCGGCATCGACGGTCTGACGACAACCATCGTCGGTCACGACGACGCCGGCGCGCCGATTGAAGTCGGCCCCTCGAACGTCAAGGCTTTGAAGGTATTCGCCGCCGTGCCGCGCGACAAAGCCAAGACCCTAGCGTCCGATTCCACACCGCTCACGCTGACAGTAACCGAAGTTGACGGCAATGCGTCTTCAAGCCGTGATACAAGCTTCCGGAGCCCCGGCCCATGACCGCAAACTCAACCACGGCTGGTCGTCTGGATCTCTCGAAGTCCGCAACCGGCGGGCCTAGCCTAAAGAAGCGCATGCCCAAGGAAATCACTGGCCGACATGTCCTCTTCACGATGCTCGGCTTCTTCGCCGTGATCATCGCCACCGACACATGGCTGGTCTACAAAGCAGTATCCACGTTCGGCGGCATTGAAACGCAGGACGCCTATCGCAAGGGCCTGGCGTATAATGATCGCATTGCCGAAGAGCGGGCCCAGGCGGCACTCGGCTGGACAAAGGAGGCGCGGCTGGAGAACTCTGATCTGCGCGTGACCATTCGCGATAAAGATCAGAAGGGTGTCCGCAACTTGCAGATCACCGCAGTTCTCGGACGGCCTGCCACCAATTCGAACGATCGTATCCTCAAGCTCACCGAAATTGCGGCGGGCGAGTACATTGCGACCGTCGGTGCGCTGGAATCAGGCAACTGGATTGCCACCATGGAGGCACGCGAAGCCTTGAGCGGCAGCGATCGCGTCGTCTACCAGTCGAAGGTACGCCTATGGAAGGCGCCGTAACCGAGGCCCGCATCGCCGCACCGGCTGCGGATACCGCAGCTCCGGTCCCTGCGCGCGAAACGCATATATTCACCGCACCCGAGATCATGTGCGGCGGCTGCCTGAAAACCATCGAGTCCACGCTTGCCGACACACCGGGCGTGCTCAACGCTCGCGCCAACCTCAGTGCGCGTCGAGTGACCGTCACTCTCGATCCAGCGATTACCTCACCTGAACTCGTCACCGCGGCCATAAAAGGCGCTGGGTTCTCGGCCGCACCGCTCATCGACGGCCGCGACGAGGTCCATGCCGCCCGCGTCAGCGAACTGATGCCGCGCGTCGGTGTCGCCGGCTTTGCAGCCGCCAACATCATGCTGCTGTCTGTCTCCGTGTGGTCGGGTCATGCCTCCGACATGGACGACAGCATGAAGACGCTGTTCCACTGGATTTCCGCGCTCATCGCTCTCCCCGCGATCGCGTATGCAGGCCAGCCGTTTTTCAAGTCGGCGTATGCGGCTCTCAGCGCCCGCCGCCTCAACATGGACGTGCCCATTTCGCTCGGCATCACGCTCGCCACCGCGATGAGCTTCGCGCAGACCATGCGCGGCACCGATCACGTCTATTTTGACGCTGCGGCGATGCTCGTGTTTTTCCTGCTCATCGGCCGTCTCCTCGATGAGAGCATGCGCGCCCGCACGCGCAGCGCCGCCGAGAACTTGATGAGCCTGAAGGCGCTCACAGCCACAATCCTCGACAAGGACGGCTCCGTCCGCCAGATCCCCTCGCGAAATCTCGAGCCCGGCATGACGATGATCATCGCTGCCGGTGAACGCATCGCCGCCGACGGCATTGTCATCGACGGCACGAGTGAGATCGACGAAAGCCTCATCACGGGCGAAACCCTGCCGAAGGTGGTGAGCCGTGGCACGCGCGTCCATGCCGGCACCCTCAATGCCGCAAGCCCCTTGCGCGTTGAAACCACCGCCACCGAAGACAACACCCTCCTGGCGGAACTCTCTCGGCTCATGCTCGCCGGCGAGCAGACGCGCGGCCGCTACGTCCGCCTTGCTGATCGCGCGGCCCGCCTCTACGCCCCCGCCGTCCATCTGCTCGGCCTCTCGACGCTCATCGGCTGGCTCGTCACAGGTCACGGTTGGGAAATAGCGCTTACCAACGCCATCGCCGTGCTCATCATCACCTGCCCCTGTGCGTTGGCGCTGGCCGTCCCTGCCGTCCAAGTCGCAGCCATCAGCAGACTGTTCGGCCAGGGCGTCCTCGTGAAAGCCGCCGACGGGTTGGAGCGTCTCTCGGAAGTCGATACCATCGTCTTCGACAAGACCGGCACGCTGAGCCTCGGCGAACCTTCTCTCGCGTTGGACCAGCCGATCGACGCCGATGTTCTCGCTCGCGCCGCCGGCCTCGCCGTCATGAGCCGGCATCCCTACGCTCAGGCCATGGTTCGCGCCGCCCGCGGCCGCGGCATCGCTTTCGAACCCCAATTGGGTGTCGCGGAATCTCCAGGCTCCGGTCTCTCAATGGCCACGCCCGAAGGCGAAGAACGACTGGGCTCGGCCCTCTTCACCGGCGTCACAGTGACTGACCCGCGCCAGGCCGCTTCGCTGTGGTATGCCCGACCGGGCCGCGCTGCCATTGGCTTCCGTTTCGAAGATCGCTTGCGCAGTGATGCGCCGGACACCATCGCGGCCCTGCAAGCCGCCGGCTATCAGATTGAAATCCTGTCCGGAGATCGCCCCGACGCGGTCGCTGATGCCGCCACCGCGCTTGGCGTCGCGCTTTTCAAGGGTGGGGTTCGCCCTGACGAGAAACTCGCGCGTCTCGCAGCGCTTAAACAGCAAGGTCGCATCGCACTGATGGTCGGTGACGGCCTGAACGATGCCCCCGCGCTCGCCGCTGGCCACGCCTCGATGTCACCGTCCGCCGCCGCAGACATCTCTCAGAACGCAGCCGATGCCGTATTCCAGGGCGAAAAGCTCGGGGCCGTGGTCGAAACCCTGAAGGTCGCCCGCCGCGCGCACCGGATGGCGTTGGAAAACTTCGGCATCGCCATCCTGTACAACATTGCCTTCGTCCCCATGGCCGTTATGGGCTATGTTACGCCACTCCTCGCGGCGATCGCGATGTCCACCTCGTCGATCCTCGTGACTGGCAATGCACTGCGCTTGCGCTCGATGAAGCTGAAGCTCGACCGGGTCGCAGGCAAACAAGAGTAGGCTTCGATGACATCACTCGCCTGGCTCATTCCTGCCGCGTTGTTTCTTGGCCTCCTCGGTCTGGCGGCGTTCCTGTGGGCTTTGAAGAACGGTCAATTCGAGGATCTCGAAGGGGCCGGCTGGCGTGCCATCGATGACGCCCCGCCGGGCCCGCAAGGCAAGTCCAAACCCGAGCCCGACTGAGTGTCATGGACGGCACCGAGATCACATTCCTGGGCGGTTTGGTGCTGGGTCTTGCAAGTACCCTGCACTGCAGCGCCATGTGCGGTGGGATCTCCTGCAGCGCCCTGCTCTCGCTCTCTCCGCAGTCTGGGTGGAATCGTGCTCGTTACGCCGTTCTACTCAATGTCGGCCGCATCTTGGCGTACGCCGCGCTGGGCATCGCCGCTGCGCTTATCGGCTCAGCCATCATCAAGCCTGAGACGACGATGAACTATCGCGTCTTACAGTACATCGGCGCCGTTGTCCTCATGTGGACCGGACTATCGATGGCCGGGATGATGCCCCGCTTCGCTCTCCTCGACGGCGCCATGACACGCCTCTCGGGGACCGTCGCGGCGATCACGCGGCCGCTCCAGGGAACAGCCGCGGCTCCGCTTGGCTTGGGCGCCATCTGGGGCCTGAACCCCTGCCCGATGGTGTATGCCGCCCTCTTTACGGCAACGCTTACTGCCTCTCCGTGGGGCGGCTTGTCTGTGATGGCGGGCTTCGGCCTGGGAACACTTCCCGGCGTGCTTGTTGCGGGTCTCGGCCTCGCATCTCTGCGGGGAGTTGATAAGAGCCGCGCGGTCCAGATTGCTGCCGGACTGATCATCGCGGTCGTCGGGTTCGCCTCACTCTATATCCCAGCCGCCCATATTGCCGCCTGGTGCCTGACCTGAATGAGCTGGCCACGGAAGGGGGTGGAACTTATCCATCGGCCTGACCATATTGCGTCCATGGATGCTTCCCCCGGCCTGCTGATTCCGTTCGACAACACCTATGCCCGCCTGCCGGAGCGCTTCTACGCGCGTGTACACCCGACGGCAGTGGCAACCCCCAGCCTGATCCGCGTCAACGAAGCCTTGGCACTTGAGCTTGGCATCGATCCGCAAGCGCTGGCCTCGCCGGAAGGCGTTGCCGTCCTCGCCGGCAACCGCATCGCCGACGGCAGCGACCCCATCGCCATGGCCTACGCCGGACACCAATTCGGGAACTTCGTTCCGCAACTGGGCGATGGGCGCGCAATCCTCATCGGTGAAGTCGTAGACCGCTCAGGCACCCGCCGCGACATCCATCTGAAAGGTGCAGGACGCACCCCGTTCTCGCGCATGGGCGACGGCCGCGCCGCGCTGGGCCCCGTTCTGCGCGAATACATTGTCAGCGAAGCGTTCGCCGCGCTCGGCATTCCCACGACGCGCGCCCTCGCCGCCGTCACCACAGGCGAGTGGGTGTATCGCGAAACGCCGCTCCCCGGTGCGATTCTCGCGCGTGTCGCATCCAGCCATATCCGCGTCGGTACGTTTCAATACTTCGCCGCCCGTAAAGATACGGACGCCATTCGCACACTTGCCGACTACACCATCGCCCGACATTATCCTGATCTCGCCGACAGTACGGAGAAATACCGCGGGCTGCTGTCCGCGCTCGTGGCCCGGCAGGCAAAACTGATCGCCCAATGGATGCACGTCGGCTTCATCCACGGCGTCATGAACACCGATAACACCTCCGTCGCCGGCGAAACCATCGATTTCGGCCCCTGCGCATTCATGGATGCGTACCATCCCTCGACCGTCTTCTCGTCCATCGACCAGGGCGGCCGCTACGCCTTTGCCAACCAGCCAGCCATCGCCAACTGGAATCTCGTCCGCTTTGCCGAGACTCTTTTGCCTTTGCTCGGTGAGACCCAGGATGAAGCCGTCACCGCCGCACAAGAACGCATCGATACATTCGGTTCCCTGTTCCAAACGGCCATTGCCGATGGATACGCAAAGAAACTCGGCCTGACGAACCGCAGCCCCGACGATATCGCATTGATCCAGGATTTTCTGACAATCATGGCCAATGGCGAGGCCGACTTCACGCTCACATTCCGCGCTCTCTCGGACGCTGCCGAGACTACGGACAACGAAACACAACTGCGCGCGCTTTTCACCGAAGCAGCTTCCCTCGATGATTGGCTCACCCGCTGGCGGCAGCGCTTAGTGAAGGAATCGCGCTCTGCATCGCAAATCGCTGCGGATATGCGCGAGACCAATCCCGTCATCATCCCGCGCAACCATCAGATCGAAGCGGCAATTAAAGCCGCCGTGTCGGGCAATGACCTCGGCCCATTCCACCGGCTTGTCGACGAACTCGCGCGGCCCTTCGACGACCGGCCCGGCATCGACGATTTGAAACAGCCGCCGAAAGCGGAAGAAATTGTGCACGCGACGTTTTGCGGAACCTGACCCTCAGCCGCTCCTTGCAACCGCGCGCCGCCACTTGCGCGGAGCAACAAGGTAGCCAACGTGCCCGCCGCTCCGCCGGCGCTCGTCTTCCAGAAAATCGAATACCTCGCGCGGATGCAGCGGCTTGCCCTCGGCCGCGATCCGCACCCGCTCCTGATGCTGGATTTCTTCGAGCAGCGGCTGCGCCGTCTTATGCAGCATGACGATGGTTGCAATCGTCCGCCGAGGCATATGCGGTGGAATGCGCGCAAAATGATTGGCAACGAGGTCCTGTACACGCCGCGACAGCTTGGTCGAGAAGCGGCCGAGCCAAGCGATCAGCCGAATGCTGAAATCCTCCCGGAAGCGATAGCCGTGGACCTCCATCCATTCGAACAGCTTCGTCATGATCATGTCTTGATGCCGGACCTGCGCGGTAAACCGATAGTCCTGCCACTCGGCCACGACATCGAATGCCGGCTCGATCTCCAGATCACCAGGTGCAAATGATTCCTCGGCAGTGACGCCGATGCGCTTGTAGAACGCTGCATTAGCCGCGTTGAACCGCGTCAGAAACGCCGGCAATCGCAGTTTGCCTTCACTCGCGTCCTCATAGGCAATCCTCACGAGCTTTGAACAGAACAGCCTGTTAGACGGCCCTAGCCGCATGGAAAAATCATAAAGGATCGGCGTGCCGCTTTCGAGCGACCGCTTCACATGATCGTGGATGAGTTCTGCAGCCCGCGCAGCCAATGCCGAATCGCGGTGTCGGAACAGCACGGCGCGCGCAATCCCATGCTCGAGAACGCTCTTGAGCGGCTTGATGACGGCGCCTTCTTCGATCAGCGCTTCGACGATCGAGGCCCGCCCGTGCTCATCCACATGTACGATTGCCGCGTGGCTGAACTGGCTGTCCACGTCACCGATCCGCGCAATCGCCGCGCTATTGGTCTTTGTGCCGCGCATCAGGATGACATCGCCTGAGCGAAAGGCGAGCGGCTGCCCGCTATCGAAAGCCGAATGAACGAATGTGTTGTAGGATTGCTCGCTAAATGCACGATGCGCCGGATCCCTGTCGGCGGCGATCAGATAATCCCAGTGCACCTCGCCCGCCATGTCGGATGCATATCGCAAGACCCGCAGCGTATCGCGCACCGCATGCTGAGCCTCGCGCGTCATCAGCCCGCGCGAATGCCAATCCGGAACCCGGTCTCGAATGATGCTGCGCAGAAGGAACATCTCGCTCATGACCAGCGGCGCAACCGCTTTAAGGTCGGCGCGTGAATAGCGAGCCAGATCGCGCTCATGCACATCGTTGCAAATGCGCGAGACATTTCGGACGATGTCGTCCGATGTCGATACCGGCGCTTCGGCGAGAGCCCGTAGCTCGGCCAGATCACGAACGATCTCGTCCCTTATCAAAGCTGGCGCCACGTGACGTCCCCTCCCCGTCCCGGCCGTCGCATCATGTGCGCGCGTCATCCGGCAATGTAAGTGCCCGCGCCTGTCTGTGAAGGCAAGCTGGTCCTCAGGCGGCACACCAGTCGGCGAGCTTATCCAGGAAATTAGAGCATTTTTCGAGCTCGGACATCGCGATCCACTCGTTCGCCGTATGAGCCTGCGCAATGTTACCCGGCCCGCAGACGACCGACGGCGCACCGGCATCCTGAAACAGTCCGGCCTCGGTCGCATAGGAAACAGCGAATGTCTCGTTCTGTCCCGCCAGCGCCAAAGCGAGCGCTACGGCTTCCGATCCCTCTCGCGTGCCGAACGGCGGCACATAGTTGGTTCGCGTTATGGTGATGCCGGATTCGGGGGCCACGGCCCGCATCGCCGGCAGGCACTCCCGTTCGATGAAACTCTTGACCCGTGTCTCTATGGCGGCGATATCGAGCCCCGGCATCGACCGGATCTCGAACCCGAAGCGGCACGACACGGGAACGATGTTTGATGCTGTGCCGCCCTCGATCGTCGTCACCTGCAAGGTCGGATACGGCGGCTCAAACCGCGGATCGGCCGCTCGTTTTGCAAGATCCGCTTCAATCCGAGCGAGCTCGCCGAGCACCATCCCGGCATATGTGATGGCGTTGACGCCGAGATGCGCCATGCTTGAATGGGCCGCCCGCCCCAACACATCGATCTGCCACCGCACCGGCCCCTTGTGCGCATCGACGACGCGCATGTCCGTCGGCTCGCCCACGATCACGATGCGCGGCAACGGCAGCGTCCCTCCCATCTCGGCGATCATCGGGCGCACCCCAATGCAGCCCACTTCCTCGTCGTAGGAAAAAGCGATGTGAATGGGGGTGTTCAAATTCACAGATTTGAAGCGCGGAACGGCAGCCAGCACGCAGGCGAGAAACCCCTTCATGTCCGAGCTGCCGCGGCCGTAGTACCGTCCATCCTTGAAGGTCAGCTGAAACGGGTCGGTCGCCCAATCCTGACCGTCCACGGGCACCACATCGGTATGCCCGGAGAGTGCGATGCCCGGCACATCTAGCGGCCCGATGGTTGCGAACAGAGAGACCTTCTGCCCGTCTTCGGTCGGCACAAGGTATGAAGCGACGCCATGCGCGCGCAGATAATTTTCGACATAGAGGATCAGCGGAACATTGGTTTTGTGGCTCGTCGTATCGAAGCTGATGAGGCGTTCGAGAATGTCAGCCACGGTGGCGCCGGAGCGCTGCATATCAGTTCACGCTTTTGACAGTGAAAGGGCTGTCGAGCGAAAAGGCCGGAACCGCCACATCGAACAATTTTCCGCCGTCGCCTGACATCTGGTAGCTGCCGACCATGATGCCGGAGGGTGTCGGCAGCGGGCATCCGGACGTGTATGTGAAGGACTGCCCCGGCTCGATCACCGGAGTCTGGCCTACGACCCCTGGCCCCCGGACTTCTTCTGTCCGTCCCGTCCCGTCGGTGATGCGCCAGAACCGCGTCTTGAGCTGCACGGGCACCGATCCGTCATTCTGGATCTCGATCGTATAGCTCCAAAAATAGTACTCTTCTTCAGGCGACGATTGCTCCGCCTGATATTCCGGCACGACACGTACGCGCACGTCGTGGGTCGTCTTCTCGTATTTATAGTCACGGCTCACGGAAAGTGGTCCTTCAAGTTTGCCAACCTTGAGTTTATGCGCCCGCACGGGGCGGTCAACTCAGACCGTACGAGCCGCAGCAAGCCCGCGCGCCACATCCGCAATGAGATCATTGGCGTTTTCAAGCCCTATCGACAGTCGCAGCATCCCATCGCCAATGCCCAGTTCGGCGCGTGCGGCCGCTCCAATCTTGTAATGGGTCGTCGTCGGCGGATGCGTAATCAGGCTTTTCGCGTCTCCGAGATTGTTGGAGATTTTGATGAGACGCAACGCATTCTGGAACCGGAACGCCGCCTCCTTGCCGCCTTCGAGCTCGAACGCGATCATCTGACCGCCGCCCGTCATCTGCTTGGCCACGATTGCCGCCTGCGGGTGATCCGCACGGCCGCAATAGATGACGCGGGCAACGCCCGGCTTGCCGGCAAGATAATCCGCCACTGTGGCCGCGTTCTCACACTGCGCCGCAATGCGAATGGGCATCGTCTCAAGGCTCTTCAGCATCACCCAGGCATTGAAGGGGCTGAGCGACGGTCCCGTTTGCCGGTAGTAATCCTGCAGATGATCGGTCAAGAACTTCTCCGAACACAACACGGCGCCGCCCAGACACCGTCCCTGCCCGTCGATGTGCTTGGTCGCCGAATAGATCACGACATCCGCGCCATGCTGGAGCGGCCGCTGTAGCATGGGTGTCGCGAAGACGTTGTCGACCATGACCAGAGCGCCGATGTCCTTGGCGAGCTTCGACACCGCCGCGATATCGACGAGGTCGAGCGTCGGGTTGGCGGGCGTCTCGAAGAAGAACGCCTTGGTGTTCGGCCGCACGGCCTTATGCCATTCAGTGATGTCCCGGCCGTCGATGAGTGTCGGCGTGATGCCGAACCTGGGGCACAGCGTCTCCACGATGTAACGGCACGAGCCGAACATGGCCCGCGCGGCCACGACATGATCGCCGGCGCGCAGAAACGACATCAGCGCGGCGTTGACCGCAGCCATCCCGGTCGCCGTGGCGCGACAGGCTTCTGCGCCCTCCAACATGCGGAGCCTTTCCTCGAGCATCGAAACGGTTGGGTTTGCGAACCGCGAATACTGAAAGCCCGGATCCTCGTTCTTGAACCGCGCTTCGGCCTGCTCCGCGCACGTGTAGACGAAGCCCTGGGTCAGGAAGATTGCCTCCGAGGTCTCGCCGAATTGCGATCTCAGCGTCCCCCCGTGGACCAACTGCGTTTCCGGCGCCCACTCTGCCGCGATTTCGGCGTCCGTCTTGGATGCGGTCATGTCCGTCTGCTCCCCGGCGGTCGCGTCCCCGCACCGCACAATAAAACCCGCTGCGGCGTTGCCACGCCGGCACAACAAAAAACCCGGTACCCCTGCGGCACGCCCCTTCACCTAAGGAGCCGTGCGCCGGGAATTCCGGGTGCGCGCGGCCATTTAGCGAGTTGTTTTACGTGGCTGCAAGCCGGCCGGCCAAATCACCACGATGATCGGCCGGGGAATACCGCCCCCTCCCCTTGGCGTCAAGCACACCATGCTTTAGAGCCCAGAGAGGAGCAGTGGGGAGCCCTCATGGCAAAGAAGACCGCAGTTCGGGCCAAGACGTCGCGATCTCGCCCTCTGGGCGTCGCGGTGTCGAACGGCATTCTGCCCGCCCAGGCCATCCGTGCTCTGATCTCGGGCGGTGCGCTCAAGCTCTCCGAGCCGTTGGCCGCCGGCCAGCTCCAGCCGGCCAGCGTCGATCTGCGTCTGGGCCGCGAAGCCTATCGTGTCCGCGCCAGCTTCTTGCCGGGCCCGGGCTCCAAGGTGACCGAAAAGCTGGCCGACCTGAAGCTGCACACCATCGACCTGACCAAAGGTGCCGTCCTCGAAACCGGCTGCGTCTATATCGTGCCGCTGCTCGAAAGCCTCGGCCTTCCCGACACCATTTCGGCATCGGCCAACCCAAAAAGCTCCACGGGCCGCCTGGACGTCTTCACCCGCGTCATAGCGGATGGCGTGACCGCATTTGACCAGATCCCGGCCGGGTACAAGGGACCGCTCTACGCCGAGATCTGCCCGCAGACCTTCCCGATTCTCGCCCGCACGGGCTCGAAGCTGAGTCAGCTCCGCTTTCGCGTCGGCAATCCTCGGGAAGACGACAAGAGCCTTGCCCGCCTTCATAAGCAGCTGACGCTCGTCTCCGGCGGTTCCGCGGATATCAGCGACGGCATCGCACTTTCCGTAGATTTGGTCGGGGGTATCTCAGGCCTCGTCGGCTACCGCGCCAAGCGGCACACCGGCGTCGTTGATGTCGATGCCCCAAAGAGCTGCGCCATCTCCGATTACTGGGAAGAAATCGACTCCCGCGGCGCCCGACGCCTAATTCTAGATCCGGACCAATTCTACATATTGGCCTCGAAGGAAGCCGTTCACATTCCGCCGACGCATGCGGCCGAAATGATGCCCTTCAACCCGCTGGTTGGCGAGTTCCGCGTGCACTATGCGGGGTTTATGGATCCCGGTTTCGGCCACGAGGCTGCCGGCGGACACGGCTCCCGCGTCGTTTTGGAAGTCCGCTCGCACAAAGTCCCGTTCATTCTCGAAGACGGGCAGATCATTGGGCGCCTCATCTATGAGCGCATGGTCGAAGTGCCGGAAATGCTTTACGGCCGCGATCTGGGCTCCAACTACCAGGCCCAGGGGCTGAAACTCTCCAAACACTTTCGCTGACGCTCCAACCGCATCCCCGGTTTACCCCGGATTAACCAAGATCAGGCATGTTCGGAAGCGTCGCGTTCTGTTTGTGGAGTTTTCGCGTGCTCGACTATCCGGTTCTCCTGCTGTTCCCTGCAGCGTTGGCATACGCCGCGGTGATGGACGTCTTCACGATGACCATCCCCAATCGGATCTCGCTGGCCATGCTTGCCTTGTTCCCGGTAGCCGCCTTGCTAGCCGGTCTGTCCATGCATGCTGCGTTGATGCACCTGGCCGCATTCGCAATCGTCCTCGCATTTGGCATCGCGCTCTTTGCACTCAACCTTTTGGGTGGCGGCGATGCCAAGCTCCTCGCCGTCAGCGCCCTCTGGGTGGGCTACGATCAACTCATTCCTTTCATCGCGTACGTCACCGTGGCAGGTGGCGCTCTCGCCCTCACGTTCCTGGCCGTCCGCAGCATACCCGCCGGCGGAGTACAACTGCCCGAATGGGCCGCCCGTCTATACAAGTCAGGCAACGGCATCCCCTATGGTTTGGCGATCTGCGCCGGCGGTCTCGCCGTCTACCCCAAGACCGCCCTCTTTAAGCTGCTGATCATTTGACGGGGCAAGCCAGCAAAAATCGTTCGCTTTGATAGTGCCTTATTCTGGGGGTGGTGCGGGCGCGTCGATTTACGACGCCAATTAACCTCGCATTGACGAATGTCGCGCAAAACTGAGTCCACGTCGGGAAGAGGGGTCTTTCCGGCGCATAGGGACGCAAAGTCGCGCAATGAAACGAGCTCAGTTCATAGGCATTTCCATCGCGGGCGTCTCAGCGCTCCTGGCCTTCGTGCTGGTCAAGGGGATGCTGAACAAGCCGACGGAAGAGAAGCGGGTCGAGGTCAAGGTCAACTCGGTCCAGGTTCTGGTCGCCGGTGCCGATATCGGTCTCGGGCAGGTGACGAACGAAGGCAGCTTCCGCTGGCAGGAATGGCCTGCCGACGCCGCCAAAGGCTTCATTACCGACAAATCCAATCGCGAAGCGATGCGCCAGCTCTCAGGCGCCATTGCCCGCGCGCCGATACTTGCCGGCGAGCCCATCACCCCCGCCAAACTCGTGAAGGCCGGGCAGGGCGGCGTGTTGGCCGCCATCCTCCCCGCCGGTATGCGCGCCGTCTCCACGCGCATCAAGGAAGAAACAGCCGTCGGTCGCCTGATCCTTCCCAACGACCACGTCGACGTCATTCTGATTCGCCGCCTGCGCGGCAAGACCGGTGGCGACGAATACGTCAGCGACACCCTTTTCACGAATGTCCGCGTCCTTGCCCTCGGTCAGCAGATCGAAACCAAAGAAGGCAAGAAGTCGGCTGAGGGCGCGGCAAACACTGCCACTCTCGAACTCACACCCCGTCAGGCTGAAATGCTCCTGCTCGCCAACTCGCTGGGCGAAATCAGTCTCGCTCTGCGCTCCATCGCCGACCTTGATCCATCCAATAGGGGACCGGGCGTCGGCGAGGTCCTCAACAAACCGAAAGACGGAAATGCCATCAGGCTTCTTCGTTACGGCGTCAGATCACGCGCCATGGGCGTGAACTGATCTGATCGATTTTGCAAGTTCGTCGGAAGGCAGACATACCATGCTGAATTTGGTGATTAGACGGCTTGCGTCCGTCATCGCGATGGTGGTCACCGCCGCAGCGCTGAGCCCCGCTCGCGCGGGCGATGACGTGGGGGGCCATCTCGACAAAAGCCTCTATGGCCTCAAGGCCGGCCAGCACGAATCGCTGATCCGTTTGACGGAAGCAGACGCCGGCAAGCGCCGCACGGTTTATCTGGGCCTGGGCAAGTCGACGATGATCGAAATGCCCCGACCCGCGCGCGACATCATCATGTCGAATCCGCAGGCCGTTGACGCGGTGGTGCAGTCCTCCAACCGCATCTTTCTCATGGCCAAGGGCTTCGGCGAATCGAACGCCTTCATCTTCGATGAGAATGGCGATCAGTTCGCGACGCTCGAAATCTACGTCAAGCGCGAGACGGCTGATCTTGACGCCTTGCTTGCACGTCTCATCCCAGGCTCCAACATTACCGCCGAAGTGTTGAACAACACGATCATTCTGACAGGGACCGTCCGAACCCCGGTGGACTCCAATCGCGCGGGTCAGATCGCCCGCCAGTTCATCACGGCGCAGTATCAGTTCAAAACCGCGTCCACCGCCGATGGTGTGACGTTGCAGAACCAGCAGCAGAACGGACAGGGGTTTGACAATCCCCTTGAGAGCAATGTGATCAATATGCTCGCCGTGGATGGCGAAGAGCAGGTCATGCTCAAGGTCACTGTCGCGGAAGTCCAACGCACGCTGCTCAAGCAGTTCGGCATCAACATCGGCGCCACGATCAACGCCGGCAACTTTGCAACGTCTCTGCTGACGGCAAACGCACTGCCGCTGACCACCGCCGCTGGCCTGGGAAGTCTGCCAATTCCTGGCATTCAGACGACAGGCGATAACGCCGGCTTGCTCACCAACTACAACCCTGGTCCGCCTGGCGCAGGTAATCCGTTCGGTAACTCGGGCATAGCGGGCGGCTGGACAAATGGGGACGCGCGGGTGACGCACGCCATCCGCGCTCTCGAGCGCGCCGGCCTGATGCGTACCCTCGCCGAACCGACCCTGACCGCCATTTCGGGCGAAGCTGCCAAATTCCTCGCAGGTGGTGAATTCCCAATCCCGGTTGCGGACGGTCAGGGTGGCATCACTGTTACGTTCAAAGAGTTCGGTGTCGGCGTCTCCTTCACTCCGACCGTCATGTCGGAAGGGCGCATCAGCTTGAAGATCGAAACCGAGGTTAGCGAACTCTCCAACGCCGGCTCCGTATCGCTTGGCGGCCTGCAGATCCCCGCCCTCTCCAAGCGCGAAGCCCAATCCACGGTCGAAATGCCCTCCGGCGGATCGCTCGCCCTTGCAGGCCTCATCTCTGACGATGTGCGCCAGAACATTGACGGACTGCCAGGCCTCAAGGACCTGCCGGTGTTAGGTACGCTCTTCCGCAGCCGCGACTACATCAAGGAAGAAACTGAACTCGTCGTCATCGTCACGCCCTACCTCGTCAAGCCCGTGGCGCGCCAGCAACTCGGCGCACCGAGCGATGGTCTTGCCGAGGCGACCGATTTGAAGGGCATTTTCCTAGGCCACTTGAACCGTATCTACGGTCACGACCCGGCAGCACAGCCGATCGGCGATCTCAAGGGCGACTACGGCTTCATTGTCGAATGACGGCACAGGTTGGAGACCACACGATGACCACCGGAACTTTGAAGTGCCGCCCTGTCCGCGATCCGCGCCACGCAAACACCGTTGCGCTGTCGGCTCGGCTCGCGGTGGCCGCCACTCTGGCGCTGGCGCTCGCCGGCTGCAAGACGATCGAAGAAGGCACGCGCGTCGCCGGCTGGGAACTGACCGATCCCCTGCAGCGTCATCCCATCCTGGTGTCGCAGCAGCCCGAAACGCTCAACATCGCTGTTC
>ERZ1066138.84-NODE-84-length-29887-cov-10.456054_pt1 | contig 29887 bp, 26 predicted proteins | sample MGYA00382785_ERZ1066138 | MGnify/ENA primary metagenome ERZ1066138 (study PRJEB33369, sample SAMEA5778368) | biofilm metagenome | biome: Industrial cooling water; feature: Water cooling tower basin; material: Biofilm | place: United Arab Emirates | collected... | reverse complement strand
TGGATTTCGAAGATCTGATCGAGCGAACAAAGACCCTGCTGGCGACGCGCAGTTCGGCCGAATGGGTGCTCTATAAACTCGACAATGGGCTTGATCATCTTCTCGTGGACGAGAGCCAGGATACGAGCCCGGATCAGTGGCAGGTGGTGTCGCGGCTGGCAGAGGAGTTCTTCGCGGGTGGCGGGGCGCGCGAAGAGCCGCGCACGATTTTCGCCGTGGGCGACGAGAAGCAGTCGATCTATTCGTTTCAAGGCGCTGCACCTGAGAAGTTCGCCGAGATAGGCGGACGGTTCGCGGACCTTGCACGCGATGTTCAAGCGCCGTTCCATCGCGTGGATCTGAACGTGTCGTTTCGCACGGCGGCGCCGGTGCTTGCGACCGTCGATACCGTGTTTGCCGACGGGGCGCGGACAGCGGGCGTACCCACAGGGCCTTCCGGCATCCGGCACATCGCGAAGCGCTTGGGGCAGGCAGGGTCGGTAGAGATCTGGCGGCCAGAGATTTGGACAACGGGCGATTCCGCAGACCCTTGGTCGCCACTCGATGAGACATCGACGCAGGCGCCTGCGCTGAGACTTGCCACCCGTATTGCTGCGACGATCAAAGGCTGGCTGGACAACGGCGAGCCACTTCCGTCCGAAGGACGCAACGTGCGCGCGGGCGACATTCTCATTCTGGTCGGGAAGCGGCGGCCTTTCGCGGGACCGATGGTGACGGCGCTGAAGGCAGCCGGCGTGCCGGTCGCCGGTGCCGATCGTCTGGCGCTGACGCAGCATATTGCCGTGCAGGATCTGATCTCACTTGGCGGTTTTCTCACGCTGCCGGAAGATGATCTGGCGCTTGCAGAAGTCCTGAAAAGTCCGATTTTCGATTTCGACGACGAGGATCTGTTGCGTCTGGCGCACGGACGCAAGGGTACGCTGTGGAAGTCGCTGCTCGACACAGCGGTGAGCGATACCCGGTACGCAGCCGCTGTGGAGACGCTGAAGCGATGGCGCAAGGCAGCCGACTTCACACCGCCGTATGAATTTTGGGCGAGTCTGCTAGATCGTGACGGTGTGCGGGCAAAGCTTATTGGACGACTTGGACCGGATGCGGCCGATCCTGTGGATGAGTTTCTCAACGTCGCGCTGACCTATGACGACAGTGCGCCGGCGTCGCTGACAGGTTTCCTGCATGCGCTCACCGAAGACGAGCGTGAGATCAAGCGCGACACGGAACACGCGCGCGACGAAGTTCGCGTGATGACGATCCACGGCGCAAAGGGGCTGGAAGCGCCGATCGTGTTTCTGCCCGACACGTGCGCGACGGGGGCCAGCGGCCGTGGCGGCGGCAAGCCGCTCGAGCTGGAAGCTCTCAGGCGCAACCCGGAAGAGGCGGCTCCGTTCATTTGGCCGGTCAGCGGATCCAAGATCCTGCCGGCGGTGCAGGCTGCACGCGCCATGGCGCAGCAGCGCGAACTGGAGGAGCGCAACCGGCTGCTCTATGTCGCCATGACCCGACCGCGCGATCGGCTGATCGTCGCCGGGTTTGAGGGCAAGAACGGCCGGGCACGCGGCTGCTGGTTCGACATCGTGTGCGAGGCTCTCGGTGTGGTGCCCGATGCACCAGGACATGAGCCGATCCTCTACCGAGCCGAGGAGCCGCAGGCGGAGGGCGTGGCGCCGGACGCCAAAACGTCAGGCACGATGGAGGACGTGCCCGCCGAGGCGCGGCCGTCGTGGGCGGAAACGCCTGCGCCGCGGGAGAAATCGCTCAGCATTCCTCTCGCCCCGTCTCGGCTCGCCCCGTACGAGACGGACGATGCGGGTGAGCCCGTTGCCGCGGAGCCTGCCGCCGATCCGATGGCCGAGCCTGCCGCTCCATCGCTGATGCGCGGGACATCGGACAGTGCAGGGCTCGGTGGCGATCGCTTTTTGCGCGGTACGCTCAGTCACGCGCTGCTGGAACATTTGCCGGGTATCGATGCGGGCCGGCGCGCGATGGCGGCGGCAGCATATCTCGAAGCGCGAGCGGGGCATCTTCCGGAGCGGACGCGGCGGAGCATCGCCAAGGAGGTGCTGGCGATCGTGACCGATGCTGCCTTCGGCGCACTGTTTGCGGCGGGCAGCCGTGCGGAAGTGCCCATCGTGGCGGAGATCTCTCAGCCATCCGGGCGCGGACCGGCGCTGAAGCTGACGGGACAGATCGACCGGCTGGCGGTGACACGCGATGCCGTGCTGATCATCGACTATAAGACCAACCGAGCGGCGCCTTCCAAAGTGGACGATGTTGCGCCGGTTTATCTCTACCAGCTCGCGGCTTACCGACTGGCGCTTCAGAACATTTTTCCGGGTAAGCCGGTCCGGGCCGCATTGCTTTGGACCGAAGTGCCGCAGATCATGGAGATTCCCCAGGAAGTTCTAGATACATACGCCGCCGGTTTATGGCGCCTCGATGCGGCGAGTCTTGACGCGGCGAACGGGCGTTCTTAAGTCTGTCGTCCGAACAGAGCCGGCGGCATTCCCTGTGCGCCGGCGGAACAGTGAGATTCACATGGGCACTGAAACACCTGTCGTTTCCGACAGCACCTTCGATGAGGTCGTGCTGAAGTCGACCGAACCAGTCGTCGTGGACTTTTTCGCAGAGTGGTGCGGGCCGTGCAAAGCGATGGCGCCGACTCTCGATGCGGTCGCGGCCGATATGAGGGGCAAAGTGAAGGTCGTGAAGGTCGATGTCGATAAGAGCCCCGGCATCACGACGAAGTATGGCATCCAGGCGATGCCGACGCTGATCGTTTTCCAGGGCGGCGAAGTGAAGGCTCGTCAGTCCGGCGCGATGGTGCAGAAGAAGCGCCTTGAGGACTTTATCAACGGCGCGCTGGTTTAGGCACGCCGGTTTCAGATATGCAGGGCCGCGCGGTGAACACCTGCGCGGCCTTTCTCTTGGCCCGCGTTAGTTGCCTTGGACCTCGACGCCTTCCTGTCGGGCCAGCACATGGCCGGCGAGATAAAGCGAGCCGCAGATGAGGACGCGCTTGGGCGAGGCGTCCAGAAGTTCAACGCGCTTCAGAGCGCTTTCGATATCGACCGCACTGTCAGCCGAGAGATCGGCGCGATGCGCGACGTCAACCAAAGCCTCCGGGGTGAAAGGCGCCTCGTGAGCGCCGGGTATCGGGACTGTTACGATATGCCGGACGAGGCCGCGGAAGGGTGACAGGAAGCCCGCCGCGTCTTTCAGGCCCATCATGCCGCAGATCAGGTAGACCGGCTTGGGGGAGCGCTCCTCCAGGTCAGCCAGCGTCTGCGCCAGTGCGATGCCGGCGGAGGGATTGTGACCGCCGTCGAGCCACAGTTCGCTGTTGCGGCCGAGGAGTTCCGGCAGGGGACCTGAATCGAGACGCTGCATACGCGCCGGCCATTTGGCCGTGACCAGGCCGCGCTCGATGGCCGCTTCATTCTGGCGCAACTCGCCCAGTTGCAGGGCGGCCGCGACGGCTGTGCCAGCGTTGACGATCTGGTGCCGGCCGACGAGTGCAGGGAGCGGCAGATCGAGCACGTGCGTTTCCGTTTGCACGACGAGGCGGCCATTCTGTTCGAAGGCGTCGAAATCCTGGCCCCAGATGATGAGCTTGGCGCCGACACGATCGGCGGTCTGGCGAATGACGTCCATCGCTTCGTCGGCTTGCTGTGCGACGACGCAGGTAACGCCGCGCTTGAGGATGCCGGCTTTCTCACCGGCAATCTTCGCGATGGTGGAGCCGAGCTTCTCGGCATGATCCATAGACACGGGCGTGATGACGGTGAGTGCCGGGCGTTCGATGACGTTGGTTGCGTCCAGACGTCCGCCGAGACCGACTTCGAGAAGGAGCACGTCGGCGGGGGTTTCGGCATAAGCGAGGAACGCCGCCGCCGTCGTGATCTCGAATTGCGTGATGTCGTCGCCATCGTTCACGGCTTGCGTGCGTGTCAGGACGTCGACGAGTTGGTCTTCGCCGATGGGACGAGAGACGCAATCGACGCCCGCGAGTTCGATGCGCTCATGGAACCGAACCAGATGCGGCGAGGTATAGACGTGCACGCGCAGACCGGCCGCCGATAGCATGGCCTTGAGAAAAGCGGTGGTGGAGCCTTTGCCGTTGGTGCCAGCAATGTGCACGACGGGAGGCAGCTTCTCGTGCGGGCGGCCGAGCTTTTCCAGCAGGCGCTCGATGCGGCCGAGAGACAGGTCGATGAGCTTCGGGTGGAGAAGCTTCAAATCGGCCAGGAGCTTGTCGCTCGTCTGCATCGCGGGCTCTTCAATCGTGGCCCGCATCTCAACTGGGCCGTCTGCAATGCGTTTTTCTACGTGATGCGAGCGGCGGGTGGACCGAGAGCCGTGGTCAACAACGGGTGAGGACCCTGCGACGGATCGTCAGCCGCGGCACCACATAAACCGCTGCATCAGGTGGAGGTCGGCGTATCCTTTCCGGACCCGTTTGCTTTCGCCTCGCGGGTCACGTCCTTGGGGTCGGCCGGCATCGGCGCGGTCGTCGTCTCCATCGGCCGGACTTCAACGACGCCCCCGCCGGTCGCGCGCGCAGCGTTCTCGATGACACGGCCATTGACGGGGAGGCGCCCGTTGGCGCGCTTGGCCTTGTTGCCACCGTTCATGAGCACGCGGCAGACACGGGACAGCGTCTCGCGCATCTTGTGACGATGGACGACCATGTCGATCATGCCATGGTCGAGGAGATACTCGGAGCGCTGGAACCCCTCAGGCAACTGCTCACGGATCGTTTGCTGGATGACGCGCGGGCCGGCAAAGCAGATGAGCGCGCCCGGTTCGGCGATGTGGATGTCGCCCAGCATCGCGTAGGACGCCGTGACGCCGCCGGTCGTTGGATCGGTGAGGACGACGATGTAGGGGAGCCCTGCTTCGCGCAGGCGCTGGACCGCAATCGTCGTTCGCGGCATCTGCATGAGGGACAAAATGCCTTCCTGCATGCGCGCTCCGCCGGACGCTGCGAACAGGATGAAAGGCGTGCCTTTCTCCAATCCGCGCGTGAGGCCGGTGATCACCGCTTCGCCGGCGGCCATGCCGAGTGAGCCGCCCATGAAGTCGAAATCCTGGGCGGCTGCGACCACGGGCAGACCGTCAAGCTTGCCTTCGCCGATGAGAACCGCGTCTTCGAGACTGGTCTTGGCCTTGGCGTCCTTGAGGCGCTCCGTGTACTTGCGGCCGTCGCGGAACTTCAGCGGATCCTGCGGAACCGCCGGGACGGGCACATTTTCATACGCGCCGCCATCGAACAGGGCGACGAGCCGAGCCTTGGCGCCCATGCGCATGTGATAGCCCGAACCGGGCACGACGAATTGGTTCGACTCCAGGTCTTTATAGAAGACCATCTGGCCGCTCTCCGGGCACTTGACCCAGAGGTTGTCGGGCACTTCGCGCTTCGTCGTCAGGAAGCTGCGGATCTTGGGCCGGACGACGTTGTTGATCCAGTTCACGCTGTTCTCGCTCCTCAGGAGTGCCGAGACATTGATCGGTTGAGAAACCATAGCACGCCAGGCGCATTTGTTTCAGAGCCCGGGCGTCGCATTCTGTGGGGAGTTTTGCCGTTGGTTAGGACACCGCCCTACCTTTTCCGCCGTTCAGACCGCCTTCAGCGCGCCGCTTAAGCCTTCGACGAGTTGTAGAACCCCGGAAACCGTTGCGCCAGTGGCTTTTCCATCCTTGTCCAAGCTCTCGGCAATTTTGTTGACGAGTGCCGAACCAACCACGACGCCGTCGCCGTGGCTGGCGAGTTCCCTCGCTTGGGCAGGCGTTTTGACGCCGAAGCCGATGGCGATCGGCAAGTCCGTCGACTTTTTGATGCGGGCGACCTGGCGGCCGACATCCGTCGCTACTGCCGAACCGGCGCCGGTGATGCCTGTGATTGAGACGTAATAGACGAAGCCCGACGTGTTGTTGAGGACGGCAGGCAAGCGCCGGTCGTCCGTCGTCGGGGTCGCGAGACGGATGAAGTTCAATCCGCGGGCGAGGGCCGGGATGCACAGTTCATCATCGGCCTCGGGAGGGACATCGACGACGATCAGGCCATCGACGCCTGCGGCCACGGCATCATCGAGGAAGCGCTCGTTGCCGTACACGTAGATCGGATTGTAGTAGCCCATGAGGACGATGGGCGTTTCACCATCAGTTTTGCGGATGTCGCGGACGAGCTGCAGCGTCTTCTTCATGTTCTGGCCGCCCTTGAGCGCCCGCAGACCGGAGGCCTGGATCGGCGGGCCGTCGGCCATCGGATCGGAAAACGGCATGCCGATCTCGATGACATCGGCGCCGGCACCGGGGAGGCCGGAAATGATTCTCAACGACGTGTCGTAATCGGGATCGCCGGCGGTGACGAACGTAACGAGTGCCGTTCGGCCCTCGTTCTTCAACATCGCGAAGCGGCGCTCGATGCGCGTGGCAGGACGTGACATGTGACCCTTCATCTCGTGTGTGCGGGATGAAGCCCGCATCCGGACGGGTCTAGCCTACCGCGCCGCGATTGGACAAGTGGCAGAAGGGCCCATCGCCGGCCGACCGGTGGCCGGTCGATTTTATAATAGTGCGAATTGCCGTCTATTTCGCGTCGATGTTGGAGAACATCAGAACCCTACGCTTGAGGTCGAACGTCGTGTAGCTGCTCTTTCTCAGGAGCTTCAGCATAACTTCGAGGTCATCAGAATCCGTATCGAGGATGTATTCCTCGACGCCATTATCCAGGATGAGTTGGAGCGTGAATTTGCCCTCTTCGCCGGGCTCCGTCTCGGCCCACGACGCTTGATAGTTCGTCACCTGCCGGACCTGATACTGGCTCCTGGTCTGCTGCTGCCGCCCGCTATCGGTATCGGGATCCTTGCCCCTGTCCTGTCGTCCGTTCTCTCCGGACTGCGACGTCGCTTTTCTATCCTGCATCATTGGCTCCGTTGCTTTGCGATCCATCAGACCGCCGCAACGTCGCTGTGAGCGACAGGTTCCGGATCTGCGCGCCGAACAGCCGCGCTATCGCCTAGATCTTCATGCCCAGCGCCTTGGCAACGGTGAAGAGATCTTTGTCGCCGCGGCCGCAGAGGTTCATCACGAGCAGGTTGTCCTTCGGCAGCGTCGGCGCGAGTTTCATGACCTGAGCCAGGGCGTGACTTGGTTCCAGGGCAGGAATGATGCCTTCCATGCGCGTGCAGAACTGGAGCGCCTCGAGTGCTTCCTTGTCTGTGATCGAGACGTAGGTGACGCGGCCGGTGTCCTTCAGCCAGGCGTGCTCGGGGCCAACGCCGGGATAATCGAGACCGGCGGAGATGGAGTGGCCTTCGAGAATCTGGCCATCGCTATCCTGCAGAAGATACGTGCGGTTGCCGTGCAGAACGCCCGGCGAGCCGCCGTTCATGGAGGCGGCGTGGCCGTTCTCGACATCAAGGCCGTGGCCGCCGGCTTCAACGCCGTAGATGGCGGTGTTCTTGTCGTCGAGGAAGGGATGGAAGAGGCCGATGGCGTTGGAGCCGCCGCCTATACACGCGACGAGCGTATCAGGAATGCGGCCTTCGGCGGCGATCATCTGCTCGCGCGTTTCCTTACCGATGATCGACTGGAAGTCGCGAACCATCGCAGGATAGGGGTGGGGGCCGGCTGCAGTGCCGATGAGATAGTAAGTATCAGTGACGTTGGTGACCCAGTCGCGCAGCGCCTCATTCATCGCATCTTTCAGCGTGCCGGCTCCGGCGGTGACCGGATTGAGCTTGGCGCCGAGCAGCATCATCCGAGCCACGTTGGGCGCCTGACGTTCGACATCGGTGGCGCCCATGTAGATCTCGCACGGTAGCCCATACTTGGCGCAGACGGTGGCCACGGCAACGCCGTGCTGGCCGGCGCCGGTCTCGGCGATGATGCGCTTCTTCCCCATGCGGCGCGCGAGGAGAATCTGGCCGAGGCAGTTGTTGATCTTGTGCGACCCGGTGTGATTGAGTTCGTCGCGCTTGAAGTAGATTTTGGCGCCGCCGAGTTCGTTCGTCATGCGCTCAGCGAAATAGAGCGGACTGGGGCGGCCGGCATAGTGAAGGTTGAGGTAATCGATTTCAGCCTGGAAAGTTGGATCGGCTTTCGCTTCGTCATAGGCGCGCTCGAGATCGAGGATCAGCGGCATCAGCGTCTCGGCAACGAAGCGGCCACCGAACAGGCCGAAGAAGCCTTTATCGTCGGGGCCGGTGCGGTAGCTGTTGAGCTTCGCATCCTGGGTTTTTGCAGTGTTCGTGGCCATGTTGATCTCTCGCGGTCAGTCGCCGGATTTCGTCAGGACTGCTTAGCTGCCTTCGCGTTACGAAGGAAGCGTCGGATAAGCTCAGGGTCTTTGTGGCCGGGTGCGCTTTCCACACCTGAGGACACGTCAACGATCGTAGCCCCGGTGCGTTCGATAGCCTCGGCCACGTTTTCTGGAGTAAGTCCCCCTGCCAGCGCGAACGCCAGACGGGATTTCAGGCCTTGCAGAATGTGCCAATCGAAGGCGAGGCCATTGCCTCCGGGAAGTAGTGCATTGGGATCGGGCTTGGCGTCGAACAGAAGGATATCGGCGAGGCGGCCGGGGGCGAGGTAGGCGCGCGCCGCGTCAACATCCGCAGCACAGGCCACAGGGACAGCTTTCAGGATCGGCTTTCTGAATTTGGTTCGGATTTCGGCAACGCGCTCGACGGTTTCGTGGCCGTGGAGTTGGATCATGTCGGGGCGAACGGCGCTGATGATCTTTGACAGTTGTTCATCCGAGGGGTCAACGACGAGAGCGACGGCCTGGCAGGACCCATTTATCGGGATCATGGCGCGAAGAGCCTTGGCGCGTGCAAGATCAAGGTGGCGCGGGCTCTTAGGAAAGAACACAAGGCCAACGTAATCGGCGCCGTTGGCGAGTGCCGCGTCGAGTGATGTCTCGTCGGTCATGCCGCAGATTTTGACAGCGGTGGTCATCGATGACGGCTCAATGATTGGTCGCGCGCTGAGGAGACAGCGTTCCGGCCTTTTGAATTGGCACTATCGCCGTGGTCTTAGGCTGCCGTGCGTTCGGTGGCGGGGCTCGTCAATTCGCCACGCTGTGCGACGCCGAGATCGCGTTCGCGGGCAAGCCGATCGGCTTCCGATTGCCATCGCCTCGCTTCGAGAGTCTGCGCGCGGGCCTGTCGCCGCCATCGCGCCTGATTGAACCATGTGGCGAGGCCGCCCATCATGACGCCCAGAATGAGTGCACCGATAAGGTAGACATAGAACGGAAGAGACAGTGAGACCAGTGGCGTTGTGGGATTGAAGGGATCCAAAACGAGCGTGACCGCGTGACGGTTTGCAATCGAGAGCGTGATGAGAACAGCAGCAGCCGGAAACGCGATCAAAATGGTCAGAATGCGTTTCAGCACGTTCGACCTCGAAGGCACTCGCTCCCCGTCGCCGTCATGGCGAGGTGAGGCTTAGTTGGTTGCGGGTTTATCTTCGCCGTTCAGGCGATCGCGCAGTTCCTTTCCGGTTTTGAAGAACGGCACGAATTTTTCTTCCACCGGCACCGGTGATCCTGTGCGGGGATTCCGCCCTTGGCGAGCGGCGCGATGTTTCACTGTGAAGGCTCCGAACCCACGCAGTTCCACCCGGTCACCACGCGCCAGAGCATCGACAATCTCGTCGAAGATGACGTTGACAATACGCTCAACGTCGCGGTGATAGAGATGCGGGTTCGCACTCGCGATCTTCTGGATCAGTTCCGACTTGATCACGGGCACCCCCGAACGGTTTGTTTTTCCTTAGTTTTCGGGAGGTTGCCAAACGGACAGCATGCCGTCAAGACCAAGAGTGCCCAAGGCGCGCGTTCGCGACATGATTTCGGCAATTTGCCGGCCTTCGGCGCCGAAAAGGTTACCGAACATGGTGGATATGGACGCGGACAAGCCCCACGCCTCCGACGTTGCCGGCTTCCAGTCGATAATGCTCAAATCCTTGTCCACGCCGCGCTTTTCTTCCAGCCAGCGCTGCGCTTCGGGCTCGCCGCCGATCTCGTCGACCAACTTCTTGGCGACGGCTTCGCGGCCAGAGAAGATGCGGCCCTGCTCCAGGCCGGGGACATCGGCAATCTTAATGCCGCGGCGGGTTTCGACGAGCGAGGCAAACCAGCGGAAACCCTCGTCGATCATCTCACGGACAACACCGAGAGACGGCTGATCGGCTGGGGCAAAAATGGACGGGGAGGCTTTGAGTTCGCCGCTCTTGACCTCGTTCATCTTGACGCCGACCTTGCTGAGAAGGTCGCCGACTTCCGGCCACTGCATGAGAACGCCGACCGAGCCCGTGATGGTATTGCCGCGGGAGACAATGTGGTCCGCGGCGAGGCCAACAATGTAGCCGGCGGACGCGGCCACGGTTCCGAACTGTGCGACGACGGGTTTCTTTTCTGCGATTTTGCGCAACTCCTCATAAATCGCTTCGCCACCAGTGGTTGTGCCGCCGGGGCTGTTGACGAAGACGATCACGCCAGCGACGTTTTTGGCGTCACGAATTTTGCGCAGCATTTGGAGTTCCGCGCGGCTTTCCGTGATGGTTCCGGTAAAGGAGACGCGCGCCACGTGCTTCTTGGCGAACACTCCGCTGGTCTCATCGGCGGATAGCAGGTAGCCGCCCAGTGCAATCACGAGGCCAGTGATGGCGAGCCCGCGCCATAGGCTCAGGCGGCGGCGCAGCTGGCGGCGATCAAGCACGATCTCGGTTTCCAGCGACATTGCTGTCAAACTCCTACAGGTTTGCGGCCTCTGGTCCTCGCATTCAAATAACTGTTATCAATTCAATACGCTAAAAAAACGTAGGCAGAGAAGCTGAGAAGTGTCGGGCGTGAAGTGTCGGAGACCACATGTAATGAAGAAGCGCGGGACCCCAATGGCGCCGCGCTTCTTTTTGTTTCGTTCCGGTACAGCCTTTAACTCGCGCGCAGCTGCTTTACTCCGATGAGCCAGCCGCCGCGCGCGGCATTATTCGGCGTCTTCCTCGTCCGTGTCGGCGTTCCGCTTCTTGATAGCGGCCTTGAAGATGTCGCCGAGCGAGGCACCAGAATCCGACGAGCCGTATTGCGCGACAGCCTGCTTCTCTTCGGCAATCTCGAGCGCCTTGATCGAAACCGTAATGCGGCGGGCTGCCTTGTCGGAAGAAAGAACCGCGGCATCGACCTTCTGGCCGACCGTGAAGCGCTCAGGGCGCTGCTCGGAGCGATCGCGCGAGAGATCCGAGCGCTTGACGAACGACGTGATGTCGCTGTCGGCGATCTTCACTTCGATGCCGTTCTCCTGCACGGCGACGACTTCGCAGGTGACGGTGTCGCCCTTCTTGTAGCGCGAGAGCGTATCGGCCGGATCGCCGGCGAGTTGCTTGACGCCGAGCGAGATGCGCTCCTTGGAGCTGTCAACATCCAGCACCATGGCCTTCACGTTGTCGCCCTTCTTGTACTCCTTGATCAACTCGTCGCCGGGCTTCGACCAGTCGAGGTCCGAGAGGTGAACCATGCCGTCGATGCCGTTGTCGAGACCGATGAAGAGGCCGAATTCCGTGATGTTGCGGATCGGACCTTCGACGATCGTGCCCTTCGGGTGAGCCGCAAGGAAGGCATCCCACGGGTTGTCCTGGGTCTGCTTAAGGCCGAGCGAGATACGACGCTTGGTGGGGTCGACTTCGAGAACCTGAACATCGACCTGCTGGCTGGTCGAAACAATCTTGCCGGGGTGGACGTTTTTCTTGGTCCAGCTCATTTCCGAGACGTGGATCAAGCCTTCGACCCCGGGCTCGAGTTCAACAAACGCGCCATAATCAGCGATGTTGGTGACGGTGCCCTGCAGCTTGGCGCCGACCGGGTACTTGGCTTCGATGGCCGACCAGGGATCGGACTGGAGCTGCTTCATACCGAGAGAAATCCGCTGCGTTTCGGGGTTGATGCGGATGATCTGCACCTTCACCGTGTCGCCGACGTTGAGGATCTCGGAGGGATGATTGACGCGGCGCCAGGCCATGTCGGTCACGTGGAGCAGGCCGTCGATGCCGCCCAAGTCGATGAACGCGCCGTAATCGGTGATGTTCTTGACGAGGCCATCGATAACCTGGCCTTCGGCCAGACGCGAGACGATGTCGGCGCGCTGTTCGGCGCGGGTTTCCTCGAGGACCGAGCGACGAGAAACGACAATATTGCCGCGGCGGCGATCCATCTTGAGGATCTGGAAGGGCAACTGCTGATGCATCAGCGGGCCGACGTCGCGAACGGGCCGGATATCAACCTGCGAGCCGGGAAGGAATGCCACGGCGCCGTCGAGATCAACGGTGAAGCCGCCCTTGACCTTGTTGAAGATGACGCCCGTGACCTTCTCGCCCTTCTCGTGCAGGCGCTCGAGGCGGGTCCAGCTTTCCTCGCGGCGAGCCTTGTCGCGCGACAGGACAGCTTCACCAAGCGCATTCTCAACGCGCTCCAGGTAGACTTCGACAGTGTCACCGATCTTGATGTCGCCCGGCTTGCCGCCGAGACCGAATTCCTTCAGCGCCACGCGGCCTTCCATCTTGAGGCCGACGTCGATGATCGCGAGGTCCTTTTCGATGCCGACGACCTTGCCCTTGACGACCTGTCCTTCGAAAACGTCGTCCTTGGCTAGGCTCTCGGCGAGCAGGGCTGCAAACTCATCACGCGAGGGGTTGAATTCTTTCGACACATCGGCTGACATTGAGGCTCCTGGAATGGTCTTGGTTGCTGCCGTCGCGGGCGCTTCATGTCCCACGGCGGCAAGGGTTCATTTTTTAAGCCGGCGATGCCCGAACGCGCAGATGCGCGACCAGAGGCAGGACTGCCGGCGGTGATATTGCTGCTGGGTCGAAGCCACCGTGATGGGCTATGAGTTGCCCTGCCAACACGTTTGGAGCAGCCCGCGTTGGAGCGTTTCCGTTAGCCCGGCCTTACCTCTCGGCCGATCCGACAGTGGCGTCAGATGGCGGCGTTCTACCGGAAGCAGCCCTGGAGAGCAAGTGCGCTGCGATCAAGACTGGCGCGCATGACCTTCGACAATTTTCATTGCGGCCTTGAAAACGGCATCGGCGTCCATCGTCGTGGTGTCGAGTTGGATAGCGTCAGGGGCGGCGGCCAAGGGCGCAATTGCCCGGCCGCTATCGCGGGCGTCGCGGGAGCGGATGTCGGCCAAAAGGGCTTCGAAGGTGGCGGTCTCGCCCCGGGCCTGGTGTTCGAGGTGGCGACGGCGGGCGCGTTCTTCAGGGGTGGCCGTAACGTAGATTTTGATGTCCGCATGGGGGCAGACGACGGTTCCGATGTCGCGCCCATCGAGGACAGCGCCGGGCGGGCGGCGGGCGAAGTCGCGTTGATAACGCAGAAGGGCGGAGCGCACTTCAGGGATCTTGGCGATGACGGAGGCTTTGTCGCCGGCAGGGACGCCGCGCAGCGCCGGGTCGTCGAGTGTGGCAGGTTCGAGATTGCGGGCGGCGGATAGCGCGGCCCAGTGGTCATTGAGACAGAAACCGGCGCGTTCAAGGTCGCGGGCGACGGCGCGGTAAAGAAGGCCGGTGTCGAGCACGTGATAGCCGAGATGGGCCGCAATGCGCTTGGCTAATGTGCCCTTGCCCGACGCTGCCGGTCCGTCGATGGCGATGATCATTCGCGCGTCCTTCTCGCTCACACTCCGCAGGCGGGTGTGGGACGTCCTCCTGGCCCACACTCCGCAGGCGGGCGTGGGGCGTCCTCCTGGCCCACACTCCGCAGGCGGGTGTGGGACGTCTCTCGTGGCCCACACTCCGCAGGCGGGTGTGGGGCTTCGCGTGCCTGAGTGCGCCGGTCGGGTCAAGGGACCGTTGGGCGCGGTTCGTCCCGAGCAGGGCAGGATCAGGTTGGATTTCGGTTGAAAACGCCGGGATCGCGATCGTCGCCTGGGGGCAGGTGAGCGCGCCGGGTTGCGATCAAGGGCGCAGTGCAAGACCATCGCCGTTATTCGAGTCGCAGCATGGCGTGAGCGTTCCAAAGCAAACCTGGAAAAGGGTTCCTCCGCGTATGGCCGCCGACCGTTCCCCTCTCTCGACAGCGTTGGTTTTGGCTGCGCTCAGCATGTCCAATCCCGCCGCCGCACAAACGGTGGCAAAACCTGCGGTTGCGGAAAAGGCCGCCAATCCCAAAGCTGCCGAGGCTGCCAAGGCCTATGCCGCCGGCACGAAGGCCTTCGAGGGCGGAAAAACGGATGCGGCAGTGGCAGCGCTGTCCACGGCGATCACGATGGGCGGGTTAAGCAATCCCGATCTCGCCAAAGCGATGTTCTATCGGGGTGTCGCCTACCGCAAGCAGAAGATGCCGGCGGCGGCGCTCTCTGATCTCAACGCGGCGGTGTGGCTGCGCGACGGGTTGTCGGCCACGGACAGAGCGGTCGCAGAGGATCACCGGCAGGCCCTTCTGCGCGAGGTGGCGGCACTCAAAGGCGTTGCAGCGGCCGCGCCGGTGGAGACCGCTTTCACGCCTGCGCCCTCTGTTCCGGAGCCGCCTACAACAGCGCCTGAGGCTTCCAGAACCGTCGCGGAGCCACAGGCCCAGGCACTGCCATGGGCAACGGCTGAAGTGACGCCACCTCCCGCGCCCGACGTCAAAACTGTTGAGGCACCGAAGGCGATCGAGGCGGCTGAAGCGCCGCAGCCGCCACCGGTTGTGCCAAAGGCAGCGCCTGCACCTGTGACAATAGAAGAGGATCGCACGGCCAGCGTTGCTGTCGGTTCCGCACCGTCTCAGGATGCCGATATGATCTCGGAACCGGTGGCGACTGTCGCGCCGGTGGAACGTGACGCGATCGGGACGGTTCAGGCTGAGGCTGCGCCGCCCGAGAAGCCGCTGCCTTGGCAGATGGCGTCGAGCGCTGCGCAAGGTGACGCGCCCAGCGCCCCCGCTCAGGCGGCGCTGCCGTGGAGCACGTCAGCGGTGGCGCCCGTCGTTTCCGTTGCAGCGGTTGCGCCGGAACCTTCTCCTGCGCCCGCCGCATCCGTGGCGACGGCATTTACAGCCGACGCATCGAAGCCTGCCGAGGTTCCAAGCGCCCTGACCGGTGCTCCGGCCGCGCTTGCAGACGCGGGCAAAGCTGCGGGCGCGTTTCTCGGCAATCTTTTCAGCGGTGGTTCCACTGTTTCTGAACCCGCCTCATCTCCACCACCTGCGAACGAATCCGCGCCGCTTGCCGCGACCAAAATTGAAACGGCAGCACTGCCTGAGCCACCCCGGTCCGTGGAGCCGGCTTCGGTGACTTGGCCCATCGAGACCAAGGTGGCACCGGTCGTCGAGGTGCAGCCCTTCAAGGCGCCTGAGGTCAAAATTGCGGCAGCCGAGCCGGTTGCGCCGGAGAACGCGCCGCCTGGTGCTGCCGTGTTGCCGGGGCCTTATCGGCTGCATATCGCGGCAGAGAACTCGCGCGCGGACGCGGAACAAACCCTGTCGCGTCTGTTATCCGCGCACAGGCCTAGCTTGCGGGGCCTGGAACCCGTCATCGAAGAGCCAGCGACGGGCGGCGTGCTATTCGGCAGCATGGGCGCTGCGTATCGTGTCAGTGTCGGGCCTTATGCCTCTTCGATGGAGCCCGGCCGCCTTTGCAACATCCTTCGGCCACATGGCTTCGATTGCCGCGTCGTCACCATCTCTCCATGAGAGGAATTTGAGACTGCGGCAATCCGCAACCCTCCGGACGAGCGGGAACTTTACCTGATCGAGCGGGTTAACTCTCCGTGTGCAACACGAGTGGAGAGGCCCACGCATGAAGCGCGTCCTGATTTGCGAAGACGATCTCCTGCTCGCCATGAACCTAGCACATGAGGTCGAGGAAGCAGGGTCGGAGGTGGTCGGCACCTTTTATTCGAGCTTCGACGCGTGGGACGCGGCAGCCACTCTGCGGCCCGATATCGCGATCGTGGATCTACAGCTCGCCGATGGCGACAGCGGGCTCTCGCTCGCGACCCATTTCGCCCAACTAGGCTGCAAGGTTATCGTCGTCAGCGGATCGACGCTTGTTCATCCAGAACTCGGCCGCATACCGCATTCATTCGTATCGAAGCCCGTACCTGCAGGTATTATCGCCGAATTGACCGGGACACGTTAAATCAAGCCTATGCCTTTTGTGAGAGTGTTGCCATGCTGATCGCCTACGGGTGCCAATTTGATTTGATGTTTGATCAGGAAACGCCGGCTGTTTGCCTTATCGACGTCCACTCGAGCCATGCTCGCAATGTGCTGCCGAATTCGATGACCTTCGAAACGGCGCCGCGGCTCACCCATCATGCCTTCATCGACGACTTCGGCAACATCGCGCGGCGGTTTACTGCTCCAGCGGGGCCGTTGCGCCTGAAGCTGCACGGCGTTTATCGGGCCGACGGGGCACTTGACCGTCGCGATCCGTCAGCGAAGGTTTTGCCCGTTGACCAGCTCCCGGCGGAGTGTCTCGGATATCTTGCTCCGAGCCGCTTCTGTGAAAGCGATCTACTGGGAACACTCGCGTGGGAATCGTTCGGGCACCTGCCACGCGATACAGCCTTGGTGGAGGCGATCTGCACGTATGCGCACGGACGGCTGAGGTTTGATTACGCGCACGCCTGCGCGACGCGAACTGCCAGTGAGGCTCACGCAGAGCAGGTCGGTGTTTGCCGCGACTTCGCGCATTTAGCCATCGCGCTGTGCCGGGCGCTCAATATTCCGGCGCGATACGTCAATGGCTACATGGGTGACATCGGCGTGCCCGCGGATCCGGCTCCCATGGACTTCAACGCCTGGTTCGACGTTTACCTGGAAGGCGGCTGGTACACATTCGATGCGCGGCATAACCGCCGCCGGATTGGACGCATTCCGATTGCCATTGGGCGCGATGCTGCCGACATTCCCATGCTGCGCACATTCGGCACACATACTTTGACGTCATTTCAGGTCGTGACCGAATTGACGGAAGCCAATCGCGCTGCAGCGTAACGGGCGCTGCGGAAACGATTTAAGGGGAACATCCTCGAATACGCGGCGTTGCCATTGGAGTCCTGGATGTGCTGTCCGGGAGCTTTGAACTGGAGGACGCCACATGGACAATCCCGGCATCTATCTCGTCGCCTGGCTTCTTATCGCGCCGCTCATTGGCTTGGTCATCTTGAGCGGCCTTGGCAGGTCACACACGAATTCAAACACGAATCTTCGCCGCGATAATCTCTAAAATATTCCGATCCGGCCGGTTGTGGTCCGGCCGGATCTTAATGCGGCTCACTCCTGGCAGCCTGGCCCCTTCATCGCTTCTCGAGCGGCGGCTTGCAGTTCCTCTTCTGTCATGGATTTCTTCGTAGTCGCTAATGACCAGCGGTGGCCGAACGGGTCTTCGACAATACCGTAGCGATCCCCCCAAAAAGCATCCGCGGGCGGCATGACGGGCTTTGCACCGGCCGCGACCGCGCGGTCGAACTGCGCGTCAACATCGGGCACCTGCAGATGAAGGGTGATGGGCGTCTCACCGGATGCACTCGGTGCCGTGGTGGCGTTCGGGCCTGCGTCGCGAAATTCATCAACCAGCATGACAATGTTGCCGCCGATGGAAATCGCTGCGTGCAACAGGCGTCCATCCGGCATCGGCAGGCGCATCATTTCCTCGGCACCGAAAGCGGCCTTGTAGAACTCGATCGCTTCTGCCGCGCCTTTGCAGGTGAGATGCGGCATCAGACGCGTACCAGCTCCTTGAGTTGATCCTCCGCCGACGGGCTCCGGAGGGACGATCGCGCTCGCGTTTTCGTCGAGATAAACGGCTCTGTTGGTCACTGGATCGAACGGGATCGATACGTGCTCGTGGATGACGCGCCAACCATTCACCTGCCGGCGAAAAACAACGGTAACGCGCATCCAAGTGGCCCCGCTCGGGTGATCGGCCGGTTCGGGGGCGAAGTGGTGGAGGCCATGCACAATCGCAAGATCGCCGTCGACATGGATGGTCAGGTCCTTGTGTTCGGACCTAAACCTTTCCGGGAAGTAGGGCAGGCACTGCGCCCAGATCCGCCCAATCTCACGCGCGCCGATGGTGCGGGCCGGCGGAATGGCATCGAACAGGACCGTATCGGGTCCGTAGTTCGCCACTATCTTCTCGGCATCCTTGGATTCTACCGCGCGCGACCAATCCAAGACGAGACGCTCGATCTCCTCGATGTCCTTCGCGTTGCCGGTTGCAAGTTCCATGGCACAGCTCCCTCGTTGCAGCGGTTTGTCTTGCAACGCGCAAGCGGTCGATCCTTTCCCGAGGCCGGCGCCGCGTCATCGGGAAGCTCGGACTTGGCTGCAAACTCCTTTAAGTAGCCCGCTCTTCGCCACATCGTGCGCACAATGCGCGGCACTCTAGGGCACCTGTCCAATCTGGGGAGGGTGGTCCGTGGTGCGTTGGGAATCTTTGCTTCGGTGCATGGCGTTATTGTCCGTACTTGCTTATCAGGCCATACCCGCGAGCCCGACTGCGGTTGCGCAAACGGTGGCGCAAGATGGGATGTCGGTGAAAATTGCAGGCCGTAGCATGCGTTGCGGCAAGACACCAATTGTGATGGATAACGAGATTCCATCCGAAGGTTTGTCGGTGCCGGGCGAAGCGCTTTACCTCAACCCTTTTCTCCTCAAGCGGCTTCCAACATCGGTGCGGCTGTTCATCTTCAAGCATGAGTGCGCGCATGAAACGACTGGCCCTGACGAACTTGGCGCGGATTGCATGGCAGCGAAAGCTGGCGCGCGAGAAGGATGGCTGAAGGTTAGTGACATCGATGCCGTCTGCCGATCTTTCGCTGGACCGGCAACGGCGACACATCCATCGGGCAAAACTCGGTGCGCCAACATCAAGAGATGCTACGCAGGAACGCAGGTCGCCAGTACGCGGCCGGCACCGACCGCGGAGGCCAAGACGTCGTCGTGGTCGTCATCAGATGCCTCGAGTGCCCAACAGTCCGGCCGTGAAGGGACGGGCGAAGGCAAAATCACGGAGTAGCGGTGCGAGGCTGCCCACACCCCGCACCGAATTTCTGCTCCGTCTTTTCGCGAGAACCGCTTACTTGGATACCACGTCAGCTCCCACGCGCCGATCGCGGAAGAGACCGCGACGTTCTGAACGATCCGCGCGCCAGCCGTACCCGTCACCGCGCCAACGACGACCGCGATCCCACCGATCTCCAGCGCGCACGCCAACCGCTACGCCTGAGCGGTAGCCATAGCCGTCACCGCGCCAGCGGCGACCGCGCCATCCGTCCCGAAAGCCGACGCCCACTCCAACGCCAGGGCCGTAGCCGTAACGACGTCCGCCCCAACCATAACGGCTACCGCGCCAACCGTACCCTGCGCCAACCCAAGGGCGGTAGCTTCGATAACCCCAACCGTCGCGGTAGCCATAGCCGACGCCGGCAGATCGCCAGCCGATGCCATCCCGCTTCCAGCCGCATGCCTCGGCTGGGCCACTCAAGGTCATAAGTAACGCACATACCGCGACCATACCTGCTCTGATCATTGCCATATCTCCTTGCTGTAAAGACGCACCGGCGCGGCTTCAACGTAGCGGGAGAGAGCAAGTTCCGAAGTCAAACCGATCCTGGAGCATCCAAGCTGATCAGACGGCTGATGCTTGGATCACGCTTCCGGGTAAGGCGCTTATTGGATTACGCTTCCGCGTAGGTCGCGCCAAGGCGCTCATTGGATTACGCTTCCGCGTAGGTCGCGCCAAGGCGCTCCATGAGATCCCGGAACGAGGGGAAGCTCGTGGCGATCATCGCGGTGTCATCGACCGTCACGGGCTTTTCGCTGGCAAGTCCCATTGTCAGAAAGGCCATGGCGATACGGTGATCGAGATGCGTGGCGACCGTGCCGCTGCCGCGGACTTGCCCGGTACCATGGACGATGAGCGTGTCTCCGTCGACAGTGGTTCTGACACCATTCACTTCGAGCCCCGCGGCGGTGGCAGCAAGGCGATCGCTTTCCTTCACCTTCAGCTCGGCAAGACCGTCCATGCGGGTGTCGCCTTGCGCGAAACCGGCAACGGCGGCAAGCACGGGGTACTCGTCGATCATCGAGGGCGCGCGATCGGCAGGCACATGGACGCCCTTGAGCTTTGAATGGCGAGCGCGTAGATCGGCAACGGGTTCACCGCCTTCCTCGCGCCGGTTCTCGAATGTGATGTCTGCGCCCATCTCAAGGAGCGTCGTATAGAGGCCCGTGCGGGTTTCGTTGACGAGAGCGCCTTGGACAGTGACATCCGATCCTGGCACCAACAGCGCCGCGCAGATCAGGAATGCCGCTGACGATGGGTCGCCGGGCACCACGACATCGCGGCCCTCCAACTCGGCATCGCCATGGACAGTGATGCGCGTCAGCCCGCTCTTCACCTCCGTTTCGACGTTCGCTCCGAAGTAGCGCAGCATGCGCTCCGTGTGGTCGCGTGTTGGTTCTTTTTCAACCACCGTGGTTTCGCCGGCCGCCATCAGTCCCGCAATGAGTATGGCGCTTTTCACCTGGGCCGATGGGACGGGGAGCACATATTCGATCGGCACCAGATGCGCCGAACCCTGAACCGTCAGCGGGAGTGTGTCGCAGTTTTCATGGGTTAGCAGGCCCATCTGGCGGAGCGGCTTCAACACGCGGCCCATTGGACGGCGAGAGAGCGACGCATCGCCCGTCATGGTGACGGTGATGTCGTGGCCCGCGACCACACCCATCATCAGGCGTGTGCCGGTGCCGGAGTTACCAAAATCTATGGGAGCATCGGGCTGCTTCAGGCCGCCTGTGCCGCGGCCGAGCACTGTCCAGGTGTCCCCGGTTTTCGTTGCGGCGGCCCCCAGCGCTGTCACGGCTTTGGCGGTGTTGAGCACATCTTCTGCTTCAAGAAGACCCGTGATCGTGGTCTTGCCGGTGGCCAGCGCGCCGAATATGAGAGCGCGGTGAGAAATCGATTTGTCGCCGGGGACGCGGACGCTCCCCGTGAGGCTGCGGGTCGCCCTGGGAGCTATCAAGGGTTGTGGCTGCCCCTCATGCGCGTTCGATTTCGACACCTGTCGCCCTCTGTGGCCGTAGGAAAGGCCGATAACGGCGCATCCCGCTTACTCAGGGCCGGATAGAGCGGCTGAGACGCTGATTGTCAACGGGCAGGCAGGCCTCGAGCGGGGCTGCCCGCGGTGCAAGTCCACGTCCAAGTTGCATGCGGCGGGATTTCGTTTTGACAGCCGCTTGTGGCTGTGGCATCCCCCCATCCTTCCATTCATTCCCGGGGTTATCCATGTCGACCAAAGCCGCGCGCGGGACCAAGCGCACCTGCCAGAGCAACGAGTGCGGCGCCCGCTTCTACGACCTCAATCGCGATCCCATCGCCTGTCCGATTTGCGGCACAATCTACCAGATTGCGCATGCGACGGGGCCTATCACGATCCTGCCTGAAGAAAAGCAGCGCAAGCCGAAGAAGGATCTTGTCGCCGACAAGGAAATGGCACCAGAGGCCGCATCAGAGATCGAGGGCGACGAGGCGCTAGTGGATATCGAGGAGGCGGAGGACATTCCGGCAGACGACGACGAGACCTTCCTGGAAGAAGAAGAAGAGGAAGGCGGCGACGTCACGAACATCATCGGTGGGCCGGTCGCCGAGGGCGAGGAAGAGGTCTAGCGCCAGCCACGTCGCGGCTTATCCGCACTCAGCTGCCACTTGGGACTTGCAGTTTCAGGCGGTAGCGAATAGAGAGCGGGTCTCGCATGGCGGATGGCTCGATCAGCCACCCGCCCGGTGCGCCCAGGTTGTCACCACCCGAAGTTATGGGGCTATAGCTCAGCTGGGAGAGCGCTTGCATGGCATGCAAGAGGTCAGCGGTTCGATCCCGCTTAGCTCCACCATCTTTATAGCTCACGCGCCTGATCGGGGTTCCGCAGGGGCGCCGCTTGCGGCGGGTCGCCTTGCTCCCGGGGCCTTCGGCCCGTAGGCTGGATTGCTCACGCGCCTCGTCGGCGCTCCGCTTTCCTAGTGCCGAGCAGAACTCGTGGGGGCGCCGCTGGCGGCGGGTCGCCTTGCTCCCGGGGCCTTCGGCCCAAGGCAATTCTCTTTGTTGCGCTCAGCCTTTCAGACTTGCCCCGGGCTTTGGCCTCACCTAAGGGCGCAAATCTCATAAAAATGATCAGGGGGATTCATGCCGTTGTTGCGAGTCGATGTTTATGAAGGGCGCTCGGATGAGCAGTTGCAGGGCGTGCTCGATGCCTTGCACCGGGCCATGCTTGCGGCGTTCAAGGTTCCAGCGCGCGATCGCTATCAGATCGTCCACGAACACAAGCCGTCGCGGATGATCATGGAAGATACCGGCCTCGATATTCCGCGGACCGCCAGCTTCGTCTTCGTACAGGTGACGACGCGGCCGCGATCGCGCGAGATGAAGGAGACGTTCTATCGGCTTGCGGTCGAGGAACTTGAAAGGTCGTGTGGCATCGCGCCTACGGATGTGATGATCAATATGGTGACTTGCACGGATGAAGACTGGTCATTCGGCATGGGGCGCGCGCAGTTTCTGACAGGCGAGTTGTAGTTTGCGCTTTTCTGGTTGGCGCATCCGACTCCCCTGGCGGGGAGCCGGCCGGATGCGCTAATGGCGTCGGCGCATCCGACTCCCCGTTGGGGAGCCGGCCGGATGCGCGGGAAGTCACGCCGGTCAGAACCTTGCGCGCACGGTGACGAAGGCCTGCCGCGGGGCGCCCGGCGAGATGTTGTTATTGTTGTGCGCGCTGGCGAAATACTCTTCGTCGAAGATATTCTCGACATTCACCTGCGCCTGCCAGTTCTCGTTGAAGTCGAAGTAGAACGCGGCATCGACGCGGGTAAAGGAGGGGAGTTCGACGGCATTGTTGGCTTCGGCAAAGCTCGAGTCTTGATGGATGATGCCCAGGCCTGCGCCAAAGAGCGGCGTGAATTGGTAGCGGTTCCAGAGCGAGTAGATGTTGTTTGGAACGAAGGGCACTTCGTTTCCTTCATTCGATGACGTCCCTGCTTCGACGATGCGCGCAATCTGATGTCCCCATCCGGCAGAGATTTGCCACTCATCGGTCACGTAGCCGGTGAGTGATAGTTCTCCGCCCCGGGTTCGGGTCAGGCCGACCTGTTCGCTGATGTTGGCACCGGTGGGCGTCGTGCCTACGACGACGAGCTGATTTTCGCGATCGAGCTCGAAGATGGCGCCGGTGAAGAAGAGGCGAGGCGCCACTTCCCATTTAAAGCCGATCTCATTGTTCAAGAATTCTTCCGGTTCAAGCGTGTCGCCGCTTACGGTCGTCAGATTGCCGAACTGGTCGCCGGCGCCGGGCAGGAATGAATTCGACGTGGCGATGTAGACGGACGCTGTCTCGATCGGCTTGAACACAGCTCCTACACGGTGCGACCATACATCGTCGACCCGCGACAGGCTCTGCGGATTGCCGCCGTTGACGCCCGCTGTGGTGCCGTCGAAGGCAACATCGAACCGGTCGAAGCGAAGGCCGCCGATCAACTCGAAGTACTTGGTGATCTCGAGCTGATCCTGGATGTAGCCGCTGTACGTTGAGACCTCGGTTTGCCAGTCGCGCTGGAATACATTGAAGGCAACAGGGGCGAACGAGGTCGGATTATTGAAGGGGACAACGTTGGTCCCCGGCGCAAAGGTCGGATTGTTACGGAAGTTCGTTGTGTCCTGATAGCTGAACTCGGTCCCGGCCAAAAGCGTGTGACGGATGCCGTTGCCCATGTCCCAAATGTAAGTCGCGTCGGTTTGATTGACGACGGTATCGCGTTCCGTGCCGTTGATGTAGCCGCCGAGCGTGACGCACCCGGTGACCGGGCTGCCGCATGCGCCCGGAATCGTCACTGCGCTCGCGGCAAAAACGTTCTGGTAAACCTTGTCGTAGGTTGCGAGGAATGTGTGATTGCGGAAATTGACGCCATTGTCGAAGCGGTGTTCGAGCGTCGCCGTGGCCGTGTGGCCTTCGAAGTCCGAATAGCTGACGTCGGGATTGCCGAAGAACGTTTCGATGGGACCGCGCGACGGGCGGCCGTTGAACGATGGCACGCCGCGGTCGACGGTGCGGCCATCGTTGAAGTATTCGTAGCTGAGCGAGATCTTCGTGCTGTCGTCGGGGCGGAACGCCAGTGTCGGGTTGATGCCGTAGCGTTCGAGTTCGAAGAAGTCGCGGAAGCTCTCCGAATCTTCGTACATGGCGTTGAGACGAAACGCAGCATCGGGTGAGATCTTGTCGCCGACGTCTATCGTCGTGCGGGCGCGTTCGAACGACCCAGCTGTCGCAGTCACTTCGCGAATGCGCTCGCCATTAGCTTTCTTGGTGACGCGGTTGACAACGCCGCCGCCACCGCCACGCCCGAAGATCATGGCGGCGGGGCCCTTCAGCACCTCGATGGTCTCGACATTGTAGAGATCGCGGAAGTATTCGATGTCATCCCGCACGCCATCGACGAAGAAGTCGGCGGTGGTAACCTGACCGCGAAGGGAGATCTGATCGCGATGGCCCTCGCCCTGGGCCACGGCGATGCCTGGCACGTATCGAAGGGCCTCTCCAACGGTGAAACTGCCACGGTCTTCGGCTTGTTGCGCCGTTATGACCGTGATGGATTGCGGAATGTCGATGAGCGGCGTGTTCGTCTTGGTGGCCGTGGACGTGCCGGTGGCGATATAGCCGTCGATGCCGGTGGTGCCGGTGCCCGGAACTCCAGGAGCGTTCGAATTGCCGGTGGCCGGCCACGCGTCTGATGTGGCGGCGGCACTCGCGTCTTCGGGGGCGACAACATCAGGAACCGGCGCAGCGGCCGGTGCTTGCGTCGTTGATTTTGGTTTGGCCTTCGGCGCCTGCGCGACCGGCTTCGGTGCAGCAGGCTTTGGCGCCGCCTGAGCGGGTTCTTCCGCAGGCGTGATCACTTCGACTTCAGGCAGCGATGGTTCGGCGGGAGCGGCGTCTTGTGCCCTGGAAAGTGCGCCGCACATCGTCAGCGCCATGGCTGATGCGGACAGGGCGAGGATGGAACGGGCAGCGATGGTCGAAGATGTGACGCAGAACGGACTTCTGCCGCGGAAGATGCGTGTCATTGGTTTCCCCCAATGGCCGAGATTCAAGGTCTCGAGATCAGGCGCCCGCTTTTGGCGAGACGTTGCCGCATTGGCGGCAGATCTCGTTGAAGCGGCTCGCAGCGCACCTGTCAAAGGCATTAGTTTGCAACGATTTTAAACTGGACGCGAACAGTCATGAATATCGCAGGATTCGCGCAAAACTGCGCAAACCCCAACATACGAATGGTCGTGACGTGCTGCATATCTGCAACGCATTCGTCAGCTATTCAGAGCGACTTGACGAAGGCAACGAGCGCATCCCGCTCTTCTCGGGACAAATTGGCATAGGCATCGCGCGCGCGTTGCGCTTCGCCGCCATGCCAGAGAATGGCTTCTTCGATCGTGCGCGCGCGGCCATCGTGCAGAAAGTTCGTATTGCGGCTGACAGCGCCCGTGAGACCGATCCCCCAGAGTGGTGGCGTGCGCCATTCGCGGCCGTTCGCTTCTCCCTCGGGCCGATTGTCTGCCAGACCTTCGCCCATGTCGTGCAGCAGCAGATCGGTGTAGGGCCAGATCTTCTGATTGGAGAGATGCGGCTGGCCCGGCACATTGCCGGTAGTGTGTGATGGCGTGTGACACGCGGCACAACCGGCGCTGTTGAAGAGCGATTTGCCGGCGAGGGTTTGGGGATCGCTCGCGCGGCGGCGGGGTGGAACGGCGAGGTTTTGTGAATAGAACACGACGAGATCGAACAACTCGCGCCCGACCTCGTGCCCATCTTGGCGGGGACTGTCGCCGTGCGGCGCACCGGTGCAGAGGGTCTGCGCACTGGTGCAATCGCCATAAGCGGCGGTGACGATCGGGTTGGATATTCCAATGTCGCCGGCGAATGCTTCTGCGCTCTGTTGCTCGATGGTCGGATTGCCGGCCTTCCAGCCAAAGCGGCCGAGCATGGGCTTGTTATGGGCGATGGACCAGACTTCGTTGGTGCGGCCGGATATGCCATCGCCGTTCGTGTCATCGGGATCGGCCAAGGCGCGGAGCCGCTCTTCGGGGATCGCCTCCAAGAGGCCAAGCCCGATCATTTGCGGCGCGACGCGCGGTGATAGCATCGTATTGGGGTGGAGAGGGCCATAGCCAAGTTCGGTGACGGTATAGGTCGGATGGCGAAGGACGATGCGGGTTCCATCGCCGAGTATGATGGGTTTCTCGGCGTAATCGATGCGCATGTGGCCTTCGATGGGCACGCCCTGCACCGCGAAGTTCTGAAGCTGCCCGCCGTAGGTCGGCTCCGGGATCACGTTGACGCGGCGCTCGGCAAGCGAGCGCTTCTGCTCGTCGGTCTCCGGTGGGATCGAGAGCCGAAGAAACATCGATACGGCCGTATCGTCCGGGAAATTGGCAGACGGAGGGCTGCCGCGCCCGTCTTTCAAGTGGCAGTTCTGGCAGCCTCTCGCATTGTACAGCGGGCCGAGGCCATCGCTGCTGTCGGTGGAGGCGGGCGGCGTCACCCAGAGTTTGCGGAAGATGGAATTGCCAATGCGGAAGCGGCCCTCGTTCTCGAAACTGATGCCTTGGGACGGCTGCGAGAAGACATCGCGGTTGACGCGGCTTCGCCGTGTCGTGGCACCGCCGCCGGGGTTTTCTTCTCCGGGTTCGATGGTCGCGGTTGCGGCGAGCGCCAGGATGTGAGCGCTCGGTTCTTCGACGATGAGCTGATCGGACAGGGAGCCGGAGTCCGCGGTGATTGCCAAGGCTGCACCGGTGGCGATCGGCGCCAGGGCTGCAATGACAACGGTGAGTGCTGCACGTCTTTGAATCATCGTCAGTAATTGATCGTTGAGCGAAGACCGAGGACTAACGCGTTTTCGACTGGGCGCGTGCCACTTGCGTCGGGGACGCGCCCGCCGGGGTTCCAAAAATATTGGATGTCCGGCTGGACCGCGAAGCCCGACACGAGGTTCGCCGTATAGCTGACCTCGAGGAGGGCTTCGTAATCGCGAACAATGGACTGGCCCGCTTCGCGATCAGCGATCTGGGCTGATTGAGAGATACCAGTGTACGCGAAGCCAATGCCGAGCAGATCGTTGGGGCGGGTCGAGAACGGTCCCGTCACCGTCACGCCGCCTTCGGCATAGAAATCGACCTGGTTCCGGTCATCCGGCGCGCCCATGATGCGAGCGAAGACCGCGATGTTGCGTCCGTCACTGTCGAGTTTAAAAATTTGCTGATCCCATATTGCATAGAGGCCAAAGTTTCCGCTCTCGATGATGGATGGATCGGCAATATTTTCGAAGTCTCCGGTGTGCAGCCAACCACCGAATTTGATGCGCCCAGGACGACCACGCACATCGAACTTGCGGAATCCCTCGGCCATATACAGCGCATCATCACCGAAGGGAAAATCGAGCCCGTGAGGATTGCATCGCTGCGGATCGTCGCCGGGTGGGCAGTCGTCAACGACATCCCCGTTGTAGACGGCGGCCATCACGCCGTAGGTCTCGTGGGGGGTGATGGCGATGCGGATGCCTGGGGTCGCAAGAGGATAGGCAGGGCCACCATTCGGCAGGTCGGACGCGGTCTCCGACGGCCAGCCCCAGGTGCCGTTGAGAAAAGCGGCAGCGCCGTCCGAAATGATGAATTCGGAATCGGCAGCAATTTGACCGGCACGGATCGTAACCATGCCGTCGGCCAGACTCTGCTCGAGATACAGTTCGAACAATCGAGTCGCCGGTGTCGCTTCGATGAAGCTCACCGGCATCAGAGCGCCCAAGCTCTCCGCAGTGATGCTGGATCCGTGGATTTGATAGCCATTTGCATGAAACGTCAGTCCTCTCCAGCCGGCGAGCGCATTGAGATCTGCGTCGAACCAGAGTTCGAGGCGGCCGTCATAGTGGGTGTCGCGGTTGAGACCGCCGGCGGCGACGCCAAAGACTTCGCCGATGTAGTTGGCGCCGACGAGGATGCCGCGGTTTGCGAGGTCTTTGCGAACTCCACCGGGATCGGCGAGAGCGGGTGGCAGGCTCGTCGCGATTGAAGTCTCGGGAATTCCACTTTGAAATTCATCAGCACGAGTTGCGAAAGCAGTGGCTGCAAACACATAGGCCACAATGGCAAGACCGGCAGCCGCGGAAGCAGCCCGTCGTCGAAGCCGGGGCGATGACGTGTTCGCAGCGTTCACACGGCTAGCCCTTCTGTCCGTCGAGGACCTTCGTGGGCGAATCAAGGCTGTCGGACCCCATGATAGCAACGCCTTGGATGCCGAGAACCGCTATCGCCTGCTCGAAAGCTCGGGCCTGAACAGCGAGCTGATCGATCACCGCCTGGACGACGGCATTGCCTTCCGCGTTGTCCTCGCCAATCATCTGATCGTAGGCTTCTACGGTGCGGGCGCGCTCGACCATGGCGGTCATGCGTCGCATCGTTTCGTCAATCTCTGCGCGGATCCTGGCGTCGAGTTCAGGGGATTTCGCGCGAACGAGGTCCGACACACTGGGACCTGAGACCTTGCTGCCGTCGAGCCGGGTATAGCTTCCAAGATAGATATTGCGGATGCCGACAGCGTTGAAGAAGTGGGAGTTATGCGTGTTGTCGGAGAAGCAGTCGTGCTCTTCCTCAGGGTCGTGGATCATGAGGCCGAGCTTCATGCGTTCGCCGGCGAGTTCGCCGTAGGTGAGACTGCCGAGGCCGGTGAAAAGCGCAACGAGACCGGCGTTGCCGTCGTCTTTCAACACGTCGCGACGCGCGACGCCGGCCGCGGACCAATGACCTGCCATGAGTTTGAGTTGATCGACGAGAAGCTGCGTCGCGACGCGGAGATAGTCCGCGCGGCGATCGCAATTGCCGCCGGTGCAATTTTTGAGATCGAAATCGGTGGCGGGACGCGTGCCAGCACCTTGACCCGTGCCGTTCAGGTCCTGCCCCCAAAGCAGAAACTCGATCGCGTGGTAGCCTGTGGCGACGTTGGCTTCGACGCCGCCGGCTTCGTGGAGACTGCGAACGAGGAGTTGCGGCGTGATTTTCGAGGCGTCGATCGTTTCGCCGGCAATCTTCAGCGTTTTGTTGGCGATGACATTGATGGCATATGCTTCGTTTTCCTGGGTGTCGGCTTCCGTGTAGGCGCGGGAGACGTAGTCGATCAGGCCTTCATCAAGCGGCCACGCGTTCACTTTGCCTTCCCAATCGTCGACGAGTTTGTTGCCGAAGCGGAACACCTCGGTTTGCATGTAGGGTTCTCGCGCGGCAATCCACGCTCCGCGTGCGGCAGCAAGCGCTTCTTCAGAGGGATTGGCGAGAAGCGCATCGATTTTTTTTTGCAGCGCGACGGCTGCCGTGTGGCTGTCGGCGAAACTGGCGGCCGCGATATCAGCGTAGGTCGATACGACGGCAGCTGGCGAGGGCTTTTCTGCAGCGGCCGGTGCCGGTGAGATCAAATGCGACACTGCAAAAGCAATTAGAGCAACAGGCGTAATGCGCGTTGCGCGGCATGATAACGAGAGCATTTTTCCCCCAATGGTCGAGATTCAAGGTCTCGAGATTGAGCGCGCGCCGTCGCATGCGCGCACGCACCCCAATTGGCGGAAGAAGATCTGCGGCGTCAAACGCTATGATTTCGATTTATTCTAGTTCGAAGACATATCCGTCTGTCACGGACTACTAGCGCTCTTATGGAGCCGCAAAAAAGAAAACGGCCCGCATCTTACGATGCGGGCCGTCTGAACCGGCAAGAAGAGGGGTGTCGCGCCTTCGCGCATCCTGATGAAAAGTTCAATCTCACAACTTTGCAGACCTGGCAGCGACCTACTCTCCCGCGTCTTAAGACGAA
>ERZ1066138.83-NODE-83-length-29896-cov-10.842666_pt1 | contig 29896 bp, 33 predicted proteins | sample MGYA00382785_ERZ1066138 | MGnify/ENA primary metagenome ERZ1066138 (study PRJEB33369, sample SAMEA5778368) | biofilm metagenome | biome: Industrial cooling water; feature: Water cooling tower basin; material: Biofilm | place: United Arab Emirates | collected... | reverse complement strand
GTCGGCCACGCTGCCGCCGACGCCGGCGTCGATCTCGTCGAAGATCAGCGTGCCGGTCTCGCCGAGCTCGCTGGTCGTGACCGCGATCGCCAGCGCGATACGCGACAGCTCGCCGCCCGAGGCCACCTTGGCGAGCGCCCGCGGTGTGCTGCCGGGGTGGGCGGCGACGCGGAACTCGGCCGACTCCAGTCCGTGGCGCTGCGGCTCGGCGAGGCGCTCCAGCGCGACCTCGAAACGCCCGCCGGCCATGCCGAGCTGCTGCATCGCCGCGGTGATCGCGGCGGCGAGCTTCGGTGCGGCGATGCGGCGCTGTGTCGAGACCGTCTGGGCTTCGCGTTCGAGCGCGGCGCGCGCCGAGGCGGCCTCGCGCTCCAGCGCCGCGAGGTCGGTCGCGGCGTCGAGCTGAGCGAGCTCGTCGCGCCACTGGGCCAGCAGGCCCGGCAGCTCCTCGGGCGGGCGGCGGAAGCGCCGCGCCAGGCCGAGCCAGGCGGCGAGCCGCTCGTCGAGCGCCTGCAGTCGCTCCGGGTCGAGTTCGCCGCGTCGCAGCGCGGCGGCGAGGGTGTGGGCGGCGTCCTGCAGCTGGGCCTGGGCGCTGCGCAGCACGTCGAGCGGCTCCTGCAACGCGGCGTCGTGGGCGACCACCGACTCCAGCGCGTCGATCGCCTGCGCGCTGCGGTCGACGGCCGAGGCCTCGTCGTCGGCGACCGCCTGCAGCGCCGCCTGCAGCGCGTCGACGATGGCCTGGGCGTGGCTCAGGCGCCGGTGCTCGGCGTTCAGCGCGGCCCATTCGTCGAGCTGCGGCGCGAGCTTGTCGAGCTCGCCGACCTGCCAAGCCAGCCGCTCGCGCTCGCGGTCGAGCTCGCCCTGCTGGCCGCGGGCGCGCTCGAGCCGCTCCTGGGCTGCGCGCCAGGCGCTCCAGGCCGCGGCGAGCGGCGCCGCATCAACGCCGGCGTAGCCGTCGAGCAGCGCGCGCACCGCCTCGGGCCGCGTCAGACCTTGCCAGGCGTGCTGGCCGTGGATGTCGACCAGGCGCTCGCCGATCTCGCGCAACTGGCCGACGGTGGCGGTGCGGCCGTTGATCCAGGCCCGGCTCTTGCCCTGGGCGTCGACGGTGCGGCGCAGCAGCAGGCTGCCGTCGTCGCCATCGTCGTCGAAGCCGGCCTCGGCCAGCCAGCCGGCCAGCGCCGCCGGGCGGTCGAACTCGGCGGCGATCTCGGCGCGCGCCGCGCCCTCGCGCACCACGCCGGCGTCGGCGCGGTGGCCGAGCGCGAGCTGCAGCGCGTCGATCAGGATGGACTTGCCGGCGCCGGTCTCGCCGGTCAGCGCGGTGAAGCCGGCGCCGAACTCCAGCTCGAGCGCCGGCACGATGACGACGTCGCGCAGCGTCAGGCGGCGCAGCATCAGCCGGTCCCTGCGGCGGGCAGGGCCCCCTCGTTCCAGTGCAGCTTGCGGCGCAGCGTGGCGTAGTAGCTCCAGCCGCGCGGGTGCAGGATGCGGATGCGGTGCTCGCTGCGACGCATGCAGATGCGGTCGCCGATCAGCAGGCTGGCGAGCGACTGGTGGTCGAAGTTCACCACCGCGTCGCGGCCGGCGACGATCTCGACGCGCACCTCGCCGGTGTCGGGCAGCACGATCGGGCGGTTGGACAGCGAGTGCGCGGCGATCGGCACCATGACCCAGCCGGCGATATCGGGATGCATGATCGGCCCGCCGGCCGACAGCGCGTAGGCGGTCGAGCCGGTCGGCGACGCGACGATCAGGCCGTCGGCGCGGAAGTTGGTGACGAACTGCTGCTGCACGTCGACGCGCAGCTCGACCATGCCGGCGCTGGCGCCGCGGCTGACCACCACGTCGTTGACCGCGAAGCTCTCGAAGATCGCCCGGCCGTCGCGCTTGACGTGGCCGTCGAGCATGGTGCGGTGCTCTTCCTCGTAGTCGCCGGCGATCATCGGCGCGAGCGTCTCGCGCAGCTCGGCCAGCGGGATGTCGGTCATGAAGCCCAGGCGCCCCTGGTTGACGCCGACCAGCGGCACGTCGTGTCGCGCCAGCATGCGGGCGGTGGCGAGCATGGTGCCGTCGCCGCCGACCACGACCGCCAGGTCGCAGTGCCGGCCGATCGCCGCGGCGTCGAGCCCGGCGCGACCGGCCAGGCCGCTGGCCTGGGCCGTGGCGGCGTCGAGCGAGACCTCGAGGCCTTGGCTTTCGAGGAACTCGGCCACGCTGGCCAGCACCTTGCCGCTGCCCGGCGACTGGTACTTGCCGATCAGTGCCGCGTGACGGAAACGGCTCGCCATGGTCGAAGAATTACACCACAGGCCCTTGCGCCGGCGCCCCGCAAGGCGCGGTGTCCGCAGCCCGCGCCCTACAATGATTTGGCCATGTTGGACGACCGCGCGAAGTCGCTGCTCAAGACACTGGTCGAGCGCTACATCGCCGACGGCCAGCCGGTCGGCTCGCGCACGCTGTCGCGCGCCAGCGGGCTGGAGCTGAGCCCCGCGACCATCCGCAACGTGATGGCCGACCTCGAGGAGCTCGGCCTGATCGCCAGCCCGCACACCAGCGCCGGGCGCATCCCCACCGCGCGCGGCTACCGGGTTTTCGTCGACACCATGCTGACCGCGCGCCCGCTCGACGCCGCCGCAGCCGGCGCCGGTTCCGCGCACGAGCGGCTGCGCGAGGCGCTCACCGAGCAGGTCCAGCCCGACCAGCCGCAGCGCGTGATCGCGCATGCCGCGCAGGTGCTGAGCAACCTGTCGCAGTTCGTCGGCGTGGTCACCGTGCCGCGCAAGGCCGGCGTGTTCCACCACATCGAGTTCCTGCGGCTGGGCGAGCGGCGCGTGCTGGTGATCCTGGTCGCGCCCGACGGCGACGTGCAGAACCGCGTCGTCGTCACCGCGCGCGACCACACGCCGGCCGAGCTGATCGAGGCGAGCAACTACCTCAACGCCCACTACAGCGGCCTTAGCGTCGAGGCCGTGCGCGAGCGGCTCAAGACCGAGATCGACGCGCTGCGCGGCGAGATCGCCCTGCTGATGCAGGCCGCGGTGCAGCTCGGCGCCGAAGCCGCCGCCGACGACACCGAGCAGGTCGTCGTCTCGGGCGAGCGCAACCTGCTGACCGTGCAGGACTTCTCCAGCGACATGGGCAGCCTGCGCAAGCTGTTCGACCTGTTCGAGCAGAAGACCCAGCTGATGCGCCTGCTCGACGTCAGCAGCCGCGCCGAGGGCGTGCGCATCTACATCGGCGGCGAGAGCCAGGTCGTGCCCTACGAGGAGCTGTCGGTGGTGTCGGCGCCCTACGAGGTCGACGGCCGCATCGTCGGCACGCTCGGCGTGATCGGCCCGACGCGCATGGCCTACGACCGCATGATCCAGATCGTCGACATCACCGCGCGGCTGGTCGGCCACGCCCTGACGCCGCCGCGCTGAAGCGCGGCCCGCGGGGCCGGCTCCTAGAATCGCGCCGCGGGCCGTTAGCTCAGTCGGTTAGAGCAGAGGACTCATAATCCTTTGGTCGTTGGTTCGATCCCAACACGGCCTACCAACAAGATCAATGAGTGAGGCGCGGAGCTTCCTTCATCGACACCTGCCGAACGTGACGTAGACGTGACTTTGACGGTCACACTGCCGCACGGGCCGTCTCGATCCGAGACGCAGCAACCCTCTGAAGCAGCGGCAGCGCGAGGTGACGCCGCTGCCGCAGAGACTAGGCCCCGACATCGTCCGCTGACGCGGCCGACCTCGCCCGAGTGCCGGCGCGGGGGCTGGATGTCGTCGCTGTGCGTTACTGGTCTAAGCCGATAATGTCATTTAATTTTCTTGAGCCAGTAATTTGTATAAACTGGCCCAGGCCAGTATAGTGGGCTGACCGGACTTGACCCATGAACTACCCGCTGCGCATGCCGGACCAGCTCAGGCCCCATCTGCGGGCCCTGCGCAAGCGCCAGGGCCTGACGCAGGCCCAGCTGGGGGCGCTGGTCGGCGTCAAGCAGGCGCGCATCGCGGAGATCGAGGCCAACCCCGGCGCCGTGGGCCTGGACCAGCTGAGCCGGGTGCTGGCCGCATTGGGGGCCACGCTCCACCTGCATGCGGCCGACGCCACTCTGCCAGCGGCGGGTGCCGATGCGCCGAAGCCGCCCGCCCGGCCGACCGCCAAGACACCCGCGAAGGGCCGCACGACCCCGAAGCCGGCCAGGCCCGAAGCCGCGCGGGCCGCCGTCATCATCCCGGCCAAAAAGGGCACCTGGTGACCACGGCGCTGAACGCCTGGATGAACGGCGAGCTTGTCGGCACCTGGACCGTCGATCGCGCCACGCACGCCTTCACCTACGCCGCCAGCTGGATCGCCTCGCCGAAGGTGCGCTCGCTGTCGCTGTCGCTGCCGGTCACCGCGTCGCGCGAGGTGCGCGGCGACGTCGTCGCGCATTACTTCGACAACCTGCTGCCCGACAACGACCGCATCCGCGAACGCCTGAGCCGCCGCTTCGGGACCCGGGGCACCGACGCCTTCTCGCTGCTGGAAGCGATCGGCCGCGACTGTGTCGGGGCCGTGCGGCTTCTGCCGCAAGGCACCGAGCCGATCGGATGGAACCGCGTCGACTGCGAGCCGCTGAGCGAACGGCAGATCGCCGAGATCCTGCGCGCCGTCCCCGCCCACGCCGGGCCCGGCACGCCGCTGCAGGACGACGACCTGTTCCGCATCTCGATCGCCGGCGCCCAGGAGAAGACCGCGTTCACGCGCTACAAGGGCCGCTGGTGCCGGCCCCACGGCGCCACGCCGACGACGCATGTCTTCAAGCTGCCGATCGGGGTAGGGGGCCTGGTGGGCGCCTCACGCCGTGTCGACCTCTCCGACTCGGTGCAGAACGAATGGGTCTGCGCGCAGATCGTCGCCGAGCTCGGGCTGCCGGTGGCACCGACGACGGTGGGGAGGTTCGGCGACGAGGACGTGCTCGTCGTCGAACGCTTCGACCGCGCCTGGATGGACGGTGGCGCCTGGATCGCCAGGCTGCCGCAGGAGGACTTCTGCCAGGCGCTCGGCGTGCCGCCCCGGCTCAAGTACGAAGCCGACGGCGGGCCGGGCATGGCGAAGTGCCTGCAGCTGCTGGCCGGCAGCGCCGACGCGCAACAGGACCGGCTGGCGTTCCAGCTCACCCAGCTGGCCTTCTGGCTGATGGCCGCGACCGACGGCCACGCCAAGAACTACTCGATCTTCCTGCAGCCGGGCGACAGCTACGTGATGACGCCGCTGTACGACATCCTGTCGATGTGGCCGTACTTCGGCGCGGGCCCCAACCGGTTCAACCGGAAGCAGGCCGGCCTCGCGATGGCGATGCGCGCCAAGAACGCGCACTACAGGTTGGAGACGATCCAGCCGCACCACTGGCACCAGCTGGCGATGAAGCACGGCGGGCCGGCGGTCTGGGAGGCGATGCAGTCGCTGGTCGAACGCGTCGAGCCCGCGTTGGCGGCGGTGGAGAAGAGGCTGCCGAAGGGCTTCCCGGGACGCACCTGGGAAGCCGTCGCCACCGGGATGCGCACCGAGGCCAGGCGGTTCAGGGAGGGTGCTCCGGAGGCCTGATGACCGGCTTGTGAGGATGTGCGCAGCGGTGGGGGGTGGCGCGATGGCTGACGAATGACGGCAACAAGAAATGGCGTGGTGCAGGATGGGCTGGCCGCCAGCAATTGGCTGCTACGCCGCCTGGTACAAGAGCGAAACCCGACGGGAGCCAAGCCACGATGGCAAGACGCAAGAAGTTCAGTCCTGCCGAGGACCTCATCGAACTGGTCGCGTTGCTGCCCTGGTGGGCTGGCGTCGCACTGGCTCTGTTGAGCTACCTGCTGCTTCATCCGATCGCGGCACAGCCCATCGCCGCCGCCCCGCCCGGGCAGGTGAGCGCGATGGTCACGCAGGGGCTCTGGAAGATCCTGGCCTCTGCCGGCCAGTACATCCTGCCGGGCATCTGCCTGGCCGCAGCCGGCGTGTCGGCATGGCGGCGCAAGGTGCGCCAGGGTCTCGTCACCGATGTCGCGCAGAGCCAGGCAAGCGACGTTCTCGACGGCATGAGCTGGCGTGAGTTCGAGCTGCTCGTGGGCGAGAGCTTCCGACTGCAGGGCTACCAGGTGGCCGAAACGGGCGGCGGCGGCGCCGATGGCGGCGTGGACCTGGTGCTCACCCGGCCCGGCAGGAACGGCGCCGAGAAGTTCCTCGTGCAATGCAAGCAGTGGCGCGCGCTGAAGGTCGGCGTCGACGTGGTGCGCGAGCTGTATGGCGTCATGGCCGCCGGCGGCGCCACAGGTGGCTTCGTGGTGACTTCGGGGCGGTTCACCGACGAGGCAGTCAGCTTCGCCAGCGGTCGCAACGTGGCGCTGGTGGACGGGCCCAAGCTCCTTGGCCTCATCCGGCAGGCGAAAGCGGGTGCCGGGCAGACCAAGGCGCGCGCTGACGCCCCGACGGCCACCCCACCCACATCGGCCGCGAGTCAGCCGACGACCTGCCCTTTGTGCGCGAAGCCGATGGTGCGCCGCACTGCCAAGCGCGGCGCCAACGCGGGGAGTGAGTTCTGGGGCTGTACCGGCTACCCGGCCTGCCGCGGTACGCGGCCGATCGGCTGAAGGCCGGACGCGCCATGCCGCTGCCCGACGGTCTCTACGACCTGCTGCTCACCGAAGGCATGGCGCGACCTTTGGTCGTTGGTTCGATCCCAACACGGCCTACCAGACCAGCCCTCAGGCCCGTGCGTCCTGCATGCGCAGCGCCAGCAGCGAGCCCGCGACGATGCCTGCCACGGCGATCACCGCGCCGCCCGACAGCATCGCCAGCCCGGTGACGCCCTGGCCGACCGAGCAGCCCGCCGCGGTGACGCCGCCGATGCCCATCAGCAGCCCACCGACGAGGTGGCTGCGCAGCTCCTGCGGGTTCGCGAAGGACTCGACGCGGAACTCGCCGCGCCATTTCGCCGAAACGAAGCTGCCGACCAGCACGCCGACGGCGAGCATGACGCCGAAGCTCGCGGTGGCGTTCTTGTCCGACCACAGCGTCAGCAGGTCCAGCACATGCGCGATCGGCGCGGTGAAGGTCAGCGCCTCGGGGCTGCGCGACTGGGTGCCTTGCCAGGCCGGCTCGAGCGTCTCGGGGTGCTCGGGAAGGTGGCCGATCCAGCCGGTGAGCAGCCAGGCCGCCGGCACCAGCAGGCCGATCAGCACGCTGGCGGCCCCTTGGCCGGGCGTCATCTCGCGCCGGTGCCGCCAGAGCCAGGCGGCGGCCACCGCCAGCAGCAGCAGCAGCACGGTGGTTCGCAGCGCCTGCGCCGAGCCCGGCAGCCAGCGCGCCAGCAGGCTGCCCAGGTCCTGCGGCGTGCTCAGCGTGAGGACCCAGGGCTCCAGCGTGTGCACGCGCAGCTCGCCGAACACACCGCGCAGCGTCATCTGCGCCGCCAGCGCCGCCACCAGCAGCGTGACGATGGCCTTCAGGTTGCCGGCGCCGGCCTTCACCAGGCTGCGCTGCGGGCAGCCGGCCGCCAGCACCATGCCGTAGCCGAACAGCAGGCCACCGACCAGGTAGGAGGCGGCGGCGAAGCGGGTGCTCCAGGGCAGGGCGCGCGCCGGCTCGAAAAGCTGCAGGCCGATCGCCAGCTGCGTGCCTGCGGCCGCCACCGCGACGACCAGCACCCAGGCCAGCATGCGGCCGCGGGCGCCGAAGGCGTACCAGTCGGCGATGGCGCCGCGCACGCAGAAGCGCGAGGCCTGGCCGGCGGCGCCGAGCAGCAGGCCGAGCAGCAGCGCCCCCCCGACGACGGCGAGGTGGGCGGATTCGGGGCTCAGGGGCAGGTTCATCGACGACGGCTTTCCGTGAAGCAGGGCGGGGTCGCCCGCACGACCCCGTGATTGTCCCTAGGGCGACGCATGCAACTATGGTTATATTCAAGCTTGCTGATACACAAATGCACTGAGGCCCGCCCTATGTCCGACCGACCCGACCGCGTCTTCGAGCAGGCCGCCGAGCTCTTCGGCCTGATGGCGTCGCCGCTGCGGCTGCGGCTGGTCAGCGCGCTGTGCGGGCGCGAGCTCAACGTCGGCCAGTTGATCGAGTGCGTCGGTGCCAGCCAGCCCAACGTGTCGCAGCACCTCGCGGTGCTGCACCGCGCCGGCGTGCTGGCGCGCCGGCGCGACGGCTCGCAGGTGTACTACCGCATCGGCAACGCCGGCGTGTCGGCGATCTGCCGCTCGGTCTGCGTCGACCTCGCCATCGCCGGCGCACCGGCCTGAACCTCACCCTGGAGTCACCGTGCCCACCGAACCGACCCCGTCCGGCCGCCTGCTGAAGGCGCCGGAGAACTTTCTCGACCGCGAAGGCATCCGCGCGGTGTTCCGCGAAGGCAAGGCCGGCCGGCGCGACTTCATCCGCCAGGCCTTCGCGGCCGCCGCCGCCGGCGCAGCCGCGCCGCTGGCGATGGCCCAGGCCAACCCGGTCGGCGGCGACGGCGACCCGAACATCCTGAATCTGCCGGCGCACACCACCGGCCTGGGCCAGCCGGTCGTGACCGACGGCTACGGCAGGCCCTCCAGGTACGAGGCCAACGTGCAGCGCCGCCAGAGCCCGGGGCTGACGCAGACTGCGCAGGCCTCGGTGTCCTTCGCGCCGCTGCAGAGCCTGTTCGGCATCGTCACGCCCAGCGGCCTGCACTTCGAGCGCCACCACCAGGGCTGGTGGGACATCGACCCGTCCAAGCACCGGCTGATGGTCAACGGCTCGGACGACAAGATGCTCAAGCGCCCGATGGTCTTCACGCTCGACGAGCTGATGCGGCTGCCCTCCGTGAGCCGCTTCCACTTCATCGAGTGCGGCGCCAACACCGGCATGGAGTGGGGCAACGTCGCGGTGCCGACCTGCCAGTACAGCCACGGCATGATCTCGTGCAGCGAGTTCACCGGCGTGCCGCTCAAGACGCTGCTCGACCTCTGCGGCGCCGACTGGAAGCGCGGCCGCTTCGTGCTGGCCGAGGGCGCCGACGGCTCGTCGATGACACGCACGATCCCGCGCTCGCTGATCGACAGCGGCGAGGTCATCGTCGCCTACGGCCAGAACGGCGAGATGCTGCGGCCCGAGAACGGCTACCCGCTGCGGCTCGTCGTGCCCGGCGTGCAGGGCGTCAGCTGGGTCAAGTACCTGCGCCGCATCGAGCTCGGCGACCAGCCCTATGGCACGAAGGACGAGACGCTGCACTACATCGACCTGATGCCCGACGGCCTGCACCGACAGTACAGCTCGCTGCAGGAGGTCAAGAGCGTGGTGACGACGCCGTCGGGCGGGCAGGTGCTGCTCGACAAGGGCTACTACAACGTCTCGGGCCTGGCCTGGTCGGGCCGCGGCAAGGTCAAGCAGGTCGACGTGTCGGTCGACGGCGGGCGTCACTGGCGGCGCGCACGGCTCGAGGGTCCGGTGATGAGCAAGTGCCTGACGCGCTTCAACATCGACTGGGTCTGGGACGGCAAGCCGGCGCTCGTGATGAGCCGGGCGACCGACGACACCGGCCATGTGCAGCCGACCTACGCGCAGCTGCGCGCGGTGCGCGGCTCGCGCTCGATCTACCACAACAACGCCATCCAGACCTGGCTGGTCGGCGAAAGCGGCGAGGTGAAGAATGTCCAGCTGGCGTGAGCTCGCAGCGGTGGCCGTGCTGATGGCCGGCGGCGCCGCGATGGCGCAGGGCACGGCCTTCGAGGGCATCGGTCGTGCCGCGACGCCGAAAGAGATCGCCGCCTGGGACATCGACGTGCGGCCCGACTTCAAGGGCCTGCCGAAGGGCGCCGGCTCGGTCGCCAAGGGCCAGGACGTGTGGGAAGGCAAGTGCGCCTCCTGCCACGGCATCTTCGGCGAGTCGGGCGAGGTGTTCAACCCGCTGGTGGGCGGTACGACGAAGACCGATGTCGAGACCGGCCGTGTCGCGCGCCTCACCGACCCGGGCTACCCCGGCCGCACCACGCTGATGAAGGCCGCCCATGTGTCGACGCTGTGGGACTACATCAACCGCGCGATGCCCTGGAACAACCCCAAGACGCTGAGCACCGAGGAGGTGTACGCGGTCACGGCCTACCTGCTGAACCTCGGCGGCATCCTGCCCGACGACTTCGTGCTGTCGGACCGCAACATCGCCGAGGTGCAGCAGCGCATGCCGAACCGCCAGGGCATGACGACGCGCCACGGTCTGTGGCCGGGCCCGGAGTTCGGCGGTCAGGCCAAGCCCGACGTTCAGGGCACGGCCTGCATGAAGCACTGCGCGACCGATGCGAAGGTCGCCTCGCTGCTGCCCGAGCATGCGCGCGACGCGCACGGCAACCTGGCCGAGCAGAACCGCACGGTCGGCGCCCAGCGCGGCGCGGTGACGACGCGCGGCGAGCCGGCGGCCAAGTCGGCGGCCCCTGCCGCAGCCGCGGCCACCGGCGGCGGTGCGACGGCGATCGCGCTTGCCGGCGCCCAGGGTTGCACCGCCTGCCACGCGATGGACGGCAAGGGCCTCGGCCCCTCGTTCCGGGAGGTCGCGACGAAGTACGCCGGGCGGGCCGACGCGTCGGCCTACCTTGCCGGCAAGATCAAAGGCGGCGGCGGCGGCGTCTGGGGCGGCCCGATCGCGATGCCGCCGCAGGCGCTGTCGGACGCCGACGCCAAGGCCCTCGCCGACTGGCTGGCCGCCGGCGCCCCCAAGTAAACCCCGTAAGGGATGGCACGTACCGCGTCGCCCTCCCTATTCATTAGCATCGGCTTATTTACAGGAGAGCCCCGATGAAGACCCGCAGAGACATGCTCCAGCACGGCGCCGCGGTGGCGACGCTGCTGATGGGTGCCGGCCTGCTGCCGGCCACCGCCCGCGCCCAGGCTGGCGGCTACAAGGCCGCCGCCTTCGAGACCAAGTCGATGGCCGACTTGATGAAAGCCCTCGGTGCCGGCGCGCCGACCGAAAGCAAGGACGTGACGATCACCGGCCCGGACATCGCCGAGAACGGCGCGGTCGTGCCGCTCGGCGCCGCGACCACGCTGGCCGGCGCCAAGAGCCTGCTGATCCTGGTCGAGAAGAACCCGAGCATCATGACCTCGATGTTCGAGCTGACCGACGCGGTCGAGGCTTCGGTCAACACGCGCGTGAAGATGGGCCAGTCGTCCAACGTCTACGCGGTGGCGATGATGAACGACGGCCGCGTGCTGTACGCGCAGAAGGAAGTCAAGGTCACGCTCGGCGGCTGCGGCGGCTGAGCTCAAAGGAGATTCCCATGGCAGACCCGATGAAGATCCGCGCCCAGATGGCCGGCGACAAGGCGACCGTGCGCGTGCTGATGGCGCACGAGATGGAAACCGGCCAGCGCAAGGACTCGGCCGGCAACACGATCCCGGCCTGGTACATCCAGACCGTCAGCGCCAAGCACAACGACAAGCCGGTCATGAGCGCCCAGTGGGGCCCGGCGGTCGCGAAGAACCCCTTCCTGCAGTTCACCGTCAAGGGCGCGAAGGCCGGCGACAAGGTGGCGATCACCTGGACCGACAACAAGGGCGACACGCGCACCGACGAAGCCGTCGTGTCCTGAGCGCGGCCCGCGCGTCCACGCGATCACCAACCGGCGCCATGAGCGCCGCATGAGGAGACCTGTCGATGAAGACCTGGAAAGCAGCGTCGCTGCTCGGCGCGCTGGCGATCGCCGGCGCCGCAGGGGCCCAGTCCAAGAGCACGGCCGACGGCATCGCCGAATACCGCAAGATGCTCGAGGACGGCAACCCGGCCGAGCTGTTCGAGGCCAAGGGTGAGAACCTCTGGAAGACCAAGCGCGGGCCGAAGAACGCCTCGCTCGAGCAGTGCGACCTCGGCAAGGGGCCGGGTGTCGTCAAGGGCGCCTGGGTCGAGCTGCCGAGGTACTTCGCCGACACCAAGCGGGTGCAGGATCTCGAGTCACGCCTGTTGACCTGCATGGAGACGCTGCAGGGCCTGAACGCCGCCGAGATCGCCAAGGCGCCCTTCGGCCGCGGCGAACAGGCCAACATGGACGCGCTGGCCGCCTACATCTCGGCCGCCTCGCGCGGCATGAGGATGAGCCTGCCGCAGGCACACCGCGACGAGAAGGTGATGTACGAGCTCGGCAAGCGCGCCTTCTACTTCCGCGGCGGGCCGATGGACTTCTCCTGCGCGTCCTGCCACGAAGGCAGCGGCAAGCGCGTGCGCCTGCAGGATCTGCCCGACCTGACCAAGAACCCGGGCGACGGCATCGGCTTCGCGGCGTGGCCGGCCTACCGGGTGTCGAGCGGCGAGCTGTGGACCATGCAGCGGCGCCTCAACGACTGCTACCGCCAGCAGCGCTTCCCTTACCCGGGCTACGCCTCGGACGTGACGATCGCGCTCGGCGTCTACATGGGCGTCAACGCCAAGGGCGCCGAGTCGATCGCGCCGTCGATCAAGCGCTGAGGAGAGCATCCGCATGAACACCCGCATCACCCTGATCGCGGCCGCTGCGCTGGCCGCCGGTTGCGCCGCGCTGCAACCGTTGCCGAGCCCGCAGGAGCTCGATGCCCAGGCCGCCGCGATGATGAAGGCCTCGTTCCGCGAGCAGGGCATCGCGAAGATGGACCGCATCGAGCAGGACCTGGGCCAGAAGGCCTGCTCGTCCGACCAGCCGCCGAGTGCCAAGGTCGCCACGCAGATCGAGGAGGCCGCGCTCGCCGCGGTCAAGTGGCCGGCCGGCGGCAAGTACCTCGGGGACTGGAAGGAGGGCGAGAAGCTCGCCCAGAACGGCCGCGGCATGACCTGGACCGACAAGTCGACCGACCCCAAGGGCAACGGCGGCAGCTGCTACAACTGCCACCAGGTCGGCAAGGCCGAGCTGTCCTTCGGCACGATCGGGCCGAGCCTGTACAACTACGGCAAGCTGCGCGGCGTAGCCGACCCGGCCGACCCGAAATCGGCGCCGGTCGTGCAGTACACCTGGGCCAAGCTGTGGAACAGCAAGGCCTATGCGGCCTGCTCGAACATGCCGCGCTTCGGCCACGCCGGTCTGCTCAACGAAGACCAGATCCGTCATGTGATGGCGCTGCTGCTCGACCCGAAGTCGCCGGTCAACCAATGAGCCTGTCGAAGCGGGAGTTCCTGCAGCTGCTGGGCGCCGCCTCGGTGGCAGGCCTGGGTCTGGCCCGCCATGCCGAGGCCGACGCCGCGACCGCCGCCGACGGCCTCTACGACCTGCCGCGCTTCGGCAACGTGTCGCTGCTGCACATGACCGACTGCCATGCGCAGCTGCTGCCGATCCGCTTCCGCGAGCCGAGCGTGAACCTCGGGGTCGCTGACATGCGCGGCAAGCTGCCGCACCTGGTCGGCGAGCACCTGCTCAAGGCCGCCGGGGTGCGGCCCGGCACGACGCTGGCGCATGCCTACACCTACCTCGACTTCGAGGCCGCGGCGCGGCGCTACGGCAAGGTCGGCGGCTTCGCGCATCTCGCCACGCTGGTCAAGCGCCTGAAGGCCAGCCGCCCCGGCGCGCTGCTGCTCGACGGCGGCGACACCTGGCAGGGCTCGGCCACCTCGCTGTGGACGAACGCGCAGGACATGGTCGACGCCTGCAAGCTGCTCGGCGTCGACGTGATGACCGGCCACTGGGAGTTCACCTATGGTCAGCAGCGGGTGCAGCAGATCGTCGATGGCGACCTGAAGGGCCGCATCGACTTCGTCGCGCAGAACGTCAAGACCGCCGACTTCGGCGACGAGGTGTTCAAGCCCTACGTCATGAAGACGATCAACGGCGTGCAGGTCGCGATCGTCGGCCAGGCCTTCCCCTACACGCCGATCGCCAACCCGCGCTACATGGTCGCCGACTGGAGCTTCGGCATCCAGGACGAACGGATGCAGCAGGTGGTGGACGAGGCGCGCGGCAAGGGTGCGGCGGTGGTGGTCGTGCTGTCGCACAACGGCATGGACGTGGACCTGAAGATGGCGAGCCGCGTGCGCGGCATCGACGCCATCCTCGGCGGCCACACCCACGACGGCGTGCCGCTGCCGGTGGTGGTGGCCAATGCCGGCGGCAAGACGCTGGTCACCAACGCCGGCTCGAACAGCAAGTTCCTCGGCGTGCTCGACCTCGAGGTCAAGGACGGCAAGGTCGCCGATTACCGCTACAAGCTGCTGCCGGTGTTCGCCGACCAGCTGCCGGCCGACCCCGAGATGCAGGCGCTGATCGACAAGGTCCGCGCGCCCTACGCCGGCAAGCTGGCCGAGAAGCTCGCCGTCACCGACGGGCTGCTCTACCGCCGCGGCAACTTCAACGGCAGCTGGGACCAGCTGCTGTGCGACGCGCTGATGGAGGCGCAGGGGGCCGAGATCGCCTTCTCGCCGGGCTTCCGCTGGGGTACCAGCCTCTTGCCCGGCGACGTGATCACACGTGAGCTGATGATGGACCAGGTGGCCACGACCTATTCCTACGCCACCGTGTCCGAGTTGAGCGGCGAGACGATCAAGACCATCCTCGAGGACGTGGCCGACAACCTCTTCAACCCCGACCCCTACTACCAGCAGGGCGGCGACATGGTGCGCGTCGGTGGCCTGAGCTATGCGATCGAGCCGGGCGCGGCGATGGGCGGCCGCATCCAGGACATGCGCCTGGGCGGCAGGCCGATCGAAGCCGGCAAGCGCTACAAGGTCGCCGGCTGGGCACCGGTGGCCGAGGAGGCCAAGTCCGGCGGCCACAAGATGGTGTGGGACGTGGTCGAAGGGTGGTTGAAGGCCAAGGGCAAGGTCGCGCCGCGCAAGCTCAACGCGCCGCGGCTGATCGGCGTGGCCGGCAACCCCGGGCTGGCCTGAACCGGCCTGTCTCACCAGGAGAGGCTCATGAACATGCTGTGCGCAGCCACCGCGGCCCTGGCACTGGCGGCACTGACCGCCACCGCCACGGCGCAGGACAAGGTCGCCTACCACGTCAACGACACGGCCGCGCAGGCGCTCTCGGCGCTGCGTAACGTGCGCAACCACCTCGACACCGACCCGAAGGCCAAGGTCACGGTCGTGACCCACGCGAACGGCATCGACTTCCTGATGGAGGGCGCGAAGGATCCGAACGGCGGCGAGTACGCGGCGCTGGTGTCGGCACTGGCCGCGCGCGGCGTGAAGTTCGAGATCTGCGAGATCACGCTGAAGAACCGCAGCCTGAAGAAGGAGCAGTTCATCCAGGAGGCCGAGTTCACGCCCTCGGGTGTGGTGCGGCTGACGAAGATGCAGCTGGAGGGCTATGCCTACATCAAGCCTTGAGGCCCGTGCCGCCGTGCTGGCGGCGCTGGTGCTGAGCACCCCGATGGCGCTGGCGCAGCCGGCCGCCGGCACGTTCACGAGCAAGTCACTGACGCCCGAGACGGCGATGACCGCCGCGCGCGCGGCGCTGGAGAGCTGCCGCAAGGCCGGCTACCAGGTCGGGGTCGCGGTGGTCGACCGCGCCGGGTTGCCGCAGGTGTTCCTGCGCGACCGCTACGCCGGCGCGCACACGGTGCAGGTCGCGGTCGACAAGGCCTGGACGGCGGCGAGCTTCCGCATCCCGACCACCGCGCTGGCCACCGAAACGCAAGCCGGCAAGCCGATGAGCGGCATCCGCGGCCAGCCGCGCGTGGTGGCCGCCGGCGGCGGGCTGGTGATCGAGGCCGCCGGCTCGGTGCTCGGCGCGATCGCGGTGTCGGGTGCGCCGGGCGGCGATGCCGACGATGCCTGCGCCAAGGCCGGCATCGCGGCGATCGCCGACGCGATCGAGTTCTGAGGCCTCAGCCGAGCGTGTCGGCCCAGATGTTCTTGGCCCAGGCGATCGCGTAGCCGCCTTCGGCCTCGTTGCGCGCGGCCGAGACGCCGCCCGAGCCCGCCACCGTCTTGAAGGTCTTCTCGGCCGCCACGTACTCGTGCACGCTGGCGACGTGGATGACGTTCTTCTCGTCGACGAAGCTGTAGCAGGTGTTGGTGAGCATCGGCCGCGGGTTGACCTCCAGGCCCGAGAGCTGCGCGACGATCGCCGCCGCGGCCACCTTGCCGTGCGAATTGGCCATGTGCCCGCTCTTGGGCATCAGCGGCGCGATCTGGATCGAGTCGCCGAGCACGTGGATGTCCTTCGCGATCACCGACTCGAAGGTCTGGTAGTCCACGCCGCACCAGCGCGCGTTGCTGTTCGCCAGCCCCGCGGCGCCGGCGATCGCGCCGGCGCGCATCGGCGGCAGCACGTTCAGGACGTCGGCCTTGACGTCGTCCTGCACGTCGAACTTCACGGTGTTGGTCTTCACGTCGACCGCCACCGCCTTGTGCTGACCACGGAATTCGACCATGCCGGGGTAGAGCTCGCTCCAGGCCTTCTTGAACAGCGGGCCCTTGGAGGTGACGTCCTGGTTGGCGTCGAGGATCAGCACCTTGGACTTCGGCTTGGCGCGCCGGAAGTAGGCTGCGACCATGCTGGCGCGTTCGTAGGGGCCGGGCGGGCAGCGGTAGGGCGCCTCGGGGATCGCGATCGCGTAGACGCCGCCGTCGGGCATGGCCTCGAGCTGCCTGCGCAGCGCCAGCGTCTCCGGTCCGGCCTTCCAGGCCTGCAGGATGCGGCCCGAGGCCTGCGCCTCGCGCAGGCCCTGCACGCTGTCGAACATCAGCTCGATGCCGGGCGACAGCACCAGCTTGTCGTAGCGGATCGCCGCACCCGAGGCGAGCGTGACGGTCTTCTTGGCCGCGTCGATGCCGGCGGCCATGTCACGCACCACCGTCACGCCGTGGCGCGAGGCCAGCGCGTCGTACGACGTGGTCAGTTCGGCGAGCGTGCGGGTGCCGCCGACCACGAGGTTGGAGATCGGGCAGGACACGAAGCTCGCCTGCGGCTCGATCAGCACGACGTCGATCTTGTAGTCGGACAGCATCCGCACGTACTTGGCGGCGGTGGCGCCGCCGTAGCCGCCGCCGACGACGACGACCTTCGCGCTCGAAGGTACGCCGCGCGTGGCGCAGCCGCCGAGTGCGAGCAGGCCGCTGCCGGCGAGGCCGGCCTGGATCAGTTGACGACGCTTCATCGCAAGCTCCTCACTTCGGTGCCGCAAAGTACGCGGCAAGCTGTTCGATCTGCTCCGGCGTGTAGCCCTTGGCGAGCTGGTGCATCACCGTGGCCGGGCGGCTGCCGTCGCGGAAGGCGTTCATCTGCTGGACGATGTAGTCCTTGCCGAGGCCGCGCAGCGCGATGTTGCCGGCGCCCTCGACCGCGCGGCCGTCGGTGCCGTGGCAGTTGGCGCAGGTGGCGGCGAGCGCGCGCAGGTGCAGGGTCTGCGACGGCGTCTGGGCGGCCGCGCCGACGGCGCAGGCCGACAGGCCGAGGGCGGCGACGGCGCGCCAGGGTAGCTTGCGGTGCATGCGGGTCTCCTCTTGGTCAGGCGCGTGGCCTTCGTTAATATCCGTTTATGCGAATTTACAATTCATTGTGCGGCGGCGGCTATGCGGGTCTCCCCGGGCCTGGCCGTCGGCGGCTGCTCGCCGCGTGGCTGCTCGCCGCCCTGCCGGGCGTTGCCGCGGCCGAGCCCGGCGCCGTCGAGATGCCGCTGGTGCAGGTCGGGCCGCGGAGCTGGTACGTGCAGGGCCAGACCGCGCTGGGCTCGGCGGCGAACCGGAACTTCATCTCCAACGCCGGCTTCGTGGTGACCGACGATTCGGTGGTCGTGATCGACGCCCTCGGCTCGCCGCCGCTGGCCGAGCAGTTGCTCCGCCGCATCCGCGGCGTCACCGACAAGCCGGTTCGCCATGTGCTGCTGACGCACTACCACGCCGACCACGTCTACGGTCTGCAGGCCTTCAAGGCGGTCGGTGCGACCGTCGTGGCGCAGCGCCAGGGGCGCGACTACCTCGCCTCCGACACCGCGCAGCGGCGGCTCGAGGCGAGCCGGCAGGACCTGTTCCCGTGGATCGACGAAGCCACCCGTCTGGTGCCTGCCGACCGCTGGCTCGACGGCGACACCGAGCTGAGGATCGGCGGCGTCGACTTCCGGCTGCGGGCCGTCGGACCCTCGCACACGCCCGAGGACATGACGATCCACCTGCCGTCCGAGCGCGTGCTGTACGCCGGCGACCTGGTGTTCCGCGGCCGCATCCCCTTCGTCGGCCAAGCCGACAGCCGCCGCTGGATCGGCGCGTTGGAGGCCTTGCTCGGCGAGGACGTGGCGACGCTGGTGCCGGGCCACGGCCCCCACTCCGAGCAGGCGGCCGAGGACCTGCGGCTGACGCGCGACTACCTGCGCCACCTGCGCGAGACCATGGGCCGTGCCGCGCGCGAGCTCGAGCCTTTCGACGAGGCCTACCGCCGGGTCGACTGGTCGCGCTACGAGCGGCTGCCGCTGTTCCAGGCCGCCAACCGGATGAACGCCTTCAACACCTACCTGCTGATGGAGCAGGAGCGCGACTGAGCCGGTGCGCCACGCCCGCGCTACGATGACGAACGCCTCACCGCCGGGGACCCGCCATGCCGCTGCCGATCCGAAGCCTTGCCCTCGTCGTCCTCGCCGCGCCGCTGGCGCTGGCCGCGCAGGGGCTGGAGATCTTCGCGGGCGCCGACCTGCCGCTCGGCGAGCGCCTGATGCAGGAGCACCAGTGCCGGCAGTGCCATGCCCGCAAGTTCGGCGGCGACGGTTCGGCGGTGTACCGGCCCGGCGAGCGCGTCAAGACGCCGGGGCTGCTGCGCGGCATGGTCGAGCAGTGCAACACCGAGCTCGGCCTGGGCATGTTCCCCGAGGAGGTGACCGCCGTCGCCGCGGTGCTGCAGCGCGACCACTACCGCTTCAAGCCCGCGGCGCGCCCTTGATTCGCTGGATGCGCATGTGCGCAGCCGGCGCTGAAGGCGCCGGAGACGGTACGATGCGGTTCACGTTTTTGACCCGGGATCGACCTTGAGCTCCGACACCGAAGCGACCGACGAAGTCTTCGCGAGTGCCGCCGAACTGTTCGGCATCCTGTCGACGCCGATCCGGCTGCGGCTCATCAGCGCGCTGTGCAACAGCGAGAAGAACGTGTCGCAGCTTCTCGAGGAGATCGACGCGACCCAGCCCAACATGTCGCAGCACCTGGCCACGCTCTACCGCGCAGGCATCCTGGGCAAGCGCCGCGAGGGCACGCAGATCTTCTACCGGCTGCAGAGCCAGCGCGCCGCGACGCTGTGCCGCGCCGTCTGCACGCAGATCGCCACCGAGATCGACGGCGACGCCTCGATCCCGCCGTCGGAGCGGCTGCTGCCCGGGTTGCGCGCCAAGTAGGCGCGCCGTTGCCGCCGAAGCCCGGTGCGCCGGGCGCGCACTCAGTTGAGCTCGGCCTCGCGCAGGCGGATCGCCTGGTTGCCGACCTGGATCGCGTGCTTGATGGCCGCGTCGGCTTGCGGGAAGCGGTGGCCGCAGGACAGCCGCTCGCTGGAGAACACCACGACCGGGCCGCGGGCGTGGCGGCTCAGCAGATGGACTTCGACCGCAGCGGTGTAGCCGCCCTGGGGGGCATCGAGGGCGCCGGCGTAGATGCGGAAATCGCCGACATCGCGTTCTTGCAGGGTCATTCGAGGCTCCTCGTGGCACGCACCCCGTGCCGCAACGTGGGCCAAGGATCGGCCATCGACGGCCAACGCTCCATCCCCCGGAGGGGGTCACTCATTCGAGTGGGGTGGCGTCACGACACCGCCACGGTGCCGTGCTAGGGCGCTACGTGTTGGCGCGGCGCTTCAGCCAGCGCATCAGCGCGCCGACGGCGGGCAGCTTCTCGTACAGCTCCTCGGCGGCGTCCCAGTAGTCGCGGTGCAGGGCGATGCGGCCGTCGGGGGCGAAGTGCAGGTGCGAGCCGCCGCGCACGGTTTGCGTCGTCGCGCGGTCGAAGCGCCTGAAGCGGAACAGGAAGTCCCAGACCAGGAAGCATCGCGCCCCCTCGACCACCGCCTCGGTGACGACGAAGCGCGGCGCCTCCAGCGCCTCGTACATGTGCTCGAACACGCCGCGGATCGCCGCCAGGCCCTGCACCTCGTTGAACGGGTCCTTGAAGCGGGCGTCCTCGGTGTAGAACTCGCCGAGCCGGGCCAGGTCCTCGCGCCGCAGACCCTCGAAGGCTTCGATGACGCGCCGCACGCGCGGGTCGGTCGTGATGTCGGCGGGCATGCTCGGAGCTCAGAGCCCGGTGGCGCGGCGCACCGCGGCGAAGTAGCTCGCGTCGCCGAGGTGGCTCAGCGCCTTAAGCCACAGCGTGAAGCGCTTCGGGAAGTGGATCTCGAAGCGCCCCGCCGCCCAGCCTTCCAGGATGGCGTCGGCGGCCTGCTCGGGCGTCAGCAGCGCCGGCATCTTGAAGTCGTTCTGCGCGGTCAGCGGCGTCTCGACGAAGCCGGGGTTGACGATCGACACGCCGAGCCCGCGCTCCGACAGGTCGAGGTAGAGCGTCTGCGCCAGGTTGATCAGCGCCGCCTTGGTCGGCCCGTAGGCCAGCGACTTCGGCAGGCCGCGGTAGCCGGCCACGCTGCCGACCAGGCTCAGGTGACCGTGGCCCTGCCGCAGCAGGGCCGGCAGCACCGCATCGATCAGGTGCAGCGCGCCGACGTAGTTGACCTGCTGGTGACGCAGCATCTCGTCGAGGTCGAAGGCGGTGGCGCGCTGCGGCAGGTAGCGGCCGGCGCAGTACATCGCCAGCGCGAGCGGCGCGCCGGGCGCCAGCACCTCGCGTGCCGCCGCCTGCACGGCCTCGCGGTCGCCGGCGTCGAGCACGACCGCGCGGCTGCCCGGGTGGGCGCGCACGAAGGCCTCGAGCGCCTGCGCATTGCGCGCCGACACCACGACCTGCGCGCCGTGCGCATGCAGCGCGCTCGCGGTCGCGCGGCCGATCCCGGTGGAGGCGCCGACCAGCCAGCAGAGCCGGCCGGTCCAATCGACGAGGCGGGGGTTCAGCGGCATGTCAGCGCTTCGTGAAGGCGAGCGTGACCTCGCCGAGTCGGAGGCCGAACTTGCTCATCACCGCCTTGTTCAGCATCACCTTGTCGTCCATCAGGTACATCCAGTCGTCGAACTGCACCTCGACCACCGTGCCGTCGACCGGCAGCGCGAGTGTGTACTTCCAGTTGAAGGCGTTGCCCGCGGTCTGGCCGCTGGCGGTGCCGACCACGTCGTCGGCGGTGCCGGTGTAGCGGCCTTCGCCGAGCTTCTTGAGCTTCCAGACGCGCTTTTGCGTCGTGCCGTCGCTGTAGACGAAGTCTTCGTCGAGCACGCCCTCGTCGCCCTGCCAGCGGCACTTCATCACCACCGTGAAGCGCTTGACGACCTTGCCCGAGCGGTCGGTGAAGACGCCGTGGGCGTCGAGGGTGCCGTCGAAGTAGCGGCTCAGGTCCAGGACCGGCTGCTCGGCGGCGTAGTCGGTCACCGCGGGGCCGGCGCAGCCGGCCAGGCCGAGCGCGGCGACGCCGAGCGCGGCAGCGCCGAGCCGGCGACGAGCATGAGACTGAGGGTTCATGAACGGGCTCCGAGTTCAGGGTCGCGCAGCCACAGCCGCCACAGCAGCAGCGCGGCGACGGCCTTCAGCGCACAGGGCAGCAGGCAGTAGGCCAGGGTCAGCGCCGCCAGGGCGTCGGCGTCGCGCGCACCGGGCTGGTAACCGACGGCGGCCAGCAGTGGCAGCGCCACGCCGGCGGCCAGCGCGAGGTTGAGCTTGGTGGCGAAATTCCACCAGCCGAAGTAGGCGCCCTCGGCGCGGCCCGCGTGGCCGGCGCGCTGGATCACGCCGGCCAGCAGCGCGCCGGGCAGCGTCAGGTCGGCGCCCAGGCCGATGCCGCTGGCCGCGCACACCGCCAGGTAGGCCAGCGTGTCGCCGGCGCCCAGGGTGGCGGCCCAGACGAAGGCCGCGATGTTGAGCCCCATGCCGACCAGCCAGGCGCGCGCCAGCCCGACGCGCGCGACCGCCCGCACCCACAGCGGAATCGACAGCGCCCCGGCCGCGAAGTAGGCCGCCAGGAAGGCCGGCTCCCAGCTCGGTGCCTGCAGGCGGTCGCGGATGAAGAACAGCACCAGCGTGGCCGGCACCGCGCTGGCGATGCCGTTGACGACGAAGATCGCCAGCAGCCGCCGGAAGGCCGCGACCCGGAAGGGTTGACCGAGCGCGCCGCCGGCGACCACCGGCGCGGTGCGCGGCCGCGGCGCCTGGCGCAGCAGCAGCACGCCGGCGGCCAGCAGCAGCGCGAACGCCAGCGTGGTCCAGCCCAGCCCGGCCAGCGAGGGCAGCACGCTGGCCACCAGCACGCCGACCAGCGCCGCGCCTTCGCGCCAGGCCACCACGCGGGCGCGCTGCGGTTCGTCGCCGCCGAGCCGCGCGCCCCAGGACTGGTGCACGACCGACACCACGCTGTAGGCCAGGTAGGTCAGCGTCAGCCCGCCGGCGCACCACAGCAGCAGCGCGGTCGGGCCTTCGGCCGCGGGGAAGAACAGCGCCCGAAAGCCCAGCGCCAGCAGCACGGCCGCGGCGGCCGCGGCCCACCAGGCGGCCATCGCGCGGCGCTCGAACAGGCGGTCGACCCAGCGGCCGATCAGCGGGTCGGCGAACGCGTCGAGCAGCCGCGCGCCGAGCAGCACCGCGCCGAGCGCGGCCAGCGGCACACCGAAGCTCTCGGCGTAGTGCGCCGGCAGCAGCACGTACAGCGGCAGCGCCACGAAGGCCAGCGGCAGCCCGAGCGCGCCGTAGTGCAGCCCGGCGCCCCGACCCGCGAGGCCGGGACCGGGCGCGTCGCCAGGGTGGGCCGCGGCAGCGGCCGGCAGCGCGCTCACCGGACGACCCTTCGCACGGCGTGCGCCGGGCCGAGCGCTCTCGAGCGGCCCGGCGCGCTCATGGCGCGCCCCCGAGCAGCTGCCGGCGCATCGCGGGCTGCGAGGTCCACGGCGCGAGCCAGATGCCGAAGAAGCGGTCGGCGAAGGCGCTGTCGCGGATCTCGCGGCCCGGTCGGCCGTCGACGAAGAAGCGCACCGTCTCGCCCGGCCGGTGCAGCGCCGACAGCCGGGTGCCGGCGACGACGTTCGGGAAGGCCTGCGACATGAAGGCCAGCCAGCCTTCCGATTGCCGCGGCTCCAGCGGCCCGGCGCGTGCCATCTCCTCGATCGAGCGCTCGGCGATCTTCACGCCGTCGAGCGCGCGCGCGTACTGCAGTTCGAGCAGGAAGGCTCGGCCCGCCCAGTCTTCGCGGGCCGGCGCCTCGCGTGGGTAGTCGGGCCCGACCCACAGCCGCGCGTCGTAGACGTGCAGGCCGAAGAAGCGCAGCCGCGCGCTGCCCTGCAGCCGCGCTTCGGGCCACTCGGTGCGGGCCTCGGGCGGTGGCGCGGCCTCGGTCTGCGCTCGCAGGCCCGGCAGCAGCGCTGCGGCGCCGAGGGTACCGAGCCCCTGCAGGCAGCGGCGGCGGCGCATGGCCTCAGGCGGGCTTGCGCAAGGTGAACTGAACGACATCGGTGTTGCCCATCGCGAAGGCCGCCTCGCAGTAGGCGAGGTAGAACTCCCAGATGCGCAGGAAGCGCGTGTCGAAGCCGAGCTTCAGGACCCGCGCCTCTTCCGACATGAAGCGCTCGCGCCAGCGCCGCAGCGTCTCGGCGTAGTCGGCGCCGAAGGCGAAGCGGCGCTCGACCACGAGCCCGGCACGCTGCGCCTCGGCCTCGAAGGCGCTCACGCTGGGCAGCAGGCCGCCGGGGAAGATGTACTGCTGGATGAAGTCGGTGCTCTTGACGTAGCGCTGGAACAGGTCGTCGCGGATCGTGATGCTCTGGATGCAGGCGCGGCCGCCGGGCACCAGCTTGCCATGCAGGGTCTTGAAGTAGCTCGGCCAGTAGGCGCGGCCGACGGCCTCGAACATCTCGATCGAGACGATGGCGTCGAAGGGGCCGTCGGGCACGTCGCGGTAGTCCTGGAAGCGCAGGTCGGCGAGGTCGGCCAGGCCGGCGCGCGCGAGGCGCCGGCGCGCGTAATCGAGTTGCTCGGACGACAGCGTCAGGCCGGTCACCCGGGCGTCGAAGCTGCGGGCCGCGACCTCGGCCACGCCGCCCCAGCCGCAGCCGATCTCGAGCACGCGCGAGCCGGGTTGCACGCCGGCCTCGGTCAGCGCGCGGTGGATCTTGGCGAACTGCGCGGTTTCGGTCGGCTGGCCGAGGTCGCCGTCGAACCAGGCGCTGGAGTAGCTCATGGTCTCGTCGAGCCAGAGCGCGTAGAAGGCGTTGCCGAGGTCGTAGTGGGCGTGGATGTTCTTCCTGCTGCCGGCGCGCGAGTTGCGGTTCAGCAGGTGGCGCAGCCGGTACAGCAGCGAGCCCCACCAGCGGCCGTAGACCACCGACTCGATCTCCTCGCGGTTGGCGACGAACAGCCGCAGCAGCGCGGTGAGGTCGGGCGTGCTCCAGTCGCCGGCGATGTAGCTCTCGGCGAAGCCGATGTCGCCGCTGCGCAGCGCCGCGCCGCAGACGTTCCAGTTGCGCAGCCGGATCGCCGCCCGGGTGTCGCCGGCGTCGTGGACGCTGCCGAAGCTGGCGCTGCTGCCGTCGGGCAGTTGCACGTCGAGCCGCCCGTGGCGCAGCCGGGCGAGCAGCTTGAACACGGCGTGCGCCGCGGCGGTGGCGCAGGGCGGCAGGGCGGCCAGCTCGAAGCCTGGGGTGGCGGTTCGTGTGCTCGTGTTCATGGGCGGGTCGGGCGGGTTCAGCGGCTGACGAAGGCGCGCGGCGGTACGGGCTTGCCGAAGAAGGGCACGCGCTTGGCCCACAGCCGCAGCGCCTGCCAGTGGATGCGGGCGATCACGCCCAGGGTCATGAGAGGGTGGCCCCAGAAGGCGCGCCGCATGGCGCCGGCGTCGAGCGGCGCGAGCCGGCCGGCGACGCTGGTCTGCAGCAGCGCGCCGCCGGCGTCGTCGTGGTCGACGCGGGCGACGATGCGCGCGTCGGTGCGCAGGAAGCGGAAGCGGTAGCGCCCCTCGACGGCGCAGAAGGGCGAGACGTGGAAGACCTTGGCCGCCTGCAGCTCGCGGCCCCAGCGCAGCCCTTCGCCATGCAGCAGGTAGCAGTGGCGCTCGCCGAAGGTGTTGTTGACCTCGGCGACGATCGCCGCGAGCGAGCCGTCGTCGCGGTGCGCGTACCAGAAGCTCACCGGCTTGAACGCGTAGCCGAGCACGCGCGGGTAGGCCTGCAGCCAGACCTCGCCGCGGGCGTCGTGGATGCCTTCGCCGGCCAGCAGCTCGTCGAGCCAGGCCAGCGCGTCGGCGCGGCCGTCGCCGTGGTCGGCGTCGTGGAAGGCGATCAGCCCGAAGCGGTTGCGCGGCAGCGCCGGGTCGGGCCGCGCGCGCAGGCTGCGCAGCGGCAGCAGCAGGAAGAAGGTCGGGTACTGGAAGGCGTGGCGGGTCGGCCGCAGCCGCGTGTGGCGCACGCTGCCCTCGGCGATCAGCGCGCGTGCCGGCGGCGAGGCGCTCACGCGACCCTCCGCGGGACCTCGGCGAGGGCGGGCGCCGCGCCGAGCGGCGAGGCGATCAGCGCGCGTGCGACGGCCAGGCCCGACTGCAGGCCGTCTTCGTGGAAACCGTAGCCGGTCCAGGCGCCGCAGTACCAGGTCGCGCGGCGGCCCTGCAGCGCCGGCAGACGCTGCTGCGCCTCGACGGCGGCGGCGTCGAACACCGGGTGGGCATAGTCGTAGCGGCCCAGCACGGTGGCCGGCGCCGGTTCGCGCACCGGGTTGAGCGTGACGACGACCGGCTGCCGGAACGGCAGCGGCTGCAACCGGTTCAGCAGGTAGTGCAGGCAGACCGCGCTTCGTTCGCGGTCGTCGTTCGAGGCGCGCTCGTAGTTCCACGCCGCCCAGGCACGGCGACGGCGCGGCAGCAGGCCGGTGTCGGTGTGCAGCACCGCCAGGTTGGGCTGGTAGCGCACCGCGCCGAGCACGGCGCGTTCGTCGGGGCTGGGGTCCTCCAGCAGCGCGAGCGCCTGGTCGCTGTGGCAGGCCAGCACGACGGCGTCGAAGTGCTCGACGCCGGCGCTGCTGCGCAGCTCCACGCCGCCGGCCAGTCGCCGCACGCGCTGCACCGGCGTGGCGAGCCGGGCGTCGCGGACGCGACGCAGCAGCTTGTGCACGTAGTGCCTGGCGCCGCCGCGCACCGTGTACCACTGCGGCCGGTCGGCCACCTGCAGCAGGCCGTGGTTGTGGCAGAAGCGGATCATGGTCGCGACCGGGAAGCGCAGCATCTGGTCGGTCGGGCAGGACCAGATGCAGCCGAGCATCGGCAGGAAGTACCAGTCGCGGAACTCGGCGCCGAAGCCGTGCGCGGCGAGGAAGTCGCCGATCGGCTGCGCCAGCCGGGCTTCGTCGCCGCGCTCGGCCAGCTCGGTGGCGAGGCGGTTGAAGCGCAGCAGTTCGCGCAGCATGCGCCAGAAGCGCGGCCGCAGCAGGTTGCCGCGCTGGGCGAACACGCTGTCGAGGTTGCTGCCGCTCCACTCCAGGCCGGCGTCGGGCACCTGGACCGAGAACGACATGTCGGACTTGGCGGTGGCGACGTCGAGCTCGCCGAACAGCGTCACCAGCCCGGGGTAGGTGCGGTGGTTGAAGACCAGGAAGCCGGTGTCCACGCCGTGCGTGACCGGCACGCCGCCGGGACCCGGCAGCGTGACGTCGACCGTGTGGGTGTGGCCGCCGAAATGCTCACCGGCCTCGAACAACGTGACCTGGCAGCCATGCTCGGGCGCCGCGAGCGTGTGGGCGGCCGACAAGCCGGCGATGCCCGAGCCGACGACGGCGACGCGCCGTGCGGGGCCCCTCATGCGGGCCGCTCCGTGCCGGCCCGATCGGCCCGGGCCATGCCGGCCAGCGGGTCCAGGATAAGAAAAGCCGCGAAGCGCCCCGGAGCGAAGGAGGGAGGGAGGGAGGAGGAGGAGAAACGCTCAGGGATTGCGACCCGCCAAGCGGGAAGGCTTCGCGACGGTAAACCATGCTCCTTGCGCGGCTGAGGCTGCGGTCGAGGATCGAACCGGCCTTGGCCATGCCCACCGTCACTATGACGCCGGGCGGCGCAGGCCGTTCCCTCGATCCGGGCAACAGGTTGAAACATCGGCTGCAGGACGGGTGAAGGTTGCACGACGCAGGGTTTGAACTGATCAGTATTTAATTTAACTCATCAGTTCAATTTTGTCTCCAGCAGTCTTTCGATCTCCTGGACGAAGCCGCGGCCGAGCGGGTCGACGGTGCTGCCGAAGCTCTTCACGCTGCTGCCGTCGCGGGCGATCACGTACTTGTGGAAGTTCCAGCCGGGCGAGCGGCCGGTGAGCTGGGCCAGCTCGGCGAACAGCGGATTGGCGCTCGCGCCCTTGACGCTGGACTTGGCGAACATCGGAAACTTGACGCCGAAGGTGCTTTCGCAGAACTCGGCGATCTGTTGGTTGCTGCCCGGCTCCTGGCCGCCGAAGTCGTTGCTCGGGAAGCCCAGCACGACCAGACCGCGCGCACGGTAGCGCTCGTTCAGGGCTTCCAGCCCCTTGTACTGCGAGGTGAAGCCGCAGAAGCTGGCGGTGTTGACCACGACGACGACCTGGCCGGCGTACTGGCACAGGTTCTGGGGCTTCTCGTCCTGCAGTCGCGGGAAGCTGCGGTCGAGCAGGCGGCCGCAGGATGGCGCCGCGCGCAGCGCCGGCGGCAGCAGGCCGCCACCGGCCAGCAGCGTGATCAGCAGGGCTCGCCGCGCCAGCCGGGGGCGGCGCGCCGGGGTCATAGGATCAGGCGAGTCCATTGGTTTGTCCTAGTCATGCATTCGATACAGACCTATAGTATCGGCTTGATCGAATCGTTTCAAATGATTGTCCAAGACACATCAACGCCCGCTCGACCTCCGCTCGGCGCGCGGCGACGCGGGGTGAGGTGGTGAACGACCGCCGAGGCGACGCGCCGATCCTGCTGTCGATCGCCGCGGTCGAGCGCGACACCGGCCTGAGCAAGGACACGCTCAGGGTCTGGGAGCGCCGCTACGGTTTCCCGACGCCGCAGCGCGACGGCTTCGGCGAGCGGGTCTACACCTTCGAGCAGGTCGAGAAGCTGCGCATCATCCGCCGCCTGATGGACGCCGGGCACCGGCCGGGCCGCATCGTGGCGCAGTCGACCGAGGCGCTGCAGCAGCTCAGCGACAGCAGCGCGAGCGCGCCGCAGCGCGGCGCCGAGGTGGTGGCCGCACCCGATCTGCGGCAGTACGTGGATCTGGTGCGTGCTCACGATGTCGAGGGGCTGCGGCGCCAGCTTTCGCAGGCGCAGCTGCGGCTGGGGCTGGCGCGCTTCGTCACGGAGGTCATCGCGCCTCTCAATACGCTGGTCGGCGACTCGTGGATGCGGGGGCACCTGGAGATCTTCGAGGAGCACCTGTACACCGAGGCGCTGACGGTGGTGCTGCGCAACGCCATCGCCACCGTGCCGGCGCCCGGGCCGACGGCGCGGCCGAGCGTGCTGCTGACCACCTTCCCGAACGAGCCGCACGGCCTGGGCCTGCTGATGGCCGAGGCGCTGTTCCTGCTCGACGGTTGCCGCTGCATCAGCCTGGGCACGCAGACGCCGATCTGGGACATCGTGCTGGCCGCCAACTCGCAGCGGGCCGACATCGTCGCGCTGGCCTTCACCGCGGTGCTGTCGCCAGCCGTCGTGACCGAGGGTCTGGCCGAGCTGCGCGGCAAGCTGCCGCGGACGGTCGAGATCTGGGCTGGCGGCGCCGCGCCCGTGCTGCACCGCCGACCTACGCCCGGCGTGATGGCGCTGGCATCGCTGGCGCAGATCGCCACCGAGACGCGCCGCTGGCGCGCCGAGCGCGGCTGACGCGGCCGTCATGGCGGCGTTCAAGGGCAACAAGGCCGGATTGCCGAGCAAGCCCTGCGGCCACTGCGGCCGGCCGATGAGCTGGCGCAAGGCCTGGGCGAAGAACTGGGACGCGGTGCGCTGGTGTTCCGAGCGCTGCCGCCGGGAGGCCCGCCACCGCAGCCCCGCGGCATGAGCAAGCCGGGCCGCGCTCAGGTGCCAGTGTCGAAGCACGCCGTGCGCCGGGGCGTGCCGTGAGCGGCCTGCGCCACCTGGTGCTGGTGCTCGGCGACCAGCTTGCCCACGACAGCCCGGCGCTCGAGGCCGTCGACCCGGCCTGCGACCGCGTGCTGATGATCGAGGCGCGCGGCGAAGCCACCTCGGTCTGGAGCCACAAGGCCCGCATCGCGATCTTCCTCAGCGCGATGCGGCACTTCGCCGCCGAGCTGCGCGAGCGCGGCCTGCCGCTGACCTACCTGGCGCTCGACGCCGACACCGAGCCTTCGCTGACCCGCCGGCTCGCGGCCCAGCTGCGCGCGCTGAAGCCCCAGGTGCTGCGCGCCGTCGAGCCCGGCGACTGGCGGCTGCAGCAGGCGATCGAGGTGGTGGCCTCCGAGGCCGGCGTGCCGCTGCAGTGGCTCGACGACAGTCACTTCCTGTGCAGCCGCGCCGACTTCGCGCGCTGGGCCGCCGGCTACCGCGGCAGCCTGCGGATGGAATTCTTCTACCGCGAGCAGCGCCGCCGCCACCGCGTGCTGCTCGATGCCGACGGCCAGCCCGAGGGCGGCGCCTGGAACTTCGACGCCGACAACCGCAAGGGCTGGCCGAAGGGCGGTCCCGGCGCGATCCCGGCGCCGGCCGGCTTCGCGCCCGACGCGGTCACGCGCGAGGTGTTCGCGCTGGTCGAGCGCGAGTTCGCCGGTCACCCTGGATCGCTGGCCTCGTTCGCCTGGCCGGTGACGCGGGCGCAGGCGCGGCAGGCGCTGGCGCGCTTCGTCGAGGCGCGGCTGCCGCAGTTCGGCCCCTGGCAGGACGCGATGTGGACCGGCACGCCCTGGGGCTGGCACTCGCTGCTGTCGGCGGCGCTGAACCTGCACC
>ERZ1066138.82-NODE-82-length-30497-cov-7.612279_pt1 | contig 30497 bp, 24 predicted proteins | sample MGYA00382785_ERZ1066138 | MGnify/ENA primary metagenome ERZ1066138 (study PRJEB33369, sample SAMEA5778368) | biofilm metagenome | biome: Industrial cooling water; feature: Water cooling tower basin; material: Biofilm | place: United Arab Emirates | collected... | reverse complement strand
GGGCAAGGCCCGGCCGATCTACATCGTCTCCGTCCGCGACACGGCCGAGCGGTCGCGCGCCGAGGAGGCGCTGAAGGACAGCGAGGCGCGCTACCGCGTGCTGGTCGAGAACGCGCCCGAGGCGGTCGTCGTCCTGGACGTCGAGACGCAACGCTTCGTGGACTGCAACGACAACGCGGCGGACTTCTTCAAGATGACGCGCGAGGACCTCCTGCGCGTCGGCCCGGAGCAGGTGAGCCCGCCGGAGCAGGCCGACGGAACGCCCTCGTTCGGCGTCGCCCGCGGCTACCTCGACAAGGCGCTGGCCGGCGAGACGCCGGTCTTCGAGTGGCTGCACCGCGACGCGGAGGGCAAGCTGATCCCGAGCGAGGTCCGCTTCGTGCGGCTGCCGAGCAGCAACGGCGGGCTGATCCGCGCCAGCATCATCGACATCACCGAGCGCAAGCAGGCCGAGCTGGTCGCCGCCGGCGAGCGGCGGGCACTCGAGAAGATCGCCTCCAGCGAGCCGCTCGAGGCCGCGCTCGCCTCGATCACCGAGGTGGTCGAGCGCGTGCTGCCGGACGCGATCTGCTGCATCCGCATGTACGACGCCGAGAAGCGGGTCCTGCGGCACGTCACCGGCAAGAGCCTGCCGCGCGAGTACGTCGCGCTGATGGACGGCTATCCGGCCGAGATCCGTTTCGGTTCCTGCGCCGCCGCCGTGGCGCTGCAGCGCCAGATCATCGTCCCGGACATCTCGAAGGATGCGCTCTGGGAGCACCGGCGCGACGCGGCCGAGCGCGCGGGCCTGCGCGCCTGCTGGTCCACGCCCATCACCGGCGCCGACGGACGCGTGCTCGGGACCTTCGCGACCTACCTCCGGCGCACCGGCATGCCCTCGCGCCGCGACCTCGAACTGGTCGGCCGCATGGCGCAGCTCTCGCGCATCGCCATCGAACGGCGCCGCTCCGACGACGCGCTGCGCGAGAGCGAGAGCCGGTTCCGGGGGCTCTTCGACAACGTCGTCGAGGGCGTGTACCAGGTGACGATGGACGGCTACCTGCTGTCCGCGAACCCGGCGCTGATCGCGATGCTCGGCTACGCCTCGCTGGACGAACTGCGTGCCGTCGGCTCGACCGACGGGCTCTACGTGGACCCGGAGCTGCGCCGCCGACTGATCGAGCAGCTCACACAGGACGGCAAGCTGGTCGAGGCCGAGTACCAGCTGCGCCGGCGCGACGGCACCGTCATCACGATCACCGAGAACGCGCGCCTGAACCGCGACGAGCGCGGCCAGCCGGTCGGGTTCGAGGGCACGATCACCGACATCACCGAGCGCAAGCGCGCCGAACAGCAGTTCTACGACGAGAAGGAGCGCGCGGAGGTCACGCTGCAGTCCATTGCCGACGCCGTGATCACCACCGACCGCTCCGGCACCGTGGACTACGTCAATCCGGTCGCCGAGAAGATGACCGGCTGGACGTCGGACGAGGCCTGCGGGCGCAACGTCACGGAGATCGTCAAGCTCGTCAAGGACGGCGGCCAGGAGATCATCGAGGATCCGGTCAGCCACGCGCTCGCGAGCGGCGACCCGATCCACCTGGCGGACCAGACCGCGCTGGTCAGCCGGCGCGGGCTGGAGGTGCCGATCCAGGCGACGGTCGCGCCGATCCGCGACCGCGCGGGCCAGACGGCCGGCGCGGTGATCGTGTTCAGCGACGTGAGCCGCGAGCGGCGCATGAAGCGGCTGCTGTCTTACCAGGCGGCGCACGACGCGCTGACCGGCCTCATCAACCGGCGCGAGTTCGAGAGCCGGCTGACGAGCGCCATCGAGTCGGCGCGCGCCAACCAGGCCGTTCGGCACGCGATGATTTACGTCGACCTCGACCAGTTCAAGGTGGTCAACGACACCTGCGGCCACCCGGCGGGCGACCAGCTGCTGCGCCAGGTCACGGGGCTGCTGCAGACGCGCGTGCGGGCGAACGACGTGCTGGCGCGCCTCGGCGGCGACGAGTTCGGGGTGCTGCTCGAGCACTGCACGCCGGACCAGGCGCTCAGGATCGCCGACACGCTGCGCCAGTCGATCCACGACCTGCGCTTCCAGTGGGGCACCAACACGATGCAGATCGGCGCCAGCATCGGCATCGTCGAGATCGACCACCGGACGGAAACCGTGGCGACGCTGCTGTCCGCCGCCGACATCGCCTGCTACTCGGCGAAGGACGGCGGCCGCAACCGCGTGACGGTCTACGACCCGGCGAGCGCCTCCGCCCGGCACCGGGAGATGCGCTGGATGGCGCGCCTGACGCACGCTCGCGACGAGGGCCGGCTCGACATCATGTTCCAGCCGATCGTGCGGGTCGCCCAGCAGTCCAAGGAGCGGCCGCACTACGAGCTGCTGCTGCGCCTCCTCGACGAAAACGGCGCCATGGTGCTGCCGGACGAGTTCATCCCGGCCGCCGAGCGCTTCAACCTGATGCCCTCGCTCGACCGCTGGGTGATCGAGAAAGTGCTGCGCGACTACGTCCCGTCCACGCGCGACGGCGTGGAGGAGGCGGCCTTCACGGTGGCCGTCAACCTGTCCGGGACGACGCTGTCCGACCCGAGCTTCCTCGAGTTCCTGATCGACGCGCTGGAGGCGCACGAGCCGACGCCGGGCGTCCTGTGCTTCGAGGTGACCGAGACGGCGGCCATCACCAACCTCGGTCACGCCAGCTACCTGATGCGCGAGATGGCGAGCCGCGGCTGCCTGATCGCGCTCGACGACTTCGGCAGCGGGCTGTCGTCGTTCAACTACCTGCGCACGCTGCCGGTCAACTACCTCAAGATCGACGGCAACTTCGTGCAGAACGTCGCGACGGACCCGATCGACCGCAGCATGGTCGAGGCGATCGTGCAGATCGGCCGCGCGATCGGCATCGAGACGGTCGCGGAGCGGGTCGAGACGCCGGCCGTCCTGGATACCCTGAGGCGCATCGGCGTCGGCTACGCCCAGGGCTTCCTGGTCGGGCGGCCGTCCCCGATGGCGGTCTTTCCGCACCGGAAGAGTTGAGGCGGTCGCCAGGCCGGCGCAGGGGCTACTAGAATAGCCGCGCCTTGCGGTATCCAGCACTTGCCACGATCGTCCTGTGCGCCGGCTGCGCGCATCTGCCGCCGCTGCCGGACCTGCCGCACGCAGCCGCCTACGAGCCGGCGAAAGGAGGCGCCATGGCCGAACGCATCGCTCCTGAAGAGGCTGCCCATCCGGGCGAGTCCGGCTTCCGGCTGCTCAGCGACGGCACGGAGGCGTTCCTGGTCCGCATGCACAGCGCCCGGCTCGCCGCCCGCAGCCTTGACGTCCAGACCTACATCTGGCGATCGGACATGACCGGCACCTACCTGGCGGCCCGGCTGCTCGAGTCGGCAGACCGCGGAGTGCGCGTCCGCCTGCTGCTCGACGACCTCGATGCGCGCGCGAAGAACGACGGCCTCGCGGCACTCGCGGCGCACCCGCACATCGACGTGCGCATGTTCAATCCCTGGGTGACGCGCAAGGGAACGCTCGCCAAGGCGGGCGAGGGCGCGCTCAGCTTCAAGCGCATCAACCGGCGCATGCACAACAAGAGCTGGATCGCGGACAACCGCATCGCGGTCGTGGGCGGCCGCAACGTGGGCGACGAGTACTTCGGGGCGGCCGAGGAGACGAACTTCGTCGACCTTGACTTCGCGATGATCGGCCCGATCGTGCGGGACGCGTCGGACTCGTTTGACCGCTACTGGAACTCCGCGTCGGCCTACCCGATGGAGGTGCTGGACCCGGACGCCGTGAGCACGGAAGCGCTCGGCGGCCTCAGGCGCTGGCTCGCGAAACGGACCGGGGAGATGGCGTCGAGCGCCTACGCCGCGGCCCTGCGCGGCGCCGACATCGCGCAGCGCATGATCGCGGGCGACTGGCCCATGCACTGGGCGGCGGACTACGAGTTCGTCGCGGACGACCCGGCCAAGGTCACCATGAAGAAGCGCGACGTCAAGCGTACGCACGTCGGCGTCGCGCTCGCGCCGATGATCGAGGATGCCGAGGCGCGCATCACGATCGTCTCGCCCTACTTCGTCCCAGGCGAGGAAGTCACTGACGGCCTGACGCGCGCCGCCGGCGAGGGCAAGGAAGTCCGCATCCTGACGAATTCGCTCGTGGCCAACGACGTCGCGGCCGTGCACGGCGGCTACTCGCGCTACCGAAAGCCGCTGCTTAAGGGCGGCGTGCGGCTGTGGGAGCTGAAGCCGACGGCGGGCGGGGCGCACAGCTCCAGCCTGTTCGGATCCACCGGCGCGAGCCTGCATACGAAGGCTTTCGCGGTGGACGGCAAGACGCTGTTCGTCGGCAGCTACAACCTAGACCCTCGCTCGACCTGGCTCAACTGCGAGCAGGGCGTGCGTGTCGAGAACCTGGCGCTGGCTGCGGAACTCGAGACGCTATTCGAGTTGCACACGACAGGCCGGCACGCCTGGCGCGTGACCCTCGACGGAGGCGGCCTGCGATGGAGCGACGGCCGGGCCGAGTATCACAGCGACCCGGAGGCCTCCGCGTGGCGCCGCTTCCAGGCCTGGGCGACGAAGGCGCTTCGCCTCGACGCGCAGCTCTGACCGCCCGGCCGCGCAGCTACAGATGCCCGGGCGAAACCTGTGACCTGCAACGGCGGCGGCAGCCAGGCCGGGGAACGCGGGAACACCGCGATGCCGACTGGCACGGCAGCGACGCCGGGCCGGAGGCCGCGGTGATGCCACTGGACAGGCGTCTCAGCGTCGCGCCCATGATGGACTGGACCGACGATCAACAAATCATGTGAAATATCAGTGCGTTGGCATTTGTGCCGAGGTCTTGTCTCCTTTACGTCTCCTCAAGAATTCGCCTCTCTTGCTTCCCTGTTGTGAATCGGCAGGTGGACTGAGGTGAGCGGTGTCTCCCAGAGCATATGCAAAAACGAACACTAAGTGTCGAATTATGCGTATGATCTGGGGATGGCAAAGCTAGAACAATTCCTCGCTGACCGCCTGGCGCAGGGTCGCGCCTACTTTTCCCGGCAAGACGCGCAGTCGGCGCTCGCCTCAACGCCAATCGCCTTGAGAGCCGCCCTGACGCGGCAAGTCAGGAAGGGCAGCCTGGCCAGCCCCAAGCAGGGTTTCTATCTCATCTTGCGGCCAGAAGATCAGGCCGCAGGCGCCCCGGATCCTGTCCGGTGGATCGATCCCCTGATGAGGCACCTGAGGTCGGATTACAGGATTTCTCTGCTGCGTGCTGCCGCATTCCATGGCGCCACGCATCAGGCGGCCATGGTCTTCCAGGTCATCGTGCCGAGACAGCTTCGCAACTTCGCGATAGGCCGACATCGCCTGGAATTCGTCTATCAGACCCAGGCGGCCTTTGTCAGCGTGAACCGCGGCGACTGGCTGGCCTCGATCAAGAGCGATGCTGGCTTTGCCAAGGTTGCCGGCGTGGAGTTGACGTTGTTCGACTGCGCCCGCTACTTCCACAAGGCCGGGGGCATCAATGGGCTGGCGCAGATCGTCAAGGATCTCGGCGGCCGAGCGAAACCGGCGAGCCTCGTCAAGGCGGCCGCCCATTACGAAAACTCATCCGTGCGTCGACTTGGCTACCTGCTGGAACGAATGGGTCACGCGCGACAGGCCAAGGCACTGCAACCGTTTGCAAAGCAGGCCAAGACGGCGGTGCTGCTCGATCCTTCGGTGAAGCCGTTGCTCGAGGGGATCGTCGCGCTACACGAGAAGGCATCGAAGTGGATGCTGATCATCAACGAGACCGTAGAGGTCGATTTCTGATTCCTGCAGCTAACATCCAGGCATGGACCACGAAGGCGCCGTGGCCGGAGCCGCGTCAGGTCGAGCAGGATCTGATCATCTGTCGCGCCTTGTGCGATCTCTTCAATGCGCCGGCGTTGAAAGGAGAGATTGCCTTCCGCGGCGGCACGGCCATCAACAAGCTGCTATTCAAGCAGCCGATGCGCTATTCCGAGGACATCGATCTGGTGCAGCTCGCAGCTGAACCTATCGGTTCCCTCATAGATGCGACTCGCGAAGCCCTGTCGTGGCTCGGCAAGTGCAGGTGCGAACAAGCCGGGCATTCGATGCACCTGGTATTCCGGTTTGTACCCGAGTCCGATGCGCAGGCGTCATTGAAGCTCAAGGTGGAAATCAATACGCGCGAGCACGCGCACCTGCATGACATCAAGTCCTATCCTTACGCAGTGGATAGCGACTGGTACGAGGGCAAGGCAGAAATCGCCTCCTATGAGCCAGAAGAATTATTCGGCACCAAGTTGCGTGCACTGCTGCAGCGGCGCAAGAGCCGTGATCTGTTCGACCTGTATCACGGCCTTGAGCAGCTGGCCCTTGATCCGGACAAGCTCATCGCGTGTTTCAATCATTATCTCCAGCTGGAAGGCAACGCGATCACGCGCGCGGCGGCGGAGCAGCGCATGCTGGAAAAGCTCACCCGCAGTTTGACCGAGGACATCGCACCATTGCTGCCCGCCGGTATTCGTTTCAACGACGAGGATGCCTTGCGGGCTTTTGAGCGCGTGTGGACCATTCTGATCACCAGAATCACTGGCGATGCGTGGAAGCAGACGGACAAGTCCGTCGATGCATTGCGCAAGGGCAAGTATCCGCGACTGTTGTGCGATCCCCCGCAGTAACGTCGAGGGCAACCAGTCATCGAGTAGGGCGCGCAGGGACCCACCATTTCAGAAGCTGGTGACGGGCTAACCGCCTGTCTCTGCACCTCGGACGTCGCGCGCTTCGCGCAATATTTCGGTTGCTTCCTTAAGGACATAAAGCCCGATTGCAGCTCCCACCAAGAGATCCGGAATACCCGAATTGGTGGCTATCACCAGCATTGCCGCGCTGATCACACCAAGATTCGCAATGACATCGGCACGCGTAAAAATCCAAGCCGCGCGCAGATGTACCTCGCCCTTGCGATATGGCGCGAGTACTTTCAGCACGCTGGCATTGACGATTAGCGACAACAATGCAATGAGCGCCATGATCCAGCCTTCCGGTTCCCCGCCAACCAGCGCGCGGCGTACTGCATCGGCGATGACCCCCACACCCAGGATCGCGAGAATGACGCCACTGGCCAGTGCTGCGCGTCGCTTGAACGTTGCCGCGCGCCCGATGGCCAGAAGGGCGATACCATAAGCAGTGCTGTCGGCGAGCATGTCAAGCGCATCGGCGAGCAGTGCGTTCGATCTGGCGACAAGACCGGCAGCGATCCCTACAACGAACATTGTAGCGTTGAGAGCCAGTGCGATCCCGATCGCGCGACGTTCAAGCCGCGTCTTGGCTTCCCCGGTATGACAGCCGCATTCGTTCAATCGATATCTCCAGCTACTCGCATGTCGACTGGCCGAGCACTGGCACGCACGGCCCGCCTGCCTCGGGCTGCAGGGTTGCGTGATCGATGCGGTGGTGCTTCGCGAGTGCTTCCCGTACCTTGGCCAGCGTTGAATTCCACGTGGCCAACTCGCCAATTTGCAGGTGCGCGCTCAGGAGCGGCACGCCCGTGGTCACGGACCAGATGTGCAGGTCATGGACAGCAATCACGCCGGTCACCGAAAGCAGTGTCTGCCTCACGGCTTCTGGATCAATGCCTTCGGGCGTGCCCTCCAACAAGACGTGTGATGCTGATTTGAGAAGTTGCCACCCTCGCGGCAACACCCACAGTGCGATCAGGATTGCCACCAACGGATCAATCCACGTTCGTCCAGTCTGCCAGATCAGCGCCGCTCCAAGAAGTACGGCGATGGAACCGAGAAAATCGGCCCACACCTCGAGGTATGCGCCGCGTACGTTCAAGCTTTCATCGCGCCCATCGCTGAGCAACTTCATCGAGATTGCATTGATGATGAGCCCCATGGCTGCAACGACGAGCATGCCGATCGAGTCGACGGGTCGGGGATTGCCGAATCTCTGGACAGCTTCAATAAGCACGTAGCCCGCCACCAGGAAGAGTCCAGCGGCATTCAGTGCAGCTGCAAGAATCTCGAGCCGTCGATAGCCGAAGCTGCGCCTGGAATCCGCGGGGCGCTTGCCGAGCTTGATGGCAAGCAGGGCGATGGCGAGTGCGGCCACATCGGTCGCCATGTGGCCGGCATCCGAGAGGAGGGCGAGACTCCCGGTGAGAAGACTCGCGGCCACTTCGACGACCAGAAACGTCGCCGTCAGCGCGAGCGCGATCCACAGGCGTCGTTCGCTCGTCAGCGCGTTTCCGTGTGAGTGCTCGTGTCCGGCGCTCATGCAGGCGTGCTGCCTAGTTTCGTGGGCCGGGAGGTGCGATCAGCCGCGACAAGTCCGGTGGGATTGGCAGCCTCTTGAATGCTCCGATATTCGTACCGCCCGTGTTGCCTGCCGGCACCCATGCCCAGGTCAGGAGAGCGGCCCCGAGGAGCCGCCCAGCCTGGCCGACGACGTCTCGGGTACTGCCGTAGCGACTTGCGTACCGCAACATCGCCCAGTGCGCGCGGACGTGCGCCCGAGTGTGCTTCTGACCGAGCACATGAGCGCGCTCCAGATGAGTGAATGCGTGCAGGGCATCGCCGGCCGTCAACTTGCGCTCGGCCTCGCGGAATTCGACTTCTATCGCTTCAGTCAGCGCTCGATGCACCCTGAAGTCCCTCCTGGCGCCCCACGACATCGACTCAGCAGAACGAACTTGTCCTCTGGGCGGCTATCGCGACATGACTTCGGCGTGTTCGATGTCATGACGGTCGCGCCCGGATCACCCGATAAACCCACTCGCGGGATACAAAGCGATTGTACGCCCGGTATCCCTTGACGCCTGACCAATTGCGGTAGTCCTGTTGCATGCCTTCCGGGATGTTGTTCCGCACAATGCCTTCTCTCCGGTCGCTGTCGAGTTCGAGTGCCCGAACCACGCCATCCGTGATGTCTTCCTGGCTCGCGATCGAGAATCCTGCATTGCAAATCAGTTGTGCAGCGTCGACATTTGCCCAGCACAAATCAGCGTAGAAAAACTGCCCGGCCGGGCGCAGCACACGCCGGACCTCGGCGAGAAAGCCGTCGACGTCGTCATACAAGTGCGACGCTTCCACATTGATGACTGCGTCAACGCTGCCGGGGCCAAACGGCAGCCTTTCAGCTCGCCCGGCGAGGAAGCGCAATCCAGGCACGGTTGCGAAGCGGCTCCTTGCAAGCCGGAGGTTGTTCTCGCTGAAATCCACACCGACCAGTTCCGAAGGTCGATATTCAGTCGCGATACTTGCTGCGCCGCCACCCCGGCCGCAACTGACTTCCAGAACCCGCTTGCCGCCCAGATCGGCTCCGTAGATCAGATGCCGATACAAATGCAGGCAAAACCCCTCACCACCCTCCGAAAGCACGGCATCGCCGGCCGCATATCCGTAATTCATGAAGTAGAAGTCGTCTGCGGCGAGCGCGGTGAGATCGTAGAAGCGCCGCGCATTTTCGCTCTTCGATTCCGGCGGCGCATTCATGTGGGGCCCGCTTTTGCGTCGACCATTACTTTCATCCCGAAGCGAGGATACATGGTGGTGCCGGGTGCGGGTTCGATGCGTTGTCCGGGCACCAGCCGCAGGCGATAGCGTTGCGCGATGAGTGCGACGATCAGCTTCAGCTCGACGATCGCCTGTCCGGCGCCGATGCAGTTGCGGTGGCCCGCGGCAAACGGCAGGTAGGAAAACCGGTGGCGTACTTCGCACTTGTCGGGATCGAAACGGGTGGGATCAAATTGCTCCGGGTCGGGCCAGAACTCGGCCAATCGGTGCATAGCGTGTACAGAGACGCATACGGAGGCGCCCGCCGGTATCCGGTAGGCTCCAAGCGTGTTTTCTTCGAGGGCAACGCGGGAAATCGAGTGTATTGGCGAGTACAGGCGCAAGGACTCCTGCACTACCTGTGCGGTGTACTGCAGCTGATTCAAACTTTCCGCCGTGGGCACGCGGCCGTCGAGCACGGCATCGACCTCGGCCATGAGGCGCAGATACACGTCGGTGTTCTGTGCGAGCAGGTAGTGAATCCAGCACAAGGCCGTCGCGGAGGTTTCGTACCCCGCAAAGAAGAGCGTAAGAAGCTGGTCGCGCAGCTCCCTTTCAGTGAACGGCTGACCTTCCATTCGGTTGCTTCGCGCGAGGTGCTGCAGCATCCCGCAGTCCTGAAAGTCGGTCGCGCGCCGCTCCGCCAGGATCTTGTAGACACATTGATCGAGTGCTGCCAGAGAATTGTCGAACGCTGGCAGCATGTGCCGTCGGGCAGGTATGAGGACCCCCCACACACTGGTGGGCGCTTTGGGCCAGCACTGCTTTACGGCCGAAGCGGCGTTGCAGAAAAGTGCGCCGACACTCGCAAAACTGGCGCCGAACAGTGATTGACCCGAAAGCTTCTGAGCGAGCGTCGCGAATTCCGGTTCAACATCCAGCACTGCGCGAGAACGAACGTAGGACTGCCAGCGATCGAGCTGACGGCGGGCCGTTTCTGCCATCCATGGAATCTGTGCCTCCACGGGCTCAGCCTTGAAATGGGGCTGCGTTATCAGGCGCTGCCGCCTCCAGGGCTCGGCCTCGGCCAACAGCAGACCTCGTCCGAGTAGCGCCTGAATCTGGGGGTAGCGGGTGTTCTTCACGTACCGTTGGCGATGCGTGATCAACAGCTCACGTACGATGTCGGGGCTGGAGGCGAGGTACAGGTAGTTACCGCGGATCGGAATGCGGGCGAGACCCCCGTAGCGCCGAGCGACCTTTGCCATGAAGGCCATCGGATTGATTGCCATCGGGATGGCGCAACCGATGGAAGGCCATCCGCGAGGCCCGGGTGGATCGACGCGTCTCCTGCCGCGCGCACGCACGCGTCAGGTGCCGACGATGGGCAGCATCTGTTCCATCGCGCTCACGAAGATCCAACCGGAAATGTGCGCACCGATACGGCCGCGGGTGCGGATGATCGCCGTGACCTCATCCACGTCCTTGTCTTCGCAAACCAGCTCGAGCCGCGCTTCGCCGATCAGGAATCCGCCGCCCTCGGACGAATAGTTCCGTTCATCGTCGCTCAGTGGGTTGAGCGTGCCCTTGACGTCGAGCAGCGAAATGTTTTTGTAACCAGCGTCGACCAGCGCCTCGACTACGGCGTTGGTGCGGACATGATGGATGTAGGCCTTGATCTGCTTCATGCGTTGGGTTCCTCAAGCGGCTTGAGTTCCGGGGTCGACTCGGGCTGCCGCCAGGCCATGCGATAGAGGCCGGGCAGCACCAGCAGGGTGAGCAGCGTCGAGGAGATGATGCCGCCGATGACCACGGTCGCGAGTGGGCGCTGCACTTCCGCCCCGGTACCGGTATTGAGGGCCATTGGCAGGAATCCGAGCGCTGCGACGAGGGCGACCATCAGGATCGGGCGGAGCCGGAGCGTGGCGCCATCGTGGATCGCGTCGTCGATGGTCGCGCCGTCGGCGAGACGATCGCGGAACGCGGAGACCATGACCACGCCGGTGAGCACCGCGACGCCCGACAGCGTGATGAAGCCGACGCCTGCCGTGATGGACAGCGGGATGTCACGCAGCCAGAGCGAGATGACGCCGCCGGTCAAGGCGAGCGGCACGCCGCTGAATACGAGAGCGGCATCCTTCGCCGAGCCGAAAGTCATCAGCAGCAGCGCGAAAATCATCACCAGCGTCAACGGCACCAGCAGCGTCAAGCGCCGCGCGGCAGATTCCAGCTGCTCGAAAGTCCCGCCATACTCGAGCCAGTAGCCCGACGGCAGCTCGACTTCGCGCTCGATCGCGGCGCGGGTGTCTGCGACGAATCCTCCGAGGTCCCGGCCCCTGACATTGGACGTCACGACCAGGCGGCGCTTGCCGTTCTCGCGGCTGATCTGATTGGGGCCGGGCGCCAGGCGCAGCGTGGCGACTTCCTCGAGGGGCACGAATCCCCCCTGCTTGAGCGGGATTGGCAGGTGCTGCAGCGCGTTGACGTCGCTGCGCACGTGTTCAGGCAGCCGCACGACGAGGGCGAAGCGCTTGTCGCCCTCGAAGATCTGGCCCGCCTCCTCGCCGCCGGTCGCTGCGGCCAGCACGTGCTGCAGATCCGCGACATTGAGGCCGTAGCGGTACAGGGCAGCGCGATCGGGCTCCACTGACAGGACCGGCAATCCGGCCACCTGTTCCACCTTGACGCCTTCGGCCCCGGGGATGCGGCTCAATACGGCGGCGATCGCATTGCCCGTTTGCAGGAGCTGGTCGAGGTCGTCGCCATAGACCTTGATGCCGAGGTCCGATCGCACGCCGGAAATCAGCTCGTTGAATCGCAACTCGATCGGCTGGCTGATCTCGAACGCGTTGCCCGCCTGGGCTTCGAGCCGCTCCTCGATTTCGGCGATCAGGTCGTCCCGGGACTTGTCGGGATCGGGCCAGGAATCGCGTTCCGCGAGCATCACGTAACCGTCGGAGATGTTCGGCGGCATCGGGTCGGTTGCGACCTCGGCCGTTCCGACGCGCGAGAAATAGGTCTTGACCTCGGGCATGTCCGCGAGGGCGCGCTCGAGCTGGAACTGCATTTCGAGCGACTGGGTCAGGCTGGTGCCGGGGATGCGCAGCGCCTGCACGGCCAGGTCTCCCTCGTTGAGGTTTGGAATGAACTCCGTGCCCATGCGCGTGGCGAGCCAGCCGCAGAACAGCACGAACGCGAGCGCGCCGCCGAGGATGGGCAATCGCCAGCGCAACGACGCCTCGAGCACGGGTCCGTAAGCGCGCTTGGCGACGCGCACGATGGCGTTGTCCTTCTCTTCGACCTTGCCCCTCAGGAGGACCGCCACCGCTGCCGGCACGAAGGTCAGCGACAGGACGAGGGCGGCGAGCAGGGCGATGATCACGGCCAGCGCCATCGGCTGGAACATCTTCCCCTCGACACCGACGAGAGCAAGGATGGGCAGGTTGACCAGGATCACGACCAGCACGCTCACCAGGCTGGGCGTGAAGACTTCGCGGGTCGCGACAAACACCGTGTGCAGGCGCTCGTCCAGCGTCAGCAGCCGCCCTTCGCGGTGCTGCCGCTGCCCAAGTCGCACTATGCAGTTCTCGACGATGATGACCGAGCCGTCCACGATCAAGCCGAAGTCGAGCGCGCCGAGGCTCATCAGGTTGGCGCTGACCCCGAGCTCGACCATGCCCGTCATGAGCATGAGCATGGACAGCGGAATCACCATCGCGGTCAGCACCGCGGCGCGGGTATTGCCGAGCATCAGCAGCAGCACCGCGATGACGAGCAGGGCGCCTTCGAACAGGTTCTTCTGCACGGTTGCGATGGTCTTCTCCACCAGCACTGTGCGGTTGTAGACGGGCTCGGCGGTCACGCCTTTCGGCAGCGTCTGGTTGACTTCGTCGAGCCTGGCGGCGACTCCCGCGGACACCGTGCGGCTGTTCTCGCCGATCAGCATGACAGCGGTGCCGAGTACCGTTTCCCTGCCGTCGCGGGTCGCGGCGCCGGTTCGCAACTGCTTGCCGAGCGCGACCTCGGCGACGTCGCGGACCGTGACCGGCACGCCGCCGCGGTGAGTGATCACCACGCGCTCGAGTCCTGCGATGTCCGCCACCTGGCCCGGTGAGCGGATCAGGAACTGTTCGCCGTTGCGCTCGATGTAGCCCGCCCCGACGCTCGCGTTGTTCAGCTTGATCGCGTCGACCACGTCTTCGAACGAGAGCCCGAACGCCAGCAGCTTCGCGGGGTTCGGCGTCACGTGGAACTCTTTCTCGTACCCTCCAATCGTGTTGATCTCCGTGACGCCGGGCACCTGGCGCAGCTGTGGGCGGATCACCCAGTCCTGGAGCGTCCGTAACGCGGCAGCGTCGTAGGGGCGGCCATCCGGCTGCCGGGCTTCGGGATCCGCCTGCACCGTGTACAGGAAGATCTCGCCGAGGCCCGTCGCGACGGGGCCCAACTCGGGCTCGATGCCCTCAGGCAGCTGGCTGCGCGCCTGCTGCAGTCGCTCGTTGACGAGATTTCGCGCGAAATAGATGTCGGTGCCGTCCTCGAACACCACGGTGACCTGGGACAGGCCGTACCGCGACAGAGACCGCGTGTATTCCACTCGCGGCAGTCCGGAAATCGCCGCCTCGATCAGGTAGGTGATCCGCTGCTCGACCTCCAGCGGCGAGTAGCCCGACGACTGGGTGTTGATCTGCACCTGGACGTTGGTGATGTCCGGGACCGCGTCGATCGGCAACCGCTGGTAGTTCCAGGCGCCGACTCCGGCGACCACGAGGACGAGGAACAGAATCACCCAGCGGCGGGCGATCGAGAACCGGATGAGTGCGTCGATCATGTCGGGCTCCCGTCAGTGGCCATGCTCGGTCGCACCCTTGCCAAGTTCCGCCTTCAGGATGAAGCTGTTCGCGGTTGCATAGCTCTCGCCGGGCTGGATGCCCGACAGGATTTCGGCGACCTCGCCGTCGCTGCGGCCGACCTCGACGGTCCTCGCTTCGAAGCCCTCCTCGTTCTGCACGAACACGACCGTGCGGTCGTCGATGGTCTGCAGTGCTTCGCTGCGCACCGCCAGCGGCACGGGCGTCGTGGCAAGCGTCAACTCCGCGGTGACATAGAGGCCCGGTGGCCAGCGCCGGTCAGAGTTGTCGAGCAGGACCCGCGCGGTGAGGGTCTGACTTGCGCTGCTGCCGAAGGGCGCGACGTAGACGACCGTGCCTTCGGCGCTCTGGGCGTTGTCGGCGCCCTTGACGCGTACCGACTGTCCGACCCGGGCCGTGGCGAGGTCGCGCGGGAAGAGCGACAGTTCCACCCAGACGGTCGAGAGATCGGCGACGGTGAACAGGGGTTTATCGCCGGTGTTTTCGCCCGGGTTCGCATTGCGCGCCGTGATGACTCCGCCGAGCGGCGCGACGACCGCGTAATTCTGCAGACTTTCATTGCTCTCGATGGTCGCCAGCGTTTCGCCCTGTCGAACCGCGTCGCCAACGCGTTTCTGGACGTTGCGGATGACTCCCGGAAAACGCGCCGTCACGTCGCGCACTCGCTCGGCGTTCGGAGCGATGACGCCGTAGAGCGGCTGACTTTCCCTCACCGTGGCCGGACCTGCGGTCGCGATGCCGATCTGCGCGCTGGCGATCTGTTTCGCTGTCAGTTCGACATGGCTGGCGGCGTCGCCACCGTCTTCTTCGTGGTCCGCTTCGGACTCTGCCGCAGCTGGAAGGTCTGCTGGGTCGGTCGAAGGCTCCCCACTGCAGGCGGAGAGCGCGGGGATCAGCAGGAGCATCCACATCAGGGCCGTCGGTTTCATGGCGACTCGCTCGTGATTCATGGTGATTGGGGTCCGAGAGGTGCGTTGGTCAGGCGCTCGATTTCTGCCCGCAGGCGGTGGTAGTCGGCCGCCGCATCGATGATGGCCGCGCGCAAGTCGAGCAACTCCTGCTGCGCGGTCGCCAGCTCGAGATAGGAGAACCGGCCCCGCTCGTATCCGTACTGGGTCTGGTCCAGAGCCTTCTGCGCCTCCGGGAGGGCATCGCCTCGCAGCGTCTCAACGCGGCCGCGCGTGGCGGACAGCTCCTGGTACAGGCCGAACACGGTCGCGTGCGCCCGCGTGAGGGCGGCCTGCCGCTGCGAGTCCGTCCGGGCGAGCAGCATCTCCGCCTCGCGAATGGCGCCCTGGTTGCGGTCCGATACCGGCAGGGGGATCGAAAACCCCGCGACCAGCGCCGACTCGTCAGTGTCTTCGAGGCGTCGCATGCCGAGGCCGAACACGATGTTCGGGCGCGCCTGCGCGCGGGCGAGACGCAGCTCTGCATCGCGGAGCCGGGCCTCGGAGGCGAAGCGCAGATAGTCCGGGTTGCTTTCCAGTTCGGCGAGCAGGTCTTCCAGGGCCCTGATTGGACGGAGCGTCAGCAGGTCGCCACTCGCATTCGTGAACTCCGGATTCCGGGAGCCCCACAAGGCCGCCAGCGATTGACGTGCCGCCAGCCGGGTGCTTTCGGTTTGCTTCAGTTCAACGCCGGCGCGGGTCAGCGCGATCCTGGCACGGCTGAGCTCGGCTTCCGGCGATCGCGCGGCCTGGACGCGCTTCGAGATGGCGTCATAGGTGCTCTGTGCGACTTCACTGGTCCTCGCGGCGAGCTCCGCCCGGTCCTGGGCGGCTACCAGCGCGATGAACCGGCGCGTTACTTCGGCGAGCAGGTCGAGGGCCTGTGCCTGCCGCTCGACTGTTGCGAGCTCGAGATCCATCGACGCGCGCTCGGTCCGCAGCCGGCGTTTTCCGCCCAGCTCGACGACCTGACTCAGGCTCAGCGTGCTTTCGAGACTGTCGGTCCCCTGCAACGTGCCGCTGCCGGCGAAGTTCTCGAGATCCAGGGACAGTTCCGGATTCGGCCGGAGACCCGCCTGGGTGACCCGCGCTTCAGCCGCTTTCAGCGTGAAGCTGTCTGCGACCAGTTCGGGATTGCGCGCGAGGGCGTTCGAAATGGCGACTTCGAGCGTCAGCGTTCCTTGCGGTTCCGGCGGACGCACGTCGGCGAACCCGGCGAACGGCAACAACGTCAACGCAACGATCAGACCAAAAGTGCCGGCGCGACCCTTGACGGGGCGCTCGGAAAACGCACGCATGAATGCCTCCCAAGGCAAAGGCCGGCACGCTCGGCGCCGGCCGCACGAATCGACGGGAAACTCTGGGGAGGCTTAGACGGGAGGGCCCCGCGGTGGCGGGGCGATTCGATAGTGAACCGAGCGGACTGACGGAGTCGGTGTTGCGCGGACGACGCCGATGGCGACAGCCAGCGGCCGCACGTAGAGCACAGGCGCCGTCGGCAGGACTTTCAGGGCGTCGGGTGCAGAGCCGCCTTTCTTGGCGAGGGTCTCCAGGCCGAGACCCACGTCGACGTCGTGGTGGCCAGAGTCCTCGGACTGGGAATGAAGTCCCCCGACCTCGGCGACGTGCACGCTGGTGGGCGCTTCTGAGCCGTCGAGGCACAAGTGCAGGTGCGCACCGACGGCCGGCACGGCGAAGCTCGCCAGCGCGAGCAGCGCGATCCAGGATCGTGCGGTACGGGAGCGGATCATTGCCGCGCAGTATCGCTGGACTGAGGCCCGCCATCAATATGGCTGGGTCGCCGGCTGCCGGAATTTGTCAGCGGCTTCGTGCGAACGTGAGGCGGCGCACGCTATTCGGGCTGGGTTCGCCGAAGCTCCGGCGCCGCGTGGTAGACGGCTGCGCCCACGCGGTCGGGATAGTCATCCGGAAAGGTCCACAACCCGCGTCCCGGGCCGTGCTCGAGACCGCGCCAGTGCGGGTCAAAGTCAGTATTGATCCCGCTGGCCTGCGCGCGGGCCACCAGCTGGGTCCGCAGCGAGCGAAATTCTGTAACCCGCAGATAGCGCTTCAGAGACTCACGCGCGAGGTCGCTCTTGGAGATCCCAAGCGCGGTGCTGTGGCGTTGCAGCGCCAGATCCAGGTCGTCCGGTATGCGAATAGTGATTGATGGTGCCCATGTAATGCTAACCGGCCTGGCGGTTGCGGCCGACACGTTGGGCTCTGCCGCCGGTCGCAAGGCGCGGGGCTCGAATAAGCACCTCTGCAGCGATCCCAAGTTCCGCATGCAGTCGCCGGATCATCCCGATCGAGAGAGTCCGCTTGCGATTGAGCACCTCGGACACACGCGTGCGCGTGCCGATCAAGGGCTCCAAGTCCTTGCGCGTCAGTCCCTGCTGCTCCATTCGAAATCGGATGGCTTCGATGGGGTCGGGCCGGTCAATCGGCTCACGCTGCGCCTCATAGGCATCAATCAGGGTTGCAAGCACATCGAGGCGATCCCCATCGGGCGTGCCGCTCTTTGAGCCCCACAGACGCTTGACCATTGCCATTGCGGCGCGATGATCCGCAGCGCTCCGAATGGGTTTGACTTCAATCGCCATACTCCACCTCCGTCACATCAATTTGATCGTAGTCCTCATGTGTGCCCAACCACTTGATCCAGACGATGCCCTTTTCGTAATCAACGGCCACTACCAGTCGATAGGAGTTGCCTTTGATGTTGAACACCACGCGATCTGCGGACACGATACTGGCCGTAGCGTATGACTCTTTCAGCTCAGCGCTGCTGCGCCACTCGGCGTTCTGCGCCTCGTGAAACCAGGCATCCAGGGCCGACTTCAACGCACCCTGATCTTTGTGCCCGGTGCGGTTTGCTACAAACTCCCGCAATGTGCGCCGGGCAATGATCCTCATGGGGCTACAGTATCATGCGCCCAAAATGGGAACAAGCGCATTGTCGATTGCGTTGGCGAGGGTGACTGCTGCCGTCGCGGGTACCGGCCGCTCCGCTTTTCCAGCATCCACGAGCATTTTCAGCTTGAACACATCCCTCGATTGGACCTATTTGGTATCACGAGTAATCGACGCTAATGTCGACTACGCGTAATGTGCATTAGTCGACCATTCCTCGCGTGACTTACGTACGCTCCTCGCATTCCGGCTGATGGGGCGGTGGGCGAGAGTTGTCGAGCTACAAGGGCAGACGCTGCAGGCACATCCAGTCTGGTGAAAGCGTTACAGTCGGCGCGCAGCGACATGGGCCAATTTCGGATGGTTCGGGCAAATGCCTGCTGGTCAAGGACGTATGCCTGCGGCACGCCGCTTGAGCATGCGAAACGCAGCTGGAACCACGAATAAGGAGAGAAGTGGTGCCGTCACCATCCCGCCCACCATCGGTGCGGCGATGCGCTGCATGAGCTCCGAGCCGGTGCCGTGGCTCCACAGGATCGGCAGGAGTCCCGCGATGATGACGCTGACCGTCATCGCCTTCGGCCGAACGCGGAGCACCGCGCCCTCGCGGATGGCCTCGTCGAGCAACTCCTGGGTCGGGGCCCGGCCTGTCGCGAGCCGCGCCTCCCAGGCCTGCTTCAGGTAGATCAGCATCACGACGCCGAACTCGGCGGCGAGTCCCGCGAGCGCGATGAAGCCGACGGCGGTCGCGATCGAGAACTCGTGACCCAGCAGCCAGATGAGCCAGAAGCCGCCGATGACGGCAAACGGCAGCGTCGCGAGGATCAGGAGCGCCTCGTCCACGCGCCGAAACGTCAGATAGAGCAGCACGAAAATCAGCAGGACCGTCACTGGCACGACGATCCGCAGCCTCGCCTGCGCGCGCTCGAGATACTCGAACTGGCCGGACCACGAGACGGAATAGCCTGCGGGCAGCTTGACCTCGCGCGCGACGCGCTCGCGCATGTCCTCGACCGCGGACTGGAGATCGCGGCCGCGCAGGTCGACGTAGATCCACCCGGAAAGTCGCGCATTCTCGCTGCGGAGCATCGGCGGCCCGCTCGTGATCCGAAGCCGGGCGACCGTGCCGAGCGTGATGTGCGCGCCGCTTGCCGTGACGACCGGGAGCATGCGCAGATCGGCGAGCGAATCCCTGAGCTCCCTCGGGTAGCGGACACTGATCGGGAATCGCTGCAGACCCTCGACCGTCTCGGCGACATTCCCGCCGCCGACCGCCGCGGTGACGATCGCCTGCACGTCCTCGATGTTCATGCCATAGCGGGCCGCCGCATCCCGGTCGATGTCGACTTCGATGTAACGCCCGCCGGTCAGGCGTTCGGCGATCGCGGAGGTCACGCCGGGCACGTCGCGCACCTGTCGTTCGATCTGACGCGCGATCCGGTCGATCATGACCGGGTCCGCCCCCGCGATCTTGACGCCGACCGGGGTCTTGATGCCGGTCGCGAGCATGTCGATCCGGTTGCGGATCGGAGGGATCCAGACGTTGGCGAGACCCGGTATGGTCATCAGCCGGTCCATCTCCTCGACGAGCCGGTCCGTCGTCATGCCGGGCCGCCACTGGTCGCGCGGTTTGAACTGGATGGTCGTCTCGAACATCTCGAGCGGCGCGGGATCGGTCGCGGTCTCGGCCCGCCCCATCTTGCCGAACACGCGCTCGACCTCCGGCACCGTCATCAGGAGTCGGTCGGTCTGCTGGAGCAGCTGCGCGGCCTTGCCAGCCGACAGTCCCGGCAGCGCGGAGGGCATGTAGAGAAGGTCGCCCTCATCGAGCGGCGGCAGGAACTCGCCGCCCAGCCGCTGGGCGGGGATGATCGTGAGCGCGAGAACGCCAAGGGCGACGGCAATCGTGGCTTTCGGAAACCGCAGCACGCGATCCAGGAGCGGCCGGTAGGCGCGCATGAGCCAGCGATTGACCGGATTGCGCGCCTCGCGCGGAATGCGGCCGCGGACCAGGTAACCCATGAGCACCGGCACCAGCGTCACGGCAAGTCCTGCCGAGGCCGCCATCGCGTAAGTCTTGGTATAGGCGAGCGGTGCGAACAAGCGGCCTTCCTGCGCTTCGAGCGTGAAGATCGGGATGAACGAGAGCGTGATGATGAGCAGGCTGAAGAACAGCGCCGGACCCACCTGCACGCTGGCGCGCCCGATCAGCGACCAGTGTTCGGCGCCGGTGAGCTCCCGCCCGGAATGCCCGTCCTGCCAGCGCTCGATCTGCTTGTGCGCATTCTCGATCATGACGATCGCCGCATCGACCATGGCTCCGATCGCGATGGCGATTCCGCCGAGCGACATGATGTTGGCGTTGACCCCCTGGTAGTGCATGACGATGAAGGCGATCAGCACGCCGAGCGGCAATGTCACGATGGCGACGAATGACGAGCGCAGGTGAAACAGGAACGCAAAGCACACGATCGCGACGACGATGAATTCCTCGACGAGCTTGCTCGTGAGATTCCGGATTGAGCGCCCGATCAGCTCGGAGCGGTCGTAGGTCTCGACGATCTCGACGCCCGGCGGCAGGCCTGCCTTCAGTTGCGCAAGCTTCTCCTTGACCGCAGTGATCGTCTCGAGTGCGTTCATGCCGTAGCGCATCACGATGATGCCGCCCGCGACTTCGCCTTCGCCGTCGAGCTCCGCGATGCCTCGGCGGAACTCCGGTCCGATCTGGAGATGTGCGACGTCGGCCAGCTGAACCGGGACGCCCGAGACGCCAGCGCGGAGAGGGATTCTCCGGAAGTCCTCCAGGTTCCGCAGATAGCCGGTCGCCCGCACCATGTATTCCGCCTCGCCCAGCTCGAGGACGGATCCTCCGGTTTCCTGGTTGGCGCCGCGGATCGCCTCGATGACCTCACGGTGAGTGATGCCGTACGCGCGAAGGCGGTCGGGCATCAGGACGACCTGGTACTGGCGCACCTGGCCGCCGACGCTCGCGACCTCGGCGACGTTCGGGACCGCCTTCAGCTCGTACTTCAGGAACCAGTCCTGGATCGCGCGGAGTTTCGACAGATCATGTTTTCCGGTCCGGTCGACGAGCGCGTACTCGTAGATCCAGCCGACACCGGTCGCGTCCGGGCCGAGCGCCGGCTGCAGGCCGCGCGGCAAGCGGCCCTGCACCTGGTTCAGGTACTCGAGCACGCGCGAGCGCGCCCAGTAGAGATCGGTGCCGTCTTCAAACAGGACGTACACGAACGAATCGCCGAAGAAGGAATAGCCGCGCACCGTCTTCGCGCCGGGCACGGACATCATGGTCGTGGTGAGCGGATAGGTGACCTGGTCCTCGACGATCCGCGGCGCCTGGCCGGGATAGGGCGTCCGGATGATGACCTGCACGTCCGAAAGATCGGGCAGCGCGTCGAGCGGCGTGCGCGCAACTGCCCAGATACCCCAGGCGGTGACGAGCACCGTCGCGAGCAGAACGAGGAAGCGGTTCTCGAGCGACCAGCGGATGATCCTCGCGATCATGGCATCGTCTCCGGTGCCGCACCGTCCGTTTCGAGCCGCGTGACGGCCGAAGTCAGACTCGCCTCGGAGTCGATCAGGAACTGCCCCGAGAGCACGACCGACTGACCCTCGTGCAGGCCCGACAGAATTGCGGTCTTCCCGTCCTGCTCGACGCCGGGCGTCACCTCGGCGACGTCGAAGCTGCCGCCCTCGCGTGCGACGATCACGACGCTGCGCTCGCCGGTTACGATCACGGCCTCGCTCGGAACGACGAGCTGCGGCCCGCCGGCCTCGCCCTCGAAGTCGAGCGAGACGAACATCCCCGGCGCGAGCATTTCGTGCGGGTTGTCGATGACGATGCGCACAGGCAGCGTGCGGGTGGCGGGGTCGACGTCCGGCAGAAGCTCCGAAACGCTGCCCTCGAATGTCGCACCCGGCCACGCGGTCGCTTGCGCGGCGACGGCCGAGCCGCGCGGAATCAGCCCGACCTGCGCCTCCGGGATCTGTGCATTCACCCAGACGGTCTCGAGGCCGTTGATGCGAAAGAGCGGCGCGCCGGGCATGAAGGCCCCGCCCTCGCGTACGGCGAGCTCCGTCACGACGCCGGAGGCCGGTGCGAAGATGGTCGTCGTGGCGTCGGTCTTCCGCGTCTCCTCGATACGCCGGATCATGGCCTCCGGGACGCCGAGCACGGCGAGGCGCTCGCGCGCGGCATCGCGTATCGAGCGGGCGCGTTCCGACTCGGCGTCGAGCAGCGCAAGATATTCAGCCTGGGCGGCGAGCCAATCCGGTGCCTGAATCTCGGCGAGCGGCGCGCCACGCCGCACCCGTTCGAGCGGTGCCTTGACGTAGAGGCGTGTGACATAGCCTTCGACCCGCGCCTGGACGACGTGCAGCCGCCGCTCGTCGAAGGCGACGCTGCCGACCGCGTCAAGTCGCGGCGCGAGCACGGCTTTCTCGACCTTGCCGAGCCGGATGCCGAGATTTTGCGCGACGGCCGGGTTGATGCGCACCGCGGCGGTACCCTCCTTGTCCGTGTATCGGGGCACGAGCTGCATGTCCATGAAGGGTGATTTGCCGGGTTTGTCGAACTTGACTTCCGGTCGCATCGGGTCGTACCAGTAGAGAACGCGGCGCTCGCCTTCCTCCGTGGACTGCTCAACCGCGGAAGCGCCGAACATGGAGTCAGGCGCTTCACGCTCTCTCACGATCCAGTAGCCGGCGGCCACGCCAACGGCGAGAACGACGGCCAGGGCGGCACCGAATGTATTGCGATTCATGGCAGTCCTTTCGTCAGCGCGGCAGTTGCCGCGGCTCGAGATAACGGAGAAACGCCCACGCCCGGCCGCGTGCCTCGGCCAGCATGGCCCGCTCGATCGCGACATCGATTTCCTCCTCGAAGGCGTCGAGCGCCAACTGGAACCCGCCGCGGCCGGCCCGGTAGGCCGCGAGCGCCGCCGTCGCGCGCTCCCGCGCGAGCGGCACGAGATCCCGGTCGTATTGTCGGAGCTGCGCACCGGCCTGCTCCCATTCGACGAGTGTCTTGTGAAGCTCCGCCGTGTGCGCGCGGAGCATCGATTCCCGGTCGGCTTCGAGTTGCCGCAGCGCGGCGCCTCTTGCAGCGATGACCGCGTCATTGCGGCGCCTGGCGAAGAGCGGCAGATCGACCGTGAACTGGAGTGACGCCATGTCCGAGAAGTCCGGCCCGCGCTTTCCGAAGGTGAGCGCAGCACTCCAGTCGGGACGCTTCTCGGCGTGGGCGAGTTCGACGTCGGTTCGCGCCGCCGCGAGCCGTGCCTCGAACGGCAGGATCGGACCGTGTCGCCCGACACCTGCGAGCAAGGCAGACGCCTGCTCCGGCAACCTGTCGAAGCCAGGCATCGGCGCGATCGGCCTTTCGGCCTCGGCGCCGATCCACCGGCCGAGCTCGATGCGCGCGTGATGCGCTTCGGTCTCCAACTCAAGTATGCGATTGTCGAGGCGGACGATCGCAGCCTGGGCAGCCAGCGCCTCGGCGGTCGAAGCACGCCCGCTCGCCACGCCCGCACGCGCCGCAGCGGCGCCCAGCTCGACTTCCGGGCGCAAGGATTTCAGATCCTGGAGCGCCGATTCGACCGCGGCCCGGCGGGTCCATGCCCGTGCGGTCTCTCGAGCTACTGCGAGGCTGGTGTCGGCGAGCTCGGCATCGGCGAAACGGACTTCAGCCGATGCTCGTTCGCGCTCGAGGCTGCGCTTCCTGCGGTTTGGAAACTCCTGCATCAGGCCGACGTTTCTCATGGTCATGAAGTCGGCCGTGGTGGACCCGGCGTCCGGTCCGTCCACCGGCAGGTTGTCCACGCCGACCAAGAGGGCGGGATCGGGCAGGCGGCCGGCGCTTACGGCGAGTTCGCGCATGGCCATGATGCCTTCGGCCCGTGCCGTCACCTGCGGCGCGCTTTGCAGCGCGAGCTCGACGGCCTCGTCGAACGACAACGCCTGCCCGTCCGCGGCCGAGGCCATCAAGCTGACAGCCAGAAGCCATAAACCGAATGTCCAACGCATGACATCGCTCCCGGGATCCGAAGAGTCGTCGAGCGGCGGCGATGCGCGCATGCGCAGGCCACTGATCGAAGACACAGGAAAAATCCGGCCGTATGGCCGGGATCGGGGGAGCAGTCGTTACAAGCGGAGCCGCAACGTGAGCAGATAGGTGGACGAGCCGTCGCGAACAGCGGGGTCGGCGATGACCAACGCCCCGTCGCGGTGCAAGGCGGGTTGAGCGAGTGCGAACATCGGGCTGGAAGCAATCGACGGGTCAGGCGAGCTGGCTACGGCCAGCGCTTCAGGCTTTACTTGAATGGGCGCTGCGGAAGTTGCCTGGGCAGGGCTGGGGGCTACTGCGCAGCAAGCCTCTGCAGCGGCGGAGGGCGCGACAGGACTGCTTTCGTTGCAGGGTGCGGATCCGTCGTCCGGGCAGCAATCGCGAGTCGCCGCGGCGCAAGCCAGGCCTGGCAAGGCGCCGCCCAGGAGGACGAACCACGTGGCGAGCACTGCGACGGACTGACGGGACACCGTACGGGCTCCAAAATGCGCCGGTTGCGCAATCAGACAGGCGTCAGACTCGCGCGTTCCACGCCATCAAGTCAACCATCCGTTAGGCCCGATTCAGGGGGTGTGGGGAGTCTCACAGTTCAGCGGCACGGGCTGGTCATTCTCCGGGGCGCTCAGGGCGCCTGACCGCCCTGCGACTCGGGGACCTGGCCCCGCGTGGCTTGGCCAATACGACGCCGGGCTTTGCACCGCAGAGGCCGACACGTTTGAAGTGCTGCGTCGTTGCCACGGTGTACGTGAGGTTTCAGGGGAATGTTCCACGAATCGCAGGATTGGCTTTCAGCCGCTGCTGTCACACGATGTGACTCATGGCAGTCGAAGCCTTCATCCAGTGTCGTGTGTCGCAGGCGACGAAAGCGGCGCTTCGTGCAGCGGCCGAGCGGCAGCAGCTCACTGAGTCCGCGCTGCTCAAGCGCATGCTTGCTCTCGTGCTGCAGACCGCGGGTGCGACGGTTGTCGATGCTGCTGCTGATGCCGCTGATGATCGGCCGGCACGTCAGTCGCGTCTCTATGTACGCCTGACGCGTGGGGACCGACAGCTGCTCCGGGCACGTTCTGCTGCCCGTTGTCTGGCGCCGGCGACCTATGCGTCCATCCTGCTCCGCGCCCATTTGCGCGCCCTGACGCCGCTTCCAGAGGCCGAGCTGCGAGCGATCCGCCAATCCACTCGCGAGCTGGCCGCGATCAGTCGCAACTTGAACCAGATCGCCCATGCGACCCATCGGGGCGTCGCAGGAGCCGGGGTGAGCCAAGGCAACCTGCTGGGTTTGCTCAAGGCCTGCGAGGCCCTGCGGGACCGTATCCACGCTTACGTCAGCACCAATCTCGCCAGCTGGGGATCCGGTGATGCCGCAGCGTAGGTCTCGAGAGCGCGTCTACCGTCCGTTCCTGGATATCGTGAGCTATGGGCGCAAAGCTCCCTCTGAGCGGCAGCTACGGCTGCTGCCGGCTCAGGTCGAACAGATCACGCGCACCGTCCGGCATGTCCCGGAAGTAATGGTCAAGATTTCTGGTGGTGGCCAGAGCGCCAAGGCGGTCGCCGCCCATTTCAAGTACATCGGTCGCCAGGAGTTCGAGATCGAGACCGATCACGGCGGCCACATCAGGGGGCAGGAGGCGGAAAAGGCGCTGATTGCAGATTGGGAGCTGGATCTGGATGCTGCGGTGTCACGGTCCCCCTATCGCGGCGCTCCTGGCCGCAAGCCGACCAAGCTGGTACACAACATCGTCCTGTCGATGCCGAAGGGCGCGCCGGCAGCAGGCGTGCTCGAAGCCAGCCGCGTATTTGCCCGGGAACAGTTTGCCTTGCAGCATCGATATGCCTTGGTGCTGCACACCGACCAGCCCCACCCGCATGTCCACCTGGTCGTGAAGGCCATGAGTGAGCAGGGGAGGCGGATCAACATTCGCAAGGAGACCTTGCGGGAATGGCGGCGACAGTTCGCCAGGCAGCTGAGGGCGCAGGGCATCGCGGCGAACGCGACGGAGCGAGCAGTGCGGGGTGTCATCAAACCTCGGAAGAGCGACGGCATCTATCGGGCGATGCGCGCGGGTCGGTCAACCCACATGCACGGGCGCGTTGAATCCGTTGCGGCAGCGCTGCATGCCGGCAACCTGCGGGTCGAGCCGGGTAAGAGCCGGATTCTCGACACCCGCCGAGATGTAATTCGGCACTGGCGGGGAGTCCAGAAAGCACTACTGGCGGAGGGCAGAGCAGGGCTTGCGGACGAGGTCGAGCGTTTCGTTTCGGGCTTGCCGCCGCCTCGAACGGAGCGCGAATGGATGGCGGTGGCCTTAACCGAGGGCATGCGGGATCGCCGGCAAGAGCGATTGCTTGCTCCAACGAGGTGAGTCGCGGCCGATAAATAGGGTTATCTCGTCAATTCAACCCCATTTAGGGTTCTGACTACCCCATTTCGGCGCCTCCGGGGGCGAGCGCTCGTTCCTTGGCCTGTTTGCAGCAAGAAAGCAGGGAAACCGCATCTTCAACAGTCGCGAATGATGATGCAGTGTTGATTGCACGACTCAAACTCCGCGGGCCAGGATCGTGAACAGCACGTATTTCGGGTTGCTGGCAGAATTCGGCGAGGCCAACATCCCACTCGAGCACGTGGCGCCGAAATACTTTGGTCTGAGCTGCGCCGAGGCTCGCCGCCGGGCGCCTGCGAAACAGTTGCCTTGCAAAGTGTTTCGTCTGGGCGGGCAGAAGTCGCCGTGGCTCGTCAGTGCCACAGATCTCGCTGAGCTGATTGATGCGCGTCGCCAGAAGGCGGGCTAGCAGCACGGCGTGACTTGCGCGGACGCGCGTTTGCGTCGCCTGTTTCCGTAAGCACAATGTCCCGCAGATTCTCGGGCTTCAGGTTCGTGTAGCGCTTGAGCTCGTTCCAGGAGTCGTGCAGCGTGAACTGGGCAACCTCGTGAATCTGGTAGCCGCGTTCGAACAGGCGGCTGGTAGCCTCGTGCCGCAGATCGTGAAAGCACAAGTCTTGAATCCCGAGCAGCTTGCAGGCTCGCGTGAACGCAGTCCCGATGCTCTTGGGGTCGTAGGGAAAGATGTATTCGCTCGTCTGGGGTTGGGCGCTGACGAGCGCCCAAGCCTCGGGCGTGTACTTGAATCGTCGGTGGTTCCCATCCTTGGCTGTCGGGTGCTTGGCGTCCCTGACCATGCCGGTTCGCGTGGCTTTGTCGTTGTCGCGCCATTCGAGGCGGCAGATTTCGGACTCTCGTCGCGCAGAGGCGATAGCGAAATCCATGATTGCCTGCATGGGAATCGTGGCGCGCCGATCGCGACTCTTGAAATGCTCCCGCAGCCGTTTGAGTTCCTCGGTGGTCGGCCGCCGTGTGCGCCTTCTGGGCTTGCCGACGAGGCGCAACTCGCGACAGGCGGTCCGCGCCTGCTGCACGATCTCAGGCCTCACAGGAAGCTCCTTGACGCTCTTGGCAGCCCTAAGAACAACGCCGATCCAGATCAGGTCGTTGAGCACGGTCGCAGGTCCGGCGCCGTCCGCGCGACGCAATTGCACGTGCCGAATGAGGTCGGCGGAAGTGAGGGTAAGCGCCTCGAGCTTGCCTAGCGAATGCCGCTCTAGGAACTCCAGATGAGTTTGCTTGCTGCGTTGCCAGCGCGAAATTGTCTCGAACGTCTCGATATACCAATGGATCAATTCTGCGAGCGTCGGTGCACCGTGCCGATGGCGCGTCAGCGCGGCGGGATCTTCGAGAGCGACTTCGCGATGCTTCGCCCAGCTCAGCGCGGCCGTGCGATGCGTGAATGTGCGACTTTCCTGGTGCAGTACTGTCGTGCCACGGCGAATGCGAACAATCGCGGTATAGCGCGTCGACCCGTTCGCCTGTTTCCGTGCTTTGATCGTTGCCATGATGAATTCCGAGGGGACAAGCCATTCTTGTCTCCTTTATGTCCCCTCGGCAACCGGTAAACTCCCCGAAATCCGCAGGAATCCCGCAGAAACGGCACGAGTGAAAAACCCTGAAAAAATAGGCATTTCGGTCGAGAAGAGCGGCGATTCGATTGATCGCCGGCTTTCCGTCGCGCCCATGATGGACTGGACCGACCGGCACTGCCGGTACTTCCTGCGCCAGTTCTCGCCGCGGGTGCTGCTCTACACCGAAATGATCGTGGCCCAGGCGATCGTGAAGGGAGATCGCCGCTACCTGCTCGAGTTCGATCCCGCCGAGCACCCGGTCGCCCTGCAGCTCGGCGGCGCGGAGCCGGCGATGCTGGCCGAAGCGGCAGCCATCGGCGCCGGCTTCGGCTACGACGAGATCAACCTCAACGTCGGCTGCCCGAGCGACCGCGTCCAGCAGGCGACGTTCGGCGCCTGCCTGATGGCCCGGCCGCGCCTGGTCGCCGACTGCGTGCGCGCGATGCGGGCCGCGGTCGCAGTGCCCGTGACGGTCAAGTGCCGCATCGGCATCGACGACCGGGACGACTGGCCGTTCCTGCGCGATTTCATCGCGGCGATCGCCGAGGCGGGCTGCGGCGTCGTGATCGTGCATGCACGCAAGGCGATCCTGAAGGGACTGACGCCCAAGCAGAACCGGGAGGTCCCGCCGCTCGACTACGGGCGCGCGTGGCGCGTGAAGGCGGAGTTCCCTTCGCTGACGGTGGTGGTGAACGGCGGGCTGCGCACCGTGCCGCAGGCGGCGGAGCAGCTCGCGCACGCGGACGGCGTGATGCTAGGCCGCGAGGCGTACCACAACCCGTACCTGCTCACGGCGCTGCACCGTGCGGTTTACGGTGACGGGTATGAAATGCCCGCGGCTGAGGACATCGTCGAGCGGATGCGCGGCTATGCGGAGCGGGAGACGGCGCGCGGCACGCCGCTGCGCGCGATCACGCGCCACATGATGGGGCTGTTCCACGGCCAGGCGGGTGCGCGCGCCTGGCGGCACGCGCTGTCCGAGGGCGTCACGCGGGAGGGCGCGACGCCGGCGCTAATCGGCGGCGCGCTGCGTGCCGCGACGGCTCAAAAAGGGGACGCACCCCTTTTTACAACTTCGCGCACTGTCTGCTGAGACTTGCGACTCGCGAAAAGGGTAGCGTCCCCTTTTTGAGCTTTCGCGTTCCCTTGATCAGCCGTCCTCGAGGTACCGGCGGAAGCGCTCGGCGCCGCGACCGTCGCGCGGGCCGAGCAGGTCATGAAGCGGTGCGCAGTCGAGCCAGGACGGCGCGGGGCCGAAGCCGCAGGCTTCACGCGCGCTCGAGTGCGGCCAGTCGATCGCGCGCCGGACGAAGCGGCCGCGCACGGGCGCGAGCAGCGCATGGCGCGCCACCTCAAGCAGGTAGAGGTCGGCGTTCACGACGGTCGAGAGGCAGTGGCCGTAGCGCAAGCGTGAGCCGGCGAGTTCCTCGCTGGCGAGGGCGCCGGCGCCGGCCCGGCCGCGCAGCACCACGTGCAGGCAGCGGTCCGTCACGCACCAGACCAGGCATTGCAGGCGGTGGCGGATGCAGACCTCCGCCAGGCGTCGCTGCATCAGGGCGCGCGAAGCGGCATCGGGGAACAAGGCGTGCCGGCCGAGCGAGCGCGCCACCAGGTGGCGGATCTCGGCCTGCATCGCGCGTTCGAGGCTCAGCGCCATGATCCGCCTCCCTGCGGAACAGGCGCCGAGCATGCGGCCGGGCGCTCTTGGGCGCTGCACCACTTTCCCGCCTATAATCCGAATTATGTAACCAGCGGCGCGCCGCCGGAGCGGGATGGGCCAGGACCAGGAACTCGCGATCCTCTTCGCCGACGTGGTGGGCAGCACGCGGCTGTTCGAGGTGCTCGGCGACCTCGCGGCCAGGGACAAGGTCGCGGTGTGCATCGAGATCATGCGCCGCGCGACCGAGCAGCATGGCGGGTCGGTCGTGAAGACCATGGGCGACGAAGTCATGGCGACTTTCGCCGACTGCGACGCCGCGATCGATGCCGCCGTCGAGATGCAGGCGGCGATCTCCGGTCACCCGGACCTGGAGGTCGAGGGCCAGCAGATCGCGATCCGGATCGGCTGCCACTACGGCCCGGTCGTGCTCGAGTCCCGCGACGTCTTCGGCGTCGCCGTGCACACCGCCAATCGCATGACGAGCCAGGCCAAGGCCGGGCAGATCATCATCACGGACGCGATCCAGCAGCGGCTGTCGGAGCAGTGGAAGGCGGTCGCGCGCCGCGTGGACATCGCCGTGC
>ERZ1066138.81-NODE-81-length-30534-cov-9.226648_pt1 | contig 30534 bp, 30 predicted proteins | sample MGYA00382785_ERZ1066138 | MGnify/ENA primary metagenome ERZ1066138 (study PRJEB33369, sample SAMEA5778368) | biofilm metagenome | biome: Industrial cooling water; feature: Water cooling tower basin; material: Biofilm | place: United Arab Emirates | collected... | reverse complement strand
TGACCGCGATCAGCAACACCCGCAAGGGCAGCGGCGACAACCGCGGCGAGGAGGCGACCGCGATCCTGTGGACGCTGTGGGGCAAGCAGGCCGACAACGCGGCTCAGTACCTGGGCAAGGGCAGCCACGTCAACGTGGTGGGCCGGGTGCAGAACAACAACTACGAGAAGGACGGCGAGACGGTCTACACGATGGCCTTCACCGCCGAGGAAATCGATTACCTCGACACCAAGGCCGAGGGCGATGCGCTGCGGGCGAAGCAGGGCGCCGGGCCCGAGGAAGGTCAACCCGCGCCGCAGGCCAAGCCGGCCGCGTCCGCAAAGGCCGCCAAGGGTGCGAAGGGCCGCAAGGCTACCGCCGCCACGGCGCAGGCCGAGCTCGACGAGCACGGCGACCCGATCCCGTTCTGAACGCTCCGGGCGGAGTCCAGGCCCGGGGCCGCGCTCCGCCCCTCCATCCATCCCGACGATTGAAGGAACCACCATGTACTCAACGCAACCCGAAACCAGGGCCCACCTCGCCACGCGCTTCGCGCGCACCACCCGCGTGCTGCGCGGCGATGCCCCGCTGACCGAGGACCAGATGCGTGCCGCTGCGCCGTCGGTCTTCGCCGAAGGCAAGCACGCGAGCCGCTCCGAGCGCTACACCTACATTCCCACCATCGAGGTGCTGCGCGGCCTGCGCAAGGAGGGCTTCGAGCCCTTCATGGTGGCCCAGGGCGCCAGCCGCATCGAGGGCAAGGCCGAGTTCACCAAGCACATGATCCGCATGCGCCATGCCGGGCAGGTGCAGGCGCGGCCCGAGGCGAACGAGATCATCCTCATCAACAGCCACGACGGTGCGAGCAGCTACCAGATGCTGGCCGGGATGTTCCGCTTCGTCTGCTGCAACGGCCTCGTGGTCGGCAACGTGGTGGACGACATCCGCATCCCGCACAAGGGCAACATCCAGGGCGAAGTGATCGAGGGGGCTTTCCGCGTGCTCGACGAGTTCGAGGCCGTGGAGCAGCACACCGAGGCGATGAAGGCGCTGCCGCTGGAGCCGCGCGAGGAGATCGCCTTCGCGACCGCCGCCCTGGCCCTGCGCTTCGGCGAGCAGCCGGTGGAGGACACAGGCGGTCACCGGCCGGCCCCGGTGACCGCCGAGCAGCTCAACGAGGCGCGCCGCGCCGACGACATCGGGCACACCCTGTGGACCACGTTCCAGCGCGTGCAGGAGAACGTGATGCGTGGCGGGCAGCCCGGCCGCAGCGTGCAAGGCCGCAGGCTTCAGACCCGGCCGGTCGGCAGCATCGACCGTGGCGTGAGCCTGAACCGCGCGCTGTGGATGCTGGCCGAGGAGATGCGGCAGATCAAGGCCGCGTCGTGACGATGTGAGCCGGGGGCGATGACTTCGAGGCCGAAGTCATCGCTCGATCGCGCCGAAACCGGCCCGACCATCGGGCCGGTCCTCAACGAATGCTGCGGAGGTACGCCATGAGCCCACACGAAGAAATCGAAGCCGCGCTCGACGAGTTCCAGGCTCGATCGCGCGCGTCCACGGCCACCGGTGCGCAGGCCTTCGCGCGCCTGCTGCACCTGGCCGAGGAGCGCGACTCCGGGCAGATCGCTCGTGTGGTCCGTTTCCTCGCGGCGACCTACAACGGACAGGCCTTTCCGTTCGACCTGTTCGAGCTGCGCGCCGTCGATGTCGCGATCAGCGACGACATGCTGCAATGCCTCGATGCGCTGCGCTGGGGCCGCGCTGACCTGCACACGCTCGTCCCTGATGGGGACCGGCGCATGCAGGCCGTCATCGCGCGCTGGGGTCTGCGCTGGCCCGCAGACACCTGACGCGCTCGCCGGCCTGGCGCTGTCGCGTCGGCCGGCTCGCGCGTCCCCCGTTTCCCAGGTCAGCGCGGCACGACGTAGAGCGCCAGAGCCCACGTCGCGCCCGAAGCCACCGCAGCCGCAGCGGCGTGCGTCATCCACGTTTCCCAGCGCCGCGCCTGTCGCTCGATCAGCGGCTGCAGGGTGGCTTGCAGTCGCTGCATCGTCGCGCCGAGTTCGGCGCCGAAGGCCACACGCGCCGCGTCGGCCATCGCCCGGCTTTGCTGGTCGATGGACCGTCGCGCCGCTTCGTCGGCGCGTGCAGCCAGGTGCTTCGCCGTCACGGTCTTCGCGTTCTCCGTGATCGCCGCCATCCGGCGCTCGAAGCCGGACAGCTCATCGCGCAGGCTGGCATTCGCGAGCAGGAGCGCCTGGCAGGTTTGATCGAGCGCAGGTGCCACGGCCTCGACCTCCCGCAGCAGTTTCGCGACATCGCCGATCGCCTCGACGATCAGCGCTTCGCGCGCCGTAGCCGGATCGGTCATGCTGCCGGCAGGGCAGCGTCGCCCGGTTCGCGTGCGAGGCAAGACTGCAAGTCGAGCGCCGCAAAGCACGCATCGAGTTCGGGAACGACGCCGCAGGCCAGGCGGCGCGTCGCCAGCTTCTGCGCCAGCGCCAGCTTGTCCGACGCCGAGTCAGCCCTTGCAATCTCGGCCTTGTAGTCGGTGGCGTCCGCGGCCAGCTCAAGCAGAGACTGGCCGGTGCCGCGAACGCGCGCATAGACCTCGTTGAAGGTCATGCAGGCCGCGGTCCGCGGCTGCACGACGCCAGACGCCGTGCAGTACGCAAGTAGCGTCTCGAACGCCTGCTCGATCGGGCTGTCGTCGTCGACCTGGTTGAACACCAGTCGCAGCCTGGCAGCTGGCACGCCGATGCGCGCCAGCTCCGCGAGGGTCGCCGCCGTGTCCTGCTGCTGCTTGCGCGCTGGCACAGTGGGCACCACGAACGCATCGAAGTCTTCCTGGCTGCCGCGGTAGCGCCGCATCAGCTTGAGCAGGTCTTCGACGTTGCTCGCGCCGATGTCGATCACCACGTCGTCGACGCTCTGCAGGAACTCCTGCAGTTGTGCGAACTGCCGGCCGCGGATCGTCACCGGCTGGCCGTCGTCGGCGTTGATGCTTTCCACCGAGACGACCTGGCAGCCCGGGATGCGCGGGGCGAGCAGGTGGCGCGCCACCGTGGTCTTGCCGACGTTGCCGGAGAAGTTGATGACGGCCAGTTTCATGGGCACTCCTTGGCGCGAAGCAGTGGGTTGCTCGGGTTGGCGTTGAAGAAGGCTTCCGCGATCTCCTGGCCGCTGGAGCCAGTGGGCACGGACGCGGCAGGCACCGACGCGGGCGGCGATGACACCGGGACGATGGCAGGCGTGCGCGACGCTGGCCGCACGCTGGAAGGCGTACGGTCTGCCGGTCGCCGCTGCCTTCGCACTTCCCGCCGCAGTGCGCTCTCGCTGAGCTGGATGCCCACGTCGGCCAGCGCCTCGCGGATCGCCTCGAACGTGTAGCCCTCGGCGCGCAGGCGAACGATCTCTGCGGCATAGGCAGCGGCCTTGCGGTCGCGGCGTCCGGGTTCGCGCCTGGGTTGTAGTTGCATGGTGGCCTCGCAATGTGCGAGGCGTTCAGTCTGGAGCGATGCAGAGCCGGGGCGCGCGATGACTTTCGGCGCCGAATCATCGGCTCCGCGTCGGCTTCGGCGCGGCTGTGCGTCACCGGGCGCCGCCTGTCCGCCGTGTTCGCGGCGGCTGCGCGGCAGCCCGCGTCACTGACGTCGGCTGATCGTCGCTTCACCGGCGGCTTCGCGGCATGCCGCATCGCCTTAGCGTCGCGTCTCGATCACTGGTCTGCGGGTGCCGAGGCTGCACTTCGATGATTCGCGCCTCGAAATCATCGGTCGTGCGACCTTGATCGAGACCTAAGCTGAATTCAAGGTGAGTGCAGGGATAGGCGGCCTGCCGCCAGTTTCACAAGCGCTTCGCGCCCCTCCATTCGTCGGCCCATGAACACCACTGCCCATGACTTCGTCACGGTCGATATGCGCGGCTTGAAGGCCGCGCTGGTGGCGCGTGCGCAGGCCGATCGGGTGAGCGTGTCGGTGCTGGTGCGTAGGGCGGTGGCGCGCGATCTCGGGCTCCCAGCGGATGGCGAAGCCAGCCGCATGGATGCGCTCACCGCCGGCCCTGCAAGTGCCGCCAGCGTCAAGCTGTCGGTTCGGATGTCCGCCGAGGAGGCTCGTCAGCTCGCTGCGGGCGCCCGTGCCGCAGGCCTCTCACGCGGCGCTTACCTGGCCGGTCTCATCGCCAACGTGCCCGTGCTGTCCGCTGGCGGAGGTCGGACCGAGCACATCGCCGCGTTGATGGCGTCCTGCGCCGAACTTTCGACCCTCAGCCGTAACGTCCACCGCCTGACGGCGCTGCTGCGCCAGGCCAACGTGGAGCCGGCCAGGCCCTATCGGGCGATGTTGGACACGCTGGCCAGCGACGTGCGCCGCCACCTCGAGTTGGCCGCCCGCGTCTTGGCCGACCTGCAGCCACAGAGCCGCAGCACTCGGCCCACGGCTCGGTCAGCCCAGTGACGAAAGGAGTTCCCCATGACTAAAGCCCCCAACATCGACGGCATCTTGATCACCTGGGGCGATCGCCTGTTCTATCCGGGCAACCACATCGTCAAGGGTAAGCCTCTGCCGCGACTCAGTGGTGAGGCCGCACGGCAGCGGGCAGCAGCGATCCGTCGACGCATCGAGGCCACCGTGGTGCGGCGTGCGCCGCAGGTGATGGTCAAGGTGACGGGGGGAGGGCGGGGCATGAAGGCCATCGCGGCGCACTTCCGCTACATCAGCAAGAACGGCAGGCTCGAGATCGAAGACCAGCGCGGCGAGACGATGCGGGGCAAAGACACGCTGCACGACTTGGCCGACGAGTGGCGGCTCGGTGGCTCACTGATCCCCGATGAAGCCGAACCCGGTCACTGGCGCGAGGCCTTCAACATCATGCTGTCGATGCCGCGAGGCACCGACCCGGCCAGCGTGCAGTGGGCGGCACGAGAGTTTGCGAAGTCCGAGTTGGCCGACCACAAGTACGTGATGGTGCTGCATGACCACCAGGCCAACCCGCACGTGCACATCAGCGTGCGGGCCGAGTCGGTGCGCGGCCGGCGCCTGAACCCTCGCAAGACCGACCTGCACCGCTGGCGCGAGACCTTCGCGGTGAAGCTTCGAGAGCGCGGGATCGAAGCCGAGGCGACGAGGCAGGCGACTCGGGGCGCTGCGCGGCGCTATCCGGAGCTCTGGCAGGTCAAGGCGCGCGCCGATGGCCGGCTGCTCCAGCGTCCGGTGCCCGGAAAGCTGAGCGTGGCCGGGCAGGCCAACCGCGAGGCAGCGCAACAGTCGTGGCGCGAGCTCGCAAAGGCCCTCGCGGCCACAGGCAGCGAAGCCGACCAGCGACTCGCGCGCTCGATCGAGGCCTTTGCCGCGGCCATGACCCGGCAACCCGGCGCCACGTTGGCGCCGAGCCGCGATCCGCAACGATCGACGCCGGACAGGAATCGGTAGCGCATGATACTGGATATGCGTACAGTACTCCGCTCTCCTCCCTGTGTTTCGCTCGACGACGGCCATGAACGCCCCAAACCTACCGCTGCTGCCTGAAGTGAGGATCGGCGGGCCGCACACCAGCCAACAAGACCTCGCCCTCGCCAGCGAGAGTGTGCAGCGCTATCTATGGAACAGCGCCTTCGGCGCGATGCTGATCGAAGTGCGCGACGGCACGGCCTTCGTGAACGGCGCGCGGGTGGCGTCGATCGCCGAACTGCGCTCTACCGAGACATGAGGCTGGCCGCGCCGTCTGCGGGAGTTGCGGCGTGAGCGGCCCGAGGGCTCTCGCGCTCTTTCGCAAGCCCGACGCGGCGGTTGCTACGATGCTGCGGCGCCCGAGGAGCGCTCGCACACCGATGAACGCCGTAGAAATCGAACAAGCCATCTCTGACCTGGCACTCCAGCCCTTCGACGCTGCGGAGTTCCCATTCGCCTTTCTGGCCGCCTTCGGCAACAAGGACACTGCGCTCAAGCGCCTGCGCGTCGGCAATAACAATGCATCCGACGTGCCTGGCGGCGTGCTCCAGCGCAACAACATCCACATCGCTGTCTGCCCGTCCGGCGGCACCGGGGCCGGGCTGCAGGCGCTGCGCAGCAGCCCGGCCACCGCCAAGGGCAAAGCCAAGTTCATTCTGGCCACCGACGGCCAGACGCTCGAGGCCGAAGACCTGACCGCCGGCGAAACCATCGCGTGCGACTACCCCGACTTCCCCGATCACTTCGGCTTCTTCCTCCCGCTGGCCGGGATCTCCACCGTCAAGGAGATCAAGGACAACCCCATCGACGTGCGCGCCACCGGCCGCCTGAACAAGCTGTACGTCGAGCTGCTGCGCGAGAACCCCAGCTGGGCGACGGCCGAGCGCCGCGGAGACATGAACCACTTCATGGCCCGGCTGATCTTCTGCTTCTTTGCCGAGGACACCGACATTTTCAACGGCGAGGCGCTGTTCACCCGCACCGTGGAGCAGATGTGCGACCGCGACGCCGGCAACACGCACCAGGTGCTGTCCGAGCTCTTCCGCGCGATGAACGTGAAGATCGCCGACCGCGCCGCTGCCAACCTGCCGCGCTGGGCCGACGCCTTCCCGTACGTGAACGGCGGCTTGTTCTCGGGCAGCGCCGAGGTGCCGCGCTTCACCCGCATGGCGCGCACCTACCTGCTGCACGCCGGCACGCTGAACTGGAAGCAGATCAACCCCGACATCTTCGGCAGCATGATCCAGGCGGTGGCCGACGAGGACGAGCGCGGCGAACTGGGCATGCACTACACCAGCGTGCCCAACATCCTGAAGGTGCTGAACCCGCTGTTCCTGGACGACTTGCGCGCGCAGCTGGAGGCCGCGGGCGACAACAAGATCAAGCTGCTGAACCTGCGCAAGCGCATGGCGCGCATCCGTGTCTTCGACCCAGCCTGCGGCAGCGGCAACTTCCTGGTTATCGCCTACAAGCAGATGCGGGAGATCGAGGCTGAGATCAATCGCCGGCGGGGCGAGTCTCACCTAGGCAGCGAAATTCCGCTGACCAACTTCCGTGGGATCGAGGTGCGGGACTTTCCCGCCGAGATCGCGCGACTGGCACTGATCATCGCGGAGTTCCAGTGCGACGTGCTTTACCGCGGGCAGAAGGATGCGCTGGCCGAATTCCTGCCTCTATCTGCAGAGAACTGGATCATCTGCCACAACGCACTTCGGCTGGATTGGTCCAAGCTGTTAGATGTCGACCGCGCCGGTGTCCGGCTAGTGTCCGATGACTTGTTGGCGACGCCACTCAATCAGACGGAGATTGACTTCGAGAACGAAGGCGGAGAGATCTACATCTGTGGCAACCCACCATATCTCGGTCAGTCGGAAATGACTGAGAGAGAGAAGAGCGACTTGGAGGCGGTCTTCGAAGGTACAGAAATCCAGTGGAAGACGTTGGACTACGTCCTTGGCTGGTTCTGGAAGGCAGCCCGCATGTGCTTAGAGCACGGCACTCGCTGCGCGTTTGTTTCGACGAACTCGATCTGTCAAGGTCAGCAAGTTCCTGCGTTCTGGGCGGCTGCCCTAAAGCAGGGTTTGCGCATTCATTTCGCGAGGACCTCCTTCAAGTGGAAGAACCTCGCCAAAAACAATGCCGGAGTTACGGTGGTGGTTGTCGGTCTTGCTGCGGATGTGGCTGGAGGCCGACTCTACGAGGAGAGCGCAGATGGTCCGCCGTCGGAGCGACGAGTGGGGTTCATAGGTCCATACCTCGTTCCAGACACAGACACGATCGTGGACAAGTCAAGTAGCCCGATGAATGGCCTCGCGCCGATGGATTACGGCAGCAAGCCAGCAGACGGCGGAGGGCTTGTCATCAGGTCGGCCGAGTTTCAGTCGATCACGGAAGCAGCCGTGTGGCAGTACGTCAAGCCATACCTTGGCAGCGACGAGTACATCGACGGCAAAGCTCGGTACTGCCTATGGATCAGCGACGCTGAACTCGCTCAGGCGCTCGCACATCCGTTCATTCGGGAGAGAGTCGAGGTCGTGCGCACCTTTCGAGCAAAGAGCAAGAAGGACAAGACGAGGGAGCAAGCGGCCTCTGCTCATGCGTTTGCGGAGATCCGTCACGGCAGAGACTCTGGCTCCCAGATGCCGTTGATCGTTCCTATTCACACCAGCGAGAACCGGGCGTATCTGCCTGTCGGCGCGCTAGAACGCGGCGCAGTTGTATCCAATGCTGCGTTTGGCCTCTACGACGCCCCCCTTTGGAACCTGGCACTTATTGCAAGCCGTCTCCACCTTGTCTGGATCGCTACGGTTTGCGGGAAGATCAAGACTGACTTCCGCTACTCCAACACTATGGGATGGAATACCTTCCCAATTCCTGTCCTGACTGAGCAGAACAAGGCCGAGCTAACCCGCTGTGCTGAGGGGATCTTGCTTGCCCGAGAAACTCACTTCCCCGCCACTATTGCTGACCTCTACGACCCAGACACGATGCCGGAGAACCTGCGTAAGGCTCACGAGTACAACGATGAGGTCCTGGAACGCATCTACATTGGACGCCGCTTCAAGAACGACACCGAGCGCCTGCAGAAGCTGTTTGACCTCTATACGAAGATGGTGTCGAAAGCGAGTTCGGCAAAGCGGGCCAAGGCCGCTCCAGCAAAGAAGGCTGCGCCAAGGGCCACTGCATGAGCGACCATCCGGCAAGCCTAACGCCACCACCGCAAGGCTACGCCGAGTGGCTGGCGGAGCTGAAGCGCCGCATCCATGGCGCGCAGCAGCGCGCCACGCTGGCCGTCAACCGCGAGCTGGTGCTGCTGTACTGGCAGATCGGCCGCGACATCCTGTCACGGCAGGCGGAGCAGGGTTGGGGCACCAAGGTCATCGACCGGCTGGCGAAGGACCTGCGCGCGGCGTTTCCCGACATGAAGGGGTTCTCGCCGCGCAACCTGAAGTACATGCGCGCCTTCGCCGACGCCTGGCCGGACGCCGAGTTTGTGCAAGGAGTGCTTGCACAATTGCCCTGGTACCACCAGCTGGCGCTGCTGGACAAGCTGCCCGGCGCGGAGGCGCGCCGCTGGTACGCGGCCAAGGCCATCGAGCACAACTGGTCGCGCAACGTGCTGGTGATGCAGATCGAGACCCGGCTGCTGGAGCGCAGCGGCCAGGCCGTCACGAATTTTCCGGCCACGCTGCCGGTGCCGCAGTCCGACCTCGCGCGTGAATCGATCAAAGACCCATATCGCTTCGACTTCCTGGGCCTGAGCGACGAGGCCCAGGAGCGCGACATCGAACATGCGCTGGTGCGCCACGTCACAGAGTTCTTGCTGGAACTGGGCGCCGGCTTCGCCTTCGTCGGCCGGCAGGTGCTGCTGGACGTGGGCGGCGACGAGTTCTTCATCGACCTGCTGTTCTATCACCTGAAGCTGCGCTGCTACGTGGTGATCGAGCTCAAGGGCGGCAAGTTCAAGCCTGAGCACCTGGGCCAGCTCGGCTTCTACCTGACGGCGGTGGACCGTCAGGTCAAAAGCGAACACGACAACCCCACCATCGGTTTGCTGCTGTGCAAGAGCAAGAACAAGATCGTGGCCGAATACGCCCTGGGCGACAAGTCGCAGCCGATGGGCGTGGCCGAGTACAAGCTGCTGGAGTCTCTGCCGCCTGAGCTTCAGACCAGCCTGCCCAGCATTGAACAGATCGAGCGCGAACTGGGCGGCGATGATGCGGCCGGGGAGGACGAAGAACCATGACGAACCCGATCAACACCTACACCGTGCCGTCGGTCTCTATCACCACGGCGCGCACGGGCGCTTCGGCCAAGGCCAACGAGCTGGGCATGCGCGCTATGCAGGAGCGTGCCTACGCCAAGCGCGGCGAGCAGTACCTGCTCATCAAGTCGCCGCCGGCGTCGGGCAAGAGCCGCGCGCTGATGTTCATCGCGCTGGACAAGCTGCACAACCAGGGGCTGAAACAGGCCATCGTCGTGGTGCCGGAGCGGTCGATCGGCGGCAGCTTCGCCGACGAAGCCTTGACCAAGCACGGCTTTTACTGGGACTGGCAAGTCGCGCCGCAGTGGAACCTGTGCAATGCGCCAGGCATCGACGAGCCTCGCGTCGCCAAGTCCAAGGTCGAGGCGGTTAAGCAGTTTCTGGCGAGCGACGACAAGGTGCTGGTCTGCACCCATGCGACTTTTCGCTTCGCGGTCGAGGAACTGGGAATCCAGGCCTTCGACAACCGGCTGATCGCTGTCGACGAGTTCCACCACGTCTCGGCCAACCCGGACAACAAGCTGGGCAGCCAGCTAGGCGCCTTCATCGCTCGCGACAAGGTGCACGTGGTCGCGATGACAGGTTCCTACTTCCGCGGCGACAGCGAAGCCGTGCTGGCGCCCAGCGACGAGGGCAGGTTCGAGACTGTCACCTACACCTACTACGAGCAGCTCAACGGCTACCGCTGGCTGAAGTCGCTCGACATCGGCTACTTCTTCTATACCGGCCGATACGTCGATGCCGTGGCGAAGGTGCTGGACCCGGCGCTGAAGACGATCGTGCACATCCCCAGCGTCAACTCCCGCGAGAGCCTGAAGGACAAGGAGCGCGAGGTCAACGAGATCATGCACGCGCTGGGTGAGTGGAAGGGCATCGACGAGACAACCGGCTTCCACCTGATCGAAGGCAAGGACGGCCGCACCTTGAAGGTGGCGGACCTGGTGGACGACAGCGATGCCGCCACGCGTTCCCGCGTACTGGGCGCGCTGAAAGACCCGGCGCACAAGGATGACCGCGGCCACGTCGACATCATCATCGCCCTGGGCATGGCCAAGGAAGGCTTCGACTGGATCTGGTGCGAGCACGCCCTGACCATCGGCTACCGCAGCAGCCTGACCGAGGTGGTGCAGATCATCGGCCGCGCCACACGCGATGCCGAGGGCAAGGACCGCGCGCGCTTCACCAACCTGATCGCCGAGCCCACGGCCGAGCAGTCCGCGGTGGCCGAGGCCGTGAACGACATGCTCAAGGCAATCTCTGCCAGCTTGCTGATGGAACAGGTGCTGGCCCCGCGCTACGAGTTCACACCGCGCAACGCCGGCGCTCAGGAAGGCTTCGACTACGGCCCCGACGGCTACGTGGACGGCGGCAAGAACCTGGGCGTGAACAAGGAGACGGGTGAGATCCACATCGAGATCAACGGCCTGGCCAAGCCCAAGAGCAAGGAAGGCAAGCGCATCTGCAAGGAAGACCTGAACGAGGTCATTGCGGCCTTCATCCAGGACAAGCCGGCGCTCGAGCGCGGCACGCTGGACAAGGAAAGTACGATCCCCGAGGAACTGACGATCGAGCGCTTGGGCAAGATCGTGCGCGAGCGCTACCCCGAGCTGAGCGAGGCCGACCAGGAAGCGGTTCGCCAGCACGCCATTGCTGTCGTCAACATCACCCAGCAAGCGAAGCTGGCACTGGACACGCCCGACCAGGCGCAGCCGCCCATCGCGACTCCTGGGGGTGACGATGCGGGCACGACTGCGAAGGGGAACACCGACTTGATCGATGGTGTGCGTAAGTTCATCAACGTGCGCGACCTGGACATCGATCTCATTGACCGCATCAACCCGTTCGAAGCCGCCTATGCGGTGTTGGCCAAGACGATGGACGAGAAGTCCTTGCGTCAGATCCAAGCCAGCATCGCCGGCAAGAAGATCACGATCACCGAGGACGAGGCGCGCGAGCTGGCCAAGCGCGCTCTTCAGTTCAAGAACGAGCGCGGTCGCGTGCCGGACATCAATTCGGCCGATGCATGGGAGAAGAGGATGGCCGAGGGTGTGGCCGCCTTTGCGCGCTACCGTGCGCAGGCCAAGGCAGCCCAGGCACAAGGAGCTTCGGGCAATGGCTGACCTGGACGACGAACTGCTGGAGGCCTTGGGCGTCGAGGTCACGCCGGCCAAGGCCGGCGGTCGTACGGCCCGCGAGGAACGCATCATCGCGGGCTTCGAGGACATCCTCCGATTCTTCGATACGCACAAGCGTGCGCCTCAGCATGGCGAGGGCCGCGACATCTTCGAGCGCTTGTATGCCGTGCGACTGGATCAGCTACGCAAGCTGCCCGAAGCACACGCCTTGCTGGCCGCGCTGGACAGGCCAGGCCTGCTGTCCGGGGCAACGGCGACGCCGGACAACGTGGATGAGCTGAGCGAGGATGCCTTGCTTGCCGAGCTGGGCGTCAGCAGCGATCCATCCAACCAGGCGGACATCACGGTGCTCCGCCATGTGCGCTCGCACGCCGAGAGACAGGTCGCGGAGGAGATCGCCGACCGTACGCCGTGCGAAGACTTCGACAAGTTCCGGCCGCTGTTCGAACGAGCAGAGCGTGAACTGAACGGCGGCGTGCGCAAGGCGATTCCGTTCAAGGGCGAGGCCAGCGTCGAGCAGGGGAATTTCTTCATAGTCGGCGGGCAGTTCGCCTACGTGGCAGAGAAGGGCGATGAGTTCCAGACCAGCAGCGGCCAGCCCGATGCGAGGCTGCGCCTCATCTACGGCAATGGGACCGAGAGCAATCTGCTGATGCGATCGCTGCAGAAGGCGCTGACGAAGGACGGCAACGGGCGGCGCCTGAGCGAACCGGATGCAGGGCCGCTGTTCGGACCACAGTTCGGCGACACCGCTGAGCCGGATGACATCGAGACCGGCACGATCTACGTGCTTCGCAGCCTATCGAAGGATCCGTTCGTGTCCGAGCACCGGATGCTGATCCACAAGATCGGAGTCACGGGCGGCAAGGTGGCGACCCGCATCGCCGACGCGGAGAACCAAGCGACCTACCTGCTGGCACCGGTCGAGATCGTGGCGGAATACAAGCTGCATAACCTCAACCGAACCAAGATGGAGAACATCTTCCACCGGCTCTTTGGTGCTGCACAGCTGGACCTGACGATCGAGGATCGTTTCGGCAAGCCGGTGAAACCGAGGGAGTGGTTTGTCGTGCCGCTGCAGGTGATCGACGAGGCGGTTGAGCGCATCCGGGATGGTTCGATCACGCGGTTTGAGTATGACCCGCAGTCGGCCAGGTTGACGAGTGGCACGGAGGGTATGTGACTACTGGACTTCCAGTCTGCGTCACATTCCTTTTGGAGGACGGGTCTTTCGACCCAGACGGCCATGTATGACCTACATCGACTGGGTTGGAATAGCTTTCAGCAACTGTGTCTGACCATAGCTCGGGAGGTGCTTGGTCAAACTGTGCAGTCGTTTCTGGACTCGAATGACGCCGGAAGGGATGGAGCCTTCGCCGGATCTTGGACTGCAGCGCATGGTCAGCAGATCAGCGGAAAGTTCGTCATCCAATGCAAGTTCTCCAGCAGGCCCGGCCATAGCCTGGCGAAGTCCGACATTGCAGACGAACTGCCAAAGGTGCGGAAGCTTGTGGCAGCCGGGCTCTGCGACGTCTACGTCCTGATGACGAACGCCGGTCTGTCAGGCAGTCAGGAGTCGCAGATCCTGGCCGAGTTTTTGGGTGCCGGCGCGAAGTACGTGTTGATCTACGGCTCTACATGGATCGAAGACCAGATCAAGGGAAACACGAAGCTGCGCATGCTCGTTCCCCGCGTCTACGGTCTCGGCGACCTGAGTCAGATTCTGGACGAGCGAGCCTATGCGCAGGCGCGTGCCGTTCTGGAGTCGTTGCGCGAGGACTTGGCCAAGGTCGTCATCACGGACTCCTACCGCAAGGCCGTTCGTGCGCTGGACGAGCATGGCTTCGTGCTACTCATCGGTGAGCCAGCAGCCGGGAAAACGACGATTGCTTCGATGTTGGCAATGGCCGCGGCCGACAAGTGGAAGTCGTCCGTGCTCAAGCTGGCCGATCCGGCGAAGGTCGTTGAGCGATGGAACGTGGATGAACCGTCCCAGTTCTTCTGGGTCGATGACGCGTTCGGGGTGACGCAGTACGAGTCGCCATTGGTGCACGGATGGAACCACTCCCTGGCGCAGGTCAAGGCGATGTTGCGCCAGGGAGCCAAGATTGTCATGACGTCTCGGGACTACATCTACAACCGGGCTCGCCAGGATCTCAAGGAGAGTGCCTTCCCGCTCCTTGGCGAAAGCCAAGTCGTCATCGACGTGCACGAACTTTCAGCGCTGGAGAGGCGTCAGATCCTCTACAACCACTTGAAGCTCGGCAAGCAGAACGATGACTTCCGATCCAGGATCAAGTCGCACCTCGAATTCATGGCGTCGCACGCGCGTTTCATACCGGAGACTGCTCGTCGTATTGCGGATCCCTTCTTCACGAAGGATCTCTACATCGGTGAGTACCACCTGGGTCAGTTTGAATCGCCCCGGGTTCCGCGGAGGCCAGTTGGTTTAAGTCAGACTGTCGCGGCCTGACCAGCGCGTTGTCGATGGTAGTTGGCCTCGAACTCCGCCGGCGGCACATAGCCCAGCGGCTCCATCAATCGATGGTGGTTGAACCAGGCCACCCACTCCAGGGTGGCGAGTTCCACCGCTTGCTTGGTCTTCCACGGCCCGCGCCGGTGGATCACCTCGGCCTTGTAAAGCCCGTTGATCGTCTCGGCCAAGGCGTTGTCGTAGCTGTCGCCCTTGGAGCCCACTGACGATTCGATGCCGGCCTCGGCCAGGCGCTCGCTGTAGCGGATAGACAGGTATTGCGACCCGCGATCCGAGTGATGCACCAGCCCTTGCGCCTGGCCAGGCTTGCGGTCGTACAAGGCCTGCTCCAGCGCGTCGAGCACGAACTCGGTGTGCATCGAACTGCTCTGGCGCCAGCCCACGATGCGCCGGCTGAACACGTCCACCACGAACGCCACGTAGACCCAGCCCTGCCAGGTCGAGACGTAGGTGAAGTCCGAGACCCACAGCTGGTTGGGCCGCTCGGCGCGGAACTGCCTATTGACTCGGTCCAGCGGGCATGGCGCCTTGGGGTCAGGGACGGTGGTGCGCACCGCCTTGCGTCGTCGCACGCCCTGCAGGCCTTGCTGACGCATCAGTCGCTCGACCGTGCAGCGGGCCACCGCCACGCCTTCTCGGTTGAGCTGACGCCAGACCTTGTCGGCGCCGTAGACCTGCATGTTGGCCTGCCACACGCGCTGGACCTGGGGCACCAAGCCCGCATCGCGTTGCGCACGATGCGAGCACAGCGCCGGGTTGCGCTGACGAGCAGCATGGCGCCAGTACGCCGACGGGGCGATCTGCATGGCGCGACAGATCGACTCGACCCCGAAGTGCTGGCGATGCTGGTCGACGAAGGCTTTCAGGACTTGATGCGGCGGTCGAGCTCCGCCTGGGCGAAAAACGCGCTGGCCAGCTTCAGAATCTCGTTGGCCTTACGCAGTTCGCGCACTTCGCGCTCGAGCTCCTTCACGCGCTGCGCCTCGCTGGTCGTCACGCCCTCGCGCACGCCGGCATCGACCTCTGCACGCTTGACCCATTCGTTCAGCGTCTGCGGCACCCAGCCAATCTTGGGCGCGATGGACTCGATGGCCGCCCACAACGATGGGTATTCCCCTCGGTGCTCCTGCACCATCCTCACCGCGCGCTCACGCACCTCGGGCGAGAACTTGTTCGACTTGCTCATGGCTCAATCCTCTCAGAGTGTTGAGCCTCCTCGAAACCCGGGGCGGTTCACTGGGCGCCGAACGCCGAGTCCGAGGACTACGGCCGCTGTCGCTTGGGAAGCAGGCGTTCGCGCGCCGCGCTGTCGCCATGATCAGTGACCGCCTTGTGGCAGTGAGCGGACGTTCGACCTGTATCGGCGACAGACCGCAACCGCTGCGGAGTTGCCCTTAGAAACCCGTAACCGGCTTCGAGCCGATGTGCCACTTCGAGCCCCGCGTCGGAGCCTAGTTCGTGGGATAAATCCGGGGATAAATTCGGGGAACATGGGTGATCAGTGGGGGTGCTCTTCATAGGAGAAGAGTCCCCTCCGGACGCCCAGAGTTCCCCGGGCGCTTGGGTTCGAGTCCCATCAGCCACCCCAAAATTTCCCTTTGAAATCAACATGTCAGGCCTTCGAAGGCCTTTCTTGGGATGAATCGGGGATCATCCGTAGTTGAACGTGCCCCGAGGCGGCGCCTCGGAGAGGCCTTCGAGCACTGCGAAGCGCGCTGAGAACCCGTCTCGCGCGACGCCTGATCCGCACGGCCGAGACTTCTCGAACCGAAGCAAGTCGGCTGGCCGGATCGATCATTTCGGGTCGGGCCAGTGGCTCCGGTGCCGGCAGTTCGGTGCCCCTGATCCCAGTCCTTGGACCCGAGCGGGACGAGCTTCCCGGCACGCCGAACGCCGGCCAGACGGTGTGCAGCGCGTTCGACGTGAGCGAGTCGCTCGCGCCGCGCCTCGTCGCGCAGATCGCGCTCGGCAGCCTGGCGCTTGCGTGTACTGCGTTCTCGATGCCAACCATGGATGTCATTTGTTCATCCAACTGAGGGCCGAACCGCAGGGTTCGGCCTGCCTGCCTGCGCTGCGCGGACGGATGCCAGCCGCTGACGCGAAAGTGCCGGCCCCACGTACAGCAGCGTGTGCTCGGGGTTGATCCACAGCCCGTGCGCCTCGCGGCCGTGGCTGAAGAAGCTGCCGGCCACCTTGCGCTGCCCTGGCGGGCCGCCGCACCACGAGCACCGCTTCGGCCATCCGCGGCAGCGCGCGCGGCACCTGCCGTACGCCATCGGCAGTGCCGAGCGCGACCAGTGTCTGGCGTGCATGCGGCAGGCGCGGCGCGAATGCGCGGTGGACGCCACGCTCGCCGAGCGCCTCGGCGAGGCGTTCTTCAAAACGGCGGACTGGATGCGCAACACCGCGCGCTGACGCGCGCGCCGGCATCAGTCGCGCTGCAGCGCCAGCAGCGTGATGTCGTCGTCGACGGCGTCCGGGTCCGGCGGCGCGTCGAGCTGCACCTTCAGCCGCTCTATCAGTGCGCCGGCAGGGCCCCGGTGCGCCTGCAGCGCGCAGCCGAGCGCGGCGCTGCCGAGCGCGGCGCCGTCGCGGATCGCCTCGGTCATGCCGTCGGTGTAGGCCAGCAGCGTGTCGCCCGGCTGCATCGGTGCGTCGTGCACCTGCCACGGCTGGCCGCTGAACAGACCGAGCGCCGCGCCGGTCACCGGCAGCTCGCGGTTGCGCCCGCTCCCCGCGTCGCGCAGCAGCGGCGGCTCGTGCCCGGCGTTGACGTAGTGCAGCGTGCCGCCGGCGGTGTCGAGCAGCGCGAGGAACACGGTGGCGAACATGTTTTCGTGCCCGTGCACGTCGGCGATGTAGTCGCTGGTCGCCGACACGCTGCGCAGCAGCGTCGCCGCCGGCGCCTCGCCGGCCGGCGACTGCGTCGCGGTGACGCGCAGCAGCGTGCGGAACAGCGCCATGTAAAGCGCCGCGCCGACGCCCTTGTCGCACACGTCGGCCAGCGCCAGCACCAGCCGCCCGCCCGGCAGCACGAAAGCGTCGTAGAAGTCGCCGCCGACGCGGCGCGCCGGCCGGCACAGCGCGGCCAGGCTCCAGCCCCGCAGCTCGGGCAGCGATGCGGGCAAAAAGCCTTGCTGGATGCGCTGGCCGATCTCCATCTCGCGTGACAGCGCGCGCAGCAGTTGCGCCTGCTGGTCGAGCAGCCGCTTCTTCGTCAGTGAAGCCTCGATGCGCGCCTGCAGCACCAGCGGGTTGAACGGCTTGGTGAGGTAGTCGTCGGCGCCCAGCTCCAGACAGCGCACCACGCTGTCGGTCTCGTCGATCGCCGACACCATCACCACCGGCAGCTGCGCCAGCCGCGGGTCGGCACGGATGCGCTGCAGCGTCGCGTAGCCGTCCAGCTCGGGCATGGTGATGTCGAGCAGCACCAGGTCCCAGGGCTGCTGCTGCAGCTGCTGCAGCGCGTCGCGGCCGTCGACCGCGGCACCGGCCTCGTGACCCATGCGGCGTACGCGGCGCAGCAGCAGGTCGCGGTTCATCTCCAGGTCATCGACCACCAGCACGCGCATCGGCGGCGCGGCCGGTATGGGCAGCGCGTGTGCGGCGCCGGCTTCAGGCGGCGGCACCGGCAGCGCGTTCACGGTCGGTGCCGAGCAGGCTGAGCAGGTAGGGCAGCTGCTGCAGCGTCGCCTGTTCGCCCTCGTCGATGATGTAGGGCACCTTGGCGGTTTCGAACAGCCGCACGCGCTGCTTGAACTCGGGCAGGATCAGGATCAGCTCCGAGTGATGCACCGCGCTGTGGAACGCCAGCCGCGAGCGCAGCAGGTTGTTGGCGAGGATCGCGCTGAGCTGGAACGCGAAGCGCCCGGCGCTGCTCACGCGCTCCTGGTATGGGCTCTCGAAACCGACCGCGACGATGACGCGGCTGCCGTGCTTCATCGCCACGCTGACCGGCAGCGGGTCGGCGAGGTAGCCGTCGACCAGCAGCCGGCCGTCGATGCGCACCGGCGCGAACGCCAGCGGCAGCGCCAGGCTGGCGCGGATCCCATCGACGATGCGTCCGCGCGTCAGATCCACCAGCTCGCCGTTGGCGAAGTCGGTGGCGGTGATGTGCAGCGGCAGCGGCGTGTCCTCGATGCGCTGTTCACCGAACACGGCGCCCAGGCGCTGCCGCAGCAGCGTGTCGCGGCGCAGCCCGAAGTTGTCGGCGCGAAAGCCGAACAGCCGCGGCGCGACGGCGCGCAGCAAACCCAGTCGGTCGGGCTGCGAGGTCAGCTCCTTGGTCCACAAGCGCACCGTCATCTCGCGCGCGGTGGGGGCGTCGTAGCGCAGCGCGACCAGCGCCGCGAAGATGGCGCCGGCGCTGCAGCCGACCACGCGGTCGATGCCGATGCCGGCCTCGTACAGCGCCTTCACCACGCCGATCGCCGCGGCGCACTTGACGCTGCCCGAGCCGATGACCAGCGTGACCTGCGGCACGGTGCGCTCGGCGTGAAGTGCAGCGTCGGGCTTCATGCGGCGCGGTAGCTGGCCACCGCCGCCGCCGCGTCGGGGAACACCTGCATGATGTCGGTGAAGCCGGCGAACGACATCACCCGCTCGACCTGCGGCTGCAGCGCGGCCAGCCGCAGGTCGCCGCCCGCGCGCCGGCATTCCTTGACGGTGATGAGCAGCGAGCGCAGCCCGGCGCTGCTGGTGTAGTTGACCTGCGCGAAGTCGGCCACCAGGCGCTGCCGGCCCTGCGCGATCGGCTGCGCGAACGCCCTGGTCAACTGCTCGGCGTTGAGGCTGTCGACGCTGCCGGTGATGGCGAGCACGACCACGTCGTCGTCTGCGGTGATGGCGATGTCCATGGCGGGCGATCCTATGTCGAAGGCAGGTATTTCTCGATGGTAAACAGGTTGCCGCGGGCGGCGTCGCGGCGGTAGTGCAGCCGGTCGGCGAACCGGCGGATCAGGTGCACGCCCAGTCCGCCCACGGCGCGCGCCTCGGCGCTGGCCGTGAGGTCGGGCGCCGGCAGCGCCAGCGGGTCGAAGGCGACGCCCTGGTCCTGCAGCCGCAGTTCGACGCCGCGCCGGCTGCGCCGCACCCGCAGCGCGAGCGGCCCCGGCAGCCCCGGCGGGTAGGCGTGCATCATCACGTTGACGCACGCCTCCTCGGCCAGGAGCAGCAGTTCGTCCTCGAAGTCCGGCGGTGCCTGCACCGCGGCGCACGCGCTGCGCACCAGCGCCAGCAGCTCGGGCAAACGTGCGCGCTCGGCCATGCATTCGAGGCGCCATACCGGCTGCTGCGGCATGCCCATGTGCGCTCAGCCGGCCTTGCGCGCCGCATCGCCCGGCGCGTCGGGCAACGTGATGCGAAAGCACGAGCCAACACCGATCGCGCTGCGAACGTCGAGTTCGCCGCCCATCAGCCGGCACAGCCGCCGGGCGATGGCCAGCCCGAGGCCACTGCCGCCGAACGCGCGGGTGGTGCCGGCGTCGGCCTGCACGAACGGCCGGAACAGGCTCTCGATCTGTTCGGCCGACAGGCCGATGCCGGTGTCCTCGACCTCGAACACCAGCTGCGCTCCGGCTTCGGTCGCCTGCCGCCGCACGCGCAGCTCGACGCGGCCGGCACGCGTGAACTTCGCGGCGTTCGACAGCAGAACGGCCAGCACCTGCCGCAAGCGCGTCGCGTCGGCGCGAATCAGCGCAAGGCCGGGCTGCACCTCGACGCGCAGCGCGTTGCCGTTGGCCTGCATGGCCGCCGCGCAGCCCGCGGCCAGCGTGGCGGTGAGCCCGGCCACGTCGCAGTCGTCGATGCGCAACTCGACCGCGCCGGCGTCGATGCGCGAAAGGTCGAGCACGTCGTTGACCATCGCCAGCAGCTGCCGCGCCGCCTGCCGGATGCGCGCCAGGTCGGTCAGCGCGGCCGGCGGGCTACCGGCGTCGGCCAGGTCCTCCTCCAGCAGGTCGGCGTAGCCGATCACGTGATTCAGCGGCGTGCGCAGCTCGTGGCTCATGGCGGCGACGAAGGCGCTCTTGGCGCGGTTGGCGGCCTCAGCCTCGTGGCGCGCCTGCTCGAGATGGCGCGCCTGCGCCTCGACCTGCTCGTTGCGCTCGCGCAGCGCACGCCGCACGCGGCTGGCGCGCCCGGCCTGGATGTGCATCGCCATGCCCCATACCAGCAGTTGCAGCCCGAAGGTGGAAGCGGCGACGATGGTCGCCGTCAACCCCAGCTCGAGCCGGAACGCAAAGCCGTTGACCAGCCCGCCGGCGAGCAGGCCCAGCGCCAGCGCCGGCAGGTTGCGCAGCGCCAGCGGCACGCCGCCGATGCTCAGATTCGAGCCCATCACGCTGACGCAGAAGGCGACCAGGCACCACGGGTTGTAGCCGGCGAGGGCGCCGTAGGCGCCGAGCAGGAACGAGTCCACGCCGAGCAGGCGGTGCTCGGTGCGCTTGACGTTGCCGGTCTGCAGCGAGAGCACGTAGGCGAGCTGTGGCCACACCAGCGCGATCACCAGCACCCACCATACCGCCGGCGCCGGCGGCTTCTCGAGGAACAGCGTGACCAGCAGCAGCAAGCTGAACAGGTGCGCGCCCACGCGCACCGGGTAGGTCAGCCGCGGCAGCCGGTGCGCCTGCGCGCGTTCGCCGGAGGCGACGTGCGGTGGCGGCCACGCCGGCTCGCTCGCCGGCTCGGCGCGGTCGGTCGACGCAGCGGCCTGCATGGCGGACGTGCCTCAGCGGGCGAGCAGCGCGTCGATCTTGCCGAGCAGACGCTCGAACTCGATCGGCTTGGTGTCGAAGTCGTCGCAGCCGGCGGCCAGCGCGCGCTCGCGGTCGCCCGCCATCGCGTGCGCCGTCAGCGCGATGACCGGAACGTGGCGCAGCGCCGGGTCGGCCTTGATGCGTCGCGTCGCTTCCCAGCCGTCGATGACCGGCAGGCTCATGTCCATCAGCACCAGCTGGGGCGGCACGGCCTGCACCGCGGCCACCGCCTGCGCGCCGTCGACGGCAATCGTCACCGTGTGCCCGCGGCGCGCGAGGCGGCGCGACAGCATGTCGCGGTTCAGCTCGTTGTCCTCAACCAGCAGGATGGTCGCCATCGGCGGTCTCCTCGAGCGCCGCGGCCGGCGCCAGCGGCAGCAGCACGCTGAAGCGCGAGCCGCGGCCAAGCTCCGACTCGGCGGCGAAACGCCCGCCCATGCGCTCGGTGAGCCCGCGCGCCAGCGCCAGTTCGAGCCCGGGGCCGCCGGCGGCCGGCGAGAGCGCGCCCGGCAGGCCGCTCAGCGGTGCCAGCGCGTGCTGCAGCTCGTCGGGCCGCAGCCCGGGGCCGTCGTCGCGCACCTGCAGCTCGACCCGGCCGTCGGCCGGCGGGCGGGCGAACACGAACACGGTCAGCGGCGCCGGCGCGCGGTTGGCGCGGCTGACGAGCGTCAGCAGCAGTTGCTTCAGGCGCGTGCGGTCGGCCAGCACCGATGCATGCCCGGCGAGGTCGACGCTCAGGCTGTTGCCGCGGTGGAGCAACGCTGGCCGCGCCGCGGTGCGGACCTCGTCGAGCACGCTGTGCAGCGCCACCGGCTCGATCTGCATCGGCAGGGTGCCGGCCTCCAGGCTGGCATGGTCGAGCACGGTGTCGATCATGCCCAGCAGCGCCAGGCCCGAATCGCGGATGCGGCCGGCGTCGCGCGCCACCTCGTGCGCGTCGCGCGCCTCGGCGCCGGCCTCGATCAGCCATTCGGCGTAGCCGATGATGTCGGTCAGCGGCGTGCGCATCGCGTGGCCCATGCTGCTCAGCAAGCGCGTCTTCGCCGCGCTCGCCGCCGCGGTGGCGGCCTGCGCCGCGCGCAGGTCACTCACGTCAGTGACGCCGGCGATCAGGCATGTACGGCCTTCGTACTGCAAATGGTTGGCCGACACCCGGCCCCAGAACTCGCTGCCGTCGGCACGCAGGAAGCGGACCTCGCGGTCGCTGGCATGGCCGTCGCGGTGCAGCGCCTGGCTCAGATCCTCGCCGTCGACGCTGTGCGCGCCGTACAGCCGCTGCATCGACAGCCCGACCAGCTGCTGCGGCTGGTAGCCGAACAGCTGATGGCTGCGCGGGCCGGCGAGCAGGATGGTGTCGTCGGCGGCGCGCCAGAGAATGAGAAACAGCGGCGCCGCCTGCACCAGCGCGCGGATGCGTTCATCGGCCGCCGCCGACGTCACCGGCGCGCCGTCGTCGCGCGGCACGTCGCTGGCGCTGCGCGCCTGGGCGGCGCTCTTGCGTTCGCTCCACTGCGCGCTGGCGCGCTGCTGGTCGGTCGGCAGTTCCGCCAGCACGCTGGCGCGGAAGCGGCTGCCCTGGCCGGGTTCGCTGCGCACCGTCAAGTCGCCGCCCATCATGCGGCACAGGCGTCGGCTGATCGCCAGCCCGAGGCCGGTGCCGCCGTACTTTCGCGCGGTGTCGGCCTCGGCCTGCACGAACGGCTGGAACAGCCGCGCCATCTGCTCGGCGCTCATGCCGATGCCGGTGTCGGCGATCTCGAACACGGCGAGCGCGCGACCCGCGTCGTCGCGTTCGGTGCGCGCCTGCAGCGCGATGCGGCCTTCCTCGGTGAACTTGGCGGCGTTGCTGACGAGGTTGAGCAGCACCTGACGCAGGCGCGTGAGGTCGGTGTGCACGACGCCCAGGTCGGGCGCAAGTTCGATCTCCAGCCGGTTGCGGTTGGTCGCCACCAGCGGTTGTGTCGTCGACAGCACCTGGTCGAGCAGCGTGGCGACGTCGAAGGCCTCGACGTGCAGCTCGACCTTGCCGGCCTCGACCTTCGACAGGTCGAGCACGTCGTTGATCAGCCCGAGCAGGTGCCGCGCCGCGCCCTTGATGCGCGCCAGGTCGCCGCGCATGCGCTCGCCGTCGGCCAGCTCGGCGGTGTCCTCCTCGAGCATCTCGGTGTAGCCGATCACCGCGTTGAGCGGCGTGCGCAGCTCGTGACTCATGTTGGCCAGGAACGCGCTCTTGGTGCGGTTGGCCGCCTCGGCGTGCTCGCGCGCCCGCTCGGCGGCGGCGCGTTCGAGCTCGGCGACGCGGCGCGCCTCGTCGAGCGCGCGGCCCTGCTGCTCGATGGTGAGGTTGCGCTCGCGCAGCTCGTGCCGCGCGCGGTGCGCCATCGCCGCCTGGCGGTTCGACTGCAGGCCCAGGTTCAGCGTGAACAGGCTCAGCGCCAGCGCGTGCGCCACATACGTGCTCAGCGAGTAGGTGTCGATCACCTCGAAGTCAGTGATCAGGCCGCCGAGCAGCAGGCCGAGCCCGGCCACCGCGAGGCAGCGCAACGCAAAGCGCTCGCCGCCGACGCTCAGGTCGGCGGTGGTCAGCGTCAGCAGCGTGCCGAGGAGGATCCACGGATGGAAGCCAAGGAAGGCGCCCCACAGCCCAGTGATCAAGCTGTCGATCAGCAGGCAGCGCAGCTCGGTGCGTTTGCTGTCCCCCACGCGCAGCGCGAGCAGGTACGCCACGAACGGCCAGACCAGCGTGCTGAAGGCAAGGAACGCCCACGTCCATGCCGGCGCACCGCGATCGACCAGCGCCAACGCATAGGCCATGCCGATCAGCCAGTGGCCGCCCAGGCGCACGCCGAAGTTGAGCCTGACGATCGGGTGCACCACGCGGCCGCGCGCGGCACGAGCCTCGTGCGGCAGCGTCTCGCCGGTCGCGAAATCCGACGGCCGCGGCGTGCGGTCGGCCACGGCGGCAACGCCGGCGGCTTCGCGCGGCTCGACCGCGTCGGGGTTGAGTGAGTGAGGCGAGTGCAAGCTGCGCATTGTCGTGCCTGGTACCGCATTCGCTGCATGTCGTCCCGATCCATGTGCGACGTGCAGCTCGCCACCGGCAGCCTTGTGACACAATCGACAGCTCAGACCTGCGTTGCGACCTTTGTAAGTCATTGATTTACATGGGTTTAATGGGCGGTATTGGTCGCCCATCAGCCACCCCATCCCCACCCCGTCGAGTGAGTGCGAACCGCCGGCACGCGGCGGTGCTCATGTCGAAGCCGCGGCTCCCACCGAGCCGCCCCGGATCTGCCGAAGATCCCCACGCTCGCCAGGCGGCGCCCGCATCGGTGGACGCACCCCGTCCGGCCGCCTCGCACCGCCCGGTCACCGATCTCGAAGGCGGCGCTCGATGTCCACGTGCGCAAGCCGCACGCCTGACCGATCCAACCCGTCGCCGACGCCGGGCCGGATCGGTGATCCGTTCCATTCATCACGACCCCGGAGTGACCCCCCATGGCCAAGGAAGACCTGATCGAGATGCAAGGCGTGGTGAACGAGGTGCTGCCCGACTCGCGCTTTCGCGTCACGCTGGACAACGGTCACGAACTGATCGCCTACGCCGGCGGCAAGATGCGCAAGAACCACATCCGCGTGCTGGCCGGCGACAACGTGTCGCTGGAGTTGTCGCCCTACGACCTCACGAAGGGCCGCATCACCTTCCGCCACCTCGAGCGGCGCGGCCCACCTGTTGCGCCGAGGGCGCCGCGTCGATAAAGCACGCCGTGCGTCCTACCATGCCGCCCGCAGGGCGCGCGTCGGTGGTAATGTGGAGGCGTCCAAGGAGCCCGTATCCCTACGCCCCGATCAGCGGCCCGACGCCGCCAGCCTGCGCCTGCCGACACGCCGGCGCCCCCGGTGTCGGCGCGGCTCGAGCATCTGCGCACGGCGCTCGCGGCCACGGTCGAGATGCTGCTGCGTCGCCGCGCCGACCTGATCGACGAGCGGATGATCGACGACTATGTCGCCCTGCATTGGCTCGAGTGGAACGGCGGCAGCCTGCGGCTCACGATCACCGGGCAGAACGTCTGCAACCAGCTCAAATCGGAAACGCGGTGAGGCCCGCCGCCATGCCGGCATCCGGCTGCGCCTCATGATCGAGCCGCTGCTGCTGACCACGACCCGCGTCTCGACCTTCGACGGTCGCCGTGCGCTCACCGGCGCCACCGGCTTCTTCTTCGAGCGCGACGAGCGCCTCTTCCTGGTCACGAGCCGCCATGTGGTCTTCGACGAGCCGACCCGGCATTTCCCGGACCGGATCGAGATCGAACTGCATGCCGACGCGGGCAACCTGACGCGCTCGATCGACCTGTCGGTGCTGCTGTACCGGTATGGTCAGGCGGTCTGGCGCCAGGGCACCGACGACGCCGGCGAGATCGACGTGGCGGTCGTCGAGATCGACCGGTCCGTCTTGCCGGCCGATGTGGCGATGGCGTGCTTCACGCCGGCGCATCTGCAGCGATCGCTGGCCGACGTGGAGGTCGGCAGCCCGCTGCTGATCGTCGGCTTCCCGCTCGGATTTCACGACACGCTGCACCATCTGCCGGTCGTGCGGCAGGCGACCATCGCGTCGTCGTTCGGCCTGCGCTTCCAGGGTCAGGGCTACTTCCTGACCGACGCGCGCACACACCGCGGCACCAGCGGCGCGCCCGTCGTGACGCGCGGCGCCCAGTCGCACGAGCCGGCGTGGAAGCTGCTCGGCGTGCATTCCTCGCGCATGGACATGGCCCGCGACGAGCAGCTCGACGAGTCCCTGGGCCTTAACTGCGCCTGGTACGCCGACATCCTGATGACGCTCACCGCCGCGGCCTGCCCGACGGCTTGACGCGGCCCGGGCGAGCGCCGACGCTCAAGCGGCTTCGCGCCCGCCGTGGTGGCGCCGGTACTGCTCGTCGCCGAACAGCATGGTGCGTGCGGTGGCGTCGGTCAGCGGCTTGCGGCGATCGGCCAGCACCGCCACACCCCGCTGCACCGCGGGTCGGCCGGCGATCTCGTCGAACCAACCCTTGAGGTGCGGGTAGTCGTTCCACGCGATGCCCTGGTTCTTCCAGGAGCGCAGCCACGGGAACACCGCGATGTCGGCGATGCCGTACGCCGGACCGCCGAGGTAGCGCGAGCGCGCCAGCCGCGTGTCCATCACGCCGTACAGGCGCTGCGCCTCCTTCGTGTAGCGCTCGATCGCGTAGGGGATCTTCTCGGGCGCGTAGAGCCGGAAGTGGTGGGTCTGGCCGAGCATCGGGCCGACGCCGCCCATCTGGAACATCAGCCACTGCAGCACCTCGTAGCGCCCCCGCACGTCGTCGGGCAGAAGCCGGCCGGTCTTGGCGGCGAGGTAGAGCAGGATCGCGCCCGACTCGAACAGCGCGATCGGTGCGCCGTCGGGGCCGTCCGGGTCGACGATCGCCGGAATCTTGTTGTTCGGGCTGATGGCCAGGAACTCGGGCCGGAACTGCTCGCCGGCGCCGATGTCCACCGGGATCACACGGTAGGGCAGGCCGCACTCCTCGAGCATGATGTGGACCTTGTGACCGTTGGGCGTGGCCCAGGAATACACTTCGATCATCGGGTGTGCCTTTCGTCGCGGTCGCGGGCCACGCGTTCGCGACGGCCCGCAGCCACTCTATTCGATCGCACGGACCCATGCTGGACTCGTTCAAACGCTGGATCGGCGGCCCGCGCGGCGGGCCCGACGGCCGCGGGCTGCAGGCCTGGGCCAAGCAGCGCGGCCTGACGGCCAAGCGCGTGCGCGATGACGAAGGCATCGTCGTTGAAGGCGACATGCACGGCTCGCCGTGGCGCATGGAGTGGGGCACGCCGCAGCGCGCCTACCTGCTCGACCGCGAACTGCGCCTGCGCATGGAGCTCGGCCTGCCGCAGACGCTGCAGATGCTGGTGACCTCGCGCGCGCTGGCCGAGGAGCTCGAGCAGGCCGCCTACGCGCTCTTCACGCAGGATATGCAGACCCAGATCGATTCGGGCATGCCCGAGGAGATGCGCTGGCTCGCGATGTTCCCGAAGATCCAGGTCGCGTCGATGAAGCCGCTGCGCTCGCGCTTCTCGGTGGTGGCCAGCGCCGCCGCGCCGCTGGCGGCCTGGCTCGACGGACCGCTCGCTTCGCAGCTCGAGACCGCCTCGCGCACGTGGCTGCGCCACGACGACCCGCTGGTCATGATGACGCTGCGCGGCCGCCTGTACTTGCGGCTCGAGTCGGCGCAGCCGGATGCCGAACTGCTCGAGGGCGCGCTGGCGCTGTTCGAGGCCGCCGCGCGCAGCGCGGTCGCCGCGGCCGAGGGCTCGGCCGACCAGCAGGCCTGGCCGACCACCGGCTCGACCGCCTGGCAGAGCCACCTGCCTTCGGGCTACTCCGAGTAAGTCACGCCGCGGCGGCCGCCCGCCATCCGCCGCGACGCGGCGGTCCCTGTCGTCCGCCGCGACGCGGCGGTCCTCGTCATCCGCCGCGACGCGGCGTGTGGCGGCCGAGTTCGGTCTTGGCGATCGCGTTGCGGTGCACCTCGTCGGGGCCGTCGGCGAAGCGCAGCGTGCGCGCGCTGGCGTAGGCGTAGGCGAGCGGAAAGTCGTCGCACAGGCCGCCGCCGCCGTGCGCCTGGATCGCCCAGTCGATCACCTGGCAGGCCATGTTCGGCGCCACCACCTTGATCATCGCGATCTGCTGCTGCGCCGCCTTGTTGCCGGCCATGTCCATCGTCCATGCGGCCTTGAGGGTCAGCAGCCGCGCCATGTCGATGCGGCAGCGCGCCTCGGCGATGCGCTCGCGCGTCACGCCCTGCTCGGCGATGCTGCGGCCGAAGGCCACGCGCTCGCTGCTGCGCCGGCACATCAGCTCCAGCGCGCGTTCGGCCAGGCCGATCAGCCGCATGCAGTGGTGGATGCGCCCTGGGCCGAGCCGGCCCTGGGCGATCTCGAAGCCTCGGCCCTCGCCGAGCAGCATGTCGGCAGCCGGCACGCGCACGGCCTCGAAGCTGATCTCGCAATGGCCGTGCGGCGCGTCGTCGTAGCCGAACACCGGCAGCGCACGGTGCACGGTGATGCCGGGTGTGTCGGCCGGCACCAGGACCATCGACTGCTGCGCATGGCGCGGCGCCTGCGGGTCGGTCTTGCCCATCAGGATGTAGACCGCGCAGCGCGGGTCGCCGGCGCCGGAGATCCACCACTTGCGGCCGTCGATCACGACGTCGTCGCCGTCGCGGCGGATGCGGGCCTCGATGTTGGTGGCGTCGCTCGAGGCGACCGCGGGTTCGGTCATCGCGAAGGCGCTGCGGATCTCGCCGCGCAGCAGCGGCTCGAGCCAGCGCTGCCGGTGCGCCGGCGAGCCGTATCGCACGAGCGTCTCCATGTTCCCGGTGTCGGGTGCCGAGCAGTTGAAGACCTCGCTGGCCCAGGGCACGCGCCCCATGATCTCGGCCAGCGGCGCGTACTCCAGGTTGCTGAGGCCCGCGCCGTCGGCGCTTTGCGGCAGGAACAGGTTCCACAGGCCTTCGGCGCGGGCCATGGGCTTGAGCTTCTCGATCGTCTGCAATGGCGTCCAGCGCCGCCCGGCGCGCGTGTTGGCCTCGAGCTCGTCGCGGTAGGCCGCTTCGGCCGGCTCGACATGCTGCGTCATGAAGGCGGTCAGGCGTGCCTGCAGCGCCTGGACCCGGGGAGCGAGTTCGAAATCCATGCGGTCCTCGTTCGGGTGGATCAGCGGCCGGTCCGCGCGAAGCGCCAGCCGAGTTCGGCCAGCGGCCGTGCGCCGGCGGCGGCCTGGCGGGCCTGCTCGCTCGCCGCGGTGCCGTCGACGATGCGCCTGGCGATGCCCTGCAGGATCGCCGCCATGCGGAAGAGGTTGTAGGCCATGTAGAAGCCCCAGTCGGCCATGACCGCGTCGGCGCCGCCGGCGCGGCCGGTGCGCTCGCAGTAGCGCTGGACGTAGGCGCGCTCGCCCGGGATGCCGAGCGCGGCGAGGTCCAGGCCGCCGAGGCCGCGGAAGCTGCCGGGCTCGATGTGCCAGCTCATGCAGTGGTAGCTGAAGTCGGCCAGCGGGTGGCCCAGCGTCGAGAGCTCCCAGTCCAGCACCGCGAGCACGCGCGGCTCGGTCGGGTGGAAGACCAGGTTGTCGAGCCGGAAGTCGCCATGGACGATGCTGGTCTGCGCCGCATCCTGCGCGCCGGGCGGCACATGCGCAGGCAGCCAGTCGATCAACCGGTCCATCGCGTCGATCGGCTCCGTGATCGAGGCCTGGTACTGGCGGCTCCAGCGCGCGATCTGCCGCTCGAAGTAGTTGCCCGGCCGGCCGTAGTCGGCCAGGCCGAGGGCGACGGCGTCGACGCCGTGCAGTGCCGCGATCACGCGGTTCATCTCGTCGTAGACCGCGCCGCGCTCGCCCGGGCTCAGGCCGGGCAGCGACTGCTCCCACCACACCCGGCCCTCGACGTACTCCATCACGTAGAAGGCCCGCCCGATCACCGATTCGTCCTCGCACAGCAGCTGCATGCGCGGCACCGGCACCTCGCTGCCGGCCAGCGCCCGCATCACGCGGTACTCGCGCTCGATCGCGTGGGCCGACGGCAGCAGCCGGGCGGCCGGGCCGGGCTTGCTGCGCAGCGCATGGCGGCCCGTCGGCGTGAACAGCGCATAGGTCGGGTTCGACTGCCCACCGCCGAAGCGCTCGACGCGCAGCGGTCCGTCGAAGCCCTCGAGGTGTCGCGCGAGGTGGTCCCGCAGCGCCGCGGTGTCGAAGGCGTGCGGGTCGGCGGCGGTGGGGCTCGGGCTCACGGGTCCGGAGAAGGGTGGGGCGGGTCGATTGTGGGGGAAGGGCGCGCGCCTGGCCTGCCCCCGGCGGCGAGCGTGCGAACCTGCCCGCGAACAGGCCCCGCGCGTCCGGCACCGCGGGGACTTCATGCTAGAGTCGTTCGAGGGGCGATACCAGAAAAAGCATGAAGCAAACCGTGCGATCCACCGCCTTGGGCTTGGCGCTGTGTGCAGCGATGCAGGGCGCCGCGGCGCTGGGCTTCGGAGCGCTGCCCACCGGCGCCACCCTCGGCCAGCCGCTCGACCTCGCGATCCCGATCCGGCTCGATCCCAGCGACGACCTGGCGCCGGAGTGTGTCGCCGCGCAGGTCTCGTTCGCCGACGAGCTGCAGCAACCCGGCACCACCGCGGTCCGTCTCGAGCCCGGCCCGCCGGGCGCCACCGCCCGCACGCTGCGGCTCGTGACGACGACGCGGGTCGACGAGCCGGTCGTCAGCGTCGAGGTCACGGTCGGTTGCGCGGCCAAGGTGTCGCGTCGCTTCACGCTGTTCGCCGACCCGCCGTTGTTCGCCGCGCCGCCGCCGGTGGCGCGCATCGAGGCGCCGAGCCCGGTGGCGCCGGCCGCACCTTCCCCCACGGCGGCGCCGTCGGCGGCCGCGCCGAG